>Ga0208879_1004139_pt1 | contig 11437 bp, 8 predicted proteins | sample Knorr_S15_td_Bot_FD_185605 | JGI IMG/M metagenome (GOLD analysis project Ga0208879, IMG submission 185605) | Marine microbial communities from Southern Atlantic Ocean transect - Knorr_S15_td_Bottom_ad_5009_LV_A (SPAdes) (version 2) | ecosystem: Environmental > Aquatic > Marine > Oceanic | place...
AAATATTCGTGGTGAGGATCTTTTTATCATTCAATCCACTCACCCACCGGCAGAAAATATTTTGGAGTTGGTTTTGCTCATCGACGCCGCTGTCCGTGCGTCTGCGGATCGAGTGACAGCAGTGATTCCGTATTACGGTTACGGTCGTCAAGATAGAAAAGATCAGCCCCGTGTTCCCATTTCAGCCCGTGTGATGATTGATCTGTTGAGTAGTGTAGGTGTGAATCGCATACTGACCATGGATTTGCACTCCTCCCAGATTCAAGGTTTTACGGCACTACCGTTTGATCACTTATATGCCAGGCAAGTCTTGTTTGATCGGCTAAGGCAGCTCGAGCTCCAGCCGGATGGTACAACCATCCTGGCACCTGATGTGGGTAGCGCTCCTATGGCCCAGTCATTCGCTAAACACTTGGGTGTAGGTTTTGCCCTGATAGATAAGCGCCGAACGGCTCCAAACAAGGCTGAAGTTATGCATCTGATAGGAGATTTGGATGGGAAGCAGGTAATAATTTTGGATGATATGATTGATACGGGCGGAACTATCGTGAATGCCTGTCGAGAGGCGCTTGATAATAGGGCTGAAAGCGTAATCGCTGTAGCTACCCATGGAATTTTCTCTGGCGATGCCCCAAAGAATTTTTCAGGGTCGGGTGTAGAGAAAGTAATTGTAACCAATACCGTAAGTCTGTCTGAGAATCGCAAGTTTGACAAACTGGAAGTAATATCTGTTGCAGGACTCTTTGCTAGGGCGATTGAATGTACTCACAACGGTGAATCTATCAGCGCTCTCTTTGAATTCTAATTCTGGAGGAAATCATGGCTAACGAATTTAAACTGGAACTTGATAAACGTGATGGGCTGGGATCAAAAGCCGTTAAATCCCTGAGAAATGAAGGGAAAATCCCTGGTGTATTCTATTCCGCCGATACGGATGCTACTCCGTTTATCATTGACAGGCGTCATCTGCACGATGCATTGCAGTCACAGTCCCATGTATATGCTGTAAGCGTCGGCGGGAAAAAACTGCACGCAATCTTAAAGGAAATCCAATACCATCCAGTTTCGGATGAGATAATTCATCTGGATCTCTTTGGTGTAAGCCTTACGGACAAGATTACTATTTCTGTGCCTATTATTTTAAGTGGAGAATCAATAGGTGTGAATGAAGGTGGTATTATGAGCCAAAGTCTCATGGAACTCGAAATCCAATGCCTGGCGACGGAAGTACCGGATGCTGTCCATGTAGATGTAACTGAATTGGGAATGAATGAAGCTCGGCATGTAAATGATCTTGAGTTCGCCGATGGGATTGAAGTGTTGACTCCTGAAGATATGACTGTAGTGTCTGTCACCGCTCCAAAAGAAGAAGCCCTTGAACCTGATATCCCGGTAGAAGAAGATCTGGAGCTAGAAGGTGAAGAAGGTGAAGAAGGAGAAGTAGCAGAAGGCGAAGAGACTCCTGCTGAAGGTGAAGAAGGTGCCGAAGAATCTACAGGCGATAAAAAAGAAGAAGGGACGTCTGAGTGATTGCATTCTTCGGTCTCGGTAATGTGAGTACACATTACGCACGCACCAAGCATAACTTTGGATTTTGGGTGGTGGATGAGTTTGCCCGTCGCCAGAAACTCTCATTTCACCCCGGCAAAGGTGACTTTGTTTATGCTGAATCGGACTCAGGAGATGGCATGTTATTGGTGAAGCCCACATCCGGCATGAATTATAGCGGTATCCCGGTAAAGGATATTAGGGCCCGCTGGGAGATGGATCTGAAGAACCTGCATTTAATTGTAGATGATGTGGATTTACCGCTGGGAACGATGAGAATTCGTCCTCATGGAGGAGACGGCTGCCATCGCGGATTAGAATCAGTCATATATCATCTTGGCGCCATGGATTTCCCGCGGATTCGAATGGGAATTGCAACATCAGAGAAGATGCGGCCGGCTGAAGATTATGTGCTTAAGCCGTTCCGTAAGCAGGATCAGAAACTAGCTGAAGAAATGATCCACCGCGGAGCAGATGCAATGGAATCCATATTGGCAATTGGTCTGGAAAAGACAATGTCTCAATTCAATAGGATGGAAAAAGAGGAGATGGTGGAGTAATGGAAAACTATTTTTATATGATTCCCCTATCAGGTCTGTTGGCACTTGTTTATGCGCTCATAAAGTCATCGTGGGTCAACAAACAGGACCCCGGTAATGAGAAGATGATCGAAATTGGTTTAGCTGTACGGGAAGGGGCTATGGCGTTTCTTGCCCGGGAGTACAAAGTTCTGGCTGTGTTCGTGGTAGCTGTTGGAGCACTTCTGTTTTTCGGAAATCTATCTGATGGTGGCACAAGTGACATATGGGAAAAGACAGAATTAGTGGCGGTCTCTTTCGTTGTAGGTGCTCTTTGTAGCGGTTTGGCAGGTTTCTTTGGCATGAGAGTGGCAACGGCTGCTAATAATCGTACGACACAGGCTGCCCGAAAGAGTCTCAATTCCGCTCTCGGAGTTGCATTCGCCGGTGGATCAGTCATGGGGATGAGCGTTGTAGGGCTCGGAGTTATTGGTCTGTCTTCACTGTTTTACCTTTATGGCGGACTGAGCGAAGGAGTTGAACTTCAGCACGTGATGACCCTTCTCTCCGGCTTTGCCATGGGCGCTTCATCCATTGCGCTCTTTGCCCGTGTGGGCGGTGGAATTTTTACCAAGGCTGCTGATATAGGTGCTGACCTTGTGGGGAAATTGGAGTTAGGAATTCCTGAAGACGATCCACGTAACCCTGCAACTATCGCAGATAATGTAGGTGACAATGTGGGTGATGTGGCTGGCATGGGAGCTGACTTGTTTGAATCTTATGTAGGTTCCATTATTGGCGCCATGGTTTTAGCAGCTGCGGCTGGATTTTCGAATCTGGTGATGTTGCCCTTGTTCTTAGCAGGCGCTGGAATTATTGTCTCCATTACTGGAACATTTTTTGTTCGTACCAAGGAAGGCGGCAATCCTCAGACGGCACTCAATACCGGAACATATGGAGCCGGACTGTTGATGCTGGTAGTAAGTTATTTTATCATACAGGAGTTTGTGCCAAAAGCAGTGGAATTAAGTGGAAAGATTGTGGAGGGTATAGATATCTTTGGTGCCACCACAGCAGGATTGGCAGCAGGAATTCTTGTAGGGATGTTCACCGAGTATTACACTGCAGAATCACGCGGGCCGGTGAGAAACATCTCTAAATCGAGTGAGACGGGGGCGGCTACTAACATCATTTCAGGATTGGCGAACGGTATGCAGTCCACACTGTTTCCTGTACTCAGCATTGCCATAGCCATTATAGTAGCATACAATTTTGCGGGTCTTTACGGCATTGCAATTGCGGCACTGGGAATGCTTTCCACGACGGGAATACAGTTGGCCGTGGATGCTTACGGTCCAATCGCAGATAACGCTGGCGGTTGTGCTGAGATGGCAGGATTGCCGCCTGAAGTCCGTGAAAGAACAGATAAACTGGATGCGGTTGGGAATACCACGGCTGCTATCGGAAAAGGGTTTGCCATTGGATCTGCAGCCTTGACTGCCTTGGCTCTTTTCGGTGCTTACCAGACGAAAGTAGGATTGGATTCAATAGATATCATGAAACCTACAGTCATGGCTGGACTTCTTATCGGGGGTATGTTACCGTTTCTCTTTTCGTCATTTGCCATGCGGGCTGTGGGTGAGACTGCGTTCGAAATGATTGAGGAAGTGAGACGGCAATTTCGAGAGATCGAAGGGTTACTGGAAGGGAAAGCAAAAGCTGATCACGCGCGCTGTGTGGATATCGCTACCACAGCAGCCATCAAACGGATGATTGCTCCGGGATTGCTTGCGGTTCTCACGCCGGTGTTCTTTGGCCTGGTGCTGAAAGATCCTGAAATGCTGGGCGGTGTTTTGGCTGGAGTAACAGTTAGCGGAGTGCTCCTTGCAATTTTTATGGCGAATGCAGGCGGATCTTGGGACAATGCTAAAAAATATATCGAAAGCGGAGCACACGGCGGCAAGGGAAGCGATGCTCACAAAGCCGCTGTTGTTGGAGATACAGTTGGTGACCCCTTCAAAGATACTGCGGGTCCTTCCCTGAATATCTTGATTAAACTCATGTCGGTGGTATCACTCGTGATCGCACCCATGATTAAATAACTGGAGAGAAAATGAAATACTACGAAACACTCTATATAGTAAAATCTGAATTTGAAGATGATCGCCTGAATAAAATCCAGGCTGAGGTAGATACATACGCAAAAAAGAAAGGTGGTAAAATCGTTAACTCTTACGTCTGGGGTAAGAGACGGCTGGCCTATGAAGTGGACAAAGAACGTTACGGCACATTTTTACTTCTACAGTACGGGACAGATAATACATTCACTGATGAGTTTAATGATTGGTTTGAGCTGCATAAATCTGTTTTAGCATATATGACAATTAGGCTGGATGAGATGCCTGAAGTGAAAGAGATCAGGTCGTCCACACCAACGGAAACCAAAGCTGACTCATCTGTTAAATCTGACAAGTCTAAACAGACAGCAGACGTAAGCTTTTAGGGAGGAAAGAACATGGCATTTATGGATAGACGTCGTATATGCAAGTTTTGCGAAGATCGCGACTTGGAGATTGATTACAAAAATGTAAAAGTAATTCGGAAGTTTGTGACAGATCAGGGCAAAATCATGCCGGGTAGAGTTACGGGGGCATGTGCCAAACATCAACGCCAAGTTACCCAGGCAATAAAACGGGCCAGAAATATTGCGCTGTTGTCATATACCGGAGAAGAATTCAATAAATAGTCAGGGAGATTAGAAGGATGGCTAAAGAATCCAGGGGACAGGTTATACTCCGAAAAAAAATAGAGTCACTCGGTGAAGTAGGTGATGTGGTCAGGGTTAAGCCCGGCTATGCTCGAAACTTCCTTATTCCAAGAGGATTTGCAGTGGAAGCTACACCCGGTAATGTCAGGATGGTAGAGGCTCAAAAGGAACAGGAAGACACTCGAGAGGCTAAAGCATTAGCTGATGTGGAAAAAACAGCTGCAAAGTTGGAAGGAATTAAACTTTCGGCCCCCGTTCAGGTCGGTGAGGAAGATAAAGTGTTTGGTTCTGTAACGGCCATGACTGTAGCAGAACTACTCCAGGCTGAGGGCTATGAAATAGATAAGAAACATATCGTTCTACCGGAACCGATTAAAGCACTTGGAGTTTATGATGTCCCGGTGAAACTTGATCATGATGTAGAAGCGATGGTTAAAGTTTACGTGATCAAAGAATAATCAAATTTACTCATAAACAGAAAAAAGCCCTCTTGTTTAGGGCTTTTTCTTTGGATACTGTTCTGCCTGTAGTTACTTCAGCAGGAGCACTTTTCTGGTCTGGGAAAATTTCTCGGATTCAAATCTAATAAAATAGATACCGCTGCTTACGATATTACCAGAATGATCCCTTCCACTCCAACGTAATTGATGTATGCCTGCTTCTTTTGTACTGTTTAAGAGGGTGCGAACCTCCCTTCCGAGAATGTCATATACTATGACCTTTACACGGCTGGGAATAGGAATCTGAAAACGAAGTGATGTTATAGCATTGAAAGGATTAGGATAAGCGGGTGAGAAGGAATATTGATCGGCAATTGCAGTGGACTCACCGGTTTCCATAATGGCGTTCGGTGGAGCATCTGTAGTGAACTTGACTGCCACGCCTTCTGTTGGCATTACCGCCCCTGCAGCCAGATGTTGATTAAATAGGTACTGCACACCCAAATTCTGATCAGGGGATTCGATGCCCACGGTGGAGTAGTTGCCATTGGCATCAATATCGTTGATTTCCTGATACTGGAAGACAATTTCACCATCACCGGTAGCAGTCGGGTAGAGGGAAGGATCGTAGAGAATTAATTGAAATGTTTCCCGCACACAATCTGGACAGCTTTCATCGTCCTCGCCGTTTGCGACATTGTCCCACTGTATAATCAGCCGACCGTTTGATGCATCTTGCCAGGCATAGACATGGAACGGCTCTGTACCGTCATTGTCATCAAGATCGTCCATGAAAGGAGCTATCATTCCGAACGGTCCCATGGACATGGGAATGGAGAAATTCCAAAAGTAGTCAATCGCACTCGGTTCAACTGAAATCCACCCGTTAGAACAAACGGTTATAGAATCGTACCACATTCCATAGTAACGGAAAGGGAATCCAATTGAGATATCGGTGTGTGTGTCATCTGTCAGCCCCAGATCTTCACCGATGCCGCCTTCCTCCGGATTTAGTTCTAACCAGTCATAATCGGGAGCTTCTTCATACTCCACGTCACTGTTATCGTAAGCCCAGTAACCGTAATCATCGGGTGGTATGGGATCAGATGTTTCCACAGGTCCCACTAAGAGAGAAACAGTATCTGCAGCGATGGGTTCGTCACCAATTTCAATCTCAACACGGAATCGGACTTTACTTCCCCGGGGGATATCCGCCACTTGACCCGTAACGACAGTCCCGGTCAGTTCTGTGGCGAAGGCACTGATATTCATTTCTTCAGATGTAAAGGTGGTGTTTGAGGTACCTTCGTCTAAGGCTGACAGCCCAACAGTTATGCCCTGGTAATCATCTGGGGAGAGATTGGTAATCTCAAGAGACAAGTCAAAAGTGTGGTTAGCTTCGATATAATTCTCACCGGAAGCAATAACAGGGAAAACATCGAAATAACCGAGGATGGGGGGATCAAAAGGTGTTCCATCATCTTCCACAAAAGATAGAATAATTTTCTTTTGCTGGAACTGTTCAAGATTTAGATACAGATTGAGCTCTGTTTCCTCGCTTAATCCAGAAAAGTCTATGTTCAACTGTCCATCTGGTCCAGAGACTCCTTTGCCTATGAGAACATCATCAAGAATGAGAGCTCCTACAACATTTTTTAGGGGGATACCATTTTCATCTGATATAATCGTTTGGATAAAGGATCGATGCAGCTCAGGTATCTCCTCGACATCTGCTGAAAGCTGGCTTGGAGTTGTAAGCCATACTGGGAGGCTGGGGTCTCCAATGATTCCATAGATGTGATGGTAAAATTCTACCACATCTCCCGGACCGGCAAGTTGGGGAAATTCATCTATGAGAGCCTGTTTCCCGGCAAATAGTGCAGGCCCCAACTCCGCACTCCTGTTTTCGAGCAGATTATCCCATGTTGTACCGCAGATAACATTATTATACTTGGTATCGGTATCAAGGTCAGATGGGCCGATGACAGCTACAGCTCCTTTTGGATTGGATGGAGTCCCCTTTGTGATTAGTTCCTCGCCGAAACACTTCGACGGTCCGGTTTGAGGATATAGATCTGCCCCAAAGTCACCGGTGTTACAAACAAAACTCATGACAACGGGCAGCTTCCAGCCGTGATTAAGATCGTTTAAATCTTCTATGTAAAAACTGGGACGGTGCCAACCGTGGGAGTTTCCCCACCCTCTGTAGTTAATGATTCCTACACCGTTGGACCATGACTCAGTTACGAGAGGATTTTCTATTACCTGATAATTCATATGGAAATAGGCTGTATCAATGCTGGTAAATCCGTTATTTAATAATCTTTCCATCAACCACTGGGATGTCCAAACAGGCGTCACGGGCCACTGCTCAGGTGGGACCTCCATCCCGTCATTCGTTTTATAATTTCCAGCGACTAGCAGGGCTCTGTTCAGGTAATCCAGTTCACCACTGGATTGAATGTTCTCCATGCGAATGTATTCCATGCTTCGGACTTTCACATTGATAAGGTCACCGATATTTCGAACAGACCACCGTCCGATAAAGAACTTAGGGTCAAGTATGTCGTAATTTTCAGATTCCGGGTTATCATCAAAAAAAGTATAAGGATAATCTGTCACATCTTCTTCATCTTCATTAATGGAAGCGATGAAAAAAGTAGGGATTGTGTAATCTCCATTTACGTCACCTACTAACAGTACATATTCCAGCAGTGGGTGTGAAGCATGGTAAGCTTCAAGGTAAGATCTGATATCAGTAGATGTTTCCAAATTTTCTTCATCAAGAGCGATGATCTCTACATCAAATCCCTGTGTTTGTTTGAAAATGGTAAAGTTGTCTCCGTATACGGGAATTCCATCAGGGTTTGTTAATACGTCCCGCAGTTGGCTGTTTGCGAGAATAATGAGATAGTCACCTCGTACAAGGTTAGCTCCCTCGGGGGCGAAACTCTTCCTCGAAATTGGTACAACAGTATCGACGGCAGTTACAAGGGATGCCAAAACCAGAAAAGAACTTATTATTTTAAGATTAACAGTCATTTCAAAAGGATAACCTTTTTGACTGATTCAAAGTTTCCAGCAGTCATTCGCAGGAAATATACACCACTTGAGAGATTTCCCGCATCCCAAATAACCTCATGCTTTCCATTTATTAGACTGCTACTTGTCAATACCTTTACTTTCCTACCGAGCAAATCATAAATCACCAACTCCACGTCTTCCGCTTGTGGCAGAACAAAACGGACCGTTGTTTTTGCATTGAAAGGATTTGGAAAACACCCATCCAGAGAGAACTGGTCAGGAAGTCCATGAGGCAGGTTATTGACATTTTCTTCATCTTCCCGTCCTATAATTAAGAGCTCATCAATCTCAACCCCGCGATATTCAACTGAATTATCAGGGATGATACCTATTTCCAGGGATTGCAGTTCTCCAAGGCTGCCAAGTGGGTGAATCTCTGTATGGTGGGTCCAGTCTTGATCGTTCCACCAGATAATTACACTATCTTCACTCCCTGCGACGATTAAGTAAGCACTGTCTAAATCCCACTCAAGTTCATATTTTAGTTCAACTAAAAGTGCATAGTCTTCGCTAGAGTTAATCCCGGAAAGTTCAGTCCAAATCGACACTGTGTCTTGGGAGTAAGTCAAATCACTTTGTGAGAGTAGGGCACTGTTTTCAATCGTCCAGTCACCAGTGATTATTTGCCATCCACTTAGATTGTCGAATGATTTTGAGTAAAGCTCTGTAGAAAGATCCATACTTATTGCCAACAATGTATCTGACAGAATCTCGACTTCGAGAAACTCCGGAAACAGATCATCAGCCCACAGCTTAAGTTGGTAAACACCTTCAGGGAGTATAAGATCAAGTTCGCCTGAAAAATCTTCATTAGTGACCGTACCGTGGTAATCTGTAATCTCCAAATTGATCAGACTGGAAAACGATCCAGGTGTGGTTGCGTTCACATTTAGGAGATACTCAGGCAGCGGTTGAAGAGCGACATCGTGGGTCAGAATGGAGTTGCTGGTGGGTGTAACTGCGTCACTATACATTTCGTAGCCACGGGTGGCTACCTTTAGCGAATAAGTCCCTGCATCCAAAATCCGGCGGAATCTGCCAAATTCGTCTGTCAATCTTGGCTGAAGCATGGGACCGCTCAATTCGGATATTTTAACACAGGCTGAAATGGGCACACCTGTTTCGGCGTCAGTGATCAACCCTGTGATCTGGTAAGCCGGTGCCCCAGCATCCCCCTGCCCGTAGCCTATAGCACGGTTCATCAGATAGAAGGCTGCGATGGTATGTTTTGCTATTGTTTCTTCTATCAGATCAATATCGTCTGGTTGTATGTTTTCAGAACCTACCTCGATGAGATATTGGAAACACCCTGTTCCTATATAAAACCAGTCGTGAGCATTACCACGGCGGGAAGAGCTCCTGACCGGAAGATAGTAACCATCGCCGGCCTCGTTTGGGAGCAATGATGTAATAGCTTCGCCAATCGTTGAAATTATGGCGCCATCAGGTGACATCTTTCCCTCAGCCCACAACCAGGGATAAATTACCTGTTCAGAGACGTTTCCTGACCGGGAACTGTGGTAAGCAATTGATAGCAAGAACCGTTCGTTCAAGGCCAGGTCTTGGATGGCTTGGGTTTCCAGTTCAGATAAAGGAGCCTCCCCGCGGTAGTAATCGAAGTGGGCCTGATAAGTACCTCCACTGTTGTCCTCTTCCCAAAGTCCATCACCAAAGATCCAATTGAAGTCGTAGTTGCGGTTCAGGTCCACTCCGTCTGAATCATTTCCGACACCCTCCAGGAAATCGAACATACCGTCGAGGTCTGTATCCCGTTTGTTCTTCCGGAATGTCACGTCCTGTAGCCACTCCTCTCCGTCAGTATAACCATGGACAACAGTAAGGCCCTCTGGATTATGGGTAGGAACTATCCAGATCTCAGATGATTCCAAAATGGCCTGCATGTTCTGTCGATAGGATAGGTGGTCATCGGGATGGAGGAACATATCGATGAGTTCCATGGTGATTTCTACACCATATATTTCTTCCGCGTGGCACTGCCCTAGAAATAACACCCGTGGTTCATCTTCCCTGATATCGGCATTGTAGGAGAGTCTGACAGCCCAGAAAGGGAGACCTTCCTCCATCGATTGACCAATCTCTTCCAGATGGTAGATAATTCCGCTACCGGGATATGACTCCGAAGGATTACTGTTATTGCTGAACTGTTCATCCCAATCCGCAAGTTGAGCCTCTACTTCTTCGTAAGTGTGGTAGCGTTCTATTAGAGGACTTTGAGCCTCTGCAGGGACAGAACCCAGAAGAAGAGAAAGGAGAATAAGATGTAACCTTATTTTTTCCTTGATTACCATCATAATATCAGGTGAATTTAACCCTTTTCATGGACTTTTAGATATATGATAGGTTTCTGTGATAGAAAACACGAGTATCTCAAATAGTTTGTGTATTTCACATAGAATTTCGCAAATTGCCGTGCTATGGATGTAATGATTATCTTGAGGCAACGATGGCTAAGGTGATTTACCGAAAAGAAAACGGAGGCTGGCTGATATCTGCTGCCACCACAGTGCTGTTGTTAGTCTCTCTATCGACTGCTGGTACTGTGGGCCCGTTTGAACACTTGGGGAGTGATCTCGGGGTGGATCGGGTCAGGTTCAAGCTGGATGAGTTGACTATCCAAAGTACAGGTGAGTTCATAAAGATATCGTCTAGCGGCTCCGGTACTACAAGTCAGTACGGACTTCCAGAACTTCCTGCCTTTTCTACCATGTACCAGATTGATCCGGGAAAACTGCACCAGGTTGATTTCACCGTGGTAGAATCGCATGTGTTAGAGAATGTCACAATCTTCCCTCATCAGCATCCCAGATCAGAGGAAGGTTTTCAATACAACAATGCATTTTATTCGTCAGTGACACCGTTTCCCGTGAAAAATTTGACTGTTTCGGAACCGCAAATCATGCGTGGCATGCACCTTATAAACGTCAGAATCGTTCCGTTTGTTTATCATCCTAACGAAAACCGATTAGAAGTTTTCGACGAAATAGAAATTACAGTGGAAGAAATTGGTGAGTCTGGTATCACAGATTACGGGACAATGCCTCGATCCAGAGCTTTCGAGA
>Ga0208879_1004141_pt1 | contig 11434 bp, 9 predicted proteins | sample Knorr_S15_td_Bot_FD_185605 | JGI IMG/M metagenome (GOLD analysis project Ga0208879, IMG submission 185605) | Marine microbial communities from Southern Atlantic Ocean transect - Knorr_S15_td_Bottom_ad_5009_LV_A (SPAdes) (version 2) | ecosystem: Environmental > Aquatic > Marine > Oceanic | place...
AGTCGTTATAGGGCAGGGAGGTCGATTTATCTCCGAGGACGATGCGTTATCACATGTTGCTGGATATGCCTGTTATAACGACGGTAGCATCCGTGATTGGCAGCGCCATACCTCGCAATTCACACCCGGAAAGAACTTTCCGGGAACAGGCGCTTTTGGTCCCTATTTGGTTACGCCGGATGAGGTCGGGGATTATAGAAAACTGCCAATTGAAAGCCGATTGAATGGCGAGGTTATGCAGAAAGCGACCTTGGCAGATTTAATTTTTCCGATCCCACGTTTGCTCAGTTACATCTCAGAATTTACAGCGTTGTCGTCAGGTGATGTTATCGTCACTGGAACCCCAGGTGGTGTGGGTGATCGCCGAGAGCCGCCTGTTTACATGGTGCCGGGAGATGTGATCGAGGTCGATATCGGGATAGTGGGGACTCTTGTCAATCCAATTGTGTCAGTAGCCAATATCTGAGTCGTTCGGAGGCTGTTTGACCAAGGACAGGCTGTCAATACAGACGTACTCGTAGTTGGGATAGTCTCCGAACATATTTCACCAGAAACACTAAGCAGGAACTGGAAGGGTTCTCATTACCCAAGAAGTAGCTTCTCGTCAATCGGTTTGAAATGCGTTGCTTCGGCGATCAGGGAATAGGCGGTTGAAGAAGGGACCCCATATATTTCGGTGTCTGTCTTAAATTTAGTTTTAATCTCCTTTATCAATAAATCGAAATCACCGTCACCAGATGCCAGCACGACAATGTCGGATTTTTGCGCATATTCGATCACATCAATTGTGATGCCTACGTCCCAGTCCCCTTTTGAAGAGCCGTCGCGTCTTTGAATGAATGGCTTCAGTTTGACGTCGAATCCAATCGCTCGAAGAATATTTTGAAATTCTTCCTGTTTCTTGTCTCCGCGAGACGTCGCGTAGGCTCTCGCTATTACAACCTGCCTACTTTGAGTCGCCGCAGTCCAGAATTTGTTGTAATCAAAATTGCGTTGATACACTGATTTTGTTGTGTAATAAATATTTTGCACATCAACAAATACCGATACTTTTTTCATAATGTTTTGCTTCATGTATCAGCCTTTAAGCCACTTAAAGCGTTATTTAATCATGTTGTCGCTGTATTTTGGTTGTCCCACCTAGTACTTTGCCTGCAAGGCTTATAAGAACGCGCTCTGCCCACCGTGCCCCTCCAAGGGTCAAAATGGGTAACCGCAAAAGAACCTCACGGATAAAAAAGCCTGGTCGGGGTGGGAGCGTTTGAACCGCCAGCGTTCGCCTCCGAGGGCGGTTTTGCAAGCGCTAACGACGTTAAATTAACAATTTACGCGCACCAATGCTGCAAGTAAGTCACCCCAGCGGATAGAACGGAGGGGTAAGAAACTGGAGTTGGTCCCGTTTGGGGCTACGCCGGACCATTAACGCAGGTTGCAGTATATGTCGTTTTCAACTCCGCGGTTCACACGGTTTCGCGCCATTCTCTTCGCATGTCTAGGGGCACATAGTGGTGATATAAAATGCTTTGGAATCGCTTCGAAACCAACGATGAAACGAATAATACTGGGTGTTGGATTTCTGTTTTGAATGCGCTTATCTTGCCAGGTGGGTGCGTTTGTTGCAGATGATGTGAAGCATCTGATGGAAACTAAAGATTGTCACGAAATGTGATTTGAGTGGGGCAAATCCATCTAAGAAAAATCAGAGCACAGCCAAGATGAAAGGGGTAAATCTGGATCGGGCAGTGTGTTCAGGCACTACGACGGCATGGGGTAAAGTTAACGCAAGGTGTTAGTGGAATCAGGGAATTGTGGAAAGATGATATCGTCAACAATGTTAAGAAGTGCTCTGTGTTGATGGAATAGTTGAAAAAATCCTGTCACTACCGCATTCCTCTGCGTATTCCTTACTCCGGTAGGTTTGGTAAATTAAAAAAGGTTAACCAAGATAAAAATGGAAAACAGTTTTTCTGGCGATGCGCCACCGGAAAAAGTTGCTGCCGCGATAGCGGAGGATGGATATGCTGTAGTACGTGACGCGGTTGGCGCCGATACAGTTGCCGCCGTAAAAGCTGATCTGGCACCTTATTTTGAGAAGGCGCATGATGGGCACGAAGAGTTTTATGGCAAGCTGACCAAGCGCTTTGGGGCGCTGCTTGCGAAGTCAACGGCGGTTCAGTCGATGTTGATTCACCCTACGGTATTAGCAGTAGCGGATGATGCTTTGTTGCCGCACTGTGTCCGCTATCGCGTGCACTATACTGGCGTAATGCACCTCGAGCCGGGCGAAACCCGTCAGGTGTTGCACCGGGATATCGGTATCTACCCGATTGCGAGCCCGTGCCCTCCGTTGACCATCGCGACAATGTGGGCGCTCAGTGATTTTACCCGCGAGAATGGTGGCACTCGCCTGGTGCCGAGATCCCATCTTTGGTCCAACGAGCGAATGCCGAAACCAGAGGAAGTCGTGGCCACTGAGATGCCGGCCGGTTCAGTTTTGATTTACACAGGGAACACTATCCACGGTGGAGGAGCGAACTACTCGGACAGTTCGCGTAGTGGTATTGCCTTGCATTACAACTTGGGTTGGTTGCGACAGGAAGAGAATCAGTATTTGGCTGTGCCCCTGGAGGTGGCTCGACAGCTGCCGGATCAGATTCAGGAACTCATTGGTTACGCGTTAGGGTCGAGCAGTCTCGGTGTCGTTGACCATATGGATCCTAAAGACTATCTGCACGGGGTGCGTGATCAAGCACAAAGTGATCTTTGTCCTCCGGAAGTAGCCAAAAAAGTTGAAGCATTGTTCCGTTTCCATGTGAGTCATAGTGAAAGAGGACTGCCAACCTACTACGACGTTGATACCGATTAGTATCAGTCGGTGATCTTTGTAATGGAGAAACACCGATTGAATGGGTGGGCGCAGCTGGCGTTGAATGAGTAAGTCTTGCCGCGTCAAGTCGGTTTTTAAAACGCTGGATGCGTTAACTCAATCGCTTATGCACGCTTATCCAGCGCGAATGAGACTAATATCGACTGGAAAGGACTGGCCTGGAGCTGACTGATTGAGGCCACATGCTGGCCCCACGAAGGGTATGAATCGTTGCATAAAACATCGTGATAATCCAGTAACAGGGTATCAGGACCCCGATCAAACCACGATTGCGCCTCTGGCTAAGATACAGTAATCGGGCGAGAGTGGTCGCTCAGATTGAACGAGTGGTCGACTGGAATTAAGACGCAGGCTTAGCCGAGGTCGACGACATCGTACGAGTGATCTGATGCTAGCGCAGTGTCTCCAAATCGCTGCAAATCATGATCAATGATGTCATAGTCATGTTCGTGAGCCACTACAAATGCGGTGATACCGAGGACGTCACGGCTGGTTGGATCAAGTATTGTGATGGCCTCATTGAGTGCAAGCCGTAGTCCATCGAGCATGGACGGTGAACTCCTCATCGCGGTGATTAATGGAAGACCCGGCCGATCATCGGTCCGTGCCACTACCTTGAGTGACTGTGCTGTTGAATCGAAGCGTCTTGCCAGAGCCCAACTTATACAGTCGATAGCGGCGATGTCCGCAAGGCCAGTTTCGACTGCGCGTACAGATGCCCTGTGACTGCCGGTCGTGATGACGTTAGAAAAAACAGCATCAGTTTTTGCCATTAAAGACAGCCATCTCTTTAGTGCCAGGCAGCCAGAATAGGATGACTCATGATTGATGGCAGCTCGTTGATCACGTAATGCGTTGATATTTTCGAGAGTGAATGTGTCACGTGCGATGATCACGCTGTGGTAATCACCGGAGGGTGACTGACCCCGCCAGGAAAAGCATCCCAATACGGCGACCCGGCCACGTAACTCCTGGATCAGAGGCAGACCACAGGTTTGGCTGAGTAATAACCGGGGCGAAAGCCACCCGAATTCAGGTGTCTGGTCGCGGTCCAGTGTCTCGGGTGATGCAATGCCTTGGCGCTTCAAAGCGTAGTGTATGCAGGACCACAAGGCGTTGGTCGCCACGCGTGTCTCGATCCAGTCATACATAGGTAATTGGACAAGACCGGTTGTGTTCTGAGAGGGCATCATACGGTAGTGATCAAGGACCGCCATACCAAACTGTAATCCCTGGGTAATGATTGTATCTGTACCGGAACCATAGATCTTGCTTATACTGCAACTACCGATCCTCGTGCTTGGATGGTCAGATTGCTATAGGATGAGTTGCCCCATGAAGTCGTGGCTCTTTATTACGTAAGCATGTGTCATTGAAAACGATAATTTCCTATATTGTTGGTCTGGTGGTTGTTTGCGCGGTGATGATAGTGTCTGTAATTCCGTGGCCTTCTACCGCTTTTATATTGTTAGGCCTATGTAACTCGTCGATGCAATATATCGCTGGAGAGTGCTCTGTTAATACTTTCAACTGGGATTGGTGTGCAACGGACAAGTTTGTGCGCCAGATGCGATCGTCAGACTGTACCGCTCACGGTGGGAGGTTGTTCTTCAGTGAGTCACAGGCGTTAGAAGTTCATCAGCGGCTTGCATTGCCTACTGCTGAATGAAGTCTTTCAAGGGTCACGATACTGTAACTTTCCCACCTCAACTTCCTCGCAACATTCTCTGCCCTAAAGTGTATGCAGTGCATCGACATTTGCGGATCTTTCTTCCCTGAGCATTAATGCCGGAATGGTGGTTCGGAAATAGATAGAAAATCTAACCCATTGTTGAGCAAATATCGTTTGTCAGGGTCGGATGCGATGGGCATAATCATTCCAGCGCTACCCCGTTGGGGTTACGTGTCCTCCTAGGAAGAGCCCCGTTATGCGGGGTTTTTCTTTGCCTGAGACGTTCTCGATAGTCTAGCTGTTTATCCCCAAAAGTTTATAGTGTTATAGCGCTAGAATCAGCGCTTAATTTCTCAAATAACATTAAGGCAAGTGCAATGGGGGTGTCTGGAGATTTATTATTGACGGGTTTGTCTTGAGAGGGGTATATGTCCCCCTCAAGTCGGTACAACAGTGTCCCTATTGTCAAGTTTGAATGCTGCATTCCAGTGATCGAGTGCCACGGAAGTTAGCCGTAGCTTTTTTCCATGGGGGCGATTCCTTTCCTTCGCCACTTGGACTATTTTTAAATGTCGGATTTTTAGGGGAGGTTCCGCAACTGGGTTACCTAAACAAACACAGGAGCAATGATATCATTGGGCGCTACCGCTACCGCTACCGCTACCGCTACCGCTGCAACATCACAGTTAGTCCTGGAAATTTTATGCAATTACTATCAACGTTCCGGAGTTTCATTAACCTTTGTCTTTTCCGGGAGCGACCTGAAAATCTGCCGGCGTCAGAGACTCTGTTGTTAGGTGTCGCCGCTTTCTACGTGTTGGTCCAGGTAATTTCCCAGCCGTTATCGGATCTTCCGACCAAATTGTTAATTTTTTCCGCTAACGCGCTATTGCTCGGGGCAGTATGGTTTTTTATTTTGCGATTACGCCAGTTGGCAACTCGCTGGAAACAGACTGCGACTGCTATGTTTGGCTCGCTAGCCCTAACCAATTTGCTTGCTTGGCCCTTCAACTCAGATGCAACTGAGAGTGTGCTCGCAGTGCAGTCGGCGATGAGTGACCCGGCTTTTTCTGGAGACTCGCCCGCCGGCCTTTTTATGGGCCCTGTCCTTGCTATCACTGCTATCTTTGTCTGGCAGTTATCAATTCAGGCGTCGATTCTGAGGCAGGCGATTAACGTACACCCCGCCTTCAGTTTCATTATCGTCATCGGTTATACGCTAGTAATCAGTGTGGTCTTAAGCGGGCTACTCGGTCCGATCTTCCGTTAGAGTAAACGGGTTTTAGCCCTATTTACACGGTTCTGGCGCAAACCTGTGAGGAAACCTAACACCCATCGGCTTCTGTCGTTGGTGTTTAGTGTTGGAGCTGAGGTCGGAATTATCGATGCCGGCAGCGGAAATCGTCACACCGGCGATGTGATATAAAAAAGAAGAACACTACGCAACGGGCGAGCTTATGAATAGGACAGTATGGTCAAAGATAGCAGGTTTATTAAACACGTTTATTGATCCCCCATGGTTCCCGTTCTTATTTATTATCGGTCTGGGCATATTCTGTAGTGTCGCCGGAACTGGTGGTGGTTAAATTGAGAACATGAAACTGTTAGCGCGATGCAATTATTCTGATAATGCCGAATACCACACCGCGCGAACCGATTAACTGATATGTATGACAACTGCACTGGCATGGGGCGCATGTCTTCATGCATTGTCGATCAGTCTAATGCCACGAAGTTCACTGTGTTGGCGGAGTGTTTGCAGTAATGTAGAAGTTGTCTTGGGGCATTATTGAGTGAATATAATTGGGTTGGGCTTTAGAAGGAGTCAGCACTATGCCGTACCCCCGGTGATAAGGCGCACACGCTTTCGATCGCAGACTTTCAAAGTAGACTGACCGTGGCTGTAAATAATGAAGCCGTTGCGCAATTTAATCCGTCAGCGGAAATTCAGAGGCTCAATTTAAGATTCGATATAACCAAGCTTCGTTCAGCACTAGCCGAAGTGGAGCAATGGAAAAGCTTCTCCGATGAGGTGTGGGGTGTCATTCCCCTGACTCAACGCCCCGGCCATAGCGGGTCATGGTCTGACAACGATCTTTCAGGCCGCTACTACATGCGGACCGATGAGCGTTATGAGGAAGCAGCGTTTGAAGACTACGTCGATGAAGCAGAATTTTCAGAATTTGTACCTGACCTCGCAGATACGTAATTTGCTCATGTTCACGAAGTTCTCACGCGTCACATGGAGATTGGTCGGATGCGACTGTTACGTAAGGTGACTTACAGCGCCAATTCGTGGCACCGTGACCCCGAGCCTCGAATTCATATTCCAATTATCACGAACCCGGGTAGTTTGTTGATCGTGAATCATCACTGTACGCACTTGCCCGCAGACGGCCATGTTTATTTCACAGACACACGTGCTTATCACATGGCAGTCAATGGTGGGCCCCTGCCGCGGGTACATCTTACTGCCGCTCTGCCTGAAGGGTTCTTGTAACTGTCTTTTTGCTTCCTCGCTAAACACTTTGCTTTAAGGTGTCCTAACCAAAGCGCTTCCCAGCGCATTTCCAAGGGAATATAGTGGGGTACTGAAACATCTTCTTCCAATCGTGTTGTTGGTGTTTGCTGTTGGGGTTGGTGTGAGTACGATTTAATTTAATAATTACGGTGGACAAGTTGAGTTCATAGGAGTCGACTTCATGTTTTTTCCTACTTCGTTAGTTGGGAGTTATTGCCAGCCGGATTGGTTAATAGATCGCACAAAACTGGCAGGTCGATTTCCTCCTAGAACACGAGCAAAGGAGCTTTGGAGAGTTTCAGAAGAATTTCTTCAACAAGCCCAAGATGATGCAACTGTTTTAGCCATCCGCGAGCAGGAAGAGGCCGGGCTGGATATCATCACTGATGGTGAGATCAGAAGAGAGAGTTACTCTAATCGCTTTGCCACTGCTCTTGATGGGGTTGATATTGATAATCCGGGAACGGCGCTAGATCGATCAGGGCACCCGAACCCGGTTCCGCGGATTGCAGGAAAAATTAGTCGACGCCACCCGGTGCAAGTGAATGATTTTCTTTTCCTAAAAAAACATACGGACCGTCTCACGAAAGTCACCGTGCCCGGGCCGTTTACTATGAGTCAGCAAGCGCAGAATGACTATTATGAAACGCTTGCTGACGCTGCGATGGATTATGCAGAAGCAGTAAGACAAGAAATTACTGACTTATTTTCGGCAGGAGCGGATATCGTTCAGGTGGATGAGCCTTACATGCAAGCTCGGCCAGAAGCGGCCGAAGAGTATGGGCTTACCGCACTGAATGCAGCATTAGAAGGTGCAAGTGGGAAAACAGCTGTTCATATATGTTTTGGATACGCAGCGATAATCCATGAACGACCAGCAGGATATTCTTTTCTGCCGCAACTGAAACATTGCCACTGTGACCAAATTAGTATTGAGACGGCCCAATCCAACTTGGATACTTCTGTTTTAGAAAAATTAAGCGGGAAAACTGTCATATTAGGGGTGTTGGATCTTGCGGATATGAATGTTGAGACTCCGGAAACTATAGCCTCACGAATTCGCAAAGCATTACCGTATATAGAGCCAGAGCGATTAGTTGTGGCGCCTGATTGTGGGTTGAAATACTTGCCTAGAGAAGTAGCGAGAGGGAAAATGAAGGCGATGGTCGAAGGGGCAGCAATAGTTAGAACGGAAATGTTTGATTGATACCATTTACCCCAATCCTATTACACATACCAATTTGGGAATCCGTTTGTTTTAATAGTGGTGGTATTAAAGTGGCCGTTGCCAACTCTATTGTTGGTGTTTACCATATTCCCTTCTGTGCTTTTTAAGCATCCTCCAGATGAATAGCGATTCATTTGACTGGATGGGTTCGATAGGGTGGCTTTTGGTAGCGGGTGGTGTCTCCCTTACTCTCATTGTTGCGTGGTGCAGTATCGTATTCTTGTTAAAGACCACTAAACGCAGGCTGCGGTTTGATAGTTCTAAACAGACAAAAGAGCGAGAAAAGGCACATGATTCATAATCCGAACAACAAGCGTGGTTACGTCCACTCATAGAGCAACTTGAAAACCAGTATAGGCGTCACAATATTGATATGTTTAAAGCTGCTAATTTCGATACGTATGCTTTAATAAAGAAGACATTGCGAAAGTTTTTCTAATAGGGGGAAACTATAAATAGCTATGTAATTTTCTGAATCGTCCAGTATTCAAAGAACTGGAACAAGACCTGGAGCATTTTATCGGTGAAAATAACCGTGAAGCCAAGAAAAAGAGAGAACGACATTCTTTATTGCTAGAGGAGCTAGAACTTGAGATAGGTGCGTTGGTCGGAAGCGGCGCAACTAACAAAGAGATCATAGATGCGATTGTGAAATCAAAAAAATATACGTCACTTAATCTCAATTTCAAGATGTGGTGTGAAAGCGAAATATGGTATGCCTCATTTGCGGATCAACAACTAAGCTTCAATTTTTAGATTCACTCGGAATGCCGAGTTAAGGTGCTGGTTTAGAGGAACCAGAAAGTTAGTTTCTTCGCGGCGTATTTGGATGGAAATATAGTGGCGGTATGAAACGTCTTCTAGGTTAAATCACATAATGAAGCGACCAATCTCGGTTGTTAGTCTCTGTTTTCTACTCGCTTCATGTGTGCCGCCACAGAATGGTCAAGATGGGAGTGAAGATGAATGATGACTAGATATATCAGCCTACTTTCCAAAATCCAGTCTGGTGGGTTAGCGATTCTTGATAGTGGCGTGTCCACTGAATTAGAAAGGCGGGGTCAAAAAATGCACGATGAAGCATGGTCTGCCCGCGTTAGCATCGATTCTTTTGACGTTCTGGTATCTACGCATCAGGCATATATCGATGCAGGTGCGGATGTAATTACTGTTAATAGTTACGCGTCATCCCGTTTGGTGCTTGACCCAGCAGGGCTTTCATCAGAAGTCAGATCGATCAATATGAAAAATATTGACGCTGCGCGGTTGGCGCGAGAGCGTTGCGGTGACGATGCCGTTTTGATCGCAGGTTCAATTTCACATGCTTTGTCATTTGCTTCTGAACAGGAGAAATCTACGGCAACATGCATTGAAGCGTTTGACGAAATGGTGTCTTTTTTCGAAGAAGGTGAGGTGGATTTAATACTTCTTGAGATGATGTCAATCCCAACTCGTATGTTGCCGCTTTTCAGAAGCGTCTCATCTTCCACGTTGCCCGTCTGGTGTGGTCTGTCTGCACAGCGAGCTGCGCCGACCGCACTCATTACTGGCTATCATGACGAAACGATCCCGCTGATTGACAATATTCAAAATGCGTCTAACTTTAAGTTTGATGCGATGGGTATCATGCATACCTCTGTAGATCTTATTTCCGATGCGATAGATTTAGTTAAGACACACCATAGCGGCGCGTTGATGGCTTATCCAGACAGTGGGTACTTCAAGAGCCCTAATTGGAAATTTGAAGGTGTTATCACTCCGAACGAGTTAAAGAATTTTGCGGTCGAGTGGCAAGAGATGGGTGTAAGTATCATTGGTGGCTGTTGTGGGCTGGGGCCAGAACATACAGAGGCCTTAGTCAGCTTAAAGTAAAACGCACGTTCAAGCTCACGAAAGAAGTTCACTGTATTGTTGAGTGTCTGCGGTAGGGCCTTCTGGTGTATGAACAAGGGCAAACCCCTGATGCACTAAAAAGATTGTAAGAGAATGGCATATATGGCTAACCACGTAACCCTGGGGACGGCTTATCGATTTTTTATGCCCCTGATCCTGATGACGGAGCTCAATATGATCTCAAAGTCAGTGATCAATGCAGTATTGGCACGGTCGCCAGATCAGAGTGTGACCTTGGCCGCGTTTCACCTTGCTTTCATCCTTTATTTTGCGCTTTCGTCAAGTACCGATTATGCACTAACATTCAAACTGGACCAGTTAACGGAAGCTGGTCAAGCCCCTCTGGTGGGTAATGTTATCTACCTGTTTCCATTTCGCCATTTCACACGGCTTCGTCGTCTTCCCTGCACATTTCTGGGAGGTTATGATGCCCGTACCGACTTCAGGATAGTGCATCATGCTTGAGCGTTTTGTCGAATCGATTATCTTCTACTCACGATGGTTGCTTGCGCCAATCTATCTAGGACTTTCTCTAGGTTTGGTGATCCTTCTTGTCAGTTTCATCTCTGAATTTTTTCATTTCCTTTCGACTTCTGGCGCCTTTGACTCGAAAGTAACTACACTATTTATCCTTGAGTTGATTGACATTGCATTGATCGCCAGCCTCGTCACCATGGTCGCTATTGCGGGATATGAGAACTTCGTCTCGAAGATCGACTTCAAAGATGACATGGAGCGTCCTGACTGGATGGGCAAGGTCGATTTTGCTGGATTGAAATTGAAAGTTATTTCTGCATTGGTGGCGATTTCTAGCATTGAACTCTTGAAAGTGTTCTTAAACACAGACAGTTACCAGGAAGGAGAGATACTCTGGAGAGTGGTCATCCATTCGGTGTTTGTGTTCAGTGGGCTGATTTTTGCGCTAACTGAAAAGTTTATGCATCATAAGTAGTCCTCCACAGAACCTTGACGTTTTCCGCAATCGTTTCGTTTGTGCGCTGGTTTTAGTAATGACATCCAAGGCGTCCACTTTATCGTCCACTCCCCACCACCCCCTGGTGGGTAACGTTATCCGGCCATTTTCATCTCACCGTTTCATAATATTTGGTGCTAGTACTGGCGAAGTGTAATGTCTCAATGAATCGCAATTTCTGTTCAAACTTTAAGTACTTACTTGCATAGTAAGAAAAGTTAGTAGGGAAACATCTAATGGACAAAGACAACAGCTATGAG
>Ga0208879_1004143_pt1 | contig 11431 bp, 10 predicted proteins | sample Knorr_S15_td_Bot_FD_185605 | JGI IMG/M metagenome (GOLD analysis project Ga0208879, IMG submission 185605) | Marine microbial communities from Southern Atlantic Ocean transect - Knorr_S15_td_Bottom_ad_5009_LV_A (SPAdes) (version 2) | ecosystem: Environmental > Aquatic > Marine > Oceanic | place...
GCATAAAATGGCTGAGAATCTTATTCTGGCTCCACGGCGAGAACGCAGCTTCCCCCGAACAGTTAAGAAGAGACCACAGCGATACAGCAGAAAGAAAAATGCCGCTCACCTTAAGTGAACGGCATTAGCACTTAGTTGCGGGTTTTTTTATGGGTGAAATATTTTCTGATCTCACCCTGTCTGTATCTTGTAATTACAGGACATTCCATAAAAACCTAGTTATGTCGCGCTTTATTCATAAAAGCTTGGTATACATAAAGGGTTAGCAATCAACTGAAATCATTACGGCATTTTAAAGCGCTCTTCCTTTATTCTTATGGCGCTGGTCCTACGCAGTTGGTAGTAATAACAAAAATCGAGAGGACATTATGCAGGCAATGCCCACACTTAATTTACGGGACGGAACAGTTGAGCAAAAAAGACAGGAAATAAAGGCTTATTTCCTCGATTCCTTTGATACCTACGAATCGCTTTTCTCTTGTCTTGCCAATGATGACGTATTTTATCAACGACCTGAAAAGTTGCGCCATCCGTTAATTTTCTATTTTGGTCATACTGCTACTTTCTTTATCAATAAATTAGTACTGTCTAAGGCAATAAACGAGCGCATTAACCCAAAATTTGAATCGCTATTTGCCATTGGTGTTGATGAAATGAGTTGGGATGATCTTAACGATGAAAATTACGACTGGCCGAAGGTGGAAGAGGTGCGTCAATATCGTAATCAAGTGCGCACATTGGTATGCGATTTAATAGATACCATGTCTTTTAGCATGCCTATTGACTGGGAAAGCCCAATGTGGCCCGTTGTAATGGGAATAGAGCATGAACGTATTCATTTAGAAACCTCATCTGTTCTAATCAGACAGCTACCCATTGCATCGGTACGCCCCAGCCCAGAATGGCCTGCATGTAGCACTATGCAAACTAATGCTGAAGCGTTAGAGGCTAATGTTTTAATGACCGTTCCGGCACAGAAAGTCATAAATGACAAAGCGTGGGACAGTGCTTATTACGGCTGGGACAATGAATATGGTTCTCAGCAAGAATCCGTTAGCGAGTTTAGTGCGTCTAAATTTCTTGTAAGTAATGGTGAGTATTTATCGTTTGTGCAAGACGGCGGCTATAACAACGCAAAATACTGGGAGGCTGAAGGTAATAAGTGGCGTGAATATACTAAAGCGCAGCACCCTGTATTTTGGATTAAAAAGGGTGATGAGTATTTATATCGCAGTATGCTTGAAGAGCATCCACTACCTTTAGATTGGCCTGTGGATGTGAATTATCATGAAGCGAAAGCGTTTTGTAACTACTTGAGTGAAAAAACGGGTGAGCTTATCCGTCTGCCGACTGAAAATGAATGGCAAGCGTTACGTCAGCAGGCTGGTGTAACACAAACCGTATACAGCGAAGGCTTTACTGCAAAAATATGCGTCGAGTGAACCTGTTAATGTTAATAAGTCCGGCGAATTTTATGATGTTGTTGGCAACGTATGGCAATGGACGGAAACACCCATCTATCCGTTTGAAGGCTTTAACGTTCATCCTTTGTATGACGACTTTACAACACCCACATTTGACAATAAGCATAACCTCATTAAAGGTGGCAGTTGGGTATCTACTGGTAACGAAGCAATGAAAGATAGTCGTTACGCTTTTAGGCGCCACTTCTTTCAGCACGCGGGGTTTCGGTATGTTCAAGGAAAGCGAGTTATAGCGGTGAACGATTTTGATTATGAAAGTGATACACAGGTTTCGCAATACAGTGAATTCCATTACGGCGACGAGTACTACGGCGTCCCTAATTTTGCTAAAGCCAGTGCGCAGTTTTGTATTGACGCTATGCAAGGGCGTCAACACGCTAGAGCGTTAGATTTGGGGTGTGCCGTTGGTCGGTCCACCTTTGAACTTGCAAAATACTTCGATCATGTCGATGGCATCGATTTTTCTGCACGCTTTATAAAAACAGCGTTTGAGATGCAAGAGCGTGGTGAAATACGCTATAACCTTATAGAAGAAGGTGAACTTACGTCGTTTAAGGCGCGCAAGCTCTCCGCGCTCGGTTTAGATGACAGTGTAGACAAGGTTGCTTTCGCACAAGATGATGCGTGTAATTTGAAGCCGCAATTCACAGGCTACGACTTGATCTTCTTAGGCAACCTTATTGATAGAGTGTATAGTCCAAGAAAGGTATTAACGGACATGGCCACGCGGCTAAGTAAAGGTGGATTGCTCGTTGTCGCCAGCCCCTTTACATGGTTGGAAGAGTATACCGAAAGAAGTGAATGGTTGGGCGGCTACAAAGATGAAAATGGTGAAACGCTTAGCTCTACTCAGGCGCTTGAAGATGCATTAGGTCAGAGCTTTAAACGAATTGCTGAACCTAAAGACATTCCATTTGTCATTCGAGAAACAAAGCGGAAATACCAACATACGCTTTCTGAATTTAACGTGTTTGAAAAGATAGAATAACACGGTGTCTATTAAAGTGTGTGTGCAATATAAAGTGAGCGCGGTACGCGTGTTTCGCGCTTATAAATATAATAGATTTCAGAAGGCCTTTAGCCAATAGTAAATGCGTAAGGCTATATAGATAGGATAATGTGAAGGTGAGCAACGCGCTAAGCCATCTCCCCGTGTTCAACGCTATGCAAAGCGAGTTTATGCCTTACAAGGATGTATGGCAGGCACCTTCTCACCTTAAACTCGATCAAACCCGTCTTAAATATTCAGCGATATTTCGCCGCTTTCAGGGCGCGTCTTCATCTCAAGCGAACGTTGTCGCGTCTCAGCAAGACCCTATTCCAATGTGGATAGCGGATATGGACATCCCGCCTTGTGATGAAATTCTCAGCGCGATTACACAAAACCTTCGCTCTACTTATGGATATCAGTCCCTTGATATCGGTGACGCGGTAGCAAAACGTTTTGAGCGTACCACGCAAAAAAGTAGTCGCTTTAAAGTAGAAAGTGGCGATGTTGTGGATGTTGCGAGCGCAATAGGAGCAATAGACGTTGCGCTTCACACTTTTTGCCAACCTGGTCAAAAAGTCATGGTTTTAACACCAACCTATTTCCCTTTAACAGAGACTATTCATAATAACGGCTTAACGCCAGTATCTATTCCAGTCATTCAAAACACGCGTCAAATTCAGACTAAGCTTTCTGAAGTTGCCGCGACAAAGGATAGCGACAAGAGTCGTCAGGAAGACGTCGAAGGTTCTAACGCAACTATAGATACTTCAACCTTCGATAGTGCTGCGGCTGCATTTGTGATTTGCCATCCTAATAACCCTACAGGTACAGTGTTAAGTGCAGAAGAGCAGCTTGTTATTTTGAGCTTCTGCGCCAAGAACGATATTTTAATCATCACTGATGAGGTGCACAGCGAGTTTGCATTTAACTCGTCAAATGAACCAACGCTAATCCCCATGTTTGGTGCAGAGGTAAGCAATAAGAGAGAGAGGCGCCAAGAAAGTCAAAACGGTGGTAACATCCATACTCATCAACTGCCACGCATTATCCACATCAATAGCGTATCCAAGGCGTTTAACCTAGCGAGTATTCCAGGTGCATCGTATGCGGTCATTAAGGATAAAACGATCAGAGAGACGTTTGCCCAAGCTATTAATAGCAGGCACCTAAACGCAAGTAATTTAGGAAAAGTTGCGTTGATTGCCGCATATGAGAAGGGAAGTACTTGGTTAGACAGCGTAAAATGTGCGTTGAGCTTCAACCGAAAGCTTGTTGTGCGCTTCTTTGAGCACTATGGTTTATCTGTTAATTATACAATGGGCAGCGCTGGTTATTTCTTGTGGCTAGACCTTTCAACGTTCCCTTCGCATTTAACACAGCCGAACAGTATCGCTTCTTTGGATGAAGCTCCTTTAGGTGACGCTTCTCGTCAACCTCTCAAATATTCACCCGTGACCACTGTGGAAGGATGTATTGAGCGCGGCGTGATAGGTAACGACGGCGCGACCTTTGGTTCTCCACACCATATTAGGCTAAATTTAGCCTGTCACCCTGCGGTTGTAGAAACCGCGCTGCAAAGACTGTGCTTTATTTCTTAGCGTAGCTTAACTCGCATCTGTTGATCGACAGTCAATTTTATTCTAATTATTAGAATAATAAGCTCAAATATATGACATTTTATTTCTATTAAAGAGGATTAAAATGGCCTTATTAAATAATTAGCCCTTAACACATGTTCTATCGCCCAGCGTTACTCCTTTTGGGCAAAAGAGTCAGTGGCGGCTTACGGTTATAAGGAATGCAAGATGATGTATTTGAGAGAAGCGAATGAAAGAGGAAAAGTGAACTTTGGCTGGTTAAAAAGCCAACATAGCTTTTCGTTTGGACACTATTATGACGCAAAACATATGGGGTTTTCAGCGCTACGGGTTATCAATGACGATGTTGTTCAGGCCGGTAGAGGTTTTGAAACCCATGGTCACAGAGATATGGAGATAATTTCATATGTTGTGAGCGGTGCTTTAAAGCACAAGGATAATACCGGTAATGAGTACGTAGTGCCTGCGGGTGACGTGCAAGTAATGAGTGCAGGTAAGGGTATTATGCATTCGGAGTTTAACCCTTCTACTGAAGAGCCTGTTAACTTTCTGCAAATTTGGATTGTGCCCAATGAAAAAGGCGGTACGCCCAGCTATGCGCAAAAAACCTTTGGCACACAGGCGGGTGGAAATAACCATGATTCAAAGCTTGAATTATTAGTAAGTGATAACGGTAGGGAAGGGTCATTACGCATTAGGCAAAATGCTGCAATCAGCCGTTTAACTTTGAAAGCTGGCGAAACATGGGAGCATGGCACTGAAGACCAAAAGGGTTACCTTCACATGATTAGCGGTAATGTACAGGCTATGGTCGACAGTGAAACAAATGCAGTTGAAATAGAGGCAGGCGATGCTTTGGGTATGTACGAGCAAGACATCATTCGTCTGAAAGCCTCAGAGGAAAGTGTGGCCTTGTGGTTTGAATTACCTAAATAGCTGCCTAAAAGTAATCTAGATCAATAATTAAGTTTCAAATTGAGTATCTCTACTTCACGAATTCTTATCTCATGGTATTATGACTTGGATGAGGTTAAAGGCTTGTAATACTTCTCATTGATGAGCATTATCAGTCTTTATTCCAGTTGTATGTAAAACTGAAGTCAGTGAGATACTAGAGTGATAAAAATAATCCTAGCAGATGACCATGATTTGGTCAGAACAGGGATACGCCGGATTCTGGAAGACGTAAACGATTTTACTATCCTCGCCGAAGCGAAGAACGGTGAAGACGCGGTACTTTTGTGCCGAAAAAACGCGCCAGATGTGGTACTCATGGACGTGAATATGCCCGGTATTGGTGGACTGGAAGCGACAAAGAGAATTGTTCGTATGTCTGAAAATACGCGTGTTATTTGTGTTTCAATGCACAAGGAAAGTCCTATTCCAATGCAAGTTATGGACGCAGGCGCATACGGTTTTCTGACAAAAGATGCAGAGCCAGACGAAGTAATACGCGCTATCCATAAAGTTGCGGCAGGACAAAAGTATGTTGATCAAGAAGTGGCCAATAGCATCGCCATCGGTAAGTTATTGCCTAGTTCGGATAATCCGTTTGACGAGCTATCGAGTAGAGAACTTACAATAGCAATGCGATTAACCGAAGGTCACAAAGTGCCGGATATAGCCCGAGAACTCAGTATTAACTCAAAAACGGTTAATACTTACCGTTACCGAATGTTTCAAAAGTTAGGCGTAAATTCTGATGTAGAGCTAACGCACTTGGCCTATCGCCATAAGCTTATCAATCCTAACACCTTTTAAGCGTCACTAGACGCGCAACGTCAAAGTGATTATGTCTGCATTTGATTCAGCAGCATTTCTTAAGAATCTAACCTCTCAACCTGGCGTGTACCGCATGTACAATAGTCAGGAAGAGGTTATTTACGTAGGAAAAGCCAAAAACCTTAAAAAGCGCGTATCAAGCTATTTTCGTAGTAATCTTGATAACGCCAAAACGCGTTCGCTAGTTAGTCAGATTGCGAACATGGATGTCACAGTTGTAAACAGCGAAACTGAAGCGTTTTTGCTTGAGAACAACTTCATCAAGAAATACAAACCGCGTTACAACGTGGTCATGCGTGACGACAAGTCTTATCCCTTTATCTTCTTATCCGATCACGAACATCCAAGACTTTCTTTCCATCGCGGCCCTCAAAAGAAAAAGGGCGAATACTTTGGCCCATACCCCAGTGCGTGGTCGGTGCGAGAAAGCTTGCGTTCAATGCAGCGAATTTTCCCCGTACGTCAGTGTGAAGATAGCTATTACCGAGCACGCAGTAGACCTTGTCTTCAGTATCAGATGCAGCGCTGCAGTGCGCCGTGTGTAGAAGGCTATGTAAGCGATGAAGAATATAAAGAGCAGGTCAATTTTGCACGCTTGTTCTTGAAAGGTAAAAACCAGCAGGTCATTGGTGGGCTGGTGGAAAAGATGGAAGCAGCCAGCGAGGCACTAAACTTTGAAGCCGCTGCCCGTTACCGCGATCAGATTAATGCACTAAGAAAAGTGCAAGAACGACAGTGGGTTGCCGGTACTCAAGACGAAATGGATGTGTTTGGGTTTGCGTTTAAAGGCAATATGGCGTGTATTCAGGTAATGTTTATTCGCGAAGGGCAGTTGTTAGGCAGCAAGGCCTATTTTCCCAAAGTACCCAACACTGCCGATGAACAAGAAGTTTTTGAATCTTTCTTCCTACAGTTCTATCTGGCGGGAAACAAAGTTATTCCAAAGCAGATAGTACTTGGCAATACATTAACTGACGAAGACGCTATAGCAGGTGTACTAGCTAGTGAAGCTGGGCACAAGGTTCAGTTCTTTAAAGGGGCGAGGGAAGAGAAGCGCAAGTACCTGCAGCTCGCGCAGTCAAATGCGCAAACTGCGTTAGATGCTCAATACAGTCAGCAAAAGTCTGTGTTTGCACGCTATCTCGACTTAGAAGCGGCACTGGAAGTTGATACGCCTATTCAACGCATGGAGTGTTTTGATATATCACACACGTCTGGCCAGCAAACGGTGGCTTCGTGTGTGGTATTTAATCGTGAAGGTCCGCACAAAAGTGACTATCGCCGATACAATATAGAAGGCATTACCCCAGGTGATGACTACGCGGCCATGGCACAGGCGTTAAAACGTCGCTACAAGTCAGTGAAAGAAGTGCAAAAAATACCAGACCTTCTATTAATAGACGGTGGTAAAGGACAGCTTGCCCAAGCAGAAGCGTTTTTTGAAGATTGGCCCCATGATAAAAAGCCTATGCTGTTAGGCGTGGCAAAAGGCACCACCCGTAAGCCTGGCTTAGAAACACTAATACTGGCAGGTAGCCATCAGGTTCTGCCGATGGATAGCCATTCGCCAGGGCTTCACCTTATTCAGCATATTCGCGACGAGTCTCACCGATTTGCCATTACTGGGCACCGCAACCGACGCCAGAAAGTTAAAACCACGTCGAGTTTGGAAAGCATACCTGGTATTGGTGCAAAACGCAGACAAACACTGCTTAAATTCATGGGGGGCTTGCAGGGTCTTAAGAAAGCCAGCAAAGATGAAATTTCAAATGTACCTGGTATAAGCCCTGAATTGGCGGAAACTATTTACGACCACCTTCATCAATAAATGAATGAGTAACAAGCAATGCATTACAAATTAAGGTAATGTGTTACAAAAATGAAAGATGCAGAGCTTATACGCTACCGCGCTAAAACGCCTATAGAGGCATAACACCGAGACGTACTTTTTATGTGGACTGTTCCAAACTGTATTACTTTATTCCGAGTAATCCTTATTCCTGTATTTGTAGTTGTTTATTTTCTTGATTGGCGCTGGGCGCACGAGGCAGGCGCATTTATTTTTTGGCTTGCGGCAATAACGGACTGGTTTGACGGCTATCTAGCAAGAAAACTACAGCAGTCTACACCCTTTGGTGCATTCTTAGATCCTGTAGCAGACAAGCTCATTGTGGGCGCTGCTCTTCTTATGATTACTCATAGTTATGCAAACCTGTGGATCACGTTGCCATCTATTGCGCTGTTGGTTCGTGAAATTTATGTGTCGGCGTTACGTGAATGGATGGGTTCGAATGGTGTAAGGGATGCGGTTAAAGTGTCTTTTATAGGTAAAGCAAAAACCACTGCGCAAATGTTAGCCTTAATTGGCTTGTTGTCGGGATTAGAAACCTTTATGGGCATAACTATTTATTGGGTTTCTTTAGGTTATATTCTTTTATATTTCTCAGCAGTGCTGTCAATTTGGTCAATGTTTGTTTATACAAAAGCGGCCTGGCCACACCTTCGAAGTGGCGCAGTAAAGTGAAATTGATCGTACATTAATCAAAGTGAATAAAAAAATAGCAAACGATCATAAAAAACCGCATTTATCTCAATTTAAACGCTTTTTTGTGTTGACAGTTTTGAATGGGTAGGTAGAATGCACCCCACATTTCGAGAGGACATCAACCAAACGAAATGGTCGATTAAGACATGCGGGAATAGCTCAGTTGGTAGAGCACGACCTTGCCAAGGTCGGGGTCGCGAGTTCGAATCTCGTTTCCCGCTCCAATCTATTAGAGATGAGTTTTAATCACGCGCCAGACGCATCTGGCGGAATGGCAGAATGGCTATGCAGCGGATTGCAAATCCGTCTATCTCGGTTCGACTCCGGGTTCCGCCTCCAAACGCTGCAACGCAGCATCAGGTTCTACGCCTGACACCTTTGCTGAAAAGCAACCCGATGCCCGGGTGGTGAAATTGGTAGACACAAGGGATTTAAAATCCCTCGCTGGTAACAGCGTGCCGGTTCAAGTCCGGCCCCGGGCACCACTATCCTTATTTTTAAAGGGCTCGCGCCCAATAAATTAAAATACCTACCAAAGAGCCAGCCAACAATTAAAAATTGATTTTTTTTTCTGAGATGACCTGTACCACCAGCTTAAGCCCTAGTGTTTTTTCCTTTCTTGTGTTGTTATGACATAAAAGTGTTTAAGGATACTCACATGCACCATGACGAAACTGATCACAAAATATCTCTCCATACAAAACGTGCTAGTGAAATGGCCAAGGATAAAAACTTCGATGGCGCTATCGCAGAGTTCGAGAAAGCGCTGCTTTTTATGCGTGAAGCAGGTTTGTTTTATTCACGTAAATTTACGAAAGCAATTCCGTATTACCAGAAAGCTGGGCGGTATGAGGAAGTAGAAGAATACTGTACCAAAACTCTTATTCCTCTGGTCAAAGAAAATATTGAAAATGTCTTTTATGATAAACCAGCGGTGACAAAGAAATTCTTTCTTTTTGGTGTGCTTGTTAATATTTATGACAAATTGCGGTTATGTGCCAAGCGAGAAAAAAATACAAAAGATTTTAAGAAGTATGATGAGCAGGTCTTTGCCTTAACAACGCAATTAGATGACTTAAGAATAAAGTCTGACGAAGCTGCTCTAAAAGTCGAATATAAAACGTTGGCAGAGTGTTTTGGTGACATAAATACTAACTATGACCAATGGCCTGTAACACTTAGAAAGAGATATAAAGCCTTCCATAATAACTAACCTTATTATTCGATTTCGCTTTAAGCTAGTTTCCTGCCACGCTTCTTTTGATGATAACCAGTTTCATGCTGCAGGGTGACGGGGTTACAGTAGGTAGAGTACACTCTCCGTCTAATCCCTCAATGCGCTAGTCGTTTAATGTGTCCACTGATGTACCAAAGGGTGTTTTTACCAAAGGTTACTTTGGTAGTTATCGGAAACCTAAAAAAGGAATTATCAAAATGCGACTCTACTTACTATTAATTTCACTTTTTTGCTTAATGTCGTGCGCTAGTTCAATGGATATTGAGAAAGTTGCACGTCAAATGTATAACGTCCCTTCATCTGGTGAAAACAAATTTGATGAAAACAAATTTATACGTATGAGTAATCTCAGGTGCCACAGTGTATTAATGGAGTTATACCAAGATACCTCTTTAGCGAGTCATGGACTTGTTCTAGTAAAAGCTGGGCCGAACTATATAGAGAATGTCGCACGCGGGAATGCCCTTTCGTTTAAAATAGATGGTGAAGTAATTCCCTTTCGAACTAATGATTACACAACGGATTACGACTCCATTTATTTGGGGCATGGTGTAGATCTCAAGTTTTCTAATAAAACTTTTTCCATCAGTGAAGATATTATTCGTAAAGCAGCAGCATCGAATGAATTTTTAGTAAAAGTAAATCTTTTAGGCAACGAATATATTGAAGGAAAATGTTCACATTCAACATTGAAAGAAGCCCAGTTAGATAGTAAAGATCTCAACATAACTGTTCAGCAAAAGGATGTTGATTTCGCCAATAGGATTGCGGCTATTGAAGGGTTTAAAGTCTTTGTCGATATGATGGACACTCTCAAATAAATTCTTTTATAGGGTAAGCATATTTTGGCGGGTATATAGGTAGGTTTGCGAGTGGATGTGCCTCATGTCCTTAAATAGTTAGACTTATGTAGCCTGATATGGGCTGCATTTGTCTGTTTTGGTGGGGTAGGATGCAAAAAAATTTACCCCCGTTGACTTAGCTATTGAGGTTATGACGCAAAAGAAAAAGGTTTGGGCTACTGGCAGTTGTTCTGCCTCGCCCTTGGGTTTAATCGGGGAACGCGATTACTCCCCTTTAGGGTAGGAATTTTCCCCTTTCCCTAAGCTCGTATTTAAAGGGCTGCGTTAGGGTAGTTATGTTTTCCCCTTTTCCCCTTTCAAAACTCTGTTACCATAGGGGGGTGCTTAGGTGAGGGAGTGTCAATAAGGGATTTTCCCCTTTTCCCTTTTCCCCTAATAAATTTTTGATGAAGTAAGGACACTTTATGCTTTCAAAAATCTTGTCGTTTATTCTTCGCTTTGCTTTAGTTTTGTTAGTAAGTTTTTTTGTAGTATTGCTTATCCCTGTTCAGGGTGAAAACGCTGAAACCGGTAGGCTTGCTATAGCTGTAGTAATTTGGTTTTTCGGTTTTTTGTGGTGTTCAATGGATTTTCACAAGCCTATCGGTGCACTAAGTGAAACTCTTGTTGGTGACGCAGATGAAAAATATCGTCTTGAGAAATCGGCCAAAGAAAAGCGATTAATTGAAGATGAGATATTGCGCGTATTAAAACTAAAAGAGGCGGGCGTTTTGTCAGATGATGATGCAGAGCAAAGAATTACTGAATTTAAAGCCCGTTATAATAAGATATGAAGAACGGGCGCTTCCTTTTTGCGCCCTAATCAAAGAGACTGTAACTAATTTTGTGTAACTGCCTATCTCAATTTACTCTATAGAGAGTTAAGGATAGGCAGATGAACATGAATAAGAAAGAGCTTGAAGCTTTCGCAAAGGAAGCGGCCAAAGGCATT
>Ga0208879_1004144_pt1 | contig 11429 bp, 11 predicted proteins | sample Knorr_S15_td_Bot_FD_185605 | JGI IMG/M metagenome (GOLD analysis project Ga0208879, IMG submission 185605) | Marine microbial communities from Southern Atlantic Ocean transect - Knorr_S15_td_Bottom_ad_5009_LV_A (SPAdes) (version 2) | ecosystem: Environmental > Aquatic > Marine > Oceanic | place...
ATTTAGTTATTGGTTAAGTTGAAGGGCTGCATACTTTGTAGCCCTTTTTTGATTCATAACTTTAATTATACACTTCAAATTCATAACTTTGCAACTTTCATATTCATCGAAGCTCTAGCACAGATGAACTTTAAATTTGTAGTAGAAAATGTTTAATAATTTAAGCGATAAATTAGATAAAGCTCTCCACGTTCTTAAAGGACACGGAAGTATTTCAGAAGTTAATGTTGCCGAAACCTTAAAGGAAGTCCGTCGTGCATTATTAGATGCCGATGTTAATTTTAAAATAGCTAAAGAGTTTACCAACAGAGTAAAAGAAAAAGCACTTGGACAGAACGTGCTTACCAATTTACATCCTGGTCAACTTATGGTTAAGATTGTAAAGGACGAGCTTACCCAACTTATGGGAGGCGATGCCGAAGGTCTTAACTTATCTGGAACACCAACAATTATCTTAATGTCTGGATTACAAGGGTCTGGTAAGACTACGTTTTCTGGGAAACTTGCTAATTATTTAAAAAATAAAAAATCCAAGAAACCATTATTGGTAGCTTGTGATGTATATAGACCCGCAGCAATCGATCAATTGCATATTGTAGGAGAACAGATTAATGTTGAGGTTTATAGTGATAAAGGGAATACTGATCCAATTGCAATTGCAAAAGCAGGTGTAAAACACGCCAAAGCAAATGGGTACAATGTGGTAATTATAGATACAGCAGGACGATTAGCTGTAGATGAAGTGATGATGACCGAGATATCCAACATTCATAAAGCTGTAAAACCGCAAGAAACCTTGTTTGTTGTAGATGCTATGACCGGCCAGGATGCGGTAAATACTGCAAAGGCTTTTAACGATATACTTAATTTTGAAGGGGTCATTCTCACAAAGTTGGATGGAGATACTCGTGGAGGTGCTGCAATTTCAATTAAAGCGGTTGTTAATAAGCCTATAAAATTTATTGGTACTGGCGAAAAAATGGAAGCTATAGACGTGTTCTATCCATCACGTATGGCAGATCGTATTTTGGGTATGGGAGATGTTGTGTCCTTAGTTGAACGTGCTCAAGAACAATTTGATGAGGTAGAAGCTAGAAAACTTCAGAAGAAAATTGCGAAAAACCAGTTTGGTTTTGATGACTTCCTGAAGCAGATTCAGCAGGTAAAGAAAATGGGGAATATGAAAGACCTTGTCGGGATGATTCCTGGAACTGGTAAAATGATGAAAAATGTTGATATCGATGATGACGCTTTTAAAGGTATCGAAGCGATAATACATTCTATGACGCCTAAAGAGCGTACAAATCCTTCGGTTTTAAATGCAAGTAGAAAAAAACGTATTGGCAAGGGTTCAGGAACTTCTGTTCAAGAAGTAAATCAGTTATTAAAACAATTCAACCAAATGAGTAAAATGATGAAAATGATGCAAGGCGGAGGCGGAAAGAAGATGATGCAAATTAAATAAGTAGGCTATTGTTTGTCATTCCTGCGAAGGCAGGAATCCATATATATATTGATTTTTTATAAAGTAGATTCCTGCCTTCGCAGGAATGACAGTTCATTTTAAAGCAAAGAAATAGGAAAACTAATAAATTATATGATTAAAAATCCAGAGAAATTTGGACTATAAATTCGATTAAAAATTAATAACTGCAGACTAAAGACTTAAAAAAACATGACTATTTTAGACGGAAAAAAAACAAGCAGTGATATTAAAGACGAAATCGCTGAAGCAGTAAAAAAACTAAAATCGGAAGGTAAAAAAACACCACATCTTGCTGCAATTCTTGTTGGAAGCGATGGTGCAAGCATGACCTATGTAAATGCAAAAGTAAAAGCCTGTGATTTTGTTGGTTTTAATTCTACTTTAATTGATTTACCTGAAAATACTTCAGAAGAAACTTTATTAGAAAAGATTCAAAAACTCAATAGCGATAGTGATATTGATGGCTTTATCGTACAGCTTCCCTTACCAAAACATATTGACAAACAAAAAGTGTTAATGGCAGTAAATCCTGATAAAGATGTGGATGGTTTTCATCCAACAAATGTTGGTAGAATGACTTTAGATCTACCTTGTTTTTTACCTGCAACGCCTTTTGGAATTATGGAATTGTTAGAACGTTATAAAGTAGAGACATCAGGTGCAAATGTTGTGGTAATAGGCAGAAGTCACATTGTTGGTCGGCCGATGAGTATATTAATGAGCCAAAAGCGAAACGTAGGTAATGCAACTGTAACGGTCGCACATAGTCGTACTAAAAATCTATCTGAAATCACTCAAAAAGCCGATATTATTATTGCAGCTCTTGGTATTCCTGAATTCTTAACAGCAGAAATGGTAAAAGAAGGTGTTACAATAATTGATGTAGGAATTACGCGTGTTCCTGATGCAACCAAACCTAGAGGGTATCGTCTTGCAGGAGATGTACATTTTGAAAGCGTAAGTAAAAAAGCGGCATTTATTACTCCAGTTCCTGGAGGTGTTGGTCCTATGACTATCGCTATGTTGCTTAAAAATACGTTACTGGCTTGCCAGAAAAATGACAATTAAATTATTTAGCAAATAACTGATTGATATCTTTAAAGGATTTAAATTCTAAAGCGTTACCAGAAGGGTCTTTAAAAAACATAGTAGCTTGTTCTCCTACTTGACCTTCAAATCTAATATAAGGTTCTATTATAAATTGAATATCATTTTGTTTTAGATGAGAAGCTAAATCGTGAAAGGACTCCCATTGTAAAATCACTCCAAAATGAGGTACTGGAACATTTTTTCCATCTACAGGATTGATATGTAAATCTTCATTTTTTTCTTTGGGTTTGCAATGAATAACCAATTGGTGTCCATAAAAATTAAAATCTACCCAATTCTCACTACTTCTTCCTTCTTTACAATTTAAGATATCCCGATAAAAAATTCTGCACAATTCAAGATTGTCAACAGGAATTGCAAGATGGAATGGAGGAATTGTAGCCATATTTATTTTCCTTTATAAGTTGAAGGGTTATAATTTTTTGTTGAATCTTCAATTAAGGTGTTGAGGTCTTTAAGTTCTATTTCAGTTAACTCACGATATTCGCCAACTGGAACATCGAGTTTAATATTCATAATACGTACACGTTTTAAATGTGCTACGTTATAATTTAAGTACTCACACATGCGACGGATTTGCCGATTTAGACCTTGAGTAAGAATGATTTTAAATTTTAGGCTGCTTAATTTTTTCACTTCACATTTACGTGTTATAGTGTCCAAAATTGGAATCCCATTTGCCATACGTTCAATAAAGGTTTGAGAAATAGGTTTATCAACAGTAACAATATATTCTTTTTCATGATTGTTACTGGCTCGTAGTATTTTATTAACTATGTTGCCATCATCTGTAAGCAAGATTAAACCTTCACTGGGTTTATCCAAACGACCAATAGGAAAAATGCGCTTTGGGTAATTTATAAAATCGATGATATTATTTTTTTCAACCCTTGTATTTGTTGTGCAAACAATACCAATTGGTTTATTAAACGCTAAATAAATGTGGTCATGTTTTCGTTTTAAAATTAATTGGCCATCAACTTCAATAACATCTTCTGGTGAAACTTTTGTTCCCATTTCAGGAACTTTACCATTAATAGTTACACGACCTGTTTGAATCAATTTATCAGCAGCACGACGTGAGCAATACCCAGCTTCACTTAAATATTTATTGAGACGTGTAAGTTTTTCTGACATGATAGTATTATTCTTCTCTGTTAACAGCATCAATTGAAAATGCTGGTAAACAAATGGCAATATATTCGCAAGGTTCGACAAAAGGGTTAGAATATTGTACTCTTGTGTTTTTCTCTATTTTAATAGATTGTCCAGTTTCAAGAATTACAGTTTCACCATCTATAATGAATTGCTTTTTTCCTTTAATAATATAAGTATATTCGTCAAAGGTTGGAGTTTGAAAAGGTTCACTCCAGCCAGGAGGAGCTACCATGTGAGCAATACTTAACTGTGAATTTCTATCGGTTGCTAAACCAAAATGCTCTTCAATGAGTTTTCCGTCGGTTGTGGGAACCACGAAAGGCGATTTTTGTATACTGTATTTTTTCATAATAATTACTTTTTAAGAGGTTTTCTTTTAATCATTCCTCCTTTTAAATCTTTTACAACTCCCATAATAACAAATGCGTTTTTATCTATTTTATCTATTTCGGTTTGTAATTTTGCCAATTCCAGCCTAGTAATTACAGTATATATTATGTCTTTGTCGTAACTATGGCCGCTTTTACCAAAACCACCTTTTCCTGCATAAATTGTACAGGCTCTTCTTAAATTTTCTATCAGCATTATTCTAATGGTTTCGTGTTTATCTGATATTATGGTTACACCAATATATTCTTCAACACCATCAACAACAAAATCTACAGTTTTTGCAGCTGCTAAATAAGTTAAAATGGCATATAAAGCTGTTTCAATAGATAATATATAAGCACCAAATGAAAAAATGATAATATTCGTAAGTAATAATACATCACCAATTGTGATAGCTAATTTTCGACTTAAATATATGGCTAAAACTTCTGTGCCATCTATTACACTTCCACCACGCATTGCCATACCAATACCAAAGCCTAAAAAGAAACCACCAAAAACAGCAATAAGCAATTTATCTTCAGTTATTATTGGAAACTCTATAAAATGTACTACAAAAGATAATAGTAAAATTGCAACAATACTCTTTAAAGCAAATCTAACCGAAAACATTCTAGCTGAAATTATTATAAATGGTAGGTTTACAAGAATTAATAAAAAACTCAAATCAACAGAAGTAACATTTTCTAATAATAAAGAAATACCAGTTGCTCCGCCATCAATAAATTGGTTGGGCAATAAAAACCCTTTTAAACCAAAACCTGCCGAAAATACTCCAATTATAATAAAAAAGTATTCTTTTATTGCGTGAGTTAATTCTACTTGAAGATTCCTTACTAACGGAACAATTTGTCTTTGGCTAACAGGTTTCGAGCTTTGTTTTTCTTTAATCCTTTGGCGAGCAATTATTACTAGTAATTTTGAGATAAAAGGGTTCATAGTTGTTTTTACGTTCCTGACCAATAAAGGTAAAAGTTTTTTATTTTTGCTTCTTCGGGAATTTGAATAGCTTCAATCTTTAAATTCATATCAAAACGCATATTCGCTGGAAGCTCGTTTTTATCAATAGTAAAATAGGCATTTATTTCATTTACAGAAATAATAATATTTCGCAATGAATTTTGAATATTCGAAATTTTGTAATTAGTATTAATATCTTTAAAAGTGCTATTTGGCGATAAGCCTTTTACTGTCACAAAACGTGAGTCTACAACTTTTACTGTTCTTATAGTAGATCTAGAATCTAATGCCTGCGAAGGAGAAAGTACTAAAAGTAGCTTCCCGCCTTTTTCGTAAATTTCTAAATCATTGACGTTGCCTGTAAATTCGTTACCACTTACATATTTAACAATAGAGTCATTTATAAATACAGATTCTAGATCTTTAACTTGTGTAGAATCGGTTAAATGACCAATATTTTGTTTTGAAATTAAAAACGGATTTATTTCTTTTTCACAAGAAGTAATAATGGAAATAATTATTATAAGTAATAGGATGGTTTTTTTCATGTGCTAATGTTATATTTTTTAGTGGTCATCTCGATAATTATCGGGACTGTTCGCTATTAATCATTTCCAAAAGTGATAAAGTTTTTAACATGCTCGTTTCAAAATAGTTTATTTTAATTAGAATTTATTTCAATCTTCAATCTATAACTTCATAACCTTTCGATTCATCTTTTAAAAATTTTCATAAAAATAGTGTAAAATAAATCAAATTTAAAAATTCCAAATCTCAAACTTATAACTCATAATTTATAACTCATAACTTGAAACTAAATAACTATCTTTGCCAACTATGGAAAAGGAGATCAAAAAACTGTTAGATAAAGGTAAAATATTACCACTTATGGAAGCGTTTTACACCATTCAAGGTGAAGGATTTCATAAAGGAACAGCAGCTTATTTTGTTAGAATTGGAGGCTGCGATGTTGGTTGCCATTGGTGTGATGTAAAAGAAAGTTGGAATGCCGACTTGCATCCACCAACAAATGTTGAAGCAATTGTTAAAGATGCGGCAAATTATAGTAATACAATTGTTGTAACTGGAGGAGAACCACTTATGTGGAATATGAAACCACTAACAGATTTACTAAAAACAAAAAACTTACAAACACATATTGAGACTTCTGGAGCTTACAACCTTACTGGAACTTGGGATTGGATTTGTTTATCTCCAAAAAAGTTGAAACTACCAACTAAAGAAATTTATAAAAAAGCCGATGAACTTAAAGTAATTGTTTATAATAGAAGTGATTTTAAGTTTGCTGAAGAACAAGCAGTTAAGGTTAACAAAGAATGCATTTTATATTTACAGCCAGAGTGGAGCAGACGTGATAATGTAATTCCTTTAATTGTAGATTATGTCATGGAAAATCCAAAATGGAAAGTGTCTTTACAAACCCATAAATATTTGAATATTCCGTAGTTTGTAATAATAAAACTGTCACATTGAGCGCAGTCGAAATGCGGTAATAAAAAACGCCTTGATTCTCAATAACTATCAAGACAAGGCGTTTAATTTTTTACTAAAAATCAGAAAAGTTCTATTTCATTGAAACAGCAACTCTAACAGTTCCCCAACCTAAATGCATAGTGCCTTCTTCATCAAAAGCGATAGAAAATGATTCTAAACTATCGTCACTAGTTGTTGCAGGAACTGTAATTCTTGCTACATCATTATCTTTATTATAAAAATAAGAACCCCAAACATTAAGGTCTGAACTAAAAATAAGTGTCCATTCTGTTTCTCCTGGAATAGTAGATAAAGTATAAGTGCCAGCTTTAATATCAGTTCCAGCGACATTCATATCTTTATAAAAAGTAATCTCGGCAGCTTCGTTAGCTCCAGTACGCCATTGTTTTCCATTAGGTGCTAATTCGTTTAAATCTCGACCTTTTAATTGTGGTCTACTGTAAACTATTTTTACAGTTTTGTCTGAAACTTTATAATCGCTTGGAAAAGAAGCGCAATCCATTGGGCTTTTATCAAGGTCAGAAAATTTTTGCGCGTTTGCATTAAATGATAATAGCATCATAAATGTAAAAGCGATGGTTGTAATAAATGTTGATTTTTTCATGTTTTGTTTTTTTGTTAAAGGTTAAAATTATAGAATTGATAATTTAGAAGTCGAAAATTCTTGTTAAACTTTACATGTATTAGTTGAAATAAGTAATATTCACTTTTGAAGTTATATATTATTATAAAAACTTTCTAAATAGTTTAAATATATAAGCAATATAATAACTTATGTTCAATATGTAAAATAATTAATCAATATTTGCTTTATAAATTAAAATATAAACTTATGTGTGGAATAGTATGTGCATTCGATTTAAAACAAAAATCAGAAGTATTAAGACCTCAACTATTAGAAATGGCGAAAAAAATTCGGCATCGTGGACCAGATTGGAGTGGCATTTATAACAACGATAAAGCGATATTGGCACACGAGCGTTTAGCAATTGTAGATCCGGCTTCTGGAAAACAACCTTTATTTAGTGAAGATAGGAAACTAATTTTAGCTGCTAATGGCGAAATTTATAATCATAGAGAGTTGCGTAAACAATTTGAAGGTGTTTATAATTTTCAAACAGAATCAGATTGCGAAGTTATATTAGCATTGTATCAACAAAAAGGTGTTGCCTTTTTAGACGAAATGAATGGCATCTTTGGATTTGCCATTTATGATGTTGAGAATGATGACTATTTTATTGCAAGAGACCACATGGGAATTATTCCATTATACATTGGTTTGGATCAACACGGAACATTCTATGTTGCTTCTGAATTGAAAGCACTCGAAGGCATTTGTACAAAAATTGAATTATTTCCTCCAGGACATTATATGTCGAGCAAAGACGGGAAATATGTAAAATGGTACAAACGCGATTGGATAGATTATGATGCTGTAAAAGACAACGAAACCAGTATTTCTAAAATAAAAGAAGCTCTCGAAGCTGCTGTACACAGGCAATTAATGAGCGATGTACCTTATGGTGTGTTGTTATCAGGTGGATTAGATTCATCAGTAATTTCTGCAATAGCAAAAAAATATTCGCAAAATCGTATAGAATCTGATGATAAAACGGATGCTTGGTGGCCACAATTACATTCTTTTGCGGTTGGATTAGAAGGTTCTCCAGATTTAGCTGCTGCACAAAAAGTAGCACACCATATTGGCACTATTCATCACGAAATAAAATTTACTATTCAAGAAGGATTAGATGCTATTCGCGATGTAATTTACAACCTTGAAACTTATGATATTACTACTATTAGAGCTTCAACACCAATGTATTTAATGGCGAGAGTAATTAAATCTATGGGAATAAAAATGGTGTTGAGTGGAGAAGGAGCCGATGAGCTTTTTGGAGGCTATTTATATTTTCATAAAGCGCCAAATGCAAAAGAATTTCATGAAGAAACAGTTCGAAAATTAGACAAACTTCATATGTACGATTGTTTACGTGCTAACAAAAGTTTAGCCTCTTGGGGAATTGAAGGTCGTGTACCGTTTTTGGATAAAGAATTTATGGATGTAGCAATGCGTATCAATCCGCAAGATAAAATGATAAATGGTGAGCGCATGGAAAAATGGGTTGTCAGAAAAGCGTTTGAAGACATGTTACCTAAAAGTGTAGCATGGCGACAAAAAGAACAATTTAGCGATGGTGTTGGTTATAGTTGGATAGATACGCTTAAGGAAGTTGTTGAAGATGCTGTAACCGACGAACAATTGGCAAATGCAAAATATAAATTTCCATTGCAAACACCGATATGTAAAGAAGAGTTTTATTACCGTTCTATTTTTGCGGAACATTTCCCGAGTGATGCTGCAGCATTATGTGTACCACAAGAACCAAGTGTAGCTTGTAGTACCAAAATTGCTTTAGAATGGGATGAATGTTTTAAGAACATGAATGATCCAAGCGGCAGAGCAGTCGCAACTGTGCATGATGATGCGTATTAGTTATATTAAAAAGCCTGGTTTTGCTCGGCTTTGAAAACATTACAAAAAATGTAGTTTAAATTAATTTACGGTCATAATGCGTTCATATATTATACTATACTGAAAACCGTCTGGAAGAATTTCACTCATTTTAGATTTGGATATAATTTCAGCAAATGGATTCGTTTCAGAATCCTCACCATCAGCAGGAGGAGTTTGATACCTTAAATAATTCAAAGCATCCGATAGCTTACTAAATCCATCCCAGGTAAATACTGAAAACCTATCCAAATTACCACTGGGATAAATTACTGAAGCCATTCCCCAGGCGGTCATACCATTACCTTCTTTAATATTGCCTTCATGAAAAGGTTTCCATAGCGTTTTGTTTTCTGCTATAAAATCTCCGCGATCGGTAGGTTTTGCATAATTAACAATAGCATATTTGTAATCGCCTTCAATTACAGCTTCCATTTGTACATAATAACTAAAAGTGATATTTGTAAAAGAGTTCGTTTCTATATCTTCTGGCTTTACATCACCTAAAGCGTCCATATTTGTTCCCCAGATGTTGGCATCAAGTTGTTCTAAATTTTCAAAAGAGTTGACAAACACATAATTTGGACCATCTTCGGTAGTAATACCTACTTTTCTCCATAAGGTCCATTCCGTCATTTGGCCTTTTTCAATGGCTGCCTTTGCAACTTTTGACCAATGTTTTGTTTCTCTTTCAACGAATTTATCTTCGTGTTCTGCTGGGACATTTCGATACTGCAAAAAAGCTATTTGACTGAATGACGTACTAACAAATAGCAATGCCAGTAATAGGAATAAAATTTGTTTCATGTTATATGTTTATGATTAGTTTTTTAAAGTTAGTGTAAAAATTAATTAAACAGTGAAAAGATATATTAATTATCTAACAATATTTGAATTAAATTTTAAAATATCTGGTTATGTTATGAAGTTTTTAAAAAAGAGTGAAAGAAAGAAATTCAATGCAATTAAAAAATAAAAATCTTTTAGATATTATTAGTGGAAATTCAGACGAAATTTAACATTTAAATATCAATATTTTTATTGTTTTATGGAGTTGATATTAAAGCATTCAAAATCTTTTTTTTAAAGAATAATTGTTAATAACTTATGGGTTAATACTCCCTTAGAATTAGCATGACAGTACTGTGTTTTTTATCTTTGTAAGTGTTGTGAAATGGTGCCTAAAAGCAGCATTTTTTTATGAAAAAAATTCAAAAATAAACTTAATAAAATATATGAGCGAAGAAGAAAAAAAAGAAGATTACGGAGCCGATAGTATTCAGGCATTGGAAGGAATGGAGCACGTACGTAAGCGTCCATCAATGTATATTGGAGATCTTGGTACCAGAGGACTGCACCATTTGGTATATGAAGTTGTAGATAATTCTATTGATGAAGCTATGGCAGGACATTGCGATCGTATAGATGTTACAATTAACGAAGACAACTCTGTTACTACCGAAGATAATGGTCGTGGAATTCCTGTAGATTTGCATAAAAAAGAAGGTGTTTCGGCACTCGAAGTCGTAATGACCAAGATTGGAGCAGGAGGAAAGTTCGATAAAGATTCGTATAAAGTTTCAGGAGGGCTTCATGGTGTTGGTGTAAGTGTTGTTAATGCTTTGTCGATGCATTTAAAAGCAACCGTATATCGCGGTGGTAAAATCTGGGAGCAAGAATACGAAAAAGGTAAAATAATGTATCCTGTTAAAGCCGTTGGAGAATCAGATAAAAGAGGAACTTTAATTACTTTTAAACCCGACCCCTCAATTTTTGTACACACTTTAGAATATAGTTACGACACCTTGGCAAGTCGTTTGCGAGAATTATCCTATCTCAATAAGGGCATTACAATAACGCTAACAGATAAGCGACACAAAAATGATAAAGGCGAATTTGAAACTGAAACTTTCTATTCTGAAGAAGGATTAAGCGAATTTATCAGGTATTTAGATGCTACCCGAGATCCTTTAATGAAAGATGTTATTGCCTTTGAAGGCGAAAAAAATGGTGTGCCGGTTGAGGTTGCCATGATTTATAATACATCGTATAACGAAAATTTACATTCGTATGTAAACAATATAAATACACATGAAGGAGGTACACACCTTTCAGGTTTCAGACGTGGCTTAACTCATACGTTGAAGAAGTATGCCGATAATTCAGGGATGTTAGATAAATTAAAATTTGATGTAGCTGGAGATGATTTCCGTGAAGGATTAACAGCTATTATTTCGGTAAAAGTAGCCGAACCACAATTTGAAGGGCAAACAAAAACCAAATTAGGGAACAGAG
>Ga0208879_1004145_pt1 | contig 11429 bp, 10 predicted proteins | sample Knorr_S15_td_Bot_FD_185605 | JGI IMG/M metagenome (GOLD analysis project Ga0208879, IMG submission 185605) | Marine microbial communities from Southern Atlantic Ocean transect - Knorr_S15_td_Bottom_ad_5009_LV_A (SPAdes) (version 2) | ecosystem: Environmental > Aquatic > Marine > Oceanic | place...
ACTGGGTTAACCAAGATACGGACCAGACAGGGCTTGACCGGATAGCCGGTTCGAAAACCCCTGATCCCGCGCCAAGCCGAGAGGAAAGCCTCCTGCACGTGCTCCTCCGAGAGGGCTGTATTACCAGTCATCAAGTAGGCCGTGCCATAGAGAACGTCTTCGTAGCTATCAACCAGATGACGAAACGCCTCCCGGTCGCCGCCCTGACAGAGCAGAACGGCTTCCGCGTCATTCATAGACCGCCCCCATAAGCTGTAGCTCCTGTTCTTACCTGTAGTTCCCGGTTCTTACCTGTAATTCCCGGCTCTTTAAAAGAAGGGTTCACTGGATAATATGCGTCCCGCGCCAAAACCGTTCCATCTGATACCTATTCTGAAGATGGATAGAGTCTTAACGGGAATGGTAACGCAAACTGAGGCCAAGTCTGCTTTTGGGTAAGTGGTCGCTGAAGAGGAGATAGTTGCGGCCAGGGAATCGGGCCAGTATTCAGCCAGAGGGAATCTCGATGACGGCCGAGCGCATCAAGATGAACACAAAGTACGTGTGGAAGTTACAGCGCCCGGCCGATACGTGGTCGGTCTGGTGTGCGTGGATGGCGGGCGAGGAGTTAATGGGATTGTGCTAGCCGCGTTCCGGTCCGCAGATGGAGTCACTGCGCGATCATCCTTCGCTCGAAACCCGGCTGTGCCGGTTATTCGCGTTTGGCGAACGACTCTTGGACCTCGGCCACCACCTGCCCGTCCTGGTTGGTGAAGGTGGTTTCCCAGACGACGAAAACCATGGTGCCGGAGCGTCCGGTCTTGGCGTAGACATCTTTCAGGTGGGAAGACGCGGTCAGTTGGTCGCCGGCGTACACCGGGGCTTTGGGTTCGACTCGCTGCCCGGCGTGCATCTGGGTCTTGCCGAACTTTACCTTCACATCGGGTAGCGACACCTGTCGGACCAGGATGCAGCAGAGGGTCGGCGGGGCGATGCGGCCCCGGTATCCGGCCTCTTTGGCGCCTTCGTCGGACTTGAACGCAGCGCCGGTCTCCCCGGTGCTGGTGTTGGCCCGGTCGATGATCTCGTCGGTTATCTCGAAGGGGCCGGCCACGTGTTCGACACCGTATAGGGACCGGTCGTATTCAAGTTCCATTGCCATAGGGTTTGTCTCCTTAATCTCCAAAGCACGAGGTTTACTGGGCAGCGCCGTTGACGACATTCTCCAGCCAAACAGGCTGAAATTCCTTGCTGAGCAGGGCGTCAACCAGGTCGCCCTCGGACTTGATCTTCGCTTTGAAATCGGTCATGCAGGTGGCTATGTGGCTGGTCAGGTGGGCATCACTGCCGCCGATGCCCAGCAGGTTAAGGCTCTCGCAGAGTTCGTCGGCGCGTTCATTTTCGCCGGGGCGGCTGCCCCCATTGAACTGCTCCACGATCGTCACATCGTCGAAGGACTCTCCCTTGGCGATGTAGTCGGTCAGCCCGATACCGAAGCGGCCAGGGTGGGCGGGCAGGGCGATGGCGTCGTGCTGACGGGCGGCCTGCATCAGGGCTCGGGCGTCCATGCGAACGTCGCCGAAGTCTATCTCTTGGGTCAACGCTTGGGTTACGCCGTAGACCAGGAAGTGGCCGAAGCGGGTGTCCAGTTCGGAGCCTTTAAGTACCAGCACGTCATACTGGCTGGCCAGGTCTGAGTAGTCTTTGTCGAAGTCGAACTTTCGGTGCTCGGTGAGCACGATGCCGTCGACAGTGTGGCCCCGTTTGCGCAGCAATTGGATCCATTTAACGTACTGCTCAACCGTGGCCCGGGAGTCGTCGGACGACACAGAATGGCTATGCATGTCCAGGTACAAGTTTAGGAGGTTCCCCTGTTAGTGGAGTGGCCCGAACCCGTTTGATTAGCGTTGGCGATGGCCGGAAACGGCGTGCCGACGTGCGGGCGAGAGTCTGGGTCAATCATAATTGTTGCCGACGGATACAGCAACCGCTCAGGGTGTAGAGCAGTCCGTATATCAGCGGACGAAGTTCTTCCCGGCAGAGAAGGATGGATTGGAGGGGTTCTGCAGACCTGTAAGCCGGGTTCTGTGTCCTTCCATCGCTGGAAGGTGGTGACCATCTATCTAGCCCAACCGTCAGCCTTGCGGCTAGCGGACATCCGCCCGAAGGCGGAACGGCGTTACCGCCGGGGTCAAGCAGCCAACCCGGGGACGGGCCGGGCGCCTAAGTCCCCCTATTTGGCCTTGCTCCAGGTGGGGTTTAGCCGCCGCTGCGTCACCGCAGTCGGCCGGACGCTCTTACCGTCCGATTTCACCCTTATCCCGATTCCGGTCCAACGGACCTGCGTCGGGACGGTATGTTTCTGTGCCACTTTCCGTTCCCGATGTAGGTCCAAAGAACCGGAATCGGGACCTGGGAGTTACCCAGCACCCTGCCCAGAGGAGCCCGGACTTTCCTCCCTCCCGACAAGTCGGGACGGCGGTCACCCGGTCTGCATGGCCCTCCGTTTCGAACTCTAGCATAGGCAATATAGGGGGTCAAACTGCGTCAGTTTCGCCGCTATATCGCGCGCCGGTCAGGCGATAAAAAATGGCCGGTATAACCGGCCATTTACTTCTACTAGTCCTGAATTTCCCTGGTTCTACCTGGCTCTAACTGAGGAAGAGCATCCGCCCACAACTGCTGCAGAGAACCAGTTGCTGTCCGCTGCGGACCCGCTGCTGCTGATGTGTGGGCAAGGACATCCGGCAACCCTGGCAGAGACCCCGCTCAACCCTGGCCACCGCCACCCCGCCTTTTCGTTTTCTAAGCGATTCGTAATGCTGGAGTGAAGTCGGGTCCAGGCCCTCGGTCAACTTCGACCGTTGACCCTCGAACCCCTTCCGCTCGGTGCTCAATTCTTTCAGAGCTTCCTGCAACTCGGCCTGGCGAATCTCCCAAGCGGCCTTGGCTTCGCCCAGTTTGCTCTCTAATTCGGTCCGTTTGGTTTGGGCTTCCTCGATCTTTACGGTGATCTCGGAAAGCACGGCCTCTTGCTGTTCGACCAGTTGGAGGACATTGGAGGCTTCGCGTTCCAGGCTTTCGAGGTCTCGGGGATTTGTGACCTCGCCGCCGTAGAGTTGAGAACTGAGAGTTTCAGACCGTTCCTTCTGGGTCTCCGCTTCTAGTTTGGAGGCCTTTTGCTGGAGTTTGGTTTCCTGGAGCCATTCCGCCCCCCGCTCCAGTTCCGATTCCAGGGCCTGAACGTCATCGCCGTTGTTGAGTTCGTATTCTGCTTTCGCATGCTCATTCTGGACACGGTCTAGGATGATGTCCAATTCCTGAAGTGCAAACATCTGCCTAACAGTAGTCATCAACGTCATCCTTGCAAGTTTACCAAGGGTTCCCACCAGCCCAACCTAATCGATTCTAGGAACGGAACGCCTTGTTGTCAAATTTGACAAAGGTGAACAAAAAGGGGCCATTTTTCGACTATTAAAAGCCGGGCGGTCAAACTCGTCGCGCCGTCCCTTGTTTCTTGCCCCTTTTAGCCGACATAATCTGTATCGTGGCACTTCGGGGAGAACCCTTGAGTGCGCCAATAGGGAACATTCCCAGGTTGACTCAATGAGAATCCTTCATTTTTCCGACCTGCATATCGGTGTGGAGAACTACGGCCGGATCGACCCGGAAACCGGGCTGTCCACCCGGCTGGGAGATTTCCTCGACTCCTTCGACCAGGTGGTGGAGTTTGCCCTGAACGAAAATGTGGACCTGGTGCTGCTGGCTGGGGATGCGTACAAAGGCCGGGACCCGACCCAGACCCACCAACGGGAGTTTGCCAAACGCTTGAACCGCCTGTCCCAATCTGGGATACCCACGTTCCTGCTGGTGGGCAACCACGACCTTCCCGCGGCGTCCAGCCGGGCCACGGCGGTGGACATATTCCCCACGCTGGAAGTAGCCAACGTCTACGTTGGTGACCAGCTAAAGACCTACGATATAACGACACCGGCGGGCCCGCTGCAAGTCCTGGCCGTTCCTTGGCCAAGGCGCAGCTCCATCCTCAGCCGAGAGGACTCGCGCGGCATGTCCATCGAGCAGGTGAGACAGGCCCTGGAAGAACGGCTGACCGAAGGCATCGAGAGAACAGCCAACGAATTGGACCCGAGTATACCGGCCATTCTCACCGGGCACGTGACGGTAAACGGGGCCACGGTCGGCACCGAGCGGTCCATGATGTTGGGCCAAGACCATGTGCTGTTGGTTTCGGCGTTGGACCGGCCCCAGGTCGAGTACGTCGCGCTGGGCCACATCCACAAGCACCAGGTGCTGCGTCCGGACCCGCCCATGGTCGTCTACTCGGGCAGCCTGCAAAGGGTGGACTTCAGCGAAGAGGGCGACGAGAAGGGCTTCTGTGTGGTGGACTTAGATCCCGCTTTGCCCCATGGACAGCGGATGACCAATTTCGAGTTCCATAAGTTGGAAGCCAGGAAATTCGTCACCGTGGACGTTTCGGTGGAAGCCCTGGATATCGACCCCACGGCTACAGTGGTCCGGGCCATCGCCCGCAAGGACATCGCCGACGCGGTGGTGCGGGTGCGCATCTCCCTTGGAGCCGAGGCAGACGCCCACCTGAGAGAAACGGAGATAAGGGCTGCGTTGGAGCCGGCCCACTTCATAGCCTCTGTTTTTCGGGACGTGGAGAGCACACGGCGGACTCGAATATCTCCCATAGAGGGCGAAGACCTACAGCCGATGCAGGCGCTGGGGCTCTACTTGGACAGCAAAGAGATACAGGGCGAACGCCGCGAGAAGATCATGCGGAAGGCCGAAGAACTGATCGAACTGGACTCAGCCGAGCCGTAAGCAGTTATTACACCGGCTTGCGCGCCCCTAAACGAGCTTGCGAGCCAAAGAATGGCTGCCGTCGACCAGGTCTTTGAACACTTCTTGGACGGTCAATATCTCTGAGATCAGCCCGGTGCCGGCCCCGGTGTAGGCGATGCCCGCGTCGAAGTCACCGTCGATGAAAGCGGCCCTGGTCCGGTCGATGCCCAGTTCCTGCTCCCAGGCCGCTGAGTCGTCGCCGGAGTCCAAACCGGACTCTTTCATCTTCATTGCGATGCCCTGCTTCAGGATCCTGGTCGGCCATTTGTCACCGCCGACCACTATCGTCCCGCTGTCGATGGCCGCAACCATGGCCGTCTTGTATATCTGGTGGGAGACGCATTCCTTGGTTGCAACGAACCGTGAACCCATCTGCACCCCCATTGCCCCCAGGGCCGTCGCGGCCACGTAGCCACGGGAATCGACGATTCCACCGGAAGCGATCACCGGGATGGCGATGGACCCGACAACCTGGGGCACCAACACCATGGTGGACACCTTGTCCACGCCGCGCAGGCCGCCGCCTTCAAACCCCTCGGCGATGACCATGTCCACTCCCTGGGCCTCGGCGCCGCGGGCATGCCGCACCGTGGTGATCTGGTGTATGACGGTCATGCCGTGCTCTTTCAACACGCCGGTGTACAGCGCCGGGCTGCCGCCGTAGGTTATGGCGATGGAGATGCCTTCTTGGGCTGAGGCCTCGATCAATTGCTCAATCTGTGGGTGCGTCAGGTAGAACGAGACGCCGAACGGCTTGGTCGTTAGACGCTGGACCCGGCGAATCACGGCGTGGAGGTCGGCAACCGGGTCGCCGCCAATCTCAACCCCGGACGTGGGGTGCAAAACACCGAGCCCGCCCGCGTTGGAAACGGCGGCCACTAATTCGGCGTTGGACACCCAGGGCAGTCCCGCCTGGAGGACCGGGTAGTTTATTCCTAATGCAGTGCTGACCGGCGTGCGTTTCATCTATTAATTACCTGTGCGATTTCGCGAGAAGTTTTGTTCGGGAAAACCGGGGACCGAGCGCGGATTCGTTGACCTGATTACCGCTTCTAATCAGACCGATCTTGAAGTGTGACCGATTGTAGGACGACGCCTGGGTGGTGTCAACTGATTTCGGATGCCGCCCCCGCCGTCTTTAGTTGGAATTCCAAGCGAGATTCCTTGGAATCGGGTTGCTGAGGCCGCCTGGCTAGAGGATAATACGGCCCCAAGCGGCCAGCCTGGCGTAAAGCTTCCCTCACCGTTATTCCAGCGAGGGCTGGAATAACGAAGATAGTCCCCTCCCCCATCCTTCCGCGGAAGGATGGGGGAGGGTTAGGGTGGGGGCAGTGGCTCTCAGCAAGCCAACCACCAACAGACAAATGGCGTTTGCCTGGATTCCTGCTTCCGCGGGAATGACGCAAAAGCCCGAGCGAGAGAAGAACCATGAAAGCAGCAGTCCTGTACGAAAAATTCCAACCGCTGGTGATAGAAGACCTGGAACTGGATGCTCCCCGTGAACACGAGGCGCTGGTGAAGTTGACTGCCAGTGGGGTCTGCCACAGCGACCTGCACTATATGAAGGGTGACCGCGAGCACCCCATGCCGGTGGTCCTCGGCCACGAAGGCGCGGGAATAGTGGAAGAGATCGGCCCCGGCGTCACCTACGCCCAACCCGGCGACCACGTGGTGCTTTCTTTCGTCCCCACCTGCGGGCACTGCTCCTACTGCGTCAAGGGAAGGCAGAACCTGTGCGAGGCCCGCTACCAGCTCAAAGGCAAGATGCTGGACGGCACGACCCGGCTCCACAACAGCGCCGGTGATGTCCACCATTTCAACGGACTATCAACCTTCGGCGAGTACGCCGTGGTGCCCGAGGACAGCCTGGTCAAGATACGTGAGGACGCCCCCCTAGACCGCGTGGCCCTGATCGGTTGCGGCGTGCCCACCGGCGTGGGGGCTGTCATCAACACGGCCAAGGTTAAACCTGGCAGCAGTGTGGTGGTCATCGGCGCGGGTGGGGTGGGCCTGAACGTTATTCAGGGCGCTGTATTGGCGGGGGCCGAGGCCATCATCGCGGTGGACATCTACGGCAATAAATTGGAGCACGCCCTAGATTTCGGCGCCACGCACATCGTGAACGCCGCCACCGAAGACCTCACGGAGAAAGTCCGGGACATCACCAGGGGCGAGATGGCCGATTACGCCTTCGAGGTCATCGGCTCCACCGACGCCATCAACCAGGCAATGGCCACGACCAAACGGGGCGGCACAACAGTCGTGGTTGGCGTAGCCCCAACGGGCGCGGAACTGACCATCGACCCCGACTTCCTGCATCTGGACCGGGTCCTGATGGGCTGTACCTACGGCTCCGTCTACCCCCGTGCCGACATGCCCATGCTGATCGATCTATACATGGCCCGCCGCCTAAAACTGGACGAGCTGATCAGCGCCACCGTCAAACTAGACCAGATCAACGACGCATTCGCGGCATTGGACCAGGGCGAGGTGGCGCGGACGATTATTCGGTATTAGTCGGGGGATTTCGGCGCACACCACCCGCGCAGCCCCTACCACCAGATCGTTTTGATCATCCAGAGGGCGGCCAACAACACTCCTCCCACCATTGCCCTCTTCAGCGATCTCAATAATATTTCGTTGAAAGACATTACGCCCCCGGCGGCCTCATGGTGTGCCATGACGTGGCTTGTTCGTAGGCGTGGGCCACTTTGAAGATGGTTTCTTCCGCCCCGGGGCGGGCGCCTATCTGAAGGCCCACCGGCATGTTGCGGTCGTCGAACCCGCAGGGGACCGACATGGCAGGGCAACTGGCCAGGTTGAAGATGCGGGTGAACAAGAACGCCAACCGGCCCGCGGTTTCTTTGCTGGTGATGGGCGGGTCTTCCTCCCTAGGCTGGGCCCCCTTTCCGGACGTGGGCAGCACCAACACGTCGTACTTCCCCAGCGAGTCCAACACCTGTTGGCGCAACATGGTGCGCAGCTTCTGGGCCTTGTAGTAGGCCTGGGCAGGCAGAATACTGCCGGTCAACAACATGATTCGGACATCGTGGCCGTAGTCTTGGATCCGGTCTTTGATCCAGTCCTGCTGGGCCAGGGCCGGTTCCACCGCCAGCAGCACCGCCGACGCCACCCCGGCGTCCATCGATAGCGGGATAGACACCTCTTCTACAGTCGCGCCCAACTCACCCAGCGTGGCGATTGCGTTGGACACGCTCCGGCGGACCGCTGGTTCCACCAGGTCGGACTCCATGAATTCGGTGATGACCCCGACCCTCAGGCCGTTCAGGTCTCCGGCCAGGGCCTGCCGGTAATCGGGCACCGGGGCTTGAGAGGAATAGGGGTCCTTGGGGTCGTGACCGGCGATGGCGCCCAAAGTTATGGCCGCGTCCTCCACCGTTCGGGAGATGGGCCCCACCGTGTCCATGCTCCAGACTCCCCGCATGACCCCGTACCGGCTGACCAGCCCCCAACTGGGCCGGATGCCCACCAGCCCGCACCAAGTGGCGGGAAACCGGATGGAGCCGCCGGTGTCCTCGCCCAACGACGTGGCGCAGAGGTAGGCCGCCGTGGCCGCGCCCGAACCGCTACTGGAGCCGCCGGTGTAGGTGTCGATGTCCCAGGGGTTTCGCGGGACGCTGTAGCGGTGGGAGAACCCGGTGATGGCGAACTCGGTCATGTTGGTCTTGCCCAGTACCACGGCGCCGGCTTTCCTCAGGTTGGCGATCACCGTGGCGTCCTCATCAGGGACGAAATCGGCCAGTATCCGGGAGCCGCCGGTGCTCCGCACACCCTTGCTCCAGAACTGGTCTTTCACCGCCACCGGCACGCCGTGTATCGGACCCTTGTGCTGTCCTGCGGCGATGTCTTGCTCAGCCTGCCGGGCATCGGTCAGGGCCTGCTCCCGCATGACCGTCAGGTAGCTGTGGAACCGGTGGTCTATCGACTCGATGCGGTCGAGGTAGGCTTCGGTGGCTTCGACCGGAGACACCTCTTTGGACTCTATCAGCCGTGAAAGATCGCCTGCCGAGAGAAAGGGCAACTCAGACTTGTTCATAAAGACTCCGCGTCGCGAGTTCTGGGTGGCCGGTAAAATAAACGGGAAAAGAAAAATGTCCCCAACAAGTCGGGGACATCTCTAAAGATCAGTGTCGTAGGGCGGCTATGCCGGAGGGAGGATTATGGGGAGGGGCTCGACGTCGTTCAGGCCCGGAGGGTTGATGGCGTCCAGCGACTCTAACAGGGCGTTCAGGCTGTACATCACCTCGGTCAACTCCGGGTCTTGAATATCCAGACCCACGGCTTTGCCCATGGCGCGAATCTCATCTTTGTTCAGATCAGCCATCGGAACCTCCCTAAACCCCATTCAAGTGAGCGCATATTGCCGCAAAAAGCCCCCGGCGTCAAGATGGCCGGTATCGTTAACTCCCGCGCCTTGAGGCGACATTGCCGCTCGGCTATACTGGCCGCAGCCCCGATTCGGGGATGAGGATGAGATACAGCCGATGGCTACATATAAGAAGATCAACGTTGATATTGGCTTGGAGTCCGACTTCACCAAACTACCCGCTGAGGTGAAGGTCGGCGACTGGTCCTATTTCTTGTCACGCAGCAGAAAGGGCGTCTACCAGTTGCTCTCCAACGTCTGCCCGCATCAGGCCGAAGAAGTTGTGGACTGGACCGGCGTGTTCATGTGCCCGGCCCACGGTTGGCGCTTTGAATACACCGAGGGCGTCTGCGTGAACGGCCCCAACGCCAAGCTGGTAGGCTTCCCGGTCACGGTCGAAGACGGCCATCTGATCGCCGAACTGCCTGACGACTGAACGATCCCTCTACCGTTCTTGCTATCGCCACGTTTCTGAGATAGCAAGAACGCCCATCCGCTCACCCTGAGCTCCGACCGGAGGCCGAGAGTCTCGATGTAATCGGACCTGTCGAAGGGCCCTGGCTCCGGCGCCGTCATGGTTCGACGGAGCTCACCACGAACGGGTGGCAACGGAAATAGCCGATGAGGCCGTTTAGTAAGTCTTGATCTCTAGGACGTGGCCGCTGGGGTCCTTGAAGTAGACCGCTTTGCCGTCGCCCTGGGACCCGGCGGTTATCCCCGGCCCCTGCATGTTGTCCTGGGCGAAGGGGCTGTCACCGTAGGGAATCTTCGAGTCCTTGATCCGTTGGAACGCTTCCTCGAACTCATCGGACTCCATGGCGAAGGCATAGTGGATGCTGCGGAAGTCTTCGTCTTGGCGGAAGTCCAGGTTCAGGCTGTCGTTCACCCGCACCGCCAAGAATGGCCCAACCTCCCCCAGGTCCTCGAAGCCGAAAATCCGGGAGTAGAACTCCACCGCCTGCTCGCGGTCTATCACTGGGACGATCGTGTGGTCCAATACAACAGTCATACCGCCTCCTGAAAGTCACTTATTCAGCCTAAGAATCGCATGAATGATCGCCGGTATTTGGGTCGTTACAGGTTGTGGTACTCTATTGGCTACTTTTCAAGAAGTCAACATAACCACGCCTAAAACGTGCCCGGCCGAGGAAAGATCATGGAAAAGAAAGAACTACCGTTTCTGACCGCTACCCAGCTCTCCAAACTGATCGAGACCAAAGAGGTCTCGCCCGTCGAGGCCACCGAGGCCTACCTGGACCGCATCCAGGAAGTCGACCCCAAGCTGAATTCCTACATCACGATCACCGGGGAGCAGGCGTTGGAGGCGGCCCGGCAGGCGGAGCAAGAGATCGCCACGGGCATGCACCGGGGGCCGCTGCACGGTGTGCCGGTGGCCGTGAAAGACCAGTTCAACACCGCCGGCATCCTGACCACCGGCGGCTCCAGCATCCTCAAGGACAACATCCCCACCGAAGACGCCACGGTCATAACCAACCTAAAGAAGGCCGGGGCGGTGCTGCTGGGCAAGCTCAACATGAGCGAGTTCGCCATGGCGGAGATCTATAACCACCCCTACGGAACGCCCCGGAACCCCTGGGACTTGGAGCGCAATCCTGGCACGTCCAGCAGCGGTTCCGGCGCCGCCACCGCCGCATCGCTCTGCGCCACCTCCTTGGGAGAAGACACCGGCGGCTCCATCAGAGGCCCAGCCAATTTCAGCGGTCTGGTGGGTCTGCGGCCTTCTCACGGCCGGGTCAGCCGGTACGGCGTGCTGGGCGGGTCCTGGTCCATGGACACGGTGGGGCCCATCTCCAAGAGTGTCGAGGACGCGGCCATCACCATCCAGGCCATAGCGGGCCACGACCCTAAAGACATCTACTCATGGGACGTGCCGGTGCCCGACTACCGGGCCGCCCTGACCGGAGACGTCCAGGGCATCAAGCTGGGCGTGATCCAAGAACGCATGGACTCCCCCAACCTGGATCCCGAGTTCCGGGACACAGTCGCCAAGGCCATCAGCGTGCTGGGTGAATTGGGCGCGTCGTCCGAGGACGTGTCCATCCCCCTTGCGCCCAATGCCGGTGCGCTCACAATGAGCATCCTAAGCGTGGAATGGTCGAACCTGCACCGGCCGCTGTTCGAACCAAACATCGATGAACTGGACCACAACAACAAGATCAGGTTCCTGACCGGG
>Ga0208879_1004149_pt1 | contig 11425 bp, 14 predicted proteins | sample Knorr_S15_td_Bot_FD_185605 | JGI IMG/M metagenome (GOLD analysis project Ga0208879, IMG submission 185605) | Marine microbial communities from Southern Atlantic Ocean transect - Knorr_S15_td_Bottom_ad_5009_LV_A (SPAdes) (version 2) | ecosystem: Environmental > Aquatic > Marine > Oceanic | place...
TTGTTTCTCGTTGGCTCTGCAAGCAAATATAGAAGCGTTAAGGCAGAGTTATTGGCCAAAACTATGGTTTCAAGAATTGACAGCAAGCTTGGAGTCAATTACTTCTACTTCGATGATTTTCTGAAATAAAATAGTTACATTCAAGCTAGCCACTACTTGTGTAGCTCTTTAGGCATGGGGAGAGGCTCACAAGCACCTCTGTTACTGTTGTTACACTCTCCTTCACATATGAGATGGGGTTTCACTCAAACCTGTATGACGATGAGACGTGTATCCATTCACACTTCAACATCCCGCCAAAAAACCCACCCAAGAGAATTTTTACATCTTCAGTAAACTCATCTATTGAAACTGGAAGTCCTGAGCTACAGTAAATATGCTTGGTGTAGAACATAATGACAGGGTCTGAGTAATCACGTCGATAGCGATACGTGTGGAAAGGTTTACTGACATTTATTTCTCGTATTAACAAGTACGAGAACGCCTCATTAACCGAGCTGGGTTCATGCTCAGTAGCGTTTTCTACACCGTTATTCACGCTAGCCTCAACAAGCTCTGCCCAGATCTTATCTTGAGTCTTTCCTGAATTGGCAGACCAGCGCCTAATGTTGCTCTTGAGTTTATCTGTGCTTGGCGGACCAACAATGATTGTTATATGATCGAAATCAGATTGATTTTGGTGTGACATACCTACCTCCTTTTTGAGTGCTTAACTGGAAAGCCCAGAGGCGCACAATACGGATCAACCGCCTAGTTCGTGAAGTGAACCACACTTACTATATTTATTTTTGCATTGGCTGCTTTAGTCAACCCTCATTTGATGCAGAATCTAATTGACACAACTCATGCAGCCAGTCAAAATCGACTGAGTCGATAGACACCTCATCACCGTTAAAAGGAATAATATGTGTCCCAGTAGGCAATTTCTGATGCTCAATGACATGGTTTTGAATGAATGCCCTAAGTGTTTCTCCATATAGATCATTATTTTTGCACCAAGCGTAATAAGCACCAGTACCATCAAAATAATTGCTGGGAATTATCCTTTTTAAATAATATTTATCAAACTTACTCTCTCTGGTGGCTATCTCAAAAATTTGAGCCTCTACTAGCTTGTCAATTGTTTCGTTTAGACTGTCTAGTAAGGTTTTTTCAAGCGAAAGCTGTTCCTTTGTTAATGACCCCAATTCTTCAACCATGAGCTCATCAATAACCCAAAATTCACCTCTTAAATCCATAAACTTGCGCTGCTCAATACTGCATATACGACTATAGACTTGATGATCATCCACAATGGCAGACAGAAGTTTTAGGCGCTTTAATCGCCGACCCAGCAGCTTTGATTGAAAAGAATCGTAAATAGGGGCGTTGCTTTGACTTTCTTGATCATAACCATCTAACTCGTCAAGCCAATCAACCAAGCTTTTACTTGTCTTATCCTCTATATCAGTTTCACCCTCCTCCATTCCCGAAAAGTCAGTACCCCTGGTTCGAAGCAACCATTTGTTTGGAGCCAAATAACAAACCTCCTCAGTCCATGACTCACACCTTCCTGGTGTATCAGTTAAGTTGCCATCAAACAAGTGATACCACGTGCTCATGATGCTTCTCCCTGTTTCAAAGCCCTATCCAAATCTTGGGTAATGAGTTTTTTGATGCCTTGACTAGATGTGTTTTCCCTTTCCTGTACAAGTTTAAGGGATTGGCTATGCCACTCTTTCCCTGCTTCAGGGCAGTAAAAATAGTCATAAAGCGATTTGCTGCCAATCACTGCAGCAATGGCCCCGGTTGGACCAAATTGATTTCTCTTTACAAGACACGCTCTGCCACAAACTTTACACCTTACCTCTTCAACAGTATTAGGCCTGGTAAGGAAAGCGTCGTAACCTTTAGCATATATCGTGTGACATTCATAAGTGGTAGAAGTTTCGTGTGTTTCTTTCTGGTGATGGTATGACATACCTTCCTCCTTTTTGAGTGCTTAACTGGACATTCCAGAGGCGCACAATATGGATTAACCGCCTAGTTTGTGAGGTAAACTACTCCTTACTAGGTCTTATTATAGCACTTATATTTACTGTAGAAGAAGGTAGATTTAGATGAAAATTTTTCAAAAGATATTAAGCACCCTTAAAAGAGTTTTGCCCAGCAAGAAAGAGATCGACAAAGAGATAGGCGAGATTCCAATGAAATCAAGCAAAGAGATTTGGTTGTGTCCGCTTGTCACGACTAAAGTGTTGGAAGAGGGTCAAACTGCGGATGAGCTTTACGAAGGTTATGTTACTTTTGGGGATGACCCATTCATCATTCCTACTCCGACAAATAAAGAGGTATTTTCTGCATGGAACTACGCAAAGCGGAGATGTAAAGAAATTTGTGGTTAGGGTTTTCAGTTTCTCTCATAATACAATCATTATGAGTGAGGCGTGAAAATTGCAATGCGCCGTTTAAAATGTTGAAATAAGACAATTGAAGGGCTTGGTTGAGGTGTTTGTTTAGAGTAAGAGCCACTTGATAATGGGTTGGCTTACGAGCGCAGTGGTGATCTGAAGTTGAGTTGGTGTAAATAGGATTAAATTATGGATTCAGTTGTCGACTTAGAGCTGCTAAAAACAAATGAGATAATTTCTTTATATTCAGACGTGATGGTTGAGTTAAAGAAGAGAGATGTTATTAGAACAAAGAATCTAATAGGTGACTTAGGTGAATACCTAGCAATCAATCATTACAACAATACATCAAATCTACCGAACTTAAGAGAGGCAGCAATAGGAACTAAAAATATTGACGCTATTAGTAGAGATGGTGACCGATATAGTATCAAGTCAACCACTGGTAGATTAACAGGTGTCTTTTACGGTCTCAACAGTCCCGACTCAGAAGAGACTGACAGTCAGAAGTTTGAGTTTCTTATTATTGTGATATTTGATGATGAGTTTAGACTTCATAAGATATTAGAAGTATCGTGGGAGCTTTTCTTAAAATATAAAAGATGGCATACAACTATGAATGCTTGGAATATTAGCATCACAAAGAAACTAACTAGCGACGCTGTTTGTATATATCAAAGATAAAAACACCCAACTCACAACCAAGTTGTTCTACTAACAACTGATGTGGAAATTATTAAATTAACAAGTGTGATGTAATCATTAGAGCAAGATAAAATAGCAATGTGGAAAAGATGAAATTTATAGATTTATTTGCAGGTATTGGCGGCATTAGAATTGGATTTGAAAATGTTTTCAATGGGAGATCTGATTTTGTTTTTGCATCAGAGTTTGATAAGTTTGCTCAAACAGCATATGAAGCTAATTATGGCGAAAAACCTGCTGGTGATATAACTGAAATAGACGAAAAAGACATCCCTTCTTTTGATATATTACTTGGCGGATTTCCATGCCAACCATTTTCCAATGCTGGACTTAAAAAGGGGTTTACAGATACAAGGGGTACGTTATTCTTTGATATTGATAGAATCGTAAGACATCATAAGCCAAAGGTAGTATTCTTAGAGAATGTTAAAGGATTTAAGAGTCATAATAAAGGAAACACCTTTAAGGTTGTTAAGGATGTTTTAGAGGATGCTGGGTACAAAGTATTTACAGAAGTGTTAAATGCAAAACATTTTGGAGTTCCTCAGAACAGAGAAAGGATTTATATTATTGGGTTTTTGGATCATAGTATAGATTTCAAATTTCCTAAAGGACAAGAAAAGGAAGTGAAGCTTGGAGATATTCTTGAAAAAAATGTAGATGATAAGTATACAATTTCAGATAAATTATGGGCCGGCCATCAAAGAAGAAAAGCGATGCACAAAAGTAAAGGCAATGGGTTTGGATATTGCATGTTCAATCAAAACTCTCCTTATACAAGTACCATGAGCGCAAGGTATTATAAAGATGGCTCTGAAATATTAATTGAGCAAAAAGGTAAAAATCCAAGAAAATTAACCCCAAGAGAGGCTGCAAGATTGCAAGGGTTCCCTGAATCTTTTGATATTGTTGTTAGTGATACTCAATCATACAAACAATTTGGCAACAGTGTTGCGGTGCCAGTAATCGAAGCACTTGCAAAAGAGGTGTATTCAAATATTAGTTAGAACAAAAGGTCTTTTTGATTTAACTTTTACTTTTTTGACGGATACTGACTTTCTGGATAGGTTTGAGTGATTTTACTATTCCAAAATGTATTGTTGGCTCTCCATTGTGAATAAGGCCGATCATTACCCTGATACATTCCAGAGTCAAAATATATATCACCATTTTTGACATTTTCAATGAATGAGTCGAAATTCATTGTACCGCCGAATTGAATTGAATTATAAACCCCATTAGAATCCTTCTTGCAAATAAAAAATCCTTTTTGATCAAATTTGTTTTCAACTTTCTCTCTAAGAGATTTGTTTCCAGAAGAGCTCCATTTTGCTATTTCTAAATTATCAACTTGCATTGAAGGCGGAATAATAGTGGCCTTATCCACTCTCTTGTCTTTTGAATAAGAATACTCGGCAATGATATTTTTTTCATTATCGATAACAAGACTTTGACCAAATTCATTAAATTTGTCAATCTTTGGCGTGGGCTTTCCTGACCAAGAATATCTATCCTTAGCAATGTTGTATTGACCGAAAATCTCAATAAAATCATCTCTTGAAATATTGTAATCATCGTTCTTATAGATGTATTCATTTGCAGACCAATCGCCAAAAGTAGTTTTAGAGTTGGTTTGATTTTTCATCTCGTATCCAAATAAATCGGCATCATTATATGCATTCGGATCAATTCCCATTTGAACTTCTAGCCAATGCCCAGCCTTGCCATCATGCCTTGGATTATAAGAACTTATATCAGCTTTTTTTCCTAAAACGTTATTGATGAACCTATCAATTATTTCTTGTATATTTGCATCCATTGTCTTAATCCCAATTATTAAAGACGTCTCAGAGCGTCTTTTTTATGTCTGAAACACCTTGTTATACAAACTCTGCGGGTGTCTTCACTAAGAGCAATGTCCACTATACACTATTTAAAATATGGTTCAATTTAAACTTAAACAACTTATTTGCTCATTCTGCCGCCATTGACGTGCCGTTAAATGGCAGGCGTCATCCCTTAAAACAACAGGATTGTAGTTGGAGGGAATGCAGCCCTTGTGCCGAATTTATTATTCTGTCGTAAAGAACTACTATTGAGGATGGTAAGATAGTCAGTTAGAGGCGCTATAAGGGAGGTGGCGCTCCGCTCATGGAGTCAAGAGTTGTTTATGGTTTAAATGACGGGAATATAGGTTGAAAAGCCCTCTCCTAGTCCGCTTGGGCCGGCAAACAGGTCAATTATCAGGATAGGCATACTCAGAGCCTACAGAGCGTTATATCTAAGTCAAAGTTCATTGAAGCCCATTGAGGGTTTGGTTGCTCCCTCACACATGAAATGGGGTTTGGACTTGGTTGCCGTATGGGCATATACCGCACTTTAAACCCTGTCAAGGACGCAACTGAGAGGGGTTGCCTAAAGTTGGCGATGATAGAGCTTTATGGTAAAGCCTTAAAGGCTTCGAGTCGAGAATGGAAAGAGCTTTTTGAAAGAATTTTGGCTTCAGAAAACACATCAACAAAATTAACCTCTCGCCAATCGTGCTTGGGGTCTGAGATTGAGAATGCTTTAGAAGAGCCTTCCTCACATATCAAAACCGCTGGCATTCCGTCCCACCAGACGAAGTCAGTAACTTTGTCCCAATTAAATAAACTCATATCTAAAACCTCCAATATGGATTAACCGCCTAGTTCGTGAGGTGGGCCGCCCCTTAACTGTCAAGCAGGTATAAGGCTAAAGTTTAATTAACTCCGTTCTTTTTACACCATTGCAATACATACTCACTACCCGAAAAACGCTTCTTACCATCTGGCACAGGCCGTATCCAAGGGTCATCGCCTGCGAGACAAAACCGCCCATAAACACCTAAATTGCCTTTACTTTCATCATCAAGAGTCTCCTCTAGGCTTTCATCAATAAAGACTTTACAGGCCTCTACAGCTTCTTCATAGGTTTCATACTCACCCAGTGTATAGCGTTCTGAGTCATCCATAAATTGCCAATTATCATCCACAAAAACTTTGAATGGACCCAGATGGTCGGCATAGTTATAAATTTTGTTTTGTAATCTATCAGCTAAATACTGATTTGAGTCGCCAAGACTTTCCAAAATCAAAATCGCCTCATCTCTATAGTTACTAATCTTTTCCTTGTTCCAGTGCTTGGGTGGTGGCTGTAAATTCGTAATTCGATCACACAACTTCACCATCCAAACCTCTTGTGGTTGTTGTTTGATTCGAGCCAAGCTATCTTTCATTTTTTCATATTTACTTGAAAAGTCGGAGTTCTTGGTTAGTGCTAATACACCATCAGCAACTTCAGCACCAAACTCATCTTTAATTAGCTGGTAAGTGCAGTCAGTATCTTCTATGGTGTCGTGCAATAAAGCACACTGAACAAGTAAGTCTGGGTCGTTTATTTGGTCAGTGTTGACGATAGCGGTCATCGCCTCCATTGCAACAAGACCAATGTGATTAATATAAGGAATTACTGTTCCAGTTACTAATTGACCGCGATGAGCTATGGAAGCAAAGTTCCAAGCATTGATATACTTTTCTTGAGTCCACGAATTCACACATACTCCTAAGCGCATGGTTTGAGCCTGTATTCTACCAGTAAGCAAACCCTTGTTTTGGGTGGCTTCAGAGGTGCATAGAGGCCCCATCCAGGGCCGGTAAATAAATCAATTATTGGAATTACCACTTTCTTAGTAAATTATTAAATAGAATTGCCTGGAAAGCCTTCTAAAGTCATTTTATCCTCAATACCTATTATGATTTTGCATTGTAGAGAACTAGGGATTTTGCCGCTCTATTTTTAGAGCTGGACATTATGAAGCATGGCTTTTTAGGACTTATCAATCAACTTTTTTTTAAACTCATCCCCCATTAATTCAAGCAGTGACTCCGGTGTAAGGCTTTGGACATGATAGGTTAACCTCAATCTTTTAAAGACTATCGCAAATCTTTCAACACTTCCATATCCAGCTCCAGAGGGTTTTCCAGATTTAAGAATCGCTTTGCTGGGTTTAGATGAGGCGCCAGATTTGGCAGCGCCATCATTGTTAGGGTCTGAATAGAGCATGTTCATCAATCTTACAGCAGGAGCACTACTCATAAGAAAATCTCTTGAAAGTGCGGATTCACTTACCTGTCCCCATATATGATTTTTTTTACTGATAAACATTCTAGAGTCTTCTTTCCATCTTTTATATAATTCGAAAGGGGTAAATACCGAATGCCTATAGTATCTCAAGCCCAAGTGAGGTACAAAGACATAATACTCATGCCTCTCGTTGGGCTTGTTATCAATTAACTGATTAAAATAAACTAAAGCAAGCCATGACCACAATCCTGCACTCTTTCCGTATGCATCTCGATTTGCTAGTCCATATTGATTTTTATTATCATCATATTCTTCTAAGACACCAGCCAAATAAGCAGCGAGCTCATAACGATCTTCAAACTTTAGTTCAAGGTCAATTTCAGTTCTGAAGGGAGTTACTTCATAATATTGAGCGTGAGGCAGTATGTCACTAACTGGAAAATCCTTGCCATCTCTTCTAGCATCGATAAGTTTATGAAATAACTTTATGCCGGTTTTATTCAGCGCCCTAATTTTAGCCATTAAGTATTCCCCACTCTTTCATAAAGACGATTATTTTCCTCCACCGCATTGTCAAAGAGATTTGCCCTTTTAGAAAATGCTTCAATGACCCTGTCAATCCATCTATCAATTATTAGAGAATCTGCATCAAAGACAGGCGTTGTTTTATACATTTGTAAATCTTTCAGGAATAGATCCCATTTATATAGCCATGTATCAGGATTATTGTCACCACGATCACTCCTTATAAAGTGCTCTAAAGATATGCGCATAGCTTCTTGTAGAATCAAAGCTTGAAAAACTTTGCCATGTTGTATTTGATGAAATATTTCCGGAAAAAATTTATTTAAATGTAGAATTGGTTGTTGGTCTGGCACTAAATGTACTTTCCAAATTCTATTTTTAAGTTTTTCACTTACATATACCGGAAGCAAGGGTTCTCTACCTTTTTCATGAACAGCCTTTGGACGAATTTTTTCTGCAGAGGCTAGTATTTTTGAAGTCTTGTCATCAACTACTAGCAATCTAAACCAAATAGTCGACTTTGGCAAGGAGTCTAAAAATCGATCTTTTGGATCGGCTCTATTACCTACTGTTCCCAAGGCAAACTTCACTTCTGACTGGCCAGCCGTAACATAGATATAGACAGAGGCGTCTGGAGGCAAGTCTAGCGAATCTAATTCAAGTTTCTTAATGTTAAAAAACGTTAGATTTTCAACACTTTCCTTGAGATTAACGCTGAAATATTTTTTGTGAATTGTTTTAAGCTTAGTGGGGTTTGTTGTATGACTTAGGCTCTTTATTTTAATCCTGTTCATTCATTAACCTCAAAAGGGGTTGCTCTAATCCTTAACCTCTCTACGAGACTAAAACCAGACAGTTCCAGTAAAAAATCAACGCTATCAATATGGAGCTTTAGTTGGTTTGGTTTAGCTAAGCTCTCTATATTGGTCATACCATTTTGATTAATAAATATAGATTTCGGATTAGTAAAATCAAAATCAAAATGATGATGATGCTTATAGGGGTCGTCTCCGTTTGGGGACTCATATCCAGCCTCAAGAGCAAGACCGACCGGCAGGTCATTCTGATTAAATTTCTCAACTCCAGGACGAATCTTTACACTTTCCCCATCATCTTCAATCCTGAAGTATTTGTTATCTGAATATATTTCTGGGATAACATCAGGGTCTGCTGTATCTGTATCTGTATCTGTATCTGTATCTGGCGTTGGCGTCGGTGGTTTTTTAAAACCCATAACTGAAAGAACATCTATAAGAGCATCAACATGCATTCCTGAATTTACCCCCTCTAGAAAAGAATAAACTCTAGATGCCCCCATACGAATATTTGTAAGAGTTTTTTTGATAGAGTTATAGTTCACCTCAGCTGCCTTCATTACATAATTAAATTTTGTATGGTTTGGCTCCTCGCAGTGAGCTAAGAAATTTGCAATTGACTCATGATCAGCCACAACTAGTCCAAAAAAATTACCATGTTGACGAAGCAAAAAATCACTTTCTTTTGAAATAATTAAATCAGTTCTTACAAACGCTGCCCGGCTTTCTTCCAGAGAGGGCCTAGATTGTAAATAAACACTAAAATACGATGTTAATTTGCCGTACTTTTTTGAATCAATAACTATTGGTAATTTAATACAAACAATCTCTCCAGAGTTGTAATCACTCTTTAATTTATCAGTTTTTTCTGGTGATAGAATGTCTTCAGGAAGGTTCGTTTTATCAAGCCATCGTTGAGATAACTTTTCACTTCTATAAATAACATCGCTATCAGAAGTATTTTGTATAAAACTGTAAAACTCAGATTCAGACTTACTTATATACTTTTCAGAAAGTTCTAAAATTGTCTCACTATTTATCAGTTCATTTCCTATCTGAATAGACAGTTTATTCATTAATATTGAATAAAAATAACCTTTGATGGTAGCTTTTATAATTTCTTTTTCTTTTGGTCTCCCCTTGGGAAAGGGGATTACCCAGCTGGTTCCATAATCACCAGGATTTCTAGTTATAGAGAATGCATCTGAAAAGGATTTAATTGTTTCACTATCTTCAAACGGCATTGGCTGAAGATTGCCCTGTTCAATTTCATCAAAATTAGAAATAAAGGCATGAGATTTATAGGATTCAGTATCAACTGTAGGATTGCTTGGCAAGATGCACTTGCCCATCAAATACAATCTATCAGGAGGTGTTGCAGGACTCGAAAGAGCAAAAACTGTATACACACTCGAAATCATGTGGTAACTTATTTTTCCTTGACCAGCCCTGCCATTTTTATTTCCACGTTTATCCGAGCTCGATTGGGAGTGCCAAAATTTCGCCCAATTACCATCATCATCACTACTGCTTATAAGGCCAGTTATGCCTTGAGTATTATTCTCTTCAAGAACTAATGCAGTGGTTGATTCGATTTCAAAGCTTTCACTCTCAAGAGAATTTATGAAAGGTAGAGCTGAATTAAAAATATTACTAATAAATTGTTTACTGGAATCTTCTTCAATCTGATGAATGCTAATTTTAATATTTGCTGCTTGATACTCGCCTTCATCCAATTCAACCCTGTTATCAAGGGCATTTTGCAAGAACTCGCGAATAAATATCTCTAATAAACTCAAAGATTCGTCCCGGAAGTTGGCCATTACAGCGTTATCACCTCTGGGGTCTTCAAAAGGAAGCTTAGAAAATTTTAAATTCATACTATTTAATGTAGTGCAAAGTAACTCATCATGAAATGAATATACTATATCTTATTTTGAGCTATATATGTTTCGAACTAAAGTTTAAAAATGTCATTATTTTCAGATACTGAGGTTTCAAACCTTTTCTGCAATCTAGAAATTTCACTTTTTAATGTGCTGACAATTTTTTTAACATCGTCATCAGCATAAGAGTAGTTAGATCTGTTTGATAGATTTCCGATCAACCTAATATCCTTAACAACTCTTGAGACTCTTTTCTGAGCAAGTTCTACAAATTTGTCTCTATTTTTTCCCACACATTCATCCTCTATATATTTTTAAGAAGAAATGGATTATACATGACTGTTATCTACTTAAAATAATAATTTTAAAAAATATTTTTTAAACTAGTTCATTTATATAATACACTTATTTATATTACAGCATAAAATATTAAATATGGATCCATTTATTCACTTAAACATTGTCCTAATAGTGTTTAATAAGAAATATGATGCAAATATTCCTGAGTTTATTTATCTTAATTAGTTACTAGTATTTTTTTTCTTTAAATTGGCATAATAGTTAGCAATTTTGTCTATTTTATGTATAATATTTTCAATTCTGCAAATAATACCCTGAAATCACAATCCAATTTCTACCGGTGAATGCTATTTTTTTTGTTTTGTGACTCAAATTAGTTATGTTTTTCTGTCAATAGATTTCAGATCAAGGAGGATTTTATTTAATGAAATGTCATCAAGAAGTTCGTGTTAATTTAGATGTATATGTCGCAATTTCAGCTTATATGAAAAAGGAGGCATTTGAAATCCTAGATAGATTGAGCAAAAAAGAAATACTTATGCTTGCTCTGAATTTATCATTCTGCCCTAAAGAACTACTATTGAAGATGGTAAGATAGTCAGTTAGAGGTGCTATAAGGGAGGTGGCGCTCCGCTCATGGCGTTAAGAGTTGTTTATGGTTTAAATGACGGGATTATAGGTTGAATATCGATAGTTTAAT
>Ga0208879_1004157_pt1 | contig 11406 bp, 9 predicted proteins | sample Knorr_S15_td_Bot_FD_185605 | JGI IMG/M metagenome (GOLD analysis project Ga0208879, IMG submission 185605) | Marine microbial communities from Southern Atlantic Ocean transect - Knorr_S15_td_Bottom_ad_5009_LV_A (SPAdes) (version 2) | ecosystem: Environmental > Aquatic > Marine > Oceanic | place...
AAGCCGGCTAAGAAAAAGGCTGCCAAGAAAAAGGTAGCCAAGAAAAAAGCCGCCAAAAAGAAGCCAGCCAAGAAAAAGGCTGCCAAGAAAAAGGTAGCCAAGAAAAAGGTAGCCAAGAAAAAAGCCGCCAAAAAGAAGCCAGCCAAGAAAAAGGCTGCCAAGAAGCGTAGATAGACGAGCATAAAAGCCCTCCCTTGCGGAGGGCTTTTTGTTGTTGGGTGCTCTTTGATGGACGTCTACTTGATGTTGGTATCCCGCTAGCAGTCTGTAGGTCCCACACGGTCTGGCTAAGTAACGCTGATGGCTCTGACGCTTTGCTCCCCATTGTTGGTCCTTCCAACGCAAGTTGTGCAGGGTAGAGTTTAGGGCTGTTTGATGGAGGTCTACTTGAGGCTAGTAACCCGTTGCCGGTCTTCAGGTCCCTCGCGATTAATCCAAGTAATGCTGAGGGCTCTTTGATGGAGGTCTACTTAAGGGTAGTACCCCGTTGTCAGTCTTCAGGTCCCTCGCGATTAATCCAAGTAATGCTGAGGGCTCTTTGATGGAGGTCTACTTAAGGGTAGTACCCCGTTGTCGGCTTTTAGGTCTCTCACGATTAGTCCAAGTAACGCTGAGGGCTCATTTCAATTGTGATTCGTCGTTGATGTTTTCGAAGGCTGTCGGGGCGCCGGTGAAGCGGGCTACCTGGTACGGGGTTGTTTGGAGCCAGCCTCTTACGGATCGCTTTCCTGAGTTCAGGTAGGCCTGTATGTTGGCCAGGGTGTCGGTCTTTGCCATCATGATGAGTGGTTGTTCGCGATTACCGTCATGGGCAATGACCAGGTCCCCTGTAATCAAAAATTCCTGAAAGGCGCTGACAAGATTGGTGGGCAATGAAGGCGTGTCGCAGGGTACGACCAATGTGACTGCTGTGGTGACATGTTCAAGACAACTGGCAATTCCCGCAAGTGGTCCGTTAAAATTCAGATTTCCATCGGACACACACCGATAGGGTAAGGTTTTATCTCGCAAATCAATGTGGTTGCGCGAGATAATGATGTCATCAACCTGAGGAGCGATTCTCTCGATAACATGGGCGAGCAGCGGTTTATCTTTATGTTCCACCCACGCTTTATCCCTGTTATTCATTCTTGATCCCTTGCCACCGGCAAGTACGATTGCGGTTACGTCCATAATGAGTTGCTGTTGTGACTAACGCACATCATGTTTTAACGAGAACAAAACGACAAGCATGCTAACGCTTCATGAAATATTCACCGAGGTCTTGCCGGAGATACTGGAAGGATACGTGCATCGGCCCGTTCAGTTGAGCCTTGCAGAAAACATTATGTCGATTATTCAATCGGCGTCTACCGGTGTGTTTGAAGCGGGTACCGGCACCGGGAAAACGCTAAGTTACCTGGTGCCTGCCTTTCTGGCGGACGGTAAAGTTATTATCTCAACGGGCACAAAAAACTTGCAGGACCAACTATATCGAAAAGATATTCCAATGTTGCATCCTCTATTTCCACAAAAACGTGTGGCATTATTGAAAGGCAGGGCCAATTACCTGTGTACGCATCGACTAAAAACGCAACTTAAACTCAAGCAGCGCCACAAAACGTTAGAGAGTCAGTTAGTCGACGTACGGACCTGGTCAGCCCAGACCCGATCGGGAGATTTAACTGAAATTATTGACCTCGATGAGCAGCCTGAATTAGTAAGGCTGGTGACCAGTACGCGAGACAATTGCCTTGGCACCAGGTGTCCCGACTACAATGACTGCGCAGTCTATCGCGCCCGGGAATATGCGAGTCAATCAGATATTATTGTCATTAATCACCATCTGTTGTTTGCCGATCTGTCTCAAACCGAAGATCATCTTCATGCACTCCTGCCGAAAGCGACCGCCTTGATCGTGGACGAAGCGCATCAGGTACCGGATACAGCCCGGCAGTTTTTTGGGCAGCGCATTAGCAGTGGCCAAATGAATGAACTTGTTAGAGATGTAAAGGCTGAACTTACCATTTTGGGGAATGACGACCCTGTCACTCTGACAGCTGTGACTAGACTGGAGACGCAGCACAACCATTTAAAAAATCGAGTGCTTGGAAGTGAGGAGCAGGATTTCAATCGCTGGTGCAGTGCTGAAACCACCCAGCTGATTCATGATGTTGATCACGCACTCGCTGATCTGGGTGACCAACTGGCAAGGGTTGGTGTGCGTAGCGAAGGTTTAGCCCAGTGCGCCAGGCGTACTCTTGGCTTCGCAGATCAGTTTGCGATCTTGACTGAACAAACGGAACTGGAAGACGAATATGTACACTGGATCGATCGGTCGGAAAAAGGCTATGTCATTCATCTGTCACCTCTTTCCGTGGCTAGTGAAATTAGAACCCTTGTCAATAAATCTAGTGCTGCTTGGGTATTCACCTCCGCCACGCTGTCGGTGAATCGAAAATTTGATCACTATCTGGGTGAAATGGGGCTCGACGGAGAAATTGCAGAAATATTTGACAGCCCTTTTGATTACGCGTCTTCTGTAAGGGCCCATATACTCAATGATCTTCCCGAGCCGGGTAGAGATGCGCATACTATTGCACTTGTTGAGCAAACCCGGCCGATTATTAATGCCAATCCGGGGCGTACATTTTTTCTGTTCACGAGTCATCGTGCACTCCGATTGGCAGCAGAGCTCATGGCCGACTCTCCCAGGCAGGTTTTTGTGCAGGGTACCATGGCAAAGTCACAGCTTCTGGCGGCCTTTAAACGCACTAGTGGCAGTGTTTTGTTGGCAACCCAAAGCTTCTGGGAAGGGGTTGACGTTCGAGGTGCAGAACTTAAGCTGTTGATCATCGATAAGCTACCCTTCCCAAGTCCCGGTGATCCCTTGTATGAAGCGCGCGCTGAGGCGATACGGAACCAGGGAGGTAATAGCTTCAAACAACTGGCGTTGCCTAAGACCGTGTTATCACTTAAGCAGGGCTTTGGTCGATTGATCAGGGAAGAGACCGATAGGGGATTGTTCGTTCTGGGGGATTCCAGAATGAAAACTCGATCCTATAAAAATTACGTGAAAAATAACCTGCCCGAGATGCAGTGGCTTGAACAGTCAGAAGAGGCGATCAAATGGTTGAGAAAACTATAGAAACACATGCCCAGGAGATGCGAGTTTGAACTTGCTTGTCATCGATAGTTCGACAAAATCTCTGGTTCTGGGGCTGCAGGCAGGCAGTGAATTGATTGACCGGACATCCGAGGCATTCAACGCTCACAGCAAAGAGATTTTGCCTGCGATCAGCAGGTTGATTGGCGATGCCGGTATTGAGCAAGATCAACTCGATGCTATCGTTTTCGGGCAGGGTCCCGGCTCGTTTACAGGATTGCGAATTGCTGTTGGTGTTGTTCAGGGGCTTGGATATGGTCTTAATGTGCCTGTTGTACCCGTTTCAAGCATGGCGTGTCTCGCGCAGTCGATGTTGGACTACGGTGAGCCGAGCAGAGTATTCGTGGCTCTCACGGCTAGACTGGAAGAAATTTACTACGGCAGTTATCAATTCGAGGATGGCGTTGTTGCAGCCTGCGGGCCCGAAGGTGTGATGGATGTTGGACTGCTGCCGGCTCTTGAAAAAGGTGCCTGGATTGGCGTCGGGGATGCCTGGGCGCTCCGGGAAAAGATTGAGGCTTCCCTGGGAGTTGACCTGCTGGAAGTGAGTGACCAGATTACGCCCCAGGTTTGTGATTTAGTAACGCTGGGTCTGCACGGTTTAAAACAGGGAAAATCTGTTTCTGCACTTGATGCCAGGCCAGTCTATCTTCGTGAGGAAGTTGCTACCAAACCGGTTAAGAAGTAGACATGGGGAGATTCAGGCTCATCTATGACAATGCAGGCTATTGCCTCGATGATGTCTTCAGTGCGCAGAATCCGTTGAGAGTGGGCTTCGAGAGCCAGGAGTTTTTAACGCGGATTCGTCATGCGGGGAAAAAAAGTGAGCTGGTAGCCCGGGCCGTAAAAGCAAAAGCGGGTTTACGTGTGCTTGATTGTACCGCTGGTCCGGCGAAAGACGCTTTCATTCTGGCACATCTTGGTTGCGAGCTAGTGCTCCTCGAGAGATCCATTGTGATCGCAACATTGCTTGAGGATGGCCTGCGGCGCGCAAGTCAGATTCCTGAGCTTGCCCGAACGGTAGCTCGAATGCGCATTGTCACCGGTGATGCCAGGCAGTTTTTGCGAGATCAAAATCTGGACTTCGATGTTATTTATATCGATCCCATGTTCCCGGAAAAACAAACATCAGCAGCCGTGCATGGTGACATGCAACAGCTGCAACGTTTCCTAGGCACCGATGGTGATGCGTCTGACTTGTTGGCGCGCGCACTTGAAACCTCATGTCCCAGGATTGTGCTTAAGAGACCACCACAAAGTGAATGGCGCGGAACGGTAGCCCCTACCCATGTGGTTAGCAATAGAAACAGTCGTTATGAAGTTTTTGTGCGCGGCTCTTGATCAGAGGCTTTCTGGTTTCGGTAATTGCCAACGGCTTGAAGGATATTGTATCGAACGGTTGCATTGAGTGTCCTTGCGGTGGTTGCAGCCAGTGACAAAAGACTATCCAATCGATTTAAATCTGAATCTACGGTCTGCTCGCGTTGCAGTGTGGTTAAAAAAGTACTGAACAATGACTTCTCGAAAAAGTCAGGTGAGTTGATGCCATAAAGAACGGAAAGCTGTTCTGCAATCCCCGAGCAGGCAGTTTCGAGCTCTCTAGGCGAAGGCGACGCTGATTTCTGGAGTAATGCCAGCACAATATAAAACCGTTCGAGAGTCGGGTTCGTGATGCTTGCAATGTCTTGCAGATGACTATATCCAAGGGTTTCTGGTGGTGGGGTCCCAATGGTTTGCGCGTCTCTAGTGATCACACCGAGTTCAACAAGACATTGGGTTACTCGATTCAGCAAATCGTGCAAGTCATCCGGGTGCCAGGGAAGGAACATTTCTGCCTTGAGATAAGGAAATAATCGTTTGACGAATTCTTCGAGTTCCATTTCTGTTGTGCGATTCTCCGTTCTGACGAATCTCGCAACGATGGAAGGTATTGCGTAAACATGCAGGACGTTGTTAGCGTTATAAGTCAGGTTCACGGACTGTTCTGGAGATGCTGAGATGATGTTGCCGAACTGGTGCACGCTTCTTGTCAGGCCGACTATTTCAATTGCCTGCTCAAGTATTTCCGGTGCAGGCATAGTCGTCATCGTGAAACCGGTTGGTCCACAGCTGAGAGCGATTTCTCGAAGCAGGTCCACCTGTTGAAGCAGATGGTTTTCCTCTATATTTTGCCGCGCAGTCGACAGTAGAACTAACGCCACAAGGTTGGTCGGCTTAATTGCCACTGCCGTGTTGATGTTCGTTACCAGGGTATTTGCAAGCGAAGAGCAAGTCGCGGAAAAGTCTGAAGCTGAAGTCTGTGCCGGTTGTTCCCAATTGTGGAGATGCTGGTCAAGAAATTCTCGTAGCAGGACGGGCTCTCCAAAGTTGACAGTGACCTGGCCCAGCTCATGTTTGAAGGAAGAAAAAACTTTGAATACATCAAATACGGATTCTGTCTTTTTGTTGTTACCCGAAAGCTCAGCCCTATAGGTGGACGATTCCAGTACATGTTCATACCCGAAGTAGACGGGGATGAAAGCAATGGGCTTGGTGGAATCCTTTTGAAAGCTTCGCATTGTCATACTGAGCATGCCAGTGCGGGGTGGTAGTGTTCTGCCCGTTCTGCTTCTGCCGCCCTCAATGAAATACTCGACTGAATACCCCTTGATGAACATCTGATGCAGATACTCATCGAATACTGCTTTGTAAAGCGGGTCTCCTTTAAGTGTCCTGCGCATAAAGAATGCACCAGCTCTTCGGAGCAAGGGACCTACGACAGGTAGATTAAGGTTCTTACCGGCTGCAATGTGTGGTGGCGTCAGGCCATTGTGGTAAAGAACATAGGAAAGCAACAGGTAGTCGATATGACTACGGTGGCAGGGTGCATAAACTATCTCATGGGACTGAGCGTACTGTTTTACGATGTTGATGTCGTTAAGTTCGATGCCACCGTAGAGATTGTTCCACAGCCATGTCAGTAGTACATCGAACAAACGAATAACCCGGTAGGACTGGTCCGAGGCAATTTCCTTGGCATAGTGCATGGCTTTCTTTTCTACGGATAGAATGCTTTTGTCATTGTTGTTCATAGCTTCATCGTCGATTGCTGCTCTGACTTCCTTGCCCGCGAGGATGGTATTTAGCAGTGTTCTGCGATGCGATAGATCAGGACCGATAATTGCCTGCCGCTGGCTGGTGAAATGTACCCTTAGCAACCGCATGAGTTTGCGTACCTGGCGAGATTTTTCCTGTTCGGATGCGATGAGTTCATCAAGGTGGATTGGCCGACCAAACTCGACCAGGATATGCCGCGGATGAAATACCATCGCCAGAAACTTTTTCATGCCGCTGGTGGCACTCCAGTTTTCGGAAAGTAATAGCTTAAAGATGGACTTTTCGCGATCGGGTTGATGGCCCCAGAAAAGTGAGACGGGCACGATTTTTATGGTTTGATCTTTCAGCGTTTGCTGATGATCCAGCAGTCCAGTCATCCTTCGGGATTGTGTTCGAAGCGTTTTTCGACCGAAAGTACCTTCCGGATGCCCTAAAAAAAACACGGCCCGATCCTCAAAGATGACAGGGATAGGAGAGACAGGGCTGCTGAGTCCACCACGCTCACAGGCCATGTCGGTAACAAGAAGGTCAGCGATAGAACGATGGGGTAAGACGTAGCAAATAAGGTCCGAATCACTTAGATGTAGCGATTCACGATCTCCGCCGAGAATAGTGGGTTTGATCCACGCAAACAGTAATCGTCTGGTGAGCCTGAACTGCAGGTTCTTCAGCGTGTCCACTGAAGCCTTGAGCGTAGTTTTAGGGGTTTTTTCCATCGAATAGGTCTGAAATAGCTTCGGCCGAATCACGACCCTCAATTTCTACTGTGTAGACAGTGTCAAACTTTCGAATGGTTTGTTCTGCATTGTCTGAGCGACTACCCAGTACGGTTGGCCTGATGAACACCAGCAGGTTCTGCTTCTCGAATGTCGTCGATTTGCTTCGGAAGAAAAAACCAATGCCAGGGATGCTGCCCAGGATAGGCACCCTGGTGTCGGTCAAGGTTTCTTTATCACGCATGAGGCCGCCAATGATGATGACTTCCCTGTCGTCGACCAGGACAGTGGTGTCGATGGTTCTAATGTTGGTGATTAAATCGGCGCTGCCATTGGAGCCAATAACCTCAAGAGATACAGGGTCAACTTCAGATACTTCCTGATGAATCTCAAGTCTTACGAGGTTGCCGTCATGAATATGAGGTGTGACCTGCAGCGTCAGACCCACGTCTTCACGCTGGATCGTCGTAAACGGGTTGGTTGCCCCGTCACTACCGGTGACAGTTGATCCGGTTCGAAAAGGTACATTCTGACCGACAACAATCGTGGCTTCCTGGTTGTCCATTGTTGTGATGCTGGGGGTCGACAGCAGATTCACGTCACTATTGGTCGCCAGGGCGCGGATAATGACCCCGAAACTGGTACCCGTCTCGCTAATTCTGCCCGCTGCGAGCAGAGGTGAAGTTCCAAGTTCAACGGGGCCATCGGAATTCGAACCTATCTTTTGTAAAATCTGGGCCAGGGTTCCTGACGGCGCAGTGAATCCCAGAGGGACGTTGCCGCTGCTGGCATCAGCGATGAATAACTCAGTGCCTAGCTGCTGGGTGAAATCCGTACTGACTTCCACAATGGCAGCCTCAATGAGTACTTGTAATCGTCGGATATCAAGGCTGGCAATAATATTCTTTATTTCGAGCATGGCGGACGGGTCTGCACGAATCACCAGTGCGTTGAGCGCTTCATCAGGCTGAATGCTGACTTTGACCTTATTGTTTTGCTCATTTTGATTATCATCGCCGATGACATTTTTGAGAATTTCTGCCATGGCCACGGCATCTGAGTGTGCCAGCCTGATTACCTGTGTTGACCCTGCTCGATTTGCCGGTACATCAAGGCGCTCAATGAGTTGTTTTACCCGTTGTACGGTCTGCTTTTCACCCTTGATGATCATTGAATTCGTTCGTTCGCTCGCAACGATGGTCACTTTGTTTGGGCCCTTGGCGCCTTTGCCAATTTGTTCCGGGGCAAGTTCCTCAAGCAACGCAATCATGTCTTCAACCCAGGCGTCTTTGAGATCTATGATCTCGATTGCCTGGTTGTTTGCGATATCGATCTGGTTAATGATTTTAGTGAGTCGAACGATATTCTCCGCGTGGTCACTGATGATGAGCGCATTCGGTGAGTTTATCCCTGCTATGTGGCCGTACTGGGGAATGAGCGGCCTTAATATTTTTACAAGATCGGCGGAGGGAGAATTTCGAACAGGTATGACGGAGGTTATTAATTCTTCAGAGCGTCTGTTGGTGAGAAAATCCCTGGGGCTGCCACTTTGTTTTGCCAGCACCTGCTGAACGATTTTTGTTACCTTGCCAGCAGGGACTGCGGCATATCCGTGCACACGAAGAACCGACAGAAACAATTCGTAGATAGTATCCTGGTCCATAGAGTCGGTAGAAATGACAGTCACATTGCCTTTTACGCGTGGATCTACGACGAAACTCTTGCCTGTAATAGTTGAAATCTGGGTGATAAACTCCCTGATGTCAGCATTTTTCAGATTAACCTTCCAGGTCTCTTCACTCGCTGCCAGCGAAGGGGCTGCAATAAATACGTAGGCAAGTAGAAGGACAGGAAGTCGCAAAATATTAGCTGTCATTGATCATGCTCAGTATGCTTCGATTGATTCTGGTTACAGTTTACTTCGGGACGGGCACGGTTAAAAAGAATCTGCGAGTGCCGCGTTGCACCTCGACTCTAACCCTTGATGAGGCCATGACCTGCTGCATGAGAGCAGAATCGTTGGCCGCCACACCAACAGGGCGTCCATTCACTGAAAGGATAACATCTCCGGCTTGTAATCCCGCTTGTTTGATGACCGCCTGGGCATTGGCTCCGACCCTGTATCCTTTTGACTCACCGCTCGAAACCGGAGTGATCCCAACTTCGTTCAAAGTGGCGATGGGATTTGCCCGCAATCTTTCCTGATACTGTGAAAGGGTACTTTGAGCCGACGGATCGTTTCTGGTTATGGGTTTTCCTGTGCGGTTTCTGATTCTCTGCCTAATGCTTTCAAGATCAGAACGCTTTGAACTTGATAATCCAGGTGACGCTCGTGGGAATTGCTTATCTTTGCTCTTCGTGGTCACCCGAAATGGACTGTCCGAAAACATTAATTTCTCCATGCGTGATCCTCGACGAATCAACACATGATCCATAAAGACCGCAGCAAGTGTGGCATTGCCAGGAAGTCGATCACCAATTTGAAAGAGTTCACCAGGCTTATTTTTTTCAGCGACTATGGCGGTTGAGTACTTGGCGTCGTCGCTAATAAATACTCCCTGTAGCTCCAGGTTTAGCTTGGTTTCTGGTGCATCAATGGATTCCGGGACAGTCCCGGCTTCCTCGGTTTTACCAAATAGCTCAAGATTTGAAACTTTGTAACTGGGCGCAACGTTGGCCAGTGAATTGACGGCGCGAATTGGTGTTGTCCCAGGTGGGTTCATGGTCTCCATGACAAACAATACGGTATTGGCAACCGATAGACTCATCAGGACGATCAGCAGGACGCTGACAGCCATCGCAATTTTTCGGCTGTGACTATTAAACAGCTGCAGGATGTCGTTCAAGACAGTTTCCAGTGGCAATACCTATACAGGCTTAAAATAACACAGAAAGCATTAACTGAAGATTAATGCTGCTACAGGATTTTTTCTTCCAGCAGCACGGCCGGTTCGACCTGGAAGGAGCCGTTGGCAGCCCCCGGCACAGGCATGTTTGCCAGGGCCATGAACGCATAGCTGATGGCTACCTCGGCCCAGCCATCGGGTTTGATCCTGATTGCTATCAGATCACTATTGGGAGATGTTACATCCAGCAAGATGATGCCTTCTTCCAGCTTTAGTCTTCCTGTCAGCGGGGGGAGTTCGACCCTGTTAATCTGTTGTGGTGTTTCAATCAGGACAATTCCGCCAGGCCAGTTTATATCACCGTCAAGGGATGTTAACCATTGTTGGTCAAAACTGGTTGACGCCTGTGAAAGATCAAATGTGCCGGATAGATCCAGACCGTAATTAACGGTGACCTGGTTGATATAGCTGCTTTGTATGGTGGCAACAGCATTTTGGATCTCGCCGCCAGATCGGGACAACAGGGCCTGGAATGATGCCTCTAGACCATCTGCCTCGACTTGAACGGCTGTGCTGAGAGTTCCCATCAATAGCGGTAAAGCATCCAGCTGCCAGCTCACAGTAAGCGGCGGGAAATCACGATATTGCATATCGCCGGTTCCATTCCAGATTGAGCCGTTAAGTGCCCCGATTTGTAAATCAGGAATACCGTCGGTCAGATCCTCGCCCACGACGGAAACTACCCATGATGCTGGGGTCATGATGATCATGAATACAAGAAATGTAAGGACCGCAGTAAGAGCGTAGATGGATTTGTTCATGTTAACCAGTTCACAATCGATTGACCCTTGTCGGTAAATCGATACCAGCCCTGGGTGTCCATGGATTCGGCACCAGGGGAATCAGCGCCAGGGGAATCAACGCCAGGAGAATCAGCGCCAGGAGAATCAGCGACCCATCCACCAACGCTGCATCGGATCTCGGATTTGAAGTGTTGAAAAGCCTCTCGGGCACATTCCTCATCTGTTGCCCAGGGAGTTTGATTAGTCTTGAACCAGATGGAGGTGTAGCCACCTTTAGCCGCTTTCTCTACGATGGTGCAGGTGACCGGCTGGCCGTTAAAAACAAGGTTCAGTTTGGATGTGGACGCGATTTGCTGTTGCAGGGTGATTTCAAAGTGGTGGGTTAACCACTCGAGGATACTATCCAGTGCCACCTGCTTCAGGTAGATTTCTATATCGGGTTGCCGGCCAGGTTGTGCGTCAGCCTCTTTATTAGTCTCTTTATTAGTCTCTTTATTAGTCTCTTTATTAGTCATGGCCTCAAGAGTAAGCCAAGAATGTCTTCATACAACGATGATAATTGATCGAGTTCAGTGGTGGAAATTTGTTCATCTACCTTGTGGATCGTGGCGTTACAGGGACCCAATTCAACAACCTCAACACCTCTGGGGGCGATGAATCTACCGTCCGATGTACCGCCAGAAGTCGATAATTCGGGATCGAAGCCAAGGCGGGATGCAATCGCCTGTTGTACCGCGGGGATCAGTGTGCCGCCAGTGGTAAGAAATGGCGGACCTGACAACTTCCATTCAAGCTCGAAT
>Ga0208879_1004169_pt1 | contig 11379 bp, 13 predicted proteins | sample Knorr_S15_td_Bot_FD_185605 | JGI IMG/M metagenome (GOLD analysis project Ga0208879, IMG submission 185605) | Marine microbial communities from Southern Atlantic Ocean transect - Knorr_S15_td_Bottom_ad_5009_LV_A (SPAdes) (version 2) | ecosystem: Environmental > Aquatic > Marine > Oceanic | place...
TCACCCGCGGTTACCGTCTGGCTTCAGCGTCTGTGATTGCGCCATTTGAATATGTTGCGATGCCTTGTGCAGTTGTATGGGGATTGATGTTCTATTCCGAAATGCCGGACAGAGTCGCTGTCATCGGGATTATGCTGATAATCGGCAGTGGGCTTTACGTGATGCGGCGTGAATCATCATAAACAACCGTGAAAACACTGTCGTTGTCAGATCGATCTAGGTTTGTGTGCTACAAATCGCCCACCACCAAGTTCACCGGATCGATACAGACCGACAAAAAAGCTGTAGGTGCGGTCCCATTTTTGGAAATGCTCCAGGCCGAAACTTGAAACGGTCTGTTCTTTTAAGCTTCGATACATAGCGAGTCGGTCGATCAGTATCTGTGCCCAATCGTCACTCAGATCCTCTACTTCGACCACGTGGCAGCCCTTTTCCTCAAGTAGGTGGCAGTATTGCTCCAATGTGCTTAATTCAGAAAATACCATTTCGTTTTCCAGGCGACAGCAAATCTCGTTGGTCAAACTGCTACGCGCAAGGATGTCGGTATAGACAATGCGCCCGTCGGGTTTTAGAAGACGGACGCATTCAGTCATTAGTGTCTTTTTGTTTGGAATGTGGCAAAAGGCTTCCTGCGAGACGATAACGTCAAATGTTTCATCAGCTAATCCTGTTTGCAGAGCATTAGCATGGTGGAATAGGACGCGGTCTTGCAGTTTGGTTCTTTCGGTCAGACGAACAGCACCGGCCAGGCGGTCCGAATTCATATCAACCCCGGTAACCCGGCAGCCATAATGATACGCAAGATAACGGGCAGGGCCGCCCAGTCCACAGCACAGGTCCAGCACGTGCGTTGATTCGTTGATTTGCGCATGGTGAGCAAGCGCTTCGGTAGCAGCCAAGCCACCGAAATGGTCTTGGTCGTGGTGTTGAAGTACTTCAACAGTGAGAATCGATGTATCGACTCCGGTTTGTTCCAGTTTTTCCAGCACCTGCGACTCGCTGATAGGGTGTGTGTCGTAAAACACGTTGACGAGTCTGCTGTGGGTGGTGTTTGCCATTGCGTCGTTATTTCAAGGGTGCAGTTCGGGTAACCAAGTGGGTATATATAGGTTGACTTAAGACCGGATGTCTACAATTTCCAGTTGAATCTGTTCGTCTCCGCGCGACCAGGCAATATGGTCTCCGATTACCCGACCACTGAGTTGTTTTCCAATCGGAGTCGCCCAGCTGATTTTGCCCTGATCTATATCTGTTTCGTCCTCACCGACAAGGGTAAAGCTGTACGACTGACCCGATTCATCCTCAAGCACCGCAGTGACGCCGAACTGGATCTTCTCAGGTGATGCTGGCGGTGTAACTGGTTGTGCTCTGCGCACACGTTCCAGCAGATAACGCCGATCGCTTTGTGCGCGGGCTATCTGAGAATTTTTCTCTAACGTATCTGTTTTCGAAAGGACGTCTATACTTCTTTCGAGGTCTCGAATTCTGTTTTTCAGGTGTAAAAGACCCTGTGGTGTAATGTAATTTGGCAGATCACTGTGTTGCCGTTCGTATAGCGGTTCGACGACATCATCTCCGTCAGCTTCTTTAACAAAGGCTCTGTTCACGGGTAGTTTCCGTAGATCGTTTTGACCCTATTGGTTGTCTGTAATACCCCATTTTCTGGAGATGACAGTGTTCTGATAGCGTTACCATACCTGTGAATGAGTGTGTAAGAAAGTGTGTCCGGCAGTTCTGTCAATTGAGTATTGAGCCTTCCCACGGTTCCGGTCATCATAGGCCTCCAGAGCAAATGACGGAAAACAATAGCGGCATGATTAATTCGAGTACTTATCCGTTGGATGCGGAACTGATCGCATCTGCCATCGCTGACTGGGCGAGCATTGAAAGTCCAAGCTATGATCCCTTTGCTGTGAACCAGATGATGGATGTCGCTTCATCAACCATGGAAACGTTGGGTGCAACTGTCGAGCGAACACCAGGTGCCGATGGTTACGGGGATGTGGTTACTGCTCGGTTTAACTGGGGCTCCACACCGGGTATCTTGGTACTGGGTCATCTGGATACTGTGCACCTGGTCGGTACACTTAAAGAGTCACTGCCGATCCGGCGGGACGGGGACCGCCTCTATGGACCGGGTGTGATGGACATGAAGGGGGGGATGTATCTCTCCGTACATGCGCTGGGTCATGTGCTCGAAAAACAGAGTGCTTTATCGGTACCTGTCACATTCATGTTCATTCCCGATGAAGAAATCGGCAGTCCGTCAACCCGAAAACTGATCGAAGCGGAAGCCCGTAAAAGTCGTTGGGTTCTGGTGCCAGAACCGGCACACGATGAAAAACTGGTGACAGGGCGACATGCCTTTCTCCGATTCACACTAACGGTATTCGGCAAAGCACAACATGCAGGCGTTGCCCAGGGTGCGGGCCGAAGTGCGATCAGTGCTATGGCCCGATTGATTACCCAGATAGAGGCGCTATCCGATATTGAACGCGAGATCACTTACCGAGTCGGTGTTGTATCGGGGGGAGATTTTGTAAATGTGGTGCCTACACAATGCCAGGCTCAGGTGCTGTGTGTTGCACCTACAGCCAATGCATTCCACGAGATCAGGCAGCAGATGGATGCTCTGGATACTGGGGATCCAGAACTGCGTGTTGAAGTCGATGCTGGCCCTGTTCGTCCTTTATTTAAACCCACGGCCGGCACTTTAGCCTTGTATGAGATCGCAGCCAGTGTTGCGGCCGAGTTAGGTCTTAATCTTGATCATGGCCAGTTCGGCGGTGGCAGCGATGGTAACTTTACCGGTGCACTGGGTATACCGACGCTTGATGGCCTCGGCGTACACGGCAAGGGTCTACACACCAAATCAGAACACATCTACGTTTCGTCTCTGGTGCCCAGAGCGCAACTTCTTGCGGGTCTTTACCAGGCGCTTTCCAAGCTTGCTGCTAAAGAATCTACTGATCTGTCCTGAGTTCTGAAGGGAAGGTCAGGTGTGATTCCTTGTTTGCCGCAAATGGTAAGTGTCTGTTAATCTTCTGACATCGTCTAAGTGGCTGAAATGGCACATGGGAGCACTGACACAGCAGCAACAGGATTTTTTCTGGCAGAACGGCTATTTGGTTGTCCCAGATGCTGTAAGTGACGGTGCGCTTGTGGAGCTTCGCCAAACTTTTCAGAACTGGGTTGAGGAAAGCCGCGGACACTCTGAAAATTGGGGTGAGACTCTCAATGGCAAGCCGCGATATGATATTGAGCCCGGCCACTGCGCTGATTCGCCTCGCTTGCGTCGGGTTAACGCACCGGTCGAAGTCTCAAAGGCATATTTCAACGCTATGTCAGACAGTGAGATGACGGATTTTGTTGCAGCATTGATCGGACCCGACGTTAAGCTGCATCATACGAAAATAAACTCAAAGCAGCCCGGTGCCGAGACGGTTGTCAAATGGCACCAGGATTTTCCATTTACGCCACACAGTAATGATAGCGTGGTCACTGCGTTGTTAATGGTCGATGAAGTAACTGAAACGAATGGACCGCTCGAGGTTCTACCGGGATCTCACACCGGTCCAATCCATGGTCTGTGGCATAACGGTAAATTCACTGGAGCCATAGATGATGTGATCGCAGCAACATGTGCTTCAAAGGCAGCAACATGTACAGGGCCCGCCGGAGCTGTCTGCCTGATGCATACCCGGCTTCTCCATGGTTCGAGAGATAATCAATCAGCATTTCCTCGTACTCTTTTTATCTCTGTGTATTCCGCTGACGATGCCGTACCGTTATCACCCAATCCAATGCCCAACCGCTACGAGGGATTGGTCGTTCGAGGTTATCGGAAAGGCCGAGTTAGATCAATCGACTATGCGGTCGATCTTCCGCAGTTGCCAGATACTGCATCGTTCTTCGATCAACAGGCAGAACACAGAGACGACGCAAAAATTCTGTAGCTAGTCTTGCGGTAAATTACTAAGGATCTTTCGTGCTGATAGTGATCGTGTGTAATTTGCGATAGAAAACTTAATATCTAACGGATGATGTCAACCAAAACATCGAGACATAATTAGTACGATGACTATCACAGCCCTGACTACATACCGCTCTTTGGAACTCCCCAACATGCTCTGGTTGGAGGCTGAAACGGCAGACGGCGTTGTCGGTCTGGGAGAAACCTTCTACGCTGCTGAGGCTGTTGAGGCCTACATTCATGCAAATCTCGCACCAATTGTGCTCGGGATGTCGGCGGTCGATATCGAGGCTGTCTATTATCGAACCCGTCCTTATGTCGGGTTTGTGGCCGCGAGTACCGAACTGCGAGCCCGCTCGGCATTGGATATCGCCCTATGGGACGCACTGGGCAAGGTAACCGGTCAACCGATATCGGTTTTGCTGGGGGGGCGCATACGTAGTCAAATCCCGGTTTACAACACGTGTGCGGGTAACCAGTATGTACGTGGAACAAAGCTGGGTACTACCGAAAACTTTGGTATTGCTTCGTCGGGAACAGACCAGAACTACGAAGACCTGGACCGATTTCTCAATGATCCGGTCGGACTGGCAGGCAGTCTTCTCGACATGGGCATAGACTCGATGAAGATCTGGCCGTTTGATTTTGCTGCTGAGTCTACACAGGGTCAGTTCATCAGCCCGGCCGAACTGAATAAGGCGCTGGTGCCGTTTAAAGCCATCAAAAAAGAATACGGCGACCGGATGCAGATCAGCGCTGAACTGCATGGCATGTGGAACCTTTCAGAGTCGCTGATCATCTGTCAGGCGCTGGACGAAATCGGCATGCGATGGATTGAAGACCCGGTGTTTTTGACTAACCCGGCCGGGATCCAGGAGCTCAAACGCACCGTGCGATCTCGTATTGCCATGGGTGAAACGCGAGGGGGTGCAGATGATTTCAAAATCTTTCTCGATACCGGGGCACTGTCGTTATTGATTCTTGATATCGGTTGGTGCGGTGGACTCACTGAGGCGCGACGTTGTGCGGCACTTGCTGGTACTTACCTAACACCGGTAGCAGCCCACGACTGTAACGGTCCGGTGGTGTTGTGCGCCTCGGTCCATTTCTGTCAAGCCACACCCAATGCCTTTGTGCAGGAAATCGTACGGGCGTTCTACTACGGCTGGTATGCTGAGATCGTTACCGAGCTACCACCTATTGTCGACGGCGCCATTTCAGCACCGGAGGGTCCTGGGTTGGGTATGGAGTTGTTACCCGATTTCAAAGTCCGCGAGAGTACTATTTCAAGGACAACGAGATATCAGATGACATGAGCAAGGGGTTTCACGGTATCTACCCAATGCTTTATGCGTTCTTCAGAGCCGATAACAGTCTCGACCGGTTTGCACACCGCAGACAGGTTGGTGCGTGCATAGCAGCCGGTGCCCATGGGCTTGCAGTGGGTGGACTGGCCACGGAATGCAACAAGTTGTCAACCGACGAAAAGCGTCAGCTCGTCGAATGGACTATTGAGGATGCCGCTGATCGTGTACCGGTCTCGGTGACTGTGTCGGAAAACACGCTTGCAGGACAAAGAAGTGCGATCGATCACGCTCACGAAGCCGGTGTTGCATGGGTTGTGATGCAGCCGCCACCGGTGCGCGGTGCCAGTATCGATGCACTGGTCGATTTTTTTGCAGCCGTAGCCAGTGGCTTTGATCTGCCGCTCGGCATCCAGAATGCGCCTGAATATATCGGTATTGGGCTGGACAACCCCGCTATACGTACGTTAGCTAACCGCGCGTCGAATATTCAGATACTCAAGGCCGAAGGACCACCACCCTATATTAGCGGTCTGATGCGGGAACTCGGTGGAGAATTCACGGTGTTCAACGGTCGTAATGGAGTGGAACTGATCGACAATTTGCGTGCTGGGTGTGCTGGGACCATACCTAGCGTGGAATGCTGCGACCTGCAGGTCCGAATCTATGACAACTGGCGCAGCGGCGATCAGCAGGCGGCCACGGCGCAGTTTCGGCATGCGTTGCCACTACTGTCCTATCTGATGCTGACCATCGATCATCTGCTGTGTTACGGCAAGCGCTTAGCGGCGCAACGTTTGGGACTTGCCGAGGTTCATGACCGTCAGCCAGCGATGGCCGCCAGACCTGTTGATCTTGATACCCTGGAATTCTGGTCGCGCCACCTCGAACCATTACCAGAATTGTGACCGCGAAGCCGATCGTTTGAATTAAGGCCAAGAGTCGACTGCAACGCCGATGTTCGTGGTAATCGCACTGGGAACGTGCCGGACACATCGCCATCGATTCACTGGGAGAGAAAAAAATGCCCCGCGGGTGCAGGGCATAAAAACCACTTGGAGGAAAATAAAAATCTTGTCTGCAGCGACCAGAGCCCGGGTCCAACCCGTGTTAAAATTCCTTAGCGAAACTTACTCGGACACCGCCTACTGAGTTGGCAATTTTGTCTGGTATTAACAACTTCGACAAACGATAATTTCTTGAGTTCGGTTTAGGAAAACTATACAACTATGCGTCGTTTGCCCCCATTAAATGCCTTAAAAGCCTTTGAAGTCGCTGGACGGCACATGAGTTTCAGCCGTGCGGCGGAGGAACTCCATGTCACGCCGGCTGCGATCAGTCATCAGATTAAAGCGCTGGAAACCGACTTGGGTGTGAAGCTGTTTCGCCGGCTCAACCGGTCGCTACGGCTGACAGAAGCAGGTCAGGCCTGCCTGCCGGGCTTGCGCGAGGCGTTTGAGACTATGGTGTCGGCGGTCGGTCGAGTTAGAGACAAGGAAGACTGGGATGTTCTTACGATCAGTGCGCCTCCGGCATTTGGCGCTCGATGGCTGGTGCCTAGGATCGTTGATTTCAGAACCGCAAATCCACAGATTCAGGTACGGATCGACCCCGCTATCCGGCGCATGGATCCCGTACGCGATGGTATTGATGTTGTTATCGAATTCAGCCAGGGACACTATTCCGGTCGTTGGGTGAAACGCCTGTTCGGACAAGACGTATTCCCGGTGTGCAGTCCTGAATTGCTCAACGGACAAAATCCGCTTAGAACACCGGCTGATCTGCGAGGACATACATTGATTCATTTTGATGCCCCAGTCGGTGATCCAGAGTGGCCAAACTGGGAGACCTGGCTCAGGGCGAACAACGTGGATCGAATTGACCCCAATAGAGGTCCTCACTTTACCTCACCCAATTTCACCCTTGAGGCGCTTCTGGCCGGCCATGGTGTTTCGCTAATGGCTGAGTTGGTGGTGGAAAGTGAGTTGGCGGCAGGGACTTTGGTTAAGCCATTCGATATCTCGTATCCCGGGGATCTTGCTTACTGGGCTCTGGCGACTTCAGTCGAGAGTGGAAACGGTCCTGTCACGTTATTCTGCGGTTGGTTAATCCGTGAGGCGTCACGTTACGTTCGCGAGAAGCAGCATCAGAGAAAGTCCAGGGCGACAGTAAACGAACCTTTGGATTCGAATGTCAGCTAACGGAAATCAGCCAGAGCCGCTGGTGACGGTTACGGGCCTTGATCACATCGGCCTTCGGGTCAGAGATGTTGAATTGTCGCTCTCGTTTTACACGGGTGTACTGGGTCTTGAGTCAGAGAGAGTGAAGGAGTGGAGGAATGGCGAAGTCACCTTTCCATCCGTTCGGTTGAATACTTCCACCCTGATTGATCTTTTTGCTGCCCCTGACGTTCGAGAGCCTACGACCATCAATCAGGACCATTTCTGTTTGGAGATAAAACCGACAGATCTTGCACAACTGAAAACAAGATGCACGAAATTGGGGATTGGCATCCATGACGGACCTGGAATACGTTGGGGGGCACGAGGAGATGGTCAATCTTTGTATCTTTATGACCCTGACGGGAACATAGTAGAACTGAAGTATTACTGATAAATCAATCATTTATAGACGAATAAGACAGGAGTATTACGACCGAAGAACAATAGATTAGGTCAATAGAATATTAGTAGAAGTTGTAGTAGAATTATCTGTGTAATAAAAAGGGTCCTAAAATCAAGGACTTACAGATACAGGAGTGTTTTACTATGACCAAGAAAGTAGTCATTTACGGTAGGGTTTCTACCGATAAACAAACCGTTCAGAACCAACTCGAAGAACTCAGAGAAGTATCACGACGAAATGGTTGGGAAGTTGTAGAAGAATACCTGGACAAAGGTTTGTCGGGTTCTCTAGGTCGTAATGGTCGTCCATCCTTTGACCGACTTCTCAAGGATGTAAATAGAAAGAAGTTTGATGGGATACTAGTTTGGTCTATCGACCGTCTTGGTCGTTCATTACAAGACCTCGTTTCTTTCCTCAACGATGTTCAGTCAAAGAACATTGACCTCTACATCCATCAACAGGGTCTGGATACATCTACACCAACAGGGAAGATGATGTTCCAGATGTGTGGGGTATTTGCAGAGTTTGAGAGGAACATTATTCGGGAACGGGTCAAGTCAGGAATGGAAAATGCAAAGAAAAACGGAACCAAAAGTGGTCGTCCTATCGGTCGTCCAAGTATGGTGAATAGTTCTACTAAAACAACGGTAGTGGAACTTCTTGATAGGGGAATGTCTAAAACAAAAGTTTGTAAGACACTGAATATCGGAGTAGGGACACTCTACAAACTTTTGGATGAAGTTGCATAACCAACGAGTTGTATGATGAAAACTAATCGGAAACTCCTCGTCCCAAAGGATGGTAGGAGTAAGTCCTCTAAAGGACAAACCGTTCGACACAACATCCAAATGGACGACAAGGTCATTACCCTGTTTCAGTATGTAAAAGATAAAAGTGGTTGGGAAAAAACAAAAAGTCGAAACTGGTATGCAAGATGTTACTTGGGTGGTAAGACAAGACAAAAAACTACCGACACAGATGACCTCACAACTGCAATCAATATTGCAAAGAAGTGGTATGGGAAAATGTTGTCCAAGTTAGATGATGGAATACCAACTGAACGGTTAGACCGTGATGACCACTTGTTTGATGAACTTGCAAATGAGTGGTTAGATTTATGTAAGAAAAGTAGTGAAACAGGTCTTAGACATAAGAACTATTACAAAGACCACAATATTTCATACAAGAACTACATCCAACCCTTCTTCATCAACGACTATGTAGAACAGATAGATACTCCACGACTTCTAAAATGGCAAAAATGGAGAGAAACACGACGAATAAAATCACCTGACCTACTACACACCCGACTGAAGAAAGAATACACGATCATATTTCAGATACTACAGATGGGTCTTGATAAAGGTTTCATAAATGGGAGACCAGAAAAACCTTTGTCTTTGATGAGACAGATGGGTTCGTCGAAGAGACCACCAAGTCGTGGAACCTTTACAAGTAGTGAATACAAGAAAATTCTACAAGTCAGTAGAAAAAGAATAAGGGATGCAAAAGAGACCCGAAGGGAACAGATAAAACTCAAAGAGGACAAGAATAAGAAAAGTTTTGGTGGTGGTTGGGAACAATATTTTCTCTCAAGAATGTATCTTCACTACTACATCGTCATTCTTGCACACACTGGTGTAAGACCTTACGAACTACAAAGGGTCAAACACAAGGACATCGTGATGGTGGATGATGACGATGACCAGAGGAAACATTTAGAGATATTCATTATTGGGAAACGACGAGATAGAACTATCATCTCTAAATATGGTGCATTTTTTGCATATCGTGGTTTATGTAAGAACATTTGTCCTGACCACAAACCTGATGATTTGATATTCCCGACTAATCCATATCTGGGTTTTAGGGAACTTCTCATTGAAGGTGGGTTGAGATATTCAATAAACGGGGATCGTCGTGATTCAAAATCACTACGACACTTCTACATTATGACCGAGTTACAAGGAGGAACCCCAATAGAGTATCTAACGGAACAATGTGATGTGTCGTATCAAGTGATAAGAGATCATTATGCAAGACACTTACAACCGAAAATGTTTAGGGAACAACTAATCAAAGTTCATCACATCGAAGATCCATAAAAAAGGTTTGGACGACAAAAATGTTTCGGTCAGTTTTTTCCTGAACGTTTATTTGGGTTTGTTCATCTCTGGACAAAGGAAACAAAAGTTTCCATATTTCACAACATCCTGTGGAACCCAACTTCACAAAACAGGTATTAGAACTGTTTGTTTTTGACCCAAATAAAAACCCATCGTTTGACGGATGGGTTTCTTCATAAGTCAGTAGTGTGTATCGGTGATATGGAAATCGTTACTTACACTACTATTTATCTAAAACTTGATATGGAACGAATAGTTTCTCTGTCTTTCATTCTGTTCTAAACTTCTCCGATGAAACACATCCTCGCATCGTTGGTCCTTATGGTCCTCCTCTTCCCTGCACTCGCACTGGGGGAGACGATGGACGACTTGGTGGAACAGGACGGTCTTTTCTACAAAAAGTTCAACCCGGTGAAAAGGTCGATACTTCTATTGATAAGGCAACCGGGACACAATGTGGTCCCCTTCACGGGGACGGTTACGGGGATGACAGAGGGGGCATTCAGAAACGGGAAGAAAGACGGTCCTTGGGTCTATTACCACGACAACGGACGGTTATCGTACAAAGGCAACTACAAGGACGGTAATCAAGACGGTCCTTGGGTCCTTTACTGGTCCAACGGTCAGTTATCGTACAAAGGCAACTACAAGGACGGGAAGAAAGATGGTCCTTGGGTCCATTATTACTTCCTCAACGGACAGGTATCTTCTAGAGGAGACTACAAGGACGGTAATCAAGACGGTCCTTGGGTCTATTATCACTCCAACGGTCAGTTATCTTACAAAGGAACCTACAAGGACAATAAGAAAGATGGTCCTTATGTCAACTACTACGACAACGGACAGTTAGGGTCCAAAGGAACCTACAAGAACGGTAAGGAAGATGGTCGTTGGGTCCGTTACTGGTCCAACGGACAGTTATGGCACAAAGGAACCTACAAGGACGGGAAGAGGGACGGTCCTCGGGTCAGTTACTCGTCTGATGGTAGTGAGATGGTCGTTGAGGACTAAATACAAAACCTGACCACTCTGACCTATTCGTCCGGTGTTAGGACGGAGAAGTGAGATTGACCCGACGATATCCCCCGAAACTGTCTAATTTTGCCCTCCGGTTCGTGGATAGAACCCTTATCAATCAATAACCGACATACCTTCGCATTCCCTGAACTCCCTAATTCCCGGTAGTATTGTGTGGATAGGACCATTGAAAGTCCTGGGGTATTACAACTATGAATAAAACCCGACTACTGTTTCTTGTTTTCGTTCTCCTCCTCGCAGGTTTATTCGCATTCAACTCGTATGCGGACGAGGTGACTATCTATGGGTGAAATAACTATTGATTGGGAGGAAG
>Ga0208879_1004171_pt1 | contig 11376 bp, 8 predicted proteins | sample Knorr_S15_td_Bot_FD_185605 | JGI IMG/M metagenome (GOLD analysis project Ga0208879, IMG submission 185605) | Marine microbial communities from Southern Atlantic Ocean transect - Knorr_S15_td_Bottom_ad_5009_LV_A (SPAdes) (version 2) | ecosystem: Environmental > Aquatic > Marine > Oceanic | place...
TTGCCTTGATCATATGGAAATTCAAGATCGATGGTCTGGAAATTTTCTTCCATTTTTTCAAGGATTCTGGATCGCAATTCGGATAATCGTAAATGTTGCTGGGCAGAAATAGTGACAGAATCGGGAATGAGTCTTTGTCGTTTCTCAATCATATTTCCATCAGAAATGAGATCCACTTTATTCAGGACAATGATCTTAGGGATTTGGTCGGCTCCCATTTCTTTCAGGACTTCATCGATGGTTTGAATATGATCTTCGATCTGCGGCGATGAAATATCCAACATGACCAGGATCAGATCCGCTTCCAAAACTTCCTTTAAAGTGCCCTTGAAGGACGCCACAAGGTTGTGGGGGAGTTTCCGAATAAATCCCACAGTATCACTTAATAAAATTGGGTGGGATTCATCTAATTCCCATTGGCGAACCGTGGTGTCCAGGGTAGCAAATAACTGATTTCGGATGTACACATCTGAGCCTGTTAATGCTTTAAATAAGGTGGATTTTCCAGCATTGGTATAGCCCACCAGTGAAACCCGGAATTCTGATCGGCGACGATAACTTTTGATATCCCTCTCCTTTTCGATTCTGCCCAATTCTTTTTTTAATTTTGAGATACGTTTGCGTATCAAACGCCGGTCAATCTCGATCTGGGTTTCTCCCATTCCTGCCCGGGTTCCAATACCACCCATTTGTCGTTCCAGGTGAGTCCATTGGCGTGTTAAGCGAGGCAGCAAATATTCCATATATGCCAGATCCACCTGTGTTCGTGCTTCTTTCGTCCTGGCATGTTTTTGGAAGATGTCCAGGATAAGTCCGCTTCGGTCCAACACTTTGACCTTTTCAGACATTCTATGGTAATTCTTGATCTGGCCGGGACTCAATTCATCATCAAATAAAATGAGTTTAACACCCAATTCTTCGGCCTGGCTCAGGAGTTCATCTGCTTTCCCCTTTCCAATGAAGGTTGCAGCATTGATCTTGGAGACACGTTGTGTAATTCGACCTACGACCTCTGCGCCCGCCGTATCAGCGAGTAATTCTAATTCATCCAAATGTTCATGGATCAAGGCTTCGGTCATGCCGGGTTGGATTACGCCAACTAATAGTGCCTTTTCCTGCTCAACGCTGTTTCTATCGATCATAAATCTTCCGATCTCATTTTAAGGGGTTCCGGTCTGCCAATAATGGTTTCTGCTAAAAGCAATACCATTGCGATTGCTAAAAATATTTTCCAGAGAGATTTGCCCTGTCGAGTTTCTGAAAAAGCCTGGGCAAAATCATCCTGAAGGGTTAGCCAACGCGTTTGCGTGTTGTAAAGGATTGGCTCAATTTTATTTTGATCCATACGGAGTCCAATGTATTCCTTATCGTGGAGCCGGGTTGGGAAGGATGTGAATAATTTACCATTGGAAAAAACACGATAGATACCCAATTCATCTGTTTTGGAAATTTGAATGCCTTCCCTGTCATAATCGGGGACAATCATTTCCATTTTCCCCGAAGGCGAAACTACTTCCCATTTATTCCGGAGAGATTTTTCTTCAATGGAGATCCACTTTGGAGCATTAATGACAACCGATGATGTGTTGATCTCATCTGTACCCGTAAGGACCAACAATCTATACATAAGCGGAATCACCATGCCTCTGATCACCAGGTCATTCCACCGAAGGTCCAACAAGGTAGAAAAATAAAAGATAGTTCCGCTTCCTTTTGAGAATTCTGTTAATAGTGGATCGCCATTATTCAATACCCAGTGGATCTTTTGTTTGGGTTGAAATTCTGTTTTGATATACCTGAACACTTCCGGGAGTTCACTATCCAAATTCCGGACCTGAAGATCATTTAATAGATCAGAACTTTCACTGGCAATGTTTGTGGTGAAAAACCCCTGCCCCGCATTCATCACTTTATCCACCTTGGGAAATCCGAGTTTCTCATTGAGGTTCGGATGAAAATTAGACCTTTCAGACTCTCCCTGAAACCAGATCACACCCCCACCGGATTTGAGAAATTTCTCAATATCATTCACACCTTCTTCCGTCATACTTGTTGGATTATGAATGATCGCCACATCAATATCATCCAGGAATAATCGGTTCAAATCGGGTTGAATCCGGGACTCAATAGACAAAAACTGGTTCTGCGGATCAATGGAACGAAGCATCATCTCAAACATGACAGCATCTTCATTATTTGCACCAATGATCCCACACCGGATCCGTTCCATAATGGGTATGGAAACATACCAGGTATTATCCAATGCATAATCATCTTTCGGGAGCCTGATTTTTCCCTGCATAATTCCCATATTTGTGGGGTAAGCCTGAAATAAAAATTCTTTCTCTTTACCTGTTTCGAATTCGGATACCACCTGCCCCACACGATGATCATTGAATAATAATTCCAGGGGAATATTGGGTTTTTGAAGTTCACCAGAATTTTCGATACGGGTATTCAATTTGACCAATTGGCTCATGGTCTTGATCCGATTCAATGATGTCACAGATCGAATGGATAAATTATCATAGACAGAGTTAGGCTGAATAAAATAGAAATTCCAGTCATCTATTTTTGAAATACCCGACAAAAATAGAGAATCTGGTGGCTGCATAAGATCGCTGAAAACCACACATTCTTTTATGGGTTCAACATGAGTTTCACTCCGGAGTATCCCATTCAGGTTTTCCCAAAGATTATCATGGGATACAGTGGATTGGATAGAATGTATTGAATTCCGCAACACGGGGTCATTGGACTCGCCCTCAAAAAGTATTTTTGGTGGACAAGTCTGTGCTAGGGTGACTTGGGTTTCTTCCTTGAATAGGGGCAATAGATTTAGGGCTTCCCGTTTAGATTGATCCAGGAAAGATCGATCCCCATCCATTACACTCATGCTGGCAGAATTATCGATCACAATGACAAGTTTTGCATCCTGTTCAGCAGCAAGCCAGCCCGGCATAAAACCCTGAGTCACAGGTTGGGCCATCATCATGACCAGGGATGCAATTGCCAGCATTCGAATCAATAATAATAATATCTGTTGAATCTTCACTTTTCTGATCGAACTTGTTTCCAATTGTTTGATGTAACGTACAGTGCTGAATTCCACTTTTTTAATTCGGAGTCGACTTAATAAATGGATAATGATTGGAATGCTGATGGCACCCAAAAACCAAAGGACTGATGGTGTCAGGACCGTCATAACGCCATCATGCCATAACTCATGGCAAACCCACCCAAGATTGGGATGGTCAGATTGTCATTCAATGGAATCGGAGCGACCTCAACAGCCATGGCAACAACAGCGCCAAGAATGATGACCTCCGAAGGTAAAATTTGGTTGATCCATAAGGCAGCACAACTTGATGTCACAATTCCGGCGAATGTCCCCGATATTGTTTTTTCTCCGATCTTCCCGATTGGGAAGGATTTCCCTACAATAGCTGCAAATGTATCACCTACCGTTAAAAATAATAATGCCGGAACCGCGATATGGCTTGGAAACAGAAGAATGGTTAAGGTTGATCCAATTAAAAGCCATGTTGCGCCAGTTATTCCACCGTCAAATTCACTTTGGCGCAGCATGAAATTGAAGAATTTTTCAAATACTGTTTCAACACCTGTCCACCTTCTTCGGCTGAATTCCATAAGAACTGCAAAAATGCTTAATCCGCCAAGAATAAATACCATAGTCTCCCGGTTCGGAAAGACCCATAAATATCCCAATGGGATGACTGAGGCAAATAGGTGAAGAAATTTCCGGGAAAACTCGTTGGATGGGATGGATTTCACTAGTCGATCATTTGGTTAAAAATGTCCTGCATATCTAATACACTCACGGTCAGATCGATAGTGGTGGGCTCTTCCAAAACTGTTTCTGCAGGAATGGATTGATCCAATACAGTGTAGGGGATCAAGTCTTCGTTTTGGCGATAAAATATTTTCCCAAGCCGGAATCCGGCTTTTTCCATATCTGCTACGGCTTTCTTTTTACTCAAACCAAATAGGTTCGGCACCTGGTGGAAATTGGGCGGCACACCCAAACTGATGGTTAAATGAAGACCCATGCCTTTATTCAACAGGTCGCCACGTTTGGGATATTGCCAGGTGACATTTCCTGATGGAACATCAGAATTATACTCTTTATAGACCGTATCGATCTCCAACCCGGTCTGGCTCAACACCAGTTCGGCACTTCGCAAAGATCGACCTATAAGATCCGGGATTGAAACCATTTTTTCAGGATGTGCAATTTTCAGCCGAACAGTTCGCCCTTCTTTCACGCGAGTGTTAGGGGCTGGATATTGATCTACAATGGTTCCAATTTCGTAAGATGCAGAAAATAAAGTATCGGACACCAGACTTTTGTACCCCTCCGACTCTAATACCTTTTCCGCGTGCTGAAGAGTTTTCCCTTTCACATTCACCATATAACGATCCTCTCCCATGCGAACGTAGGCTGGCATCACGACCATTTCAAACAAGAAGATAACAATGAGGGTCAATACCCCAAATATGATAATATAGCTGGTGATCTTTTTAATCATTTTCTTTTGAGTTTTGCAGCAAACATCCCATCAACTCCGTGTACATGAGGTAATGTCTGGAGGCAGCCTTGTTCATTCATCCACTCATTAGGAAGTCGAGACGATCCGGCTACCAACTGAAAACCAGACTTTAACTTAAGGAAGTGTTCCACCACGTTCCAATTCTCTTCCGGCTCTAATGAACAAGTTCCATATACCAAAGTTCCCCCTGGATTTAAAAATTGAGACATATGATTTAAGATCTGAAACTGAAGTTTTGCCATGTCCTTAATATCTTCAGGTTTTCGTCTCCAGCGAATGTCCGGTTTACGCCCTATTACACCCGTACCTGTACAAGGTACATCTATTAATATTTTGTCAGCAGGAGAAAAATCATCTTTGGTGCCATCCTTTACCGACCATTCAATATTGGAATGTCCATGGCGTTCCAGATCATTTTTTCCAAGGTTCACTCTGATTGGGTCAAGATCCGATGCCAATACACGTCCTGCCTTTCCAACTCTTTCAGCGATAAAAAGAGATTTTGTTCCTGGTGCAGCACAAATATCTAAAACTGTTTCTCCAGGTTGTGGGTCAAGGAATTCAATGATGGCTCCAGCAGCGGGATCTTGGATCGAGATTTGCCCGGATTGAAACAGATCTGTGCTGAAAATTTTTCCAGAACCTGATTTTATCCTTATAAAATAATCAGAATAATTTTCTGCATCTATTTCAGATTCCTTCAGTTTTTGGATTACGTCCTCCAGGCTGTTTCTGGAATGATCAACCCTGACGAATGTTTTTGGTGCCTGATTTATTTGTTTTACTAATGCTTGAAATCCATTTTCTCCAAATTGATCTTCCCACCGTTTTTGCAGCCAGCCGGGAACTGAATTCCATTTTTGATTTTTCCTTAACGATTGATCCCAATTTTCACTTTTTTCCTTACTTCGGACTAAATTTCTCAATACGGCATTGGTTAAGCCAGAAGCTTTTCGGTTTAGGACGTCTTTTGTCAAATTAACTGCAGAATCCACCGATGCATAATCTGGGATAGATCCATCATAAATGATCTCATAATATCCAATCCTTAATATGGACAGAAGTGAAGGATCCAATCGATCCATTTTTCGTCCAGAAATAAATTCAATCATGAGATCTAACCGATCCTTTAGTCTCACAATTTCGTTCGTCAAAACCAGGGTACGGGATTTAGATTGTGCATCAGGATTGAAACTGGAAAAAACCTGGTTCCGTACCAAACTTAACTGCTCATTCTTTTTTTCAAATCGGTTCAGGATCTTCACCGACAAAAAACGGGCATCCTGTTTCATGTGCCGAGTCTATCTCCAGCTTGAACGTCGGCACCCCGCAGAAAATCACCCACAGGCATTTTTCTTTTCCCCTCTGCCTGGACTTCCATAAGAGAAAGAGAACCAGCTCCCGTAGATACAACCAATTCATTTTTATCAAGCTTGGTGATCTCCCCCGGACTCCCATGCCCGGTTTCCAAAACCTTGGTTTGATATACTCGAAAATTCTCTCCCTTCAAAGTGGTGGACATGCCGGGTCGAGGGGAGAGTCCGCGGATCCAATTATGAATTTTTTCCGCTGGCCAAGACCAGTCAATGCGTGCCATTTCCTTAGTGATCTTTGGTGCAGGTGTAGCTAACTCATTATTTTGGGGGTATGGTTGAATCATGCCTGTTTCTAATCTATCGAGGGTATCCACAATTAATTCAGCTCCGGCAAAACATAATCTCATTCCAAGAGTCAACATATTATCATCAGGGAAAATGTCAATTTCTTGCTGTAATAATATATCGCCCGTATCCACTTTCGATGTGATCTGGAAAATGGTAACGCCAGTCGCTTTATCTCCATTCATAAGTGACCACTGAATCGGACCTGCACCACGATATTTTGGGAGTAAGGATGCATGAAGATTCACTGCACCATTCTTTGGAAGTTCAATCAATGATCTTGGGAGAATTCGATAGGCAACAACCACAAATACATCTGGGCTCAATCCGGATAATTGCTTATGGAAATCAACAGATTTCAGTGATTCCGGTTCAATAAGATTCAGGTTATTTTCTTTCGCAATTTGGCCTACGGCGGTGGATCTCAATTTGCGTCCCCGACCCATGGGTTTTGGTGGGTTGGACACGACACCCACAACATCATGGCGGCTGGATAAAAGTGCTTCTAGGGTTGGGAGGGCAAATTCGGGATTCCCCATAAATATGACGCGCATCAGATCACTCCCGAACAGAATTGTAATAAAGTGTTAAAGGACAAACCCCTTGATCTTGGATTGGGTCTTGAGCCTCGCTTTTGAATTCTTTTCCAATTCTTTCAATTCAGCTTTGTACTGAATCCTTTCAATTTCACTTACTCTATCAATAATAAAAACACCATTTAAATGATCCATCTCATGCTGGATAGCCCGACTAAGTAAACCCTCAAACTCATCTTCGTGCCATTCTTCATCTGCAGACTGATATTTTAAGATCACTTTTTCCGGACGCAAAATATCTAACGAAATCCCAGGTAATGACAAACATCCTTCTTGATAAACGTCTTTATCCCCATATTTTTTCACAATATCACTATTGATAAAAATACGGGGTTCAACCCCTTCTTCCATATGAGACACGTCGATGACGAATAGGTTCTTATCCAATCCAATCTGGTTTGCGGCAAGACCGATTCCCTCTGCTTCGTACATGGAATCAAACATGTCATCCTTAAGGTCATCTATCACAGAGAAATCCTTTACTTGATCACATTTCTTACGAAGGATTGGATCCCCGTATTGAACGATGTCTATCACTGCCATTAGGACTGTTCTAACTCCGAATCTTTAACTTTTCCCGCCAATCCTGCTATGGCTGTTATATTGATGGTAATATTTGTGTTATTATCCACCTTGATCACTGCTTGGCGGCCTTTTTCCTTAAATCCCTGGACTGTGCCGTAAATGCCACCCATGGTAACGATCTTATCCCCTTTTTTCAGGGAATCCCGCATGGATTTTTTTTCTTTCTGCCGTTTGGTTTGGGGTCGAATCATTAAAAAATAAATAATGACTATGATCAGGATAAATGGCAAAAATGCGGTAAAGCTGCTACCACTCTGTCCCGGTTGTGATGCTGCGTATAAAAAGTCCACTGTTTTTCCTTAATTATTTGGGGCAAAAGTTACCCTTTCTATGAGAATAACCCAATGGGTTCAATACCTTGATTTAGGAATTTTTTTGACTTTAATTATTTTTAGAGTTTCCAATGGATAAAGTAGTAAAACTATTGTGATGATTAAGAGAAATATATTTTAATCCTGATTATTCCCTGTTTTTCCAGTTTATCCAACTTGGGCTTAATCACAAAAATGCAGTAAGGCTGGTTTGGATTGTCGTTGTAATAGTTATGATGATAATCTTCTGCATCTGAATAATTATCCAACTGTCTGATCTGTTTGACAATTAGGTTTGGCCAGTAATTTGATTTTGAATTAAAGAGTAATTTCAATCACTGTCCCTGTTTCCGGAGAAGATTCAATGACTTGGATTTTGCCATGGTGAATATCTTCCACAATTCTAGATGACAAGGATAATCCCAGTCCCCAACCCGTTTGTTTCGTACTAAATCCAGGGCGAAAAATATTCCGCCAGTCTTTCTTGGGAATTCCCTTTCCATTATCTTGGATCCGAATTTTTATTTCACCGGATTCCTTTCGGAGAGATAATCTCACTTTTCCATCTTCCCGATCGATGGCATCAATCCCATTACGTATGAGATTTTCAATAGACCAAGCCAATAATGAACCATTTGCATTTATAATAATTCCCGGTTGGATATCATTGATCAATTCTACTTTTTTCCCAAGAGATGGCATTCGTTTTGCCAGGTAGTCCACAACCCGTTGGACCCGTTCCGACAAATCTAATTCTTCAAAATCTGTTTTCGAGCCCATTTTACTGAATCGGCGACCAATTTGCTCTAACCGTTGGAGATCTGCTTCCATTTCAGGAATAATTTCACCCGTTTTTTCAGGGTGTTCCTTGAGCCAATCCACCCATCCCATTAAAGCGGAAACAGGTGTTCCAAGTTGGTGAGCCGTTTCTCGAGCCATCCCAACCCAAATGTGCCGTTTTTCATTATTCCGAATAAAAGTAAACCCTGAAAAACCCAGGAAAATAAATAACGCAATTGCAGCAATTTCGATATAAGTCCACCATTGCAATTTTTGTACAATAGATGAATCGCCGTAATGCAGGTACCCGAAAGTGATCTCCCCCACTGAACTGTCCTTATAAACCAATGGGATCGATTCATTTAATTGATCCATTGCTCGCATGAAACTTTTCCGTTTCTTTTCGGTATCGACAGATTCTGGTAAATTTTTCCACATCTGGGGGTTGTGATCTGTATCCGTTTGAATTAAAGGAAACTTGACCTTTCGAATAATATTGTCAAAGATGAAATCCAGGTTTGCGTCATTGTCATCCTGAACCGTTCCTGCAATAATTTCAGCATACATCCGAACGACCTGACGATTCTCATTCCGGAGTTCTTTCACTAAGGATTGGGTATAAGCTAAAAGTCCGATTATAAGACCAATCCCAAGGATAAATAACCCTGCTTTAATATTTCCCGTATGTTTATAAAGATTCATCTGAAGTTTTGGTGTTTGAAAATTTCTTCATATTTTATTTCATGATTTAAACCATTAAAATGGTTGTCAATTATTGCTGTTATTATTAACCCATGACTTAAGTCATGGGTTTCGTCCATTGTTAAATTTTGAAACCGTTTCAACGGTTTTAATAATAATCACCAGTTGAGACTCACTCATTACTTTTTTTCTCGCCAAAATATAAATCCTAACCCTAAAAGGATAGCTAAAAAAGAAACCCTGGAAAGGATCCGTGTTTGTTTCCACGATGCATCATCATATTTAAATAGTATATCACTTTCGGTGGGAGGAATTTTGATTGATCTCAAAATATGATTCGTTTGATAAATAGGTGTTTCTTCTCCATTCACGAACGCTTTCCATCCAGGTTTGTAATAGATCTCGGATAGAACAAGGAGCCCGCCAGTTTCAGATTTTGAAATGAGTTCAATTTTATTTTCAGTTTTTGATTTCACAATCACGGTTCCAATGGCATTTTCAGGAATTGGCTCACCCTTATATTGTACCACGATTGCAGAATTGGTAGGGTCAAATCCATTTAAAAGTGTTTCCATTAATGATTCCCGCTGCGTTTCGACTGATCTCACATTTCCCACAATCCATGCTTTTGGAAGAACATTTTTATTTTTATAAATACCAGGTACGTCTTTCACAGGACTAAAATTAGGATTATTGATCTTTTTCCGTGTTAGGACATATTTAACATTCAACATATCCAGAATATGGGGACGACTGAATCCTTTGGCATCCATGAGATCCTGGTAATTCCGAAGTTTGATGGGGCGATATCCGCCAATACTTTCAAGATTCCAATAACTAAATTTATTGGATGCCAATTCGTCAGCAGGAAAGATCCTGAAATGATCTTCGTCATTTTTTAGAAAACTAACCACGGGATTATCCTGGAACATGAGATCCATATTTCGTGCCGGTTTCAAATTCAAGAATTCCATATTCACGATCCAAAGATCAAGAACAACAAGACCGATCAAAAGAGATGAAAAAACAGTTTTATTAATTGCTTTATTTATAAAACCCCATAATAATCCCAATGTACAAAGTCCAATTCCTAAAGCCAATCTTAGACCCTTTTGAAATAAATCAATTCTTTCTACCTTTAACTGCGAAATAACACTTGGATTAAATCTGCCATCTTTTGGACTACTGAATTCTAAAAAGTATTCGCCGCCTATTATTAGAAATATTGTCAATCCGATCAAACCTCCAATTACAAGAACACCTTTTTTAAATGAAGATTTTTTATCACCAGTTTGCAAAAATGAATCAAGCCCTTTCGCTGCTAAGAATGGGAGTGTGATTGCCAAAAGGACATAGATCATAGATGGAATTCGGAATTTGGAGAAAAGGGGCAGAATGGAATAAAAGGGTTTGAAGAGAATTGGAAAAAAGGAGCCAAATCCTGTCACCAAGGCCAGAAATGTTGTTACCCAAAAAAACCATTCCACTTTATCTGGCTTTCGAAGGAGTGCCCCCAAAATTGCAAAAATAATTGCTACCAATCCAAGATAATGTGTGGATTGGGTAAAAGGCATGAATCCCCAGTAGGCCGCTGATTTAATATCTCGCGTTGAAAAATTCTGCAATCCATAATGGTATGGATACAAAAACGAGATCGATTCCTTGGGATGGAATGACCATTGTGTTGCATACCGCCAATCAGTCCCGGATTCTGTTTGTCCTGTTTGATCCAGGACGGATTTTGCACCACGGTTCGAATGCTTCTGAAACTCATAAATATCGATATAAGGGTCAGACACCATCAACAATGCAAGGAAGAGTCCACCTAAAATACAACCGATCTGTTTTCCGCTGACCTGGGGTGAAAATGACCTTTCTTTCACAGAAAATCCTAATTCCCAAACCCAGTAAAATCCAATGACCATCCAGGTGTAATAGACGATTTGTGGATGGTTTGCCCAAAGCTGGAGTGCAGTTACGATGGACAGGAGTAAAATTGATTTGATGGTTGGCTTTTTCATCAAACAAAACACCGACGCTAATAGCCAAGGCGTATAAGACATAGCAAAGATTTTATTCAAATGGCCAGCATTTATAAGTCCAAAGGAGTAGGGTGTTAAACCAGTAAGGAGTCCGCTTAAAATGGAACTGTACAAGCTCACCCCAATTT
>Ga0208879_1004172_pt1 | contig 11375 bp, 14 predicted proteins | sample Knorr_S15_td_Bot_FD_185605 | JGI IMG/M metagenome (GOLD analysis project Ga0208879, IMG submission 185605) | Marine microbial communities from Southern Atlantic Ocean transect - Knorr_S15_td_Bottom_ad_5009_LV_A (SPAdes) (version 2) | ecosystem: Environmental > Aquatic > Marine > Oceanic | place...
AAATAAGCGCAAAAATTTACGTTTTGAATTGCTTGCATAAATCCATAACCTATGAATTTTAATATCGTTTTTAGTAGAAGTCAGATTAAATTTACCTTTATATTCTTTAAAAATTTTACCTGTTGGATAGTTAGGTAACGGCGTAATAACCGAAGCTTTAAAATTTCGTTTTTGCAAGCCTTCAGCAAGATGAAAAATTCTATTGGAAGCCGCTCCGGTTTCAGGCGGAAAGTAACTAGTTATTATTAAAACTTCTTTCATTATGATTGATGAATTTCAACCAAATGATTTATAATTCTTTCAGCCGATTTGCCATCCCAAAGTTCAGGACTGGTTCCTTGTTTCCATTTACTGGAAAGCAATATTTTAAAAGCATCTTCAATTTTATCAGGATTAGTTCCAACCAAAACATTGGTTCCTATTTCACAGGTTTATGGACGTTCGGTAGAATCTCAAAGTGTTATACAAGGCACATTCATAACTGTAGTTTCTTCGGTAATTCCACCTGAATCGGTTAAAATTGAAAAAGCGTTTTTAACAAGATAGTTAAATCCTAGATAACCTAAAGGCTCTATATAATGCAAATTTTCAAAATCCAAATTTAAGTCTTCAATAATTTTTTTTGTCCGTGAATGTACAAGAAAAATTATTGGATATGCTTTTCCAAGAGTTACAATTTGTGTAATCAAAGATTTTAATTGTTGTACTTCATCTACATTACTTGGCCTGTGTAGCGTTAACACTATATTTTTTTGTTCTAATCCTAATTCATCCCAGATTGACGGTTTTATAAATCGCTTTTTGTTTTTAAGAAGTGTATCAATCATAACATTACCAACAAAAAAGATATTGCTTTTTGATACACCAAGTCTCTCAAGGTTGTTGTTTGCATAGGTTGAAGTTGTAAAAAAATAATCGGTTAAACTATCGGTAACAATCCTGTTAATTTCTTCGGGCATATTTAGGTCGCCAGAACGAATTCCAGCCTCAATATGTGCAACTTTAATTCCAGCTTTTTTTGCAACTATTGTACACGCCATAGTTGAATTCACATCGCCTACAACCATAACCAAATCACAAGGATTTTGAACTAATTCTTTTTCGAAACCAATCATAATTGCAGCAGTTTGCTCTGCTTGCGTTCCGCTTTTCACATCAAGATTTGAATCAGGAAACGGAATATTTAACTCTTCAAAAAAGGTGTCGCTTAAACTTTTATCGTAGTGCTGTCCAGTATGAACCAATCTAAAATTAATATTAGAGCCTTGCTTTTTTTAATTGCAATAGCTTCAATTATTGGAGCTATTTTCATGAAATTTGGTCGCGTGCCAGCAACAATAGTTATGTTCATGAGTTTTGTTTTAATAAGGATGAAAACTGTTTCAATTTACCACTTTTTGATCGTTGTAATTGTTTACTTCTTTCAAATTGAATGTCAAGCCCTTTTTCGAGATAGTTCTCCATTTCGGTTTTAATCGTTTTTATTTTGTCTTCTGAAAGTTCTTGAACACTCACATAACTAATTTTAAAAGTTTCTTTTGCGAGTTGTTCAATTATAAATTCCTTTACATTGCCATCATCTTCAATAATGCTTTTGGTAATATAGTAAAATGTCAAGCCTGCTGCTTTTTTACCACTTGGTAAAATTTCAATATCATTTGTTCTCCCAATCAGTTTTTTTAATATAGGGTTTTTAATAGTACTGTTTTCTGAAAGACTTCCAATATCACCAATATCGTATCGAATAAAAGGATGTGCTTTATTATAAAGTGAGGTAATAACGATTCTACCTTCTTTTCCTAAAGAGATAGGATTGTTTTTATCGTCAAGAATTTCAACAAATAAAATTTCGCTATTTATTTGCCATTCACCATTAGGATTTTCAAAAGCAATAAGGTCTAATTCTGCTGCACTATACTCGTTTATTACAGGAACACCAAACTGCCTTTCCATAAGTTTTTTATCATCTTCAAAGAGCATTTCGGAAGTAACTACACAAGCTTTTAATGTTGGACAAATAGACTTTAGAACGACATTTCCTATCTTTAAAACTTGGCAAATTGCACAATAGCACTTGTATAACCGTTTATATATTCAAACTTTATAGATTGAAATGTTTTAAGATGTTCTTTAAATGCAGCATCACTTAAATCAAAAACAGAAAATCAAAAACGCTTACTTAAAACATCTTTAAATCTCTCTTTATAATATCCCTTTGTATCTAACGGAATCCCATAAAATCGTGCTTGTTTAGAGCGGTTAAAGTCTAAATTGTACCATCCAAATCTATCTTGAATTATTGCCCAAGTCATGGCATGACAAAATTTATCTTTCGTAAAAATAAAAGGATTACCTGAAGATCCGGAAGTTTTGTTAACATACACGTTTTTTGTTGAAAAACCTTCTGAAAGACGATGCTCTAAAGGCTGTTGTAAATCACGTTTTGTCATTATAGGAATGCTATTCCAAAGTAAAGGATTAGCTTCTGAAGCAAACGATTTATAAAACGAATTGTGTTTTAAATGGTAGTAAACAATATCCTTTTTCTTCTGTTCGACGTAGCCCTTAAATTCAGCATCACTTTTCATTTGAATAGTTTGCAATAACAATTTGGCTTTATGAATTGGAAAGCCTTTAAAACGCAAAGTGAAATCAAATAAATTCAAAAGAAAAGGTGTAAATATGTTTTTGTAAAATAATTATTTTTTAAGCATAAAAGCAATTATTTTTGCTTAAACAACTAACAATATGACGATTTTAATTTTGGGATCAGGCGGAAGAGAGCATACTTTTGCCTGGAAAATTGCTCGAAGCCCTTTATGTAAGCAACTTTATGTTGCTCCTGGTAATTCTGGCACTTCGCAAATGGCTGAAAACATAAACATAAATGTAACCGATTTTACTGCAATCAAAGATTTGGTGTTAGATAAAAAAATTGGCATGCTTGTAGTTGGTCCTGAAGATCCTTTAGTTCAAGGCATTCATGATTTCTTTTTGAACGATGAAGAGTTAAAAAATGTTTCGGTTATTGGACCACAAAAAGCAGCTTCGCAATTAGAAGGCAGTAAAGAGTTTGCTAAAATATTTATGCTTCGTCATAGCATTCCAACAGCAGCTTATAAAAGTTTTACAAAAGACAATGTAGAAGAAGGCTTTTTGTTTCTCGAAACCTTAAAACCGCCTTTTGTACTTAAAGCAGATGGATTAGCAGAAGGGAAAGGGGTTTTAATTCTGAACGATTTAAATGAAGCCAAAAAAGAGTTAAAACTAATGTTAGTGGATGCTAAATTTGGCGAAGCGAGCACCAAAGTAGTTATTGAAGAATTTTTGGACGGCATAGAATTGAGTTGTTTTGTACTCACAGATGGGAAACATTATAAAATTTTGCCTACAGCAAAAGACTATAAACGTATTGGCGAAGGCGATACAGGATTAAATACTGGCGGAATGGGAGCCATTTCCCCAGTACCTTTTGTAGATGAAGTTCTTATGAAAAAAATTGAAGATCGCGTTGTAAAACCGACTATTAAAGGACTTCAAAAAGACAATCTACCATACAAAGGATTTGTTTTTATTGGTTTAATAATAGTGAATAACAACCCTTTTGTGATTGAATATAACGTTAGAATGGGTGACCCAGAAACCGAAGTTGTTTTACCACTTTTAAAAAACGATTTAGTAGAAATATTTAAGGCAATTACTGAAGAACGATTAAACGACATTGACATTGAAATAGATAACCGAACCGCTGCGACAGTTATGTTAGTGTCTGGTGGTTATCCCGAAACTTATAAAAAAGGAAAAGAAATACTAGGAATTGAAAACATTAAGGACTCTTTAATATTTCATGCTGGAGCAAAACTTGAAAATGGTAAAGTTGTTACTTCTGGAGGACGCGTAATGGCTATAACATCTTTTGGAAAAACACATCAAGAAGCCATAAAAAAATCCTATCAAAGCATAGAAAAACTACATTTTGATAAGATGTATTATCGTAAAGATATTGGATTTGATTTATGAACTCATTTTCGGTTAAACATAAACAATTAAAATGAGTTCTATAAGTAAGAATGTGCCGTAACACTTTTGTCTTCTTCGTTATTATCGTTAAAGCTTTTTAGCTGTATCATCCAATATACAAAAGCAACGATTCCAATAACAATCAAAATTAAAGACACAGCGTTAGCAACCCACCAACTATCAAGTTGAACTTCTCTTAACTTATCAAAAGGCCAGAATAAAACGTTAACAAACAAATCTTGAATTGCATAAAAGATATCTTTCATAGGTAATAATCTTATATTTACAGTGCAAATATACAAACTCTTTAAATGATTACAAGATTTTTTAGCACTTCAAAACCAATTCACTTTGTAATTGTAATTCTATTCACTTTTGCCGTTTTTATGATTGTTAGAATCAGTAATCTTGAAGACAGTTTGTCTTTTGTGCTAATTTTAAAGCAGTTGGGATTTTATACTGTTGTGTTAATCTCGATTTTCGTCCTTGATTTTTTGGTAAGTAAGAACAACTTAACAAAAAAAAATGGCTATAAAATCTTATTGTTTAGTTTGTTTATAGCTATTTTACCAATAACGGTTCAAATAGATAATATATTAATATCTAATCTTTTTGTCCTTTTAGCCTTGCGACGGATTATTAGTTTACGGTCGAATAAAAGAGTTAAAAAAAAGTTGTTCGATGCGGCTTTTTGGATAGCTATTGCATCCTTATTTTATTTTTGGGCTATTTTGTTTTTCATTCTAATTATTGCAGCACTCTTCTTTTATTCTATAACTAATTTTAAAAACTGGATCATACCATTTTTTGGGTTGCTTACAGTTGTTATAATTATAAGCAGTTATTCAATTATTGAAAGCAATAATTTTAGTAAGATATTTAATTATATCGAAACAACAGGCTCTGATTTTACTACATATAATGTTCTAAATTTAATTATTGGCATCACAATTTTAGTATCATTAGGACTGTGGAGTTTATTTTCCTTTATAGGAAACTTAAAAGGTAAAATAAAAAGACAAAGACCTTCTCACGTACTAATTATAACAGCAATTTTAATAAGCGTTGTAATAATTTTAATTGTACCAGATAAAAATGGGAGCGAATTTATTTTTATGTTTGCGCCACTATCGATTATAATGGCAAACTATATCGAATCTATAAAAGAAAAGTGGTTTGCCGAAGTATTTGTTTGGATATTAATCTTAACCCCTATTTCTTATTTAACGTTGTAGTTTTTCGCCAAATGCTAAATCGCCAGCATCACCCAGACCAGGAACAATATAGCCTTTGCTGTTTAACTCCTGATCTATTGTTGCAATCCATAAATGTGTGTTTTCAGGAAAATAACTATTGATATAATCAACACCATCTTGTGCGGCAATTACATTGACAAGATGAATTTCTTTTGGAATTCCAAAAGGTTTTAAGGCTTCATACGTCGCAACTAAAGATTGCCCTGTTGCCAGCATTGGGTCTGCTAAAATCAATGTTTTATTTTCAAGGCTAGGGCAAACTAAATACTCAACAACAATTTCAAAATTTTCCGGGTCATGCCGATGGTATCTATAAGCCGAAATAAAAGCATTTTCGGCATCATCAAAATAATTAAGTAGTCCTTGATGCAAGGGCACTCCAGCTCTTAAAATGGAACACAACACGATATCGTTTTCAAATAAATTGATGGAAGATTTACCTAAAGGAGTTTCTGTAGTTGAAAGTTTGTATGTAAGCTCCTTACTCATTTCATACCCTAAAATTTCACCAATACGTTCAATATTTCGTCTGAATCGCATACTGTCTTTTTGAACCGTTACATCTCGAATTTCTGAAATAAAAGTATTTAAAATTGAATTTTGATCTGATAGATTGTGAATTTGCATAATGGTCTAAACTACTATTTTGAAAGGTAAAGTTAATTAATTTAGACCTATATTTGCTTTAAATTTTTAATATATGTTTTCAGGTGATGCGAATGCTATTTTTAAAGAAGTTATAGATAGATATCACATTATAAATACGGTTAATCAGTCATTTAACAATCCTTACGGCGAGAAAATAAATGTATTAGAACATTTGTTATACAGAAAATGTTGGATAGATACTGTACAATGGCATTACGAAGATATTATTCGCGATCCACAAATTGACCCGGTTGCTGCTTTAAAGTTGAAACGACAAATAGATGCATCTAACCAAGACAGGACTGATATGGTTGAATATATTGACAGCTATTTTCTAAATAAGCACAAAGATGTTGAAGTAAAAACCAATGCAACTATTAACACCGAAAGTCCGGCTTGGGGAGTTGACAGGTTATCCATTTTAGCCTTAAAGGTGTATCATATGAATGAAGAAGCGACACGAACAGACGCTTCTGAAGAACATAGAAATGCCTGCCAGAAAAAATTAGGTGTTTTATTAGAGCAACGTGTTGATTTAAGTACAGCGATAGATACTTTATTACAGGATATTGCAACTGGCGATAAGTATATGAAAGTCTATAAACAAATGAAAATGTATAACGACGAAGAGTTAAACCCTGTTTTAAGAGGACAAAAGTAAAAAAAACGTATTCCTGCGTCCTCGTGTCGGTGAAACTTTAGCGGAGGCACAAGGCAGGAATCCCATCCTAATAGTGAAATGCCAAAACCAACAAAACATATCCTCGTTATTCGCCTCTCTGCAATGGGAGATGTGGCAATGACAGTTCCGGTTTTAATGGCATTTACAGAACAATATCCAGATGTAAAATTGACGGGTTTAACTCGGGAATTTTTCAAACCCCTTTTTAGAGATTTAGAAAATGTTTCAGTTTTTCACGCTGATGTTAAGGGAAAGCATAAAGGCGTTTTTGGGCTTTGGAAACTTTCAAAAGAATTAAAAAAATTAGGTATAGATGCTGTAGCCGATTTGCACAACGTATTGCGAAGTAACATTTTAAAATTCTTTTTATTCGGCATAAAATGTGTTCAAATAGATAAAGGCAGAACAGAAAAAAAAGCATTGACTACCGGAGTGATTTTTAAACAACTAAAAACTACACAGCAACGCTATGCTGATGTTTTTGAAAAACTCGGATTTAAATTAGAATTGAGCAGTCCATCATTTCCCGAACAATCAAAATTGAATAATAAGACTCTAACCATTGTTGGGAACGATACACTAAAATGGATTGGTATAGCACCTTTTGCAGCCTTTGAAAGTAAAATGTATCCTTTAGATTTAATAAAAGAAGTTATTTCGACACTTTCTAAAACATATAAAATACTTTTATTTGGTGGCGGACAACAAGAGGTTGAGATTTTAAATAATTTTCAGAACAGCTTTGATAATGTTATCAATCTCGCTGGGAAATTGTCTTTAAGCGAGGAACTGGATGTTATTTCAAATCTCGATATAATGCTGTCTATGGATTCAGCCAATGCACATTTAGCTGCGACGTTAGGTAAAAAAGTAATTACCATTTGGGGAGTTACACATCCTTTTTCAGGCTTTGCGCCACTCAATCAACCAGAAGATTACGCATTATTGACTGATAGAACTAAATACCCGAAAATTCCAACTTCAATTTATGGAAATAAATATCCTGAAAATTATAAAGAGGCTTCAAGAAGTATTTCTTCAAAGACAATTGTCGATAAGATTGAGTCAATAATTTAAAATGATTTGTCATTCCTGCGAAATCGAAGATTCACGAATACAATTATATAAAATGCGAATTAATGAGTAATGCAGGAATCCATTTGTAATATTAAGTTTCTCTCCCTTTGGGAGAAATCGAAGATTCAACGAAACGAAATTATAACAATAAACGCATTTGAGTTAGATGTCCGAAGGACAGAGTGGGCTTACACATCATCATAATCCACAATAATAATTGGAGTTGTTGGTTGCGCTTGGCAGGTTAAAATCAAACCTTCGGCCAATTCGCTATCAGTAAGAATATTATTTTGGCGCATGGTTGCTTCACCTTCCGTCAGTCGTGCAATACAACTACTACAAATTCCTCCTTGGCAAGAATAAGGGGCATCAATATCTTCATCTAAAGCAGCTTCAAGAATGGTTTGTTTTTGAGACATTTCAAAAGTAGTTTCTTCGTCATCAACAATAATGGTAATTTTAATATTACCACTTTTAGTAGTTTCTTCTTTAATTTCAGTAGGTTTTGCAGCTTTAAAAAGTTCATAAAAAACAGTCGCTTCATCAATATTATGATCGGTTAAAACGTCTTTTACAGTATAGATCATGCCTTCTGGACCACAAAGATAAAATGCATCGATAACAATATGTTTATATTCATTTTTAACAATAAGATTAACAGTGCTTTTTTCAATTCGCCCAAAAACAGCATTATCTTCTTTTGCTTGGCTATAAACAAACTGTATAGAAAAACGCTCACTGTATTGATGCTGAAGTTCTAAAAGTTCATTTAAGAACATGGTATCTTTAGTAGTTTTATTACCATACACAAGAATAACTTTGCTGTATATTTCTTCTTCCAGAGCGCATTTTATAATACTCAATATAGGTGTAATACCACTACCTGCGGCAAATGCAGCAATATTTTTGGTTTTAGAATCATTAGGTTCAAAAACAAAATGTCCTTTTGGTGTGGAAACTTCTAAAACATCTCCAACTTTTAATTCATTATTTGCATAAGCCGAAAATGTACCATCTTTAACTTCTTTTACGGCCACTTTAAGCTCACCACTTTTGGGCGAAGAACACAGTGAGTAATCGCGCCTCACTTCATTTCCATTAACTGAAGTTTTTAAGGTAATATATTGCCCGGCTTTAAAAACAAAGGTTTCTTTTAAGTCTTGCGGAACATTAAAACTAATAGTTACAGCTTTATCAGTTTCCTTATTTATTTCTTGTATTGTGAGTTTGTGAAAATGCGACATTAAAATAATTTTCAACAAAAGTAGTGAAGTCGAGTTTGAAATTTTAAATTTGTTTGTAACAATTTCGACTTTTGATTTACTAATTAACTGAACATTATCCAAAAACTATGATAAAACGTTTTTTAAGCCTCGAATGGAAGCAATTTACCAGAGCTTCATATTTTCAAAAAGGTTTAGCAATTAAAATTTTAATGTTTTTTGCTGTTTTATATTTCGGAGGGATGGCTATTTTTATGGGAGGTGCTATGTTTTTCATTTTAAAAAAGATAATGCCAGAAGCCGATCCAATAGAAACGGTAAACAATTTTATGATTTATTGGGTTTTGGCCAATTTAGCAATTCGCTTTTTCATGCAGCAATTACCAGTAATGAACATTAAACCCTTAATGATAATTCCTATAAAACGGAATATTGTAATTCATTATTTATTAGGAAAGACAGTAATTTCTTTTTTTAATTTCATATCGCTGTTTATTTTTCTTCCATTCACAGTTGTTCTTTTAGTAAAAGGATATCCACCTGTTTATGTGTTATTTTGGTTTTTATCCATTATGTGTATTAATATGGCTTTAAATTTTATTAATTTTTTAATTAATAAAAACAACACTGTTTTTTATGCTATTGCATCAACATTAGTTGTTTTAATTGGGCTTGAGTATTACGATATTTTTAAAATTTCAGAACCTATCGGATTAGTATTTAACACGTTATATACTAACCCATATTTGGTTGTAATCCCTTTGTTGTTAATGGCAGGTTTATATAAAATAAATTTTAATTATGTAAGAAAAGGATTTTATTTAGATGATGCAGTTTCTAAAAAAGCAGAAAAAGTAAATACAACTGACTTAACCTGGATGAATCGTTTTGGAAGTATTGCACCTTTCTTAAAAAACGACGTGAAATTAATTTCGCGAAATGCAAGACCAAAACAAGTTGTAATGATGTCGTTCTTCTTTTTATTTTATGGCTTATTTTTCTTTACTTCTGATGTTTATTACGAGATGCCTTCAATATTAGCTTTTGCATCAATGTTTATAACTGGAGGGTTTTTAATGACCTTTGGGCAGTTAGTACCATCTTGGGATAGCGAATATTATAAACTATTTATGAGTCAGAATATTTCATATAAAAAATATTTGGAATCTAAATGGTATTTAATGGTAGTTGCAGTAGCCATCTCGTTTGTATTAAGTACACCATACATATATTTTGGATGGGAAATATTTGGAATGATAGCAGCAGGAGCATTATTTAACATCGGTTTAAACACGTTTATAACATTGTTGGGAGGCGCACTAAATAGAGTGCCAATAGAGTTAAATACTAAAGCGAAGGCATTTAGTAACACCAACGGGTTTAATCTCACACAAATGCTTATTGGTTTACCAAAATTTTTGTTACCAATGATTCTTTTTTACGTTCCATATAAGTTGATTAGTTTTAATGCAGGCCTTATCGTGTTAGCATTAAGTGGTGTTTTAGGAATCGTGTTTAAAAACTTCTTTTTAAATAAAATAGAAAGAATTTATCAAAAAGGGAAATATAAAACAATTGCAGCTTTTGCCGAAAAAAAATAACTATAATAAATTATGATATCAGTTAAAAATTTATCAAAATCTTATAAAGGAATACGAGTATTAAATATAGAAAATCTGGAAATTCCAAAAGGACAAAGTTTTGGTCTTGTAGGAAATAATGGCGCAGGGAAAACTACATTTTTTAGCTTGATTTTAGATTTAATACAACCAACGACAGGACAGATTAAAAACAAAGAAATTTTAGTAAACGAAAGTGAAGAGTGGAAGACTTTTACATCATCATTTATTGACGAAAGTTTTTTAATAGGCTACTTAACTGCCGAAGAATATTTTTATTTTATTGGAGAACTTCGCGGTCAAACCAAAGCAGATGTAGACACTTTAATTTCTCAATTTGAAGATTTTTTTCACGGAGAAATCCTTGGACAGAATAAGTATTTGCGAGATTTAAGTAAAGGAAATCAAAAAAAAGCAGGTATTGTTGCAACGTTTATTGGTAATCCTGAAGTAATTATTCTTGATGAACCTTTTGCGAATTTAGATCCAACCACACAAATTAGATTAAAGCAAATTATTAAGGAACTTACACAAAACAAAGATGTTACTGTACTTATTTCGAGCCATGATTTACAGCATATAACCGAAGTTTGTGAGCGCATTGTTGTACTCGAAAAAGGCGATGTGATTAAAGATATTTCAACAAGTGATGCCACTTTAAAAGAGCTTGAAGATTACTTTACAGGTTCGGTATTAAGCTAAAAGTTGGTCAAATTTGTAGTTAAATTAAAAAAGATGGTTATTTTTACGTTTCTACATACTTTTATGTAGTGATTTTAGTTATTCATTTACTAAATAACACCAATGTTGAAAACATCTTTTAAAGCTATATTATTTCTACTTATTTCTA
>Ga0208879_1004173_pt1 | contig 11375 bp, 12 predicted proteins | sample Knorr_S15_td_Bot_FD_185605 | JGI IMG/M metagenome (GOLD analysis project Ga0208879, IMG submission 185605) | Marine microbial communities from Southern Atlantic Ocean transect - Knorr_S15_td_Bottom_ad_5009_LV_A (SPAdes) (version 2) | ecosystem: Environmental > Aquatic > Marine > Oceanic | place...
CACGTATTTTTTAATCACCAAACGCTTCAAGAAGCAGCATAATCAACCCGCAAGATTCCACTCAAGAGACTGTCCAGTTTTGCAGGACCACTTCTCTTTTCACGCTACTAGCGCTTTTTGCGGCTTACACGACGTTCATTTATACGACGGGAACGGATGTTGAAACCGATCAGCGGCCACTCTCTGAGATCGGTCGCGACGGGAAGCTCCTCTATCAGAAATACAACTGCACGGCCTGTCATCAGTTTTACGGCATGGGCGGCTATCTCGGACCCGATCTGACAAACGTAATGTCCGCTCCCGGAAAGGGGGAGCTCTACGTGCGAGCGCTTCTGAAGATTGGAACCGATGTGATGCCCAACTACAATATGCCCGAAAGCGAAATCGCAGCACTTGTAGCCTATCTGGACTATGTGGACCAGACCGGAAATTTCCCGGAGCCAAATGCTCGAAGAACCTGGTATGGCTCGATCAAGATCGTAGACGATTCTCCATGATCACAACGCGTCAACATTCCCGGATGCACGCTCTGGCGCCTGAATCTGACCCATCTCGCCCTGATAGTACATGAAAAAGGACTTCGTCCCACACCTCTTTATTGGAATTGCACTCGTCTCATTTGTTGCAGCGATGGCGATAGGCTGCATTGCCGGAATACAATACCTGTACCCCTCCTTTTTGAAAGACGAACTAGCATTCTATCAGATTCGCCCCCTGCATGTGACGTTTGCGCTCTCTTGGATCGTTCTATCCATCTTTGGCGGCATCTACTACTATCTGCCGCGAATTTGCGACACGAATCTGCATTCCAGAGGACTTTCCAGGGTCCACGTCTATCTGTTTATCGGAACGGGGCTTGCCATTATTGTGAGCCTCGTGCTTGGAATATTCGGCGGCCGAGAATACATGGCCTTCTCGCCCATATTGTCTATTCCTGTTCTCGTGGGATGGGGGCTGTTCGCCTTCAATTATTTTCGAACGCTCTACAAAAAGCTCGATCGATGGCCTGTATTTCTGTGGATGTGGGCTACGGGCATTGTCTTCTTTCTCTTCACGTTCACCGAAGCACACTTGTGGCTCATTCCGTACTTCCGAAACAATCTTGTTCGAGATCTGACAGTCCAGTGGAAGTCGTACGGAGCTATGGTGGGCTCGCTGAATATGCTCATCTACGGGACTGCATTGTACTTGATGTACAGCATCACGAAAGATGAGAAAATGGCGTATGGATCGAAGGCCTTCGCCCTTTATTTCCTGGGATTTGCGAACCTCCTGTTCGGATGGGGTCATCACACCTACATCATTCCAGCAAGCCCGTGGATAAGGACGGTTGCCTATGCCATCAGTATGACCGAACTCCTCATACTGGGAAACATCATGTGGCACTGGCGAAAAAAGGTCAGTTCATCCCTGAAATATGCGGAGCTCCTTCCTGCACGATTTCTCTTCTCGGCAGATCTCTGGGTATTCCTGAATCTCGCCGTGGCCCTGTTTATTTCGGTGCCGGCGCTCAATGTGCTGACCCACGGAACGCGGATCACGGTAGCCCACGCGATGGGCACGACCATCGGGATTAATTCCACGATCTTATTGGCATCGGTGTTCTACGTCCTGTCTCAAAAGTACTCAGGAGTACTCGAACGACACCGATTGATGATCAACAGAGGGTTTTATCTCTTCCATATCTCTTTATTTGCTTTCCTCACATTTCTTGTTCTGAGCGGGATGGAGAGAGGAGAATGGCTCAATCAGGAATCTTCGATAACGTTTCGTGCACTCCAGCTCTCGATTCGACCGTATCTGACTGGATTTTTGATCTCGGGCGTTGGACTGGCCACGGGTGCTTTGATGTTCGTGATACCAGCCCTGAAATGTCTACACTGCTTTTTTACGGGCCGAAAGGAAGTCGAAAGCGATCTCTCGGAGTCAGACCAGCTTTATTGCGGGTCGATCTGAGAGAGGGAGATGGGCGCAGCTACGATTGCAGCTGGCCGCACTCCTCGATTGGCTTGAAAGAATGAAAGCAGCTTCATAAGGTGTGTGATCTCTGGATCTGCGCACGGACCACTTCATGATCAAGTATACATTAATCAATAACGCCCGCATGGTACTGGTCCTGCTGATCGGCGCCATGGCTGGACTCAACGCCTGCGACAGCGCCTTCCTCGACCCATTTGAGAACGGCGATCGATACTACACGATCTATGGATTTATTGACGCTTCGGAATTTCAACATTCTGTTCGAGTGATCCCGGTAACCCGCTTCAGAGAGATCATCAATCACCCGTCCGAAGATCAGGGCTCAATCGACGCAGTAGTCACGTCGACGGATCTTCTGACCGGCACCGTCACACGCTGGGTTCACTCGGTCGAACTCCTTGATGACGGAACCTATGGACATATTTTTCGGGCAAAGTTTTTGGTTCGCCCGGGGCGAACCTATCGCCTTGAAGTCCTGCGCTCTGATGGCATTACGGCCACCGCCGAAACGACGGTTCCAAGATTTCCGGTGACGGTCCCCGATCCGCCGACCTTGTTTTTTCCCTACGAATCGAGCCCGGACTCGGCAGGCTTCAGTAGAGAGATCTACGTTCCTGACATCGCGTCTCCCTGGGATATGATAATTACGTACGATCTTCAGGGCACCTTCGTACGCCTGCCCTACGGAAGACCGGGCTTCCGAACAGACGACGGGGGGTGGCGATTCACTATCGATATGGGTGCGGACGCGCCGCGCATGCGAGACATCATGGAGATCGCGCCGGGTGCTCCCCTACCCCTATTGCACGCAATCCTTCTTCAGATCCGCGCGCTCGATGCGAACTGGGATCCTCCCAATGGAGTGTTCGATCCTGAAATCCTCGCGCAGCCAGGGACCCTTTCGAACGTGGTGAATGGCTACGGCCTGTGGGGTAGCGTGGCCCTGTATCAGTACACCTGGATCGCGCCGCCAGGAGCGGGTAATTAAGACTATTTCAGCCGCCAACCAGGAGGTTTTAGGACCGCCTGGTGCTCGAATACCGCGCTATAAGGCTCGTAATCGACGATAATACACCAGTATTTAGTCTTGGCTAAATAATGATGTTTATGTGAAACACTGAAGAAGTGAAGGTCGTTTCAACAGCCATACAATCATTTATCAGGGTGAGGATAGTGGCAGATGAACTCTTCTTCAGGGTGTCAATAGCGGTCATTTTTGTGGGGGCAGGATCTATATCGGGCCACTTCCGCAAAATTGCCCGACAATTCGAGCCGATTTCCAGGCAAAGCGAAGCTACCTCGACTAAGGTGGGTCGGCTGCTGATCGCCCTGCTTCTCTACCTCTCGATTCTGGCGTTCATTGTGAATCCCTCCTGGATGGAATGGTCCTCCTTCGATGTGCCGATGTGGGTGCGTCATCTGGCCGTTGGTGCCGGCCTCCTGGCCTTGCCTCTTGTCTACTGGGTGATGATCAGCATCGGAAACAATATTTCAGAGACTGTTCTGACGAAGGAGAATCATGAACTCGTCACGCATGGCCCATACCACTGGGTTCGCCATCCGCTCTACACGGTCAGCATTCTGATGCTTATATCAGTCAGCCTGATAGCCGCCAACTGGTTCATGATGATGATGACCGCAATCGCCTCAATCGGAATTGCTTCCTTAATCCTCCCCAAAGAAGAAGCCGAGCTCGTGTCGAAGTTCGGCGCTGAGTACCGAGTATATCAGGATCGGACAGGTGGGCTCTTGCCACGTATATTTATTCACAGGCATAATGTAGATGAACGGGGCGAGTCAACATGTCGATACATCAGGAAATAACCTCAAATGCAACGTCAACAAACTCTTTGACGCGCTCACCAGAGCCGACCAGTTTGGTGAACTCACTGGTGCTCCGGCCCAGATCGCAGCAGAGGATGGTGGCAAGTTTTCCTGCTTCGGCCCAATGGTGTTGGGAGTCACAGTAGAGCTCGTAGCCGGAGAGAGAATCGTCCAGGCATGGCACATTGCCAACTGGGAGCCCGGAGATTATTCGATCGTCAGATTTGAACTCGAAGCCACTACAGAAGACGAGTGCAAGTTGGTGCTCGATCACCTAGCCTCCCCCTCACAGGCATCTGAGTTGGGATTAAGCATGGACGACGGACGATATCGTCGTCTACTGCTCGAGTGAGTCCTGTCCGGCGAGCGGATTCGCTTACGGCCTGATGCTTAAAAAAGGCTACGAATGTTCGTCGCTATGCTGGCGGAATATCTGACTGGGAAGAGGCCAATTACCCGATGGAGAGCGAGATGGTTTAACGCTTTTTGAGAGCCCGGTCGTTATTCGTCGGGTGACGGGTATCGGATCCATTGCCGCTGAGCGCCAGATTTGAATAATGGTAGAGAACGGGCCAAGAAGCACGACAGCAGGTATCGCTACGGTCGTCCACACGAATGAAAATTCCGCTCTGAACGGGAAGTATCAGTGGGGTCGTCGCGATGAAGATGAGCGGAACCTCAATGAGAGCGCCAGAGAGCATCATTTGAGCGCATTCCATGGTGGGGAGTCGGCGACCGCCACTATTGTATGATTTGAGCTTGTATCCTCTCCGATAATTTGGTATTTGATAGGCACATCTTATTCGGAGGATTCGAAACTGAAAGACAAAGTCATTCTCGTTGCCGCTTCTTCAGCTGGCCTGGGATATGGGATTGCAGACGCCGTCGCCCGAGATGGTGCGCGCGTCTCCATGGCGAGCAGAACTCGGGATCGCATCGATGCTGCGGCTTCTGAAATCGCCAGCAAGCACGGCACGGAAACGCGCGCGTACCAGATGGACGCATCCGACGCAGCATCCGTCGATCAGTGGGTCTCCAAATCTCTCGAAGATTTTGGACGGATCGACGGGCTGGTCGTGAACGCAGGCGGCCCGCCACCCGGCAAATTTGACAATTTTTCTGACGAAGATTGGGAAAAAGGGTTCAATCTCACCCTCATGAGCGCCGTTCGAATGATCCGCGCCGTACTTCCCGCGATGAGAACGCAGAAATCGGGGGCCATTATCACCATCACGTCATCTTCCATCAAGGAGCCGATTGACATCTTGCTGCTATCAAACGTTTTCCGCTCGGGCGTCGTCAGCCTGGTAAAAAGCCTCTCCGTGAACCTTGCGGGCGAAGGAATACGCATCAACAATCTCGTTCCGGGCCAGATCGATACGGCTCGGGTCCGTTCGAACGACGTGTTCAAGGCGGATCAGATGGGAATGTCGCTCGAAGACTGGCAAGAAAAACGATATGGCATGATTCCCATGGGCCGCTACGGCACCATTGAGGAATTCGGCGATGTGGGAGCCTTCCTGCTCTCCGATGCCGCACGCTACATAACCGGTGCCACACTGTTTGTAGACGGTGGTAAGAGTAAGACTGTGTGGTAAGATGAAAACCCCTTCTGCATTTCTGTTGGCTGTACTTTTGGTGGCTGGGTGTAGCCGATCAAATGACCTCACGGTGGCCAGTTCGACGGATATATCCACACTCGACCCGTTCGGTATGTTCAGCCGCGTGGAAGTAGCTTTTGCAGACCACATTTTTCAGACCCTGACGTTCTTCAATCCGGATATGGAAGTGGTCCCATTGCTGGCCAGTTCATGGAATAGACTCGAGGGCGATACGACTTGGACATTCCATCTTCAAGACGGAGTCCGGTTCCACAACGGAGAGGTCTTCGACGCAGCCGCCGTCAAGTTTTCGCTGGAGATCGTCCTTTCGCGAAATGATTCTGGCCAGACCGTCGGCGGGGCTTCAGTCGCAATTCCGTCTGCCAATATCAAGAGCATCAAAATCGTCGACCCACTGACGGTCAACATCACGACCAATGGCCCCAAAGCTCTGCTACCCTTTTATTTGTCGCAGATCTTCATGATCGCGCCGGCGCACTACGCCGACGCCAGCGACGCTATCCGAGCGGAGAATCCCGTCGGAACCGGTCCATATGTTGTCGAGGAGCGGGTCCGCGACAGTCATGTTTCTCTTTCACGCTTCGTCAGCTACTGGGGAGAGCCTGCCCTAAATGATCGCGTGGTTTTTCGAGTGATCCCTGAAGTATCTACTCGAATCGCAGAGTTGGAAACGGGAGGCGTCCACATAATCACCGATTTGCCCTTCGATCAGGCCGCCATTTTGAGCAGTGCGACAGGTGTCCACGTGGCATCAATTCCTGGTGGTCGCCGGGTAATGATTGGCATCACGACCTCTGGAGGTCCTAAGCCGTTGGAAGACAAAAGAGTACGACAAGCTCTGAATTACGCCATCGACTTTGATGCGATTAGCGCTGGTCTGTTTGGTGGTAGTGTTGAACGCATGTCGTACATCTTCAATCCTCCGTTCAGCCATCCTGAAATCGACGCGTATCCATACGACCCGGTGCGAGCACGCCAATTGTTGGCCGAAGCTGGATATCCGGATGGTTTTGAAATCAACTCTCTCGATACGCCTCTTGGTAAATGGATTCAGGATTTTGAACTGGCTCAGACTATTGAATCTGATCTGGCAGAAATTGGCGTTACGCTCCGGGATGGGGTCCGCACATTCGAGTGGGGAAATTATCGCGCGAAGCTTCTATCCCATAACCTTCCGGGTCTGTTCATGCAGGGTTCCGGAGGAGAATTCGAACTCCTGACCGAAGCAGCAGATCTCACTATCACCAGCCCATCAAATTTCTATCAGTGGCAGCACGACGAGTACGAAATGTTGTGGACCCAGCTGCAAACCGAGTTGGACCTGGTCCGCCGAACCCAGATTGGATACAGGATGCAGGAGATTGTACATGAAGAGGCACCCTGGATCTTCCTGCATATACAGCCCGATACCTATGGGGTGAGTGATAAAATTGACTGGCAGCCGCGCCCAGATGAGATCATTCATCTCTGGAACGTCTCATTCTCCCAGTAAATGTGAAACGATTTATCGCCAAACGCCTCTTGCAGGCTGTTTTCATACTCTGGGCCGTTGCTACCATCGCCTTTGGACTGACTTTTTTATCTGGAGACCCTGCCACGCTCATGATCGGTGATCACTGGACTGCCGAGCAAATAGCGGCGTTTCGGGATCACATGGGCTATGATCGTCCTCTTCTAGTGCAGTACGGCGACTTTCTGGGACGCCTCGTTCGCGGGGATTTCGGCGTATCTGTCCGCCAGCAAATTCCCGTTATTGAGCTGATATGGCAGCGCTTTCCGGCGACGCTCGAGCTCACCACCGCAGCTCTTTTCCTGATCATTACGATCTCTATACCGCTTGGTGTGCTGTCTGCAGTGAAAAGAAATTCTCTGGCGGATCGAATCACCATGAGCGGAGCCCTGATCGCTCAGTCCGTTCCAACATTCTGGCTGGGCATCATTCTTATCCTGGTATTTGGCGTGACGCTCCGTTGGTTGCCCGTGTCGGGCCGGGGTACTTTTGCCCACTTAATCCTTCCAGCCATAACCCTGGCTACGTTTTCGACCGCCCGGATTGCCCGTCTTGTTCGCTCATCCATGTTGGATGTACTTGGACAGGACTATGTTCGAACCGCGAGAGCGAAAGGACTTTCCAACTGGCGAGTTTATTTCGTCCACGCTCTCCGGAATGCGTTGATTCCAGTGATCACCATGCTTGGAATTGAGATTGGTAGCCTCCTCGGTGGTGCGTTGATTACGGAGACTGTTTTTGCTTGGCCTGGAATTGGGCGACTAACCTTGTTAGCCATTCAGGCGCGTGATCTACCCCTCGTGCAGGGCGTAATCACGTTTGGAGCCCTGATTTTCGTGCTCGTAAATCTCGCCGTTGACCTGAGCTACTCACTCATCGATCCCAGAATCCGAAATGAGTGAGCTCTGGAAATATCTAAAAAGATCACCGTTCGCGATGACGGGAGCGGGAGTGTTGGGTTTTCTCGTGATTCTTGCGGTCGCTGCGCCCTTCATATCTCCCCACGACCCTGGCTCAATAGACATCAGAGCGAGACTGATGCCGCCGGTGTGGATGGATGGTGGCTCCTGGAGCCATCTCTTCGGAACGGACAACGTCGGGCGAGACGTGCTCACGCGAATCATCTATGGTGCCCGCGTGTCGCTGTTTATCGGGATATCGACGATTCTAATCGGCGGCCTGTCCGGTTCTCTGCTTGGAATGGTGGCAGGATATTTTCGCGGAAGAACCGAAACGATCATCATGAGACTGGTAGATATTCAGATGGCTTTCCCTTCGATTCTTCTGGCCGTGGCCATCATGGCCCTGGTAGGACCAAGCATGATGAACGTGATTTTCGTCCTGAGCCTCTCGACATGGGCGCCGTTCTGCCGTGTCGCACGAGGTCAGACCCTTCACGTATGCAGCCAGGAATACATCACCGCTGCTGAAGCGCTGGGGCTCAAAGATTTTGCGATTCTATTGCGCCACGTGATCCCCAACATATTGAGCCCACTCATCGTGGTCGCCAGTTTTGCTCTCGCTACCAACATTATCAACGAGGCTTCGCTCAGCTTTTTGGGTGTGGGAGTGCCGCCGAGCACGCCTACCTGGGGTGGAATGCTCGGTGAGGGACGTAACTACCTGCGCATCGCGTGGTGGGTCTCGACCCTACCTGGGATTGCCCTCATGATGTGCGTCTACTCGGTGAATATGCTGGGCGATTGGTTGCGTGACTTCTACGATCCTCGTCTTATCGATTAGGCTCCCTGTCTTTTATTGCGGTCAATGCGTTCCGGTGGCATCCCGGCAGCGTTTCTGCTAGTTTCCAGCCCCCCACCAAACCCGCGATTCAATGTCCTCCACTGTCACGATCGGATTTGAGCTCTCGAGCGACGATGTATACTCGGTCGCCGGATGGTGTGCTGCAGAGATGGCCATTGACGATGCGAACAAGGCGGGAGACCTTGGCGTCAAGGTCAATCTGGAGGTGATCGTCAGCACAAAAGATCGAGACAAAGCGCGCCAAGTCGTATCAGATTTCGTAGCTCGGGATGATGCGATCGCGGTCTTGGGCCCAACGAACAGCGCGATGGCCGTAATATCTCAGGATATCTATGCGGACGCAGGCATCCTCCAAATGAGCTCGGAGGCCTCCAGTCCTCTGCTCACCAACAAGGGGTACACGCACTTTTTTCGAACCGTGGCGAATGACGAAGTTCAAGGCCGCGCCCTCGCGCGCGTGGCGGTTTCCCACATCAAGGCCAAGCGAATCGCGATACTGAACGAGGATTCTGCATGGGGAGAGCCCATTTCAGAAATATTTTCTGCTGAGGCGAAGCGGCTTGGAGTCGAGCCCGTGCTTCACTACGGATATGGCGCGAAAGAACGGGAGCTGGATTATGATGAGCTGATAGATGCTACAGTGGCTGCGAATCCTGACCTAATCTATTTCGCCGTCTACTGGAATCAGACGCATATTCTGGCGCATCGACTTCGGGATCGAGGCGTGAGCGCCGTTTTTCTGGGGAGTGATGCGCTGAAGCCGTATGCCTTTCTTGAGGTGCCGAGCCTCGATACGACGCCGCCATATCACACGTTGGCTGGAATTGATATGATGCTCAAGCCATCCGCGAAGCAATTCCTGGTAGATTTCGCAGGCCGCTTTCCGACCATGTTGGACTCTCCCCAATACGCTCCCGAAGCGTTCGACTGCGCCAACATGATTCTGGAATGTATTCGTCGTGCTCCCGAGATATCACGAGCAGCTGTGCTGAGCGAAATGCAACGGTTTGGTACCTACAGCGGAGTGCTGGGTGACACTACATTTACTCCAGAGGGTGATCTTACAGATCCTGAAATCGGGCTGTACCGCTGCATTAACGGGCAACGTATTTTCGTCGATCTCGTCAAGAATCTGGTATAGGCGATGAAGGAGACCTATTTCCTGTCCGAAACCAATGATGCAGGCGAAGAAATCCGGCTGCCCATCGGGGTCATCCATGGCGCCTCTCCCGGAGAGCGAATCACGATCTTCGGGGGCCAGCACGGTACAGAATACGCGGGAATAGAAGCCGCAATGAGGCTATTTAGAGAGACGGATCCTGCCGATGTGACCGGGACGATTGTCGTCAGCATGGCCACCAATGAGGCCTCGCTGATGAACTGGGTTCAGTTTGCTCCGACCACGCCGGAAATAAGCGACATGATGTTGCAGGCGGCCACCGGTAGTCAGTACATCATCAACTGCCACGGAGGAGAGTTCACCGAACTCATGCACCCGTACGTCATCTGCAGGCTGATTGGAAACGAAGAGGCCGAGGCGGTTGCCATGCGCATGGCGCGCGCCTTCGGGGTCGGAATCGTGAGTCTGTCCAAATATCGAGGCGAACCACCTCCCGACCCCTCAGGCGCGCGCCCGGCCTGGTGGTTGTGGCCACAAAAGGGCTTGTGCGACAAACTGGGGATTCCTGAAATAACCCCGGAAGTTGGACAGGTCGGCGATCGTGACGACAGCATCATGTACGAAGGCATTCGGAACGTTCTGAGGGAGCTGGGATTCCTGGCCGGGCCAGCTACCGAGCATCCGGAACCCAAGATCATTGGCGATAGATGGTGGCTGACCGCAAATCAGGAAGGCATATTTTTCCCGGTAGTGGACGTAAATCAAGATGTCGTCAAAGGCGAAAACTTGGGCGAAGTCAGAGACTATTTTGGCGAGATGCTTCAATCTGTCGTGGCCCCTGAGAACGCAAAAGTGATGAACATGAACATTGGCATGCCGGTGAAAAAAGACGGCTTCCTCATCTGGCTCGGACAACTTTAGTCTATGAAACAGGATCACCTCCTACCAGCCGGTCGATCCTTTGAGCTTTCGCGTGATCTGCTCAAAGGCGCCATCGACATTCATGTCCATGCCGGACCACACATTTTCTCGAGTCCGCGACGTGTCGATCCAGTAGAGGCCGCCATCGAAGCGCGAGACGCCGGGATGAGAGCGATCGTCTATATGGATGTGTTCGAGATGTCAAATGGCACTTCCTGGATTGTGAACCGGGTAGTCAAGGATTTTGAGACCTTTGGCGGCCTCATAATGAATACGGTGTACGGAGGAATGAACCCTCGAGCCGTAAAAACAGCCCTCTACTACGGCACAGGGGCTAAATACGTGAGTTTCGGGGCCCATTCAACCTACTTTCAAGCCGCCAGGGAAGGTCATCTGGTAGATGGAGAATTCGTTCCGCTGAGTGAGTTGTATCCGGAGTTCAAAACCCAGGAATTGGATCGCTGTATTCGAATCCCACTCGAGGACGATCCGGATCCAGCTCTGGATGAGATTCTCCGACTCATCGCCGATCACCCGCTGGTCTATCTCAACACGGGCCACATTTCGGTACCCGAGGCGCTACGCCTCATTGAGCTGGCTGGTCTGTACGGTATCAAAAAGGTCCTCGTAGCCT
>Ga0208879_1004179_pt1 | contig 11369 bp, 19 predicted proteins | sample Knorr_S15_td_Bot_FD_185605 | JGI IMG/M metagenome (GOLD analysis project Ga0208879, IMG submission 185605) | Marine microbial communities from Southern Atlantic Ocean transect - Knorr_S15_td_Bottom_ad_5009_LV_A (SPAdes) (version 2) | ecosystem: Environmental > Aquatic > Marine > Oceanic | place...
GTGCTGGTGGTGGTGCTGCCGACGCCGTCCAATCATGTCCAACCAAATTCGGTGTTACTGACGGTAGGTTTGACGGTAACTTTTCAGACGAACAAAAGTTGCGGCTTGAAATTCAAACAGTTGCAGGCAGTGCTAAGTCTGCGGCTGATTGACGGCTGTGCTGTTGTCCTTGAACTCATTCGCAGCCTTGATGACGATCAAGGCCCGACTGGTGATCAGGTCATGGGATTTGAGCAGGCGGATCTCAAGTGTCTGCTCGGCCACGACCTCCTTCAGGTCGCGGGCTTTCCGACGCAGGTCCTTCACTTCATCTGTTGTGGCAGCACGCGAGGTGTCCCCGGCAAGCCGCTTCTTGCCGGCTTTCAGGAACTCCTTCGACCAGCTGTAATAAAGGCTCTCGACAATGCCTTCCCGGCGACACAGTTCTGCGATGCTTTCCTCGCCGCGTAAACCATCCAGCACAATACGGGTCTTTTCTTCAGGAGAACGGCGTTTGCCTGTGGCGCGACGGATATCCTTGACGATCTTCTCGGACGATTTGCCTCGTGACCCGGGTTTCTGTTTCATCATTAATCACTCCTCAGTGGTTACGATGAGCCAGTTACACTCCTTTATCACATCGACTCAGTTCGTCCCACAAGCACTGACGTTAGACAGTAAAGCCCTAGTAGTGAGAATCAAACTATGAAGTAATGAACTGTCAGAACCCTGCTAAAAGAGTGGCGTTAACAAACTAACTTTCTGAACTCTCTAATACTATCTGCCCAGTGAGCTACAGGAACATCTGCAGCGATTTATCAGTTACTACAACCATGAGCACTATCATGAATCACTGGATAACCTGACACCCGCTGATGTGTATTATGGACGGGGGCAGGAAATACTGGACCAGAGGCATACCATTAAATTGGACACCTTGGCCATGCGCCGCAAGATACATTACGATAAGCAAAACAATTTACACCTGATGAGCTGAACTGTCTCTTAAATCAGGGCGCCATCTGTCCAATTTGGTTTGACGACATACACGTAGAGCCCGTCAATTTGGGTTACCTCAGTCCCAACGAATTTGAACGAAAAAAAAGTAGGGCATCGCTCCTGCTTTGACCCTACTTTCAAGTGGGTAGCATTTTCAGAACGTCTGCTTATCCCTCGAGCTTGAGAATCCGTTTGGCACATTCATCGGCAACCCCACGAACAGGGGATTCAGCGGCTGGCATGGTTGCCCAACCGATTTCTTCCACATAAGTATCTCTTTGGTAAGAGCTTTTCGCTTTCAGCGCCTTGAGTCGCTCCGCCTTGTTGGGGTCTTGGGCAAACTGCACGACACAAATCGGTGCAAGGGCTTCTACGACAGCTTTTGCCGCTCTTTGCTCACCCTGAACGTCGGCTTTATTACTTGTCACTACCCATCCGGTCCAGAAAATAACAATGAGCAACGCTACAGCACCAATCGCTATACCCCCTACCAGCGGTTTAATTACTTCTGTTTTCACTAAAGTTGCCTCCGTATAACTAAAGGTGAATTACCATCCCTCTGTCAGTCGAATCGATGGGATGAGGGTTGGCGATACTACTCTTTCCCACACCAAACACAACAACTGTTTGATGGACAGCAACTCAACGGGGCATTTCGCCATGAGGCCACATCAAGATTATTCGAGAAAGGATTAAACCCAGTCGAAGTAGCCACCATTACAGGTCATCAAGACCCTCGAATGCTAAAGCGCCACACACCTCAGAGCAGAGGATTTAGCGCGGAAGTTGGGTTAAACGCACTGGAGTGAGTCATACCAGCGTACTCCAATTGGGTACCTAAATTTGCGGCACACCCTCCTTGTAACTGAATAGACACTTACCAGAGGAACTGTGTAAAACGGCTTTCCACGGCTTATCAAATATCCATTCTCCTAAGATTGTTCCCTTATCGAATGTGAAGGTGCCTTGGCCACGCAGAACACCATTAACTAACTCGCCGGTGTAAGTGCCATCTCTATATTCAATAGTCTCCGCCCCAACCCCAACAGAAAAAACCAACAACAGAATTTGAAGTAGACGCTTCATACCGCGACTATATTCCCCTAGAAATGCGCAGGGAAAAACGTGACCGACTCCTGTCCGTTCCAGTCCTCTCAGGTCACTTAGGCGTAGGATCGGTGTGTGTAAATGGTTGATTTAACGGGGTCACCGTTTGAAAGAACTGCCTTCGAGAGGCGCGGGCCGGAGATTTAAATCCTCTCACCCCCAACCATTTAGACCTGTACTTAATCCATTCTGCTAGACCACTGCCCTTTATGGAAATTCAGCGTGCTTAAATTGTGCTGAAAATCCGCAGCTAGCCACTACATCCTGCAGGTGATCTATTGAGGTCACCGAACTTCAAGCTAGAATCCCAGGCCCCGCAGCTCTTCATGCCACGGGGGGGCGCCGGCAAATTATGATCCTTCGTACCACCTCCACATTCATCACCAGGGCGATAACAGCCAAGGTGAACACGGGCTGATTCAAGACGGCGCCAAGGAAAATAACGAACACCCGCGTATCCCGACCCAGCCGAAAGTATGAAGCGCCTTGCAGTCGTTGCGCCATCAACCCGTCATACTTGTCCGCTGTGTAGCTGATCAGGAACGACCCCACAATCGCCGCGAACACAAGCACGATGGACAGGTTCGTGCCGGTCGCGGCAAATTCGTGCCACATCAGGCCGAACAGCAGGACGGCGTCGGCATACCGATCAAGGACCGCGTCGAGCCAGCCGCCAAACTCGCTCTGCGAATGCTTCAGTCGGGCGATCTCGCCGTCGCAACCGTCGAGGATCGAGGCCAGTTGCGCCAACACGCCACCGGCGGCCAGAGCAGGATAGCCGCTTACGGCCATCAATCCCGCGGCAACGCACGACAGCAGCCACGAGATCACAGAGATCTGGTTGGGCGTCACCGTCGTGCGCACCAGATAGCGGCTGAGCCACCGGGAAACCGGCCGGTTGAGATTGCGCGCCACCGGCCCATCCCGAGTCTTGCGTCCTTGATTGCGCATCAACTGCCGTTCGCCCTCGCACAAGGCCTCCGGCGTGTCCACGTCGAGCCATGACATTCCCGTCACATCGAGGGTTCTCGCCCGACCTTTGCGGGCCAGTTCCCTGAGTCCGTCGGAAAGACTGTGCTTGTTTATTGCCGCCGCGCCCTCCAGTCCCTCGAACAGCCCGGACGTGCAGAGCATGACCCCGGTGTCAGCGGCGTCCCAATCGCCAAGATCTTTCGCGATCTCCGTAATGCGCCCCTCGTCGATCTTCACTCGGGTGACATCGTCGAGGTCGAAGATGCCGTCCTTATCGCGGTCCACGGCGAGGCGCATTTCTCCCGGCGCGGGCGGGTCGTCAGCCAGTGCCCGCGCTATCCGGGGATCAAAGAGATGATCGATCATGACCAGGAAGAAAGGTGCTTCGCCGGTGCGTCCCTTGGCCGCAAGGGCACTTGCACCGTTTCCTCGCTCCCAGCCCTCTACTTCGATGAAGTCGAAGGTGACGCCACGACGCCGTGCAATATCGGAAAAATGCGCCCTGACCCTTGTGGCTTCATGGCCAAGAGTGACGAGGAACCGCCGGACACCGATGTCCAGCAATGTACAGACGACCCGTTCGGCGAGGGTCAGTCCCAGCATATTGGTCAGGGGCTTCGGTATGTCAGTTTGCAGTCGAAGCCGCGACCCCAGTCCAGCGGCCAGGATCACCGCCTGTTGGGGTATCCCGTTTGCCGAATCAATGTTCTCCATAGTGCAAAACTTCCACGATTTCATCGCACAGTTCTCGGCTCGACGCCGCGACTAGGCTGACGCGGTTGGTCAAGCTTTCCGCCGCCGCCAGGGACGCGCCATTGAGGCCGACAACCCAGCCCCCCGCCTCGATCACCAACTGTGCGGCGGCGAGGTAGCTTTCCGCAGTCAGACGGCCACGCGCGTCCACATGGGCGTCGGTAGCCCCCGCAGCAACCAAGGAAAGGGCTCGGGATGCGCAGCCGTAACACCGCACACCCCTAGCGGTGGCCATCAGGCGAGCAAGGCCTGGCGAGGGAGCGTGATGATTGAGTTCGACCGAGATCATAGCCCCAGCAATGTTGCGCACCTTCGAGGTTTCAAGCCGATTGTTGCCGTGCCAAGCACCAGAGCCCTTGAGCGCGATTAGAGGTGTGGTGTCCTGCTCGAGCGACCCGACCAGGCCTGCTTCGACCCAATCGGGATGGAGGGGGGCGTCGACCGGCAGGACGGCACAGGATAAGGCCGACAACGGCAGTCCGCGTGCCCAGTTGTCGGACCCGTCCACCGGATCGAGGACGAGACGGTGCCGCGGCATTCCGGAACCGATTTTCTGACGCCCGCTCTCCTCCGAATCGACGACGAGCGGCAACTGGAGTTTCCGGAGCACAACCAAAGCCGCCTCGTTAGCCGTAAGGTCGAACGACTTGACGTGATCGCCCTTTGCGTTCTTGACTCCTGTATCCGCACAGCCAGCTTTTGTGACCATGTCGTTTACTTGAGTGTGCAACATGAGAAATCGCTCCGGCCACGGCGAATCCATTGTCGAAACAATGTTACTTCCCATCGTACTCATCAGTGCGCTGATTGATCCGTGGCAAGAGAAAGTCGGTGAAGATGGTCAGTGTGACCAACGTAGAGGTATGCGAGGCCAAATTGAGCTTCAATGGCCCTCCTGCTGACGGCGTACCGGTACCAGCGGGCGTATCGCCCGTAGATCCGTCTTGTCCATCGCGCGGTCCTGACCGGGGGAATCCTCAGGCGGCTGAGTACGGATGGAGGGTCCGATTGCCGGTATACGAGTGTACCGGTTATGGGCGTAGAGACCCGCATGGGCGAGTTCGCAGCCCACCAACGCGTCATAACGATGAACCGCCTCGGTCATGAGAGCGTTAGTGCGCCCATCCTCATCAGTCCGTAGGCGGACGTTGGCGGTCAGGGTAGTGTCGGAGGACGGGTGCACTGAACACCATTCGGTGTTCACCACCGCCGATCCGCCCTCGGCTTTTATACCTCGCATTGCAACCTAGGATGTCCGAATAGCGATAGCCTGTGCCATTACAGATGCGGCACATGATAGAAACGGTTCTTAGCCGTCACCGGACCGATGCGCACCGGTTCAAAAAATATGTCGTATCGTGAATCTCGTGTCATAGCAGACCTGAAACCTCGCTCAGACTTTTATGCAAGACTTCACGCAAAGCCTGGTTCCCTACGCTTTTTCGATTTGTTCAAGATAACGGTTCTGAAAATAGGCGACGCCAAATTCGATTTCAGCAAACGGCATTGGTGTGACAACCAAATGACCCTGTTTGTAACTTCGACTATTTGCATATACTGACAGTCACCTTCAATTGTCCGATTATTGGGGTGAACTTCCGGTTCCTGGAAGTTGCAGGATCAAACCATCTGGACCTCCGCCCATTAGGGTTTGAGGATATGCACCATCCCATCTGGCAATCGCATTGTATTTAATCAATGAAGAAGTTACTGATTTGGCCAGTACGGTGTTTGCCCTGGCTTGAGCATCAGCGAGTTTCTCAATCTGATAAGCTTCGGCGTCAGCGAGTGTGCGTACAGCATTAGCATCTGACTTCGCTGCCTGTTCACGAGCTTCCGCCTGTTTTACCTGCTGTTGAGCCTGTTGTTCAACAATGCGTAATTGGGCCTTTTCTCGCTCAAGCTGTTCCTGACGTTCCTTAGTCTGTATTACTGCACTGGTCACTACCTGAGGAAGAGTAATGTCCCGAAACAAAACTGCCTCGACGGTAATGCCTTTCTTAAACATGTAATCAGTCAGGCCATCTTCCATAAACACTTGCATATCCCGTTGAGTGGTATCGAGATAAAAGTCCTGGGATTTTGCGACAGTTTTGCCTGCTTCTCTCAATAAGGAGCGAACCTTGGGTGTCAGCAGCTTAACAATGACATCATTGAGATTTCCTGTTTCCTGCAGCATTCTTGGCGTATGCGATGGATTTATTTTGAAGGTCACCGAGATATCCATGGAGGTTTTCAGCTTATCCTGAGATGGTACTTGCACCTTTTCCCAGGTTTGAGTGTGTACTCGCAGATCATAGGTATAAAACTTTAATATTGGGTTAACTATGTGAAAACCTTCAGCCAGCGGTTGACCACTAACCTCACCAAATAATGTGCCAACTTTGTTATGACCCGGTGCAACTGTGGTGTAGGAATTCATTCCCACCCAGGCCACCAAAAATAGCACTACGATAGCTATAATCGCTTTAAAACTAAGATTTAGATTCATTCCCTTTCCTCCGAAAGTAGCAAGCAATCGCCCACATAGTATCAAATTTAAAGAGAATAATTATAGTGCCAACATCGAAAGCTTTACTGTCGGGGCTGGCTGCTCTAAAAATTGAATACACTGCACGGGCTGACAAAGGGATTGCGATTCAACCTTGCATACGTGAGGTAACTTAAGTGAAGAAAGACGTAATTAAACCAATGTTGCAGGGAATAGTAGTTGGAGCAATGGCGGTTGTAATTGTCATTTTTGGACAAGGTGGGCAGTGACAAGTGGCTCTGCCAAAGTCAAAGGTAAGTAAATGGCGAAAGAGGTTGTGGTAGAAATCCTTGCGCCGATTTATGTCGAACAGTATCTCCAGGATCCCAACAGGGCGGAGCGACTCGCGGAGCTGAAAAAGAAAACCCTTACCAAAGAGATAGTTATGTGAAAGAAATAGGTTGGGCGGCAATGCTAGGTGCCAAATGCCCTGTTCATGGGGTTACCGATGCATGCGCCAAACCGATTATCGAACTCGCGGGATCAGCATGCCTTCCAAAAACGATACCCACTTTAAAGTAGGATCAAAGTAGGAGCGGTGCCCTACTTCTTTTTCTCAAATCTGTTGGGCAAGTAACTCACCGCTTTCCGATTCATCGTAGCGGTTCTCGGTCTCCAGTTCGGCAGAACCATCCACAAGCGTGTGGGTGTGCGGGTAGCGCATCATTTATCCCGCTGAAACTTAATTATTGTAGCGCGGGGATGCGCGTCAATCAGATGTGACAAACGGATTTTACCTATCTCAAGGTCATCGGTTGGGGCTGGTATTACCTGTCCACAATAGTTGTATCAACCCCCGGGTTGCGTCTTCCCGAGAAATTTGGGCCACGCCCAATCACTGGCTGCGATTGATTTGCTCGTTGTGAATTCGGATCAACTTTTCCGGCCATTGCGACTTAATGTACGAAAGCACCGCAACAATGTCATGATCTGACAGAATGTTCTCATAGGCTGGCATCCTGGTCTTGTAGCCTTCGCCCGCGATCGATTTCGGCCCGTATTTCGTCATCTTGAACAACAACGTATCGGCGTGGTGCCAGGTGTGACCCGTGGCATCATGCGGTGGCGCCGGGAGATATCCATTCTCATTGCGCTTGTGCCAGTTGCGCTGCCCTTCCAAATTTCGGCCATGGCAGTTAGCGCAATGTTGTTGATAAACAGTCTTGCCCAGTACGAGTACTGACTGATCTTCATAGCGCAGTGGTGACCCCTCGTCCTGGCTTTGGTGGTGAGCGTTTGCGACACTACTTAGACCCAGTACCAGGATGGATGCCACTATACGCGCGGCTTCGCACCATCGATGCGGTGCCAACTTCTTCATAGTCATCCTACAAGTAGTAATTTAATGACACGCTTTACCCAACGCTTTCAGTCGCCAGTAATTGTAGGGCACAGCCGCGACAAAACCGGCTCCCAACATGAACGGCAATACCCACAGCGTGAGTACGGCACCGCCCGTTAACACTATGTCCACCAGATTCATCGCGGTTTCCATAGCCAGCATGGAAATCAGTGACATGCCAATGGCAGTACGCAAGGCCCTACCGATCGCCATCTGACGAGCAAGCACAATCGTTTCAAGCGCGATTGACGTTAGGATGCCGTTCACCATGGCCAGCAACATAATCGACAGCGTGGGCCAGACCGTCCCGGTCAATTGAAAATACAGAATCGTCCCCCAGTCCCCAATCGAACATCCAATCAGACACCAGAGCGTATTTCCTGATGCCCGTTGCCAGGTGTGGCGACAGGTCCAGGATAGTCGTGCAACGGTTGAAATATGTTCCATTTGAATTCAGTCGGTTGATGCCAGTGGTTTTGACCTATCGAGAGAGTGATCGGTCAACTAACCCGCAAGCACTCGATGCCATCGAGCGCCATGTGAATGAGCAGCCCTACCGAAGGCAATCGCAGCACTGGGACAATAACTGCGACAGCATAGACCACGATGGCGGGCCCACTGTGCAAGGGGTGGAACCCTATGCCACATCGATCGGGGTCAAAAATCGGGTTGGCCAAAAGATGGTCGACGTCCACCACCATTGTCGCAACCATCACCAACCAGGCCATTTTCCATCGATCTTGGAACAACACTCGGGCGACCACGCCCGGTACGAGACCATGCAGCAGGAGATGTACGCTTGTACCCAACACGGCTTGCATCCTTACCGGTCCGATTTACTGAAACCGTTCAGTCTCAGTTGCGAACAGATCCCCATCACGATCTTCGTATTGAACAAACACTGAATCCGAAACCGACCACAGCATGAGTTGACTCATCATTCGATTGTTATCGGTCATCGAAATTCTGATGGAATCACTTGATTCCGCATCGCGGATGATGATGCTCCGTTCAACCCTATCGATCGCGATAATCTGCGCCACATGTCCATTGGGAAATGTAGCATAAGCATTGGCCACAGTCGTTGCGAACAATGACAAGAAACCTAAGTACGCAGGCCATCAGAAGTATCTTCATTCTCAAGTTCCTTGCATTGTTGATAATCGAGTTTCCCAGGGTCCTCGTATACACGGTGCCAGGGATGAATACCCTGCACCATCTTGATGAGTTTAGAAGCAGGGACATAACCACCAATCAGTCCTCCGTTTTCTAGCAGCAGCGTCGTCGCCATCTTACTCATCGGCCTTCATTTGTGTTAACAACAGAAAATGCACGTTCTTGCATCATCGTCACCATCTGATAGAAACCCGCTTTCCTGATCATCGACAGTTTATCTGCCGGCCCTAAGGACTCAATCGTCCCGGGTGTGATGTTGGTGCATTCGTCCAACGACACGCTGTTAAAAATGTCAGCCAATAGAGTGGCATAGCCGGCTGTGATCAAGGCATTGCTCCACGCCCGGAATTCACCTGCTTCGATATCGACGTAAAGGTCTGCCTGGCATTGTGTGACCCTGTTTTCTTCGACTCGCCGTTCTTCGCTTAAGGAATGTTCATTGAGTTGCTTGCCAAGTGCTATCAACCATCGATAAACCTCGTAGGAACTGATTGCATCCAACGCCTCAATGTATTTACGGATTTCGAGAATCTTCTCCACTGAGCAATCATCCAACATGGAGAAGGTGCTTAGGTTTATTCCCCAAGGACAGTATCTCTCAGTCCAACTTCTCTCCTACCATCGCCGGAAAGCCTACCGCCCCTGTTGCCTCAACGAGATCAACCAGATCACACACACCATCATCGTAGGTCACGCTGGCGATACCGGCGGACGGGAATGCGACATCGATTACCCCGTCAACCTTGCGCAATGACTTATTGACGATGTAATAACATGAAGAACAGGTCATATTCTTGAGTTCGAGTACGACCTCCTGTTGCTCAGCGGTGGCCAAATAGGGTAGCAAAAGGCCAGCGCTCAACACCATCGCATGGATTAGCGTCTTCGTCTTCATACCAGATGCCCCGTTGATCTCGCCATCAAAGAAAGTTCGGCACCAACAGCGGCCACACGGCAGTCAGGCCCACCAGGAGTGATGCCAGCACCAACACGGCCTTGATTCCAATTAGGGTGTTGAACCACTTGACCAACGTACTGCGGCCGATCGAGTTGTCGACCCCACAACTTGCGTCCGTATTACGCCGCACCGCGAACCAGGCAACCGCAATTGCGATAATTGCAAGCACCATGAACAACGGCTGATAAGGTTTCAATATATACAAGTTCGCCATCCATGCCCCACTGATACCCAGCGTGAAAAGTGCCAACGGCAAGACACAACACGAGGACGCGAATACAGCACCAACCAGGCCCGTCCCCGCCAGCCAGCGGTGCCGACGAACCAATGGATCGACAGGCGGGGTCACTATCCCATCACCGCCTACCATCATTGCGTTTGATCATCATGGCAACAACTCTCAGTTACAGCCTCTGTCTCGCCTATCGCCACTTCAAACGCTTTTAAGGCCCACATTTCCCCAACGCAGGCACCCATTGCCGGCGCAATGCCAAGAAACTCCCCGATTTCATCGTTCGATGCGCCGTATTCCTTCGCTTGCTTAACGTAGAACTTGAGGCACGGTTCACAACGAACACTGACACTCCATAACGCCGCAGCCAACACCTTGACCTTAGATGAAAAATGACCTTCAGTGTAGATCGCTGCCTGGCGTAGTTCCTCAACTTTGGTAGCGATCCCGTTTGTGTGGCGACTAAAGCTAAAGGCAGAAAGATGATCGAGTGCCGGGGCGTTAGCTGTCGGTTCGGTCCCGTCCATTGGTTCGCTTTCTCGTGGGAAGTAACGAAGCCAAGCCTACACTCCGTACCTAGGTACGGAGTCAACCGTTCGAACTGCCATCTCCCGCAACAAACGAATCCAGAATTGGGCAAGTGGCATGGCTGCCCTTCCTGTGACAGTTTTCTACGCCTTCAAGGAGCATCGTTTCCATTCGCGATAAATCAGCGATTTTCTGTCTCACCAACGCCAGTTTCTGTGTGGCCAATGCCAATACATCGTCACAGTCCGTTCCCGACAGACTGATCAGGCGCCTAATTTCCTCCAATGTAAATCCCAACCCTTTGGCCCGGCGGATAAACCGAAGTGTGCGGAGATCATGAGCATCGTACTTACTGGTACTGCCGCTGATTGGCTGAGGAACCGCCAGTAGTTTCCGGCGCTGGTAATAGCGGATAGTTTCAACACCGACGCCGGCGGCCTTCGCGAGTTGGCTGATTTTCATTCCAAAAACCGATTATTGGGCATCAATCGTCGGCTCCTATAGTGAGATAAGGATATACGCCGTCTGGCGATTCTCTCATTTTCCGCTCGGAGTGGTCTTAATCGTTCTCGAAAACCGCGGAGTTAAGAATCGATCTCCCGGCAAAAATCCTCGCGACTAATAAGTTCGCATGCTCACGTAGCGAGGTCGCAGTGAAATTCTGCGCCCTTGGTACCCTCTACACAATGATCGGGCCACAGCACCTGCGTAACCATAATCGAGTGCCAAGTTATCTAGAGAGGCAACGCTCTCCTGACTTGAAGCAAACGACAAATGACCCAATTGAATGCCG
>Ga0208879_1004180_pt1 | contig 11367 bp, 3 predicted proteins | sample Knorr_S15_td_Bot_FD_185605 | JGI IMG/M metagenome (GOLD analysis project Ga0208879, IMG submission 185605) | Marine microbial communities from Southern Atlantic Ocean transect - Knorr_S15_td_Bottom_ad_5009_LV_A (SPAdes) (version 2) | ecosystem: Environmental > Aquatic > Marine > Oceanic | place...
TTCTTATGCGCCGAGTGCTACTTTGTCTCTTCATTGCCGCATCCACCTTGATGGCTGGATGCTTAGGTGATGGTGAAGAGATATTTAGTGGAGGAAAAATGGCGTCAATTTTTGATGATTATGTTCTTATCGATGAGGCAGGTCATGGAGATACAAGAGAATTCTTGACCATCGATTTACGTACAAATGAAACTACCAATACCACCTGGGCAGTTTTCAATAAGGACTACGGTGGCAATTGTTGCGAGCACTACCTTGCGACTACGATCGAGGGAGATATCATGAATATTGGTGGAGAATACCCTGTTTATTCCGAAGACCGAGGTCACCAGTGGACAACCTATATTCCAGGTGTTCTCCCAGATACTCAATGCAGAACTTTCGTTCCAACAAATCCAGGTCAAGAAGGGCTTGGTGAAGGAAGTATTGTCCAAGCAACAAATGGAGATATTATCTCAATGACGTGGTTCCCATATATTGGTGCTGATGGCAAGATTGACAAATTCTATGCCATCTTGTATGATGATAGTGAAGAGGAATGGAAATGGTGTTACAACCGATTGACTGAACCGTTCTATGACCGTTCATGGCAAGTGGAAGTAGTAGGTCCAATTTCATCCAGTTTAGGAAGTGGAGAATGGGCCAGCATCGTCGTTTCAAACTTCTGGCATCAAACGCAGGATGCTGGCGGTCAAATCAGTGTTGATGGATTGAATTATTATCCATTCCAATTCCCAAGTAGAGGCGGTGGCGACCCAACGATTGAACTTGATTTAAATTTCACAGAATCCGATTTGCCAGCCTACTATGATGTTAACAAGCCACATAAGGAAATGCGCTCATTCCCATTCCCTTCAGGCGGATTACTCTTCCCTAATTATTATGATAATGGCAATGCTGCATACATGGACACCACATTGTCATGGAATGAACTTGAGGTACAATTCCCCTCCGAGTATTGTCAAATTGATACTAGTGGCGCAATACATTGTGTTAACAATTCTGGTACAAATTTCACCCACTTTCTTTCATTCGATGGAGCAAATACTTGGCAAAATTATACCTATGAACTGGATGAAGTATCAAGTGAAATTGAAGAATGGGAATTCCAGGCAAATGGAGAATTGGACCTCTTTATTCTGAACATTCGCTATCAAAGCAGCGAAGGTCCAGATGTTGACATGGTATACCATGTACGTGGATATTCAGAGGACATGTCTCCGGATACTCTTACCTACATTGGTTTGGGGGATTTAGATTCAACATCGGGTGCTGGAAATGATATTCGTTTTGATTTCGCCAGCCTTGCAGTATTGGCCGATGGCGGGGTTGTAGTCGCTTTCCACGACTCAACTGACCAAGATCCATTATTTGCTGTTGAGTTGGAACTTCCTCAATATTAATCTCGTAAAATACACTAATTTCGCAGATTAATATTGATTGAAATTATTGCATAATAATATGAGCAAAAAGGACTCTTTGAGATTGTTTAGGGGTATCATTGAAGACCTTTCATCAACAGCGTCAGTCTATGGCGAGAGGAGGTTATGCCCATCATGCATTCCTCCTTGTGGCGTTGATGTTGCTCGGTGGGCCCATTCAAATCGCCCTTTCGGCCCAATCTAGTGGAACTATTAGCGAGTCGAAATTAAGTGATGAGACTACATTATTACGCTCACAACCGTTCGCTCCAATTCCTCTTTCATTAGATGGACTAAATGTTAATGATTCCTTTGCTCTTTATGTTCCTGCTGATGAGCCAATAGTAGCCCTCGAACTACAGATCTCTCCATCGGTACAAATCACTCAAGCGCCAACAATTTGGCAAGATAATAGTATTTGGACACATTCAGATGCACTACTCGATGGTGCTAAGCAATCAGGTGCAGGATTATCGCTAAAAGGTGTAGATGCGGTGTGGAATTTCAATTCCGGCAATGATGGCTGGACCTTCTCCAATAGTTACTCGGGTCGCTCAATCCTTCAATGTGGAACCAATGGAAGCGGTGGCGGCTCGATTCGAACTTATGCCGGCTTAACCTATGCAACATCGCCAGTGGTCGACCTCAGCGGATTATCTACGGTTTCTTTCCACGCATGGGTCCGTCAGGGAAGTTCTGGTTGTGGTGAAGAGCCGGATGGAAATGAAAATTTTTACTTTCAATACAAAACAAGTAGTGGCTCTTGGGCTACTTTCCAGACATATTTAGGCTCGACCGCTGGGGGCACAGCGGCTCAATTGAATATCAATTTACCATCGGCAGCCTTGCACGCTAATGCCCGAATTAGAGCTCATCAGAATGGTGGTTCAGGCACATGTTGCGATTATTGGTTCTTCGACGATGTATTCCTTGATCTTCCATCCGCAGCAACTTGGACAAGTCCTACTATTGGCTGGGCTAGTAATGCATCTTTCCCAGTTTCTAAATCACTGATGGCACCGATGTATATCGATGCCGATATACCAACCGGCTCTCGCCTTGATTGGACGGTATTGGATGATAACGGCCTTGAAATTGATGGAATGAGTGGTTCAAGCAAAGTCATTCCTCTTCAGTTTGTCGACATTCAAAATATAGATGAAATCCGCATTAAGTTTGAATTTAATGAGTCCAATACTGGGCTAATACCGAGAATATTTTCCCTTTCCTTTGACGGAGCCTATAAGGACACGCTACAAGAAAATCCCCTTGATAGAGGTTGGACGATGAAGGGCGCATCTTATTCAAGCGCTCAGAATCAATTTTCTGGTACTGCTAACGATAGCGTAATGTCGCCATGGTATAGTGCCGATTTGGCCGTAGAATACTTGACATTCGGTGCCCAATCAACCAATTCTCAGTTGCAAATTCGCTTTGCAAGAGATGACAATTGGAGTAATGTGTATCTACTCACCCCAAATAATTCCGATTATAGGATGTTAGATGCAATGCACGGATTCCAATTGCAATTTGTTGCACTTGCACCTGCTGATGGCAATATGAGCAATTTTACAACATGGCAAGTAGATGAGATTGAATTCGAATTTAGTGGTGGTTTTTATCCAGCCCAACCCGCTATTGATTTTGCCCAAGACGATATTTTAGAATGGGGCGGCAGTGATGATAGAGTCGGCTCATGGGGTTGGCAAGACCGCTTCACCAATGGAGAAAATGAGGTTGAAGTTATTGCGGGGATTTCGGGATATGCTACGGCAAAGGCTTGGATTCCCCAAGATGATTTAGAGGCTCTTTCATTCTCACTCTTGGCTGAAAGTGGTACATTTAATACGGTCAATATCGTTGTAGGAGGGTCAATAATCGGCACTCGAACCTTTTCCAATATTAGCAATACATATATCAAAATTAATTCTTCAGAATTTGTTGACCTAAAATTAGAATTGAATGCATCTTCCTCCGCAGTTGCCTTTTTGGGTACATATTTTGTTGAAGTCGAATTTGAAGTTCTCGGCAGTGGAAATATTACCTTTGCAGGTTTGAGTGCGCCATATAATGCATCGTCCCTACTAGATGTTGGACCTCAATCTCCGTTCATTCTGGCATTAAATTCTGCTCGCAGAGGCTTGGTTCCAAATAATGGACAACTTTGGATACCGATACCATTCACCTCCTCCACACGAGGTGATTTAGATGTTAATTTGCTTTCAATAAATACCTCCTCAGAAGTCAAATTATTGAGCACTAGCATGGAGGATGAACCATTGATTTTGACTCCAAGTCAGCAGTGGATGACCATGCATGCCTCCTATCAAGTATTCAACTCAACAGCCAATATGATTCGTTTTGATGTTCTCGGTTCTCTCAATGATGCAACATGGTTCTTACCGATTTCGGGAGGTACACCGGTTGGTCAAGGCGATTATGATAAGGTCGAGTTACATCCGAGCACTGCTCTACAAGTGACTACAAATGGAACTTTTGTTAACTATAGTATTACTTTTAGACTCGAACCTGATTGGGATGACGAACAAGTATTGACAGTATCATCAAGACTGATTCTAAGCAGTAATACCGTCTCAATCCCAGCAACCTATACATGGGGTGGTTTTGGAAGTCAAGGATTTGAAAACGACTTAGAAATACATTCATTCTCGGTTTCAACCGATGAAGGTGAAATACCCCAATCAGTTAAGTTCTTACAATCGTCAGATGAGATACAATTTACCGTTGATATCGGATTTGAAGGAGTTGATAGCAATGCTTCATTTGCCGATGGTGATGCTGTGGTAGAACTTGTCAGAGGTGGACAAGTTATCGCAAATACAACTAGTTTGAATGAAGATATTTGGATTGTCAACGATACTATTCCTTTCACCCATGGTAATCTAACCTGGACTATTAGAGTCATTCCGATAAATGGTTCAGGCACAACATCCAATTCTGAAATTTCAAGAACTTTCTTTATTGATTCAGTAAAGCCAAGGGTGCTTGAAACCAGTGTTGGTTGGTATGACCACAGAGAGCCAAGTACGACGCAAACAATGCACATTCAGATTACAGATCAACCATCATTGCCGACCAACATTCATGCAAAAGTATGGCGTCAATGGCTTGAAGATGACAATATGAACGGTTGGCCAGACCCAGACGAATATTCTTCAATGGCCCTGCTAATACCATCAAATATTGAAGCATTAGTTGGCCAATATACACTATTACTGGATGATAGTGGAGGTAGTATCGGTCAGAAAGTTGCTGTGTATATTGTAGGTCAAGATACTGCTGGATACGCAATCAAAGATGCTGGTTCTAATCAGAGTGGTGAGCACTTATTCATGTACCAATTAGCACCTGATGGCGAGCCATCGATTAGTGCCAATGCATTCTCATGGCAAGGTGGGCGTCAATCATGGCTACATCCGGATATGCCATATGTTCTCAATGTTGATATTAGTGAGCCAAATGGTGGTTCTGACCTCGATCAAGTCATCGTGTCGTTGGCTGGAAATCAAGGCTCGGACCCACTGATGATAAGTTGGAATTTTGAAACTGGAAATTGCACAAGCGCTTCAATCCATGTCATTATTGATAACTGTGTGATGAAGGGAGAAAATGGTCAGGCCACTCCATACGAAAAAGATATGACTTTACAAATTGAATTACATTTGGCGTGGACAATGCCCGATTTGGGAGAAACGAGGAGAGAGCCTCACGTCACCGTAACCGATAGAGCAGGAAATGAAGTATCCCTCGGCTTCCCCGAAAATAGGTGGAAGTTTTCTGCAGCGATGGAAGTGCTTGAAGAATCAGTAACCCTACATTTGTCATCAGGAACTTTACTTGGTGATGGGGCGAGGTTAGGCCCTAATAGTGCGATGGAAATTTCAGGAGGCGTAGTTTTCACAGAAACTGGAACAGTTCCAGAGTTCAATTGTAGTATTGATATTTTATTCGCTGGAGAAAGCAAATCTGCCTTAGCACAACAAGGGATTTGGAACATTGCTCTAATCACGCCTGGCAATTCAGGAACAATTCCACTTACATGGGCTGTTGGTTGTATGCCCGAGCAAGGAATTGATACAACCGATAAAGGGACTTCAGTTCGTTGGATTGTAGTCGATGGTGAAGGGCCTATTCCAGTTGAGATTCTTTCACCAAGAATGGATGCAATACTCGACTCCGAAGTGCATGAGGTGCGAATTGTTGTTTCAGAAGAAGGTGGAATTGACATAGAATCTTTGCAATTGGTATGGTGGGTTGAAGATGAATTAACAGGTGACCGGTTAAGAGATGGAACTGAACCAATGGAATTGGTTGGCAGTGATATTGAAGGTCTTAGATTAGAACTCATATCGTCCTTTAATTTGTCAGAGATTAGCGGTGACATGTTGGAGGATAGACTGATAGTAGTTATTAGGATTGAGGGCCGTGATTTGGCAGGAAATCCGATTCTTGGACTTCTGGGGACTCCTTCGGGAACACCAATTGCACAATGGGGAATGAGATTTTTAGAGCCGCAGTATCAATTAGAGCCTTCATCTGTAACATATTCTCGTCTAATGGTTGAAGTTGGACAAACAACTTCTGTTCAAATCAGTATCAAAAACATTGGAACCTTAGATGGTACAACGGATGCGGTCATTACCTCTGTTTCCCTAGATGGTACACGTATTACAGTTCGCCGAACTAGCGTTGATGTCCCAAAGGGTGGAATTGGAATTATTAGTTTAGATTGGGGTCCTGAAAATCCAGGATTGCAATGGATTGAGGTGACGCTTGAAGACGGAGGTACTGCCAATGGCCCATCCATTGATGTTAGGCCGGAGAGAGAAATTAGTACCAGTGAGAAAATTTTCGGAGATGTCCATCCAGCATTGGGTGCATTTGTTGGAATTCTATTCCTTTCAATAATTATTACAGGGCTGATATGGGCTAAGAGATTAACTACCAATAAGGGTAGCAAAGAGCACTATGACTGGGATGAATATTCATCTGAATTGGAAGACGATGAAGAAGAATTTAAAATTGTTGATGAGGTCCAAGAAACTCAACCGATAGAGCAAGCGACAGCCGTTGTTACTCAAGTGCAACAAGAGGTAGTTGAAAGTGACTGGGAATTAGGTGCAGATGGCTATTGGTGGTATCATGATAAGGTTACCAATGAATGGTGGTACAAAGATGCTGAAGGTAATATTGTACAGTTCTCTTAAGGGGTGAATTACTTTGAACAATTTGATCGGATTACTACAAGTTGATTCAACTGTTGGAGATTTAGATGGCAATGCAAAACGCATTGAAGGCTTAGCAAATCAAGCAAAACTGAATGGAGCCAGCGTTGCAGTTTCTACCGAACTTGCAATTTGTGGTTACCCCCCACGTGACTTGTTATTACAATCTGATTTTATCAATAAAGCCCAAAAAACTGCCAGCGAATTAGATGTTGATTTGCCAGTTTTGGTCGGTACACCTATCGCTGCAGAAAATGATCGGCAATTACCATTCAATGGTGTTATTTTAGCAGGTCCTAATGGTGGCAATACAAGAGGCGAAGGAAGTGGTCGATTGGTTGCCAAAAAGCAATTACTACCAACATACGATGTTTTCGATGAAGCGCGTTATTTCAAAGCAGATACTCGTTCGGGTATTGCACGAACAATCTGTGGAATGGATTTTGGTGTTACAATTTGCGAAGATGCTTGGCAAGCAGCAGGGCAAACTCCCTCAGCATATGCAGCAGACCCTATCGAGCATCTTGCTGAATGGGGAAGACAGGGAGTAGAACTTTCTGCAACAGTCAATCTTAGCGCATCCCCTTTCCATTCAGACAAAGTAAGTACTAGAGTCCATGTAAGTCGCACAGCAGCACAAATCCTTGGTCACCCATTCCTGTTGGCAAATCAAGTAGGTGGCAATGATGATTTATTATTCGATGGTTGCTCTTTAATCGCATGGCCAGATGGGCAGGTAGTAATCGCTCCTGCTTGGCAAGAAGGTGTGCTATTAGTTGACCTTGAGAGCCCGCAAAATTGTCGCTGGATCGCTTCTGATTCTAAAGATTCTATCTGCATTGGTAATGATCAGATAAAATATCTTTCAAGTGATGATGACGGCCACGACGATGCTGAGGATTTAGTTGAAGAATTGGCAGATGCTGTTGTCACTGGCTTGTCTGATTATTGTCGGAAGTCCGGAATTACTTCTGTAGTACTAGGATTATCAGGAGGGATAGATTCTGCCGTAGCAGCCTGTGTTGCTGCAGCAGCAGTTGGACCCGAGAATGTCACTGCAATCGCAATGCCGAGTCGGCACTCCAGCCAACATTCTGTTGATGATGCACAATATACTGCACAAGCACTAGGTCTAAGCTTCTCAATTCGTGAAATAGATGAATTGCACAAGTCTGTTGAGAGTAGCATTGGTGATATATTGGCTTCTGGTGATCCAATTGCCAGTGAAAACGTGCAGGCGAGATTGCGAGCGATAATTGTCATGGGTCATGCCAATGCTCAAGGTAGTATGGCGATTGCAACCGGCAATAAATCAGAATTGGCTCAAGGATATTGCACTCTCTATGGTGATATGGCTGGTGGCTATACGCCATTGGGTGACCTCTACAAAATGGAAGTATATGCACTTGCTGAATTATTTAATTCACGGGCATTAGATGCCGGAAAAGAAGCACCGATAAATCAATCAACTCTAACCAAACCGCCAAGCGCGGAATTAGCACCAAATCAAAAAGATGAAGATTCGTTACCACCATATCCAGTATTGGATGCAATTCTCGAAGCCCACATAGAAGATGGATTGGATATTCAGTCAATAACTGATTTGGGTTTTGAAAGAAAAACTGTAATTGAAGTTCTAAATCGTTTAGGAAAAAATGAGCATAAGAGGTGGCAAATGTCACCAGCACCAAGAGTTTCAATGCGCGCATTCGGGCAAGGCTGGAGACATCCTTTAGCCTCAAAACACTCATGGAGAGGTTGAAGAACAATAGATTTCAGGCCAATATATGGGCGAAGAAATTCTCAACATTGCAGGTTATCGCTTTGTTGATTTGCTTGACCGCGATGATTTGCGCAAACCATTACAACAATTGTGTGCAAAACTTGAACTGAAAGGAACAATTTTACTTTCAGAAGAAGGAATCAATTTCGTTCTAGCCGCCACTGAGCCAAATATTAGGCAATTTCTCAATGAATTGGAGAAGGATGAGAGATTTGTTGGTATAACACTAAAGAAATCCTATACCGACTATCAACCATTTAATCGAATGAATGTTCGTCTAAAGAAAGAGATTATTTCAATTGGGATGGATGAGATTCAACCTGCACGATTTACAGGTGATGAAATTACACCGACAGAATTCAAGAAATGGTTGGATGAGGGACGAGAAGTTGCTGTTATAGATGCTAGAAATGGTTACGAATTACGAGTTGGTACTTTTGAGAATGCTATTGATTTGAATATCAAATCTTTTCGACAATTACCCAAAGCGACAGAACCATTGTTAGAACAGTTAGGGGAAATTCCAATCGTCATGTACTGCACAGGCGGAGTACGCTGTGAAAAGGCAAGTGCGATAATGCTCAATCAGGGATTCAAGAACGTTTACCAACTGAAAGGTGGAATTCTAGGATACTTTGAGGAAGTAGGCGGAGCACATTGGGTTGGCGACTGTTTCGTTTTCGATCAGAGAGTTTCTGTTAACCCTCAACTTGAAGAGACAGGTTTTGTACAATGCTTTGCATGTAGAGAACCTATTTCGCTAGAAGAGCAGAACTCACCAGAGTATGTTGTAGGAGAGTCCTGCCCTTATTGCATCGGTCGTATTCAGTGAATTGTCGATTACCAAATCAGCCAATCATCTGATAATTGTAGGTGTGTCCACGCATATAATTCATTACCGTTTATCCCATCCTGTGCAACGAAAATAACCTGAGTATCACTAACTATCATTTGACCGTATTGACCACTATCTGAATTGTTGCCAAATCCTTGATATGGGTCGAATTGTAATTGAATTACACCTGATGAATCAAGTGACCACAATGCAAATCCAACATCATCGGCTGAGGCGATGAAGATGATATCATTACCGATCTTAGAGATATGTCGAACATCAGAATCAACAACTCCGCTACTCAAATCTGTAGCGACGACAGTTCCATCAATAGTACCATCACTACTGCATAACTCACTTCCAAATGCTGCGGTGACGCAGTCAAAGAATATTTTTCCGCCATTGATCACCGCATCAGTTCTTTCTCCCGGAATCACAATATCAGTTGACAGAGAAGTAGTCATCCCATTGTTGAAGTCATAAGACCAAAGTGTCGGATTCACACCAGTTGTTTGTGCATCAAAAATTATCTTGCTAGAAAGTGAATGCAAGCCAAGGCCAGTGCCAATATTTGTTGGCCAATTGCCATTTGATGTATCCATCAATGAAGTCAACCAAGTGATATTTCCAGAACCTAATAATGCCAATTGTCTTCCGGAATTTGCAGTTGCAACCACTACCAATCCCTGTTCAGTAATTACACTAGAACCTGCAAGGGAATTGCCATTAGGATTGACATCATATGCAGTCAATTGACCAGAGAGTGATAATTGATATGGTTCAACATCACCATTAGAATCCTTAGCGATGAACCAAAGATTGTCAGCATCGCTATTGAGAATTGAAAATGTATTTGCAGATAACATCGACAAACTGGAATTAAGAATCTGCTGTGCTGAATTGTCAAATGCTGGTATCTGTGAAAGTTCAACCACATCGGTTGAATTAGCCCAATGAATCGTATTAGAAGTTGTAGTAAACACAACACCTTGGTTAAATGCAACTAATTTTGAATTGGTATCAATGCTATTTTGCGAAAATATATCTTGTATAATATGGGTGCCAATAGTGGTCCCATCACTGACCCATAATTCTCTTCCATTAATCCCATCATCAGCATCAAAGAAAATGAATTCTCCTTGTTCACTGGCCACACTGGTAAAACCCAATGCTTTGCCTGGTAGTGAATCACCTGCTGAATTGATGTCAACAAGCATGGTAGTTGTCTCCATTATCCCTTCAGTGACCCATAATTCGCAGCCGTCTAACGGATGAATTGCTGCTTGAATGATTAATTGATTATTTTCTAGCAAACCCGATGCTGAACACATAGTGTTCATTCCATTTCCACTTCCACTTTGGAAGTTTGAGATTCTTTCAGCGGTAAGTGGAGTTGAGCAAACTTTCAATTCCTCATCAACTTCATCATCCGATAGAATTCCATCAAATGCTGTTGAGTTTCCAGTTCCATCATCTATGCCAAAGCGTAGAATAAAACCAACTGGACAGACGTTGGATGGAGGTGTTTCCTTCTTGACAAGCGCAGGAGCTCCGTTTCCACCACCATCTCCATCAGCACCAATTTTACCATCACACAGTTCGCTAACAGTAGCAAATTCTTCATCGTCGAGATAATCATTTTCATTGAGATCTATTCCAGAATATATTGCTAAGCCACCTTCTGGACAAGTTGTATTACCGACATATATTGTCACCGTTCTAACGAGGCTAGACGAACCATTATCGCCTATTTCACCAGAGATTCCATTTGCACCTTGTGGACCTGATAGGCCTTCTTTACCATGGCAAATTTTTGTAGTGGAGGATATTTCCACATCCTCTAAAATTCCATTATGATTGAAATCAGTGCCAATAAAAATGTCTGTTCCACCTTCTGTACAAATCATATCAGCTTCACGACCTTCAGACCTAACAAGAGTTTCCACCCCATCTTGGCCATCTTTTCCTTGTGATAGTTGCAAACCGTTTAGAAGAATTAGTGCGTAACTTGACAAAATAAGTGCGATAGCGATTGACAATACCTGTATTACAGTCAATATTTTGGATTTTTTGCTTGGGCGA
>Ga0208879_1004181_pt1 | contig 11364 bp, 8 predicted proteins | sample Knorr_S15_td_Bot_FD_185605 | JGI IMG/M metagenome (GOLD analysis project Ga0208879, IMG submission 185605) | Marine microbial communities from Southern Atlantic Ocean transect - Knorr_S15_td_Bottom_ad_5009_LV_A (SPAdes) (version 2) | ecosystem: Environmental > Aquatic > Marine > Oceanic | place...
CACAACGGTTGGGGCGAGTTCACCGCCAAAGACTTCATCCATACCGTGACTCGGGTAGCGCTCCAGGAAGACTCGATCGCCACCGACCAGTTCCTGCTCCGCGGGTTGTTCGGTGAGACCGAAGAAGAGATCGCTGGCTACATCACCGCACCCGACCCCTACACCATAGTCATGGGGTCGATCGGACCCAATGCGGACGGCGCTTTTATCGCGGGCGCACAGCAAGGGAATGTCCTGATCCTCAGCGAGGCCCAATGGGCCGCTGAAGGGCTGGAGGGCATCGAGAAGCAACCGGCCGGGACCGGCCCCTTCCGGATGGCCGAGTTCGCACTTGGCTCCCATATCCTCTACGAGAGGGTTGAAGACCACTGGCGAGTGACGCCGGCCTTCGAAGAGTACAAACAGAACGTGGTGCCAGAGGTTGCCACCCGCTTGGCCATGTTGCTCGCGGGCGAGGCCCACATCGCGGAGATCGACCGTGACCTGCACAAGACGGTCGTAGAAAGAGGGATGGAGGTCGTCAGCAGTGTGCTGCCTGCGATCCAGTTTAGCTTTATCATGGGCGGCAACTACCGCCCCGATCTGGCGGACCGCTACGATCCCACGGTGCCGGTGACCGACATCAGGGTCAGGGAAGCAATCAACCGCGCCGTTGACCGCCAGGAGATAATCGACACGTTATTCGCCGGCAACGGAGAGTTCCAGGAGGTCTGGGCGTACCATCCCGCATTGCCGGGTTACGACCCCAAGTGGGGCGAAGAATTCGAAGCCAAGTACGGGTACGACCCGGAAAGGGCCAAGGAACTGCTGGCGGAAGCCGGCTATCCCGATGGCTTCACGATGCAACTTAAGCTCACCCAATTGCCCGGACTGCCGGAGATGATACCGGCGGCGGAAGCCCTTTTCGGGTATCTGAGCGCCATCGGCATCAAGGTCGAGGCTGAAGATATGGAGTGGGCCAAGGTACGCTCGAACTACCGGGCCAAGACCACCCATAACTGGATCTATCCGATCCGTGGCACCTACCGGCCGGCCCAGGTAACGTTGCGCTTCTACAACGTCAGCGCTCTGGATGGATTCATCTCCTCGTACGAAAACAAGATTATCGACGAGAAGTACCTGGAGATGGGCAACTCGGTTGACGCGGAAGTGAGGGCCACGCTGCTCCGGGAGATCGGACAGATAAAGTTCGATAATTATGCCGAGGTGCCCATCGCTTGGCTGCCCGGCCAGATAGTCATCGATCCCAGTATCGTCAAGACATTCACTTATCCCGGCAACATCAACGCGTCGTTCAGCCACATCGCAGGCGTGGTGCTTGCCGATTAGGCGCCGCTCACCCTGAATCTAAGCCCCTGAAACTTGGGGGACCGGCAGTTTACCGCCGGGGTCCTTGGTTGGCAGGATTCGCCTTCCTGGACCCGGCGGTTTGCGGCCTCCGGGCAAGGCTGCCCGAACCATAGAGAACGCTAACCTCACGTTGGCAAGCCCCACCTCGGATAGAGAGGTGGGGTTGGAGAGGTGGTCCGTTGCAACGATACATTCTGGTCCGTCTATTTCAAGCCTGTATCTCGTTGATGGCCGTCACGGTAATTATCTTCTCGTTGGGGAGGATCACCGGGAACCCCCTGGACGTTCTGCTCCCCCTGGAGGCCGAGGAGGAAGACCGGATACGCGTCGAGAAGGTGTGGGGGTTGGACAAACCCATCACCACCCAATATTTCATCTTCATCAAGAATGCGGCCTCGGGTAATTTCGGCGAGTCGATAAAATGGCGCGGAAACTCCGCCATGGGCCTGGTCCTAGACCGTCTGCCAGCCACCGCCATCTTGGCCCTCGTGGCCTTGGGGGTGGCCACATTGATTGCCATACCCATCGGTGTGATATCCGCCGTCCACCGTGGTACCGTATTCGACTTCGGCGGCAAGATAGTCGCCTTATTCGGGCAGAGCCTGCCGGCATTTTGGTTGGGCATAGTGCTGATGTGGATCTTCGCCGTGGAATTGGGCTGGTTGCCCACATCGGGTAATTCGGAAGTGAAATCCATCATATTGCCGGCCATCGCCATCGGATGGTTCCAGGTGGCGGCCCTCATGAGGCTGGTGCGGTCATCGATGCTGGACGTGCTGGACTCGGAGTTCGTGAAACTCGCCAGAATCAAGGGCGTTTCCGAGAACAAGGTGATTTGGAAGCACTGCCTCCGGAACGCGGGGATCACTCCATTGACCTATTTTGGCCTCATCTTAGGCGGCTTGATGGTAGGGTCCGTCTCCATCGAGACGGTCTTCAACTGGCCCGGAGTGGGGCTACTGGCGATAGACGCAGCCAGGGCCAGAGACTTCCAGGTGCTCCAAGCGGTGGTGATTATGTTCTCCGGGATCTATATCGTGGCCAACCTCGCCGTGGACATCGCTTATGCCTATCTCGACCCCCGTATCAGGTATACCTAACTCCCCGATAAAGGCGGGGCGCCAGCGGCCGGAGGGCCATCCACACTTGGGTGGCGCAAATAATCGGACTCCGGCCAGTCATGATACAGACGATCACAGGGAGAGAAAGTTCGATGGCCGACATCACAATTAGATCGCCATTGGTGCAAAAACCGTGGTACTCTCCCGGCACACTGCTAAGGAACCTGTGGGACCTCCGGCAATATCCGGTGATTCCCGTATTCATTCTTATGATTGTGCTGGTGATTCCCGCCATCTTCGCTGAACTGATTGCGCCTTATGATCCAGTGGAAAGTAGTCTCAGAAACCGGCTGCTGCCTCCCTTCTGGATAGACGGGGGAAGCACAGACCACATCTTGGGCACGGACAAGGTGGGCCGGGATATATTAACCCGCCTGATCTACGGTTCAAGGGTGTCAGTCGTAATAGCCAGCGTTTCGATCCTGGTCGGTGGTTTTATTGGAGTCAGCCTGGGAATAATCGGAGGTTATTTCGGTGGCTGGGTCGACTCGTTGATCATGCGGGCCGTTGACATATCTCTTTCAATCCCCATCATCCTACTGGGATTGGTCCTAGTCGCGGCATTGGGGCCCAGCAAGAGCACTGTAATCATCGTTGTGGTGATCCTTTTATGGTCCCGGTATGCCAGGTTGGCCCGAGGCGAGACGCTGGCCGTGAGGACTCAAGACTATATCGCCCGAGCCCGGGTATCCGGAGCAAGCCACACCAGGATCATGATCCACCATGTATTTCCCAACATCTTTAACAGCGTCATGGTGCTGGCCACCCTCCAGGTCGGCTTCGTGATAATACTGGAAGCCACCCTCAGCTTCTTGGGCGCCGGCATACCGCGGCCAACCCCGGCATGGGGTTTGATGGTGGCTGACGGAAGATCGTTAGTGGTAACGGCTTGGTGGTTGGCATTCTTCCCCGGAATCGCAATCATGCTGGTCGTCCTTTCGATGAACCTTTTGGGTGACTGGCTGCGAGACAAGTTCGACCCCAAGCAGCGACAGATTGGTTAAGGATATTCATGTCTAATAATGACATAGTTCTGGAAGTGAAAGACCTTCACACCTACTTCTTCAACCGTCGCGGCGTGACCAAGGCGGTAGACGGCATTTCTTTCTCCCTGCGACAGGGCGAGACCCTGGGGATAGTGGGCGAATCGGGCTGCGGTAAGACCATGACGGCCCTGTCCCTGCTCGGTCTGATACCCAAGCCGGCCGCCCGCATAGTTTCAGGAGAAATCATCCTGGACGGCGAAGATCTGGTTCAGAAGACCCCTCAAGAGATGCGGATGATCCGCGGCCGTAAGATTTCCATGATTCTCCAGGACCCGCAGACCTCGCTTAACCCGGTGTTCTCCATCGGCAACCAGTTGATTGAAGCATTGGCCATTAGCCAGAACGGGAGCCGAAAGACGATGGTCAGCCGGGCGGTTGAGGCCTTGCGCAATGTGAGGGTCGCCGCGCCCGAGAGCCGTTTGCACGACTATCCCCACCAGATGAGCGGGGGAATGAAACAACGGGTCCTCGGCGCGATCGCGATAGCCAGCACTCCCAAAGTGATTATCGCCGACGAACCCACCACCGCTTTGGATGTGACCATCCAGCTCCAATACTTGAGACTGCTTAAGGAGATTCAGGCGAATACGGGGATGGCCATCATCTTCATCACCCACGACTTCGGCATCGTGGCCCGGATGTGCGACCGGGTCGCCGTGATGTATGCCGGTCGCATCGTGGAGAGCGCCGACGTCCGCAGTCTGTTCAACAATCCGACCCACCCGTACACCGAAGCGCTGATTGCCTCCGTGCCCCAGATGGACAAGACCGACCGGCTTTTCGCCATCGACGGACAACCGCCGGCGCTGTTCGACTTGCCGGAGGGCTGCCGTTTCGCCGCCAGGTGCATGCACGCGCGGCCCCATTGTCACGAAGAATACCCAGGCATCTTCCAGGCTGGGGAAGACCACACGGCTTCATGCTGGATGCTGGACGAGTCTTGGGCTCAGACAGAGCAGGAGGTCACGACGTGAGCCAGGAACTGCTCCGGGTTGAAAAACTGAAGAAGTATTTCCCCGTGACCAAGGGATTGGTGCTCATGAAGACGGTGGGCTACGTCCAAGCCGTGGACGGAATCAACTTCACCATCAATGAAGGAGAAACACTGGGACTGGTGGGTGAGTCGGGCTGCGGGAAGACGACGACCGCCAAAATGATTCTCAAGCTGGAGACCCCGACCGAGGGGAGTATCTACCTTAACGGCCGGGACATCCAGGGTTTCAAGGGACCGGAACTCCGAGAATTCCGGACCCAGGTGCAGGCAGTCTTCCAGGACCCGTGGTCGTCCCTGAGTCCCCGCATGAAGGTTAGGGACATCGTGTCTGAAGCGCTGGTGGTTAACCGAAAGGTTTCCCGCCAGGAAAAAGACGACCGGGTTGAAGAGGTCCTGAACCAGGTTGGCCTCCATCAGGGGCAGATCGACCTCTACCCTCACGAGTTCAGCGGAGGGCAAAGGCAGCGGGTCGCGGTGGCCAGCGCATTGGCGTCGTATCCCAAGTTAATCATCCTTGACGAACCGGTATCGGCGTTGGATGTCTCGATCCGCGCCCAAGTGATGAACCTGCTGGTAGACCTCCAGGCGCAGACCGGGATCGCCTACCTGCTGGTGGCCCACAACTTGGCCACCGTCCGGTACATGGCCCACCAAACAGCGGTGATGTATCTGGGCCAGATAGTTGAGTACAGTCCCACCGAAGAACTGTATAACAACCCACTTCACCCCTATACCAAGGCCCTCTTCTCAGCGGCGCTGCCCGCCCACCCGGACGACGAACGAGAGGAAATCGTTCTAACGGGGGAGGTTCCCTCGCCCATCAATCCTCCGTCGGGCTGCCGGTTCCATCCACGGTGCCCCTTCGCCATGGACCGGTGTTCCGTGGAGGCGCCGTTGCAACAAGACAAGGGCAACGGCCACCTTGTGGCCTGCCACCTCTACGACTAAGAAGCGCTTGATCGAGGTTGCCCGGATTTCGGGTTTCCTTCCCCGGGTTTTCCTGACCGAATGCAGCCAATGAAGAGGAGCGCGTTGCCCTGCAATACTGCGCGAAGAGACCCTACGAACAGCAGCCTCTGATTATGACTTTGACTGCAGAGAATTCAGGACCCGTCGACTGGCGGCAAAAATAGCCGCCATAACGCCGCCCAGCAGCGCCCCCGCCGCTGCTCCGGCCGCCATGCTCATGGCGACGAAACTCAATACCTCTAAGAGGCCCATGCTGTACTGTCCGCCGCCCAAGACCAAGATCAAGAGCATTCCGGGAACAAGACCGATCATCGCCCCAAATAGTGCGCCAAATTTGAGGCCCCGCCGAAAGAACTCGCCCGAATTACCCAGGAATTGCATTCTTCGCCTCATTAGCCGTCCTCAGGCGCCTGCGCAAACGTCCCACCCGCACGGCCGCCCATATAGAGACCTAACGGATGATGTTTAGCCTACCGTCAGTGGTGTGTGCGTATAAGCTACCCGACGCGAAACTCAATGGCGCCGACAGAGACGCCTCCAGCTTGATGCTCCACTCAGCTTGGCCGCTGAATCGGTCGACCGCGTATAAAACGCCGTCGGCGGTGCCAAAGTACAAACTTCGACCGATGACGATTGGTTGCATCAGCATGGCAGCAGGCGCTTGGAACTGCCACAATATGTCTCCTTGAAGCGGGTCTATTGCATATATGCCCCCCAGGTCGCTGCCCAAGTAAAGGGCCTCGGGCGTTACTGCCGGTGCGACCACGAAGTCGCCCACTTCTCGGGGCAAGGACACCCTCCACGTGAAGCCGGGTTGGGTGGGGGGCGATGGCACCGGCACTTGCCAGATCCATAGTTGAGCCCAGATTAAATTCAACGAATATTCACCGGGCAACTCCCTGGCATTGGCGTCAAAGGCCAGCAGATCCCCCTCGGAAACAACGTAGATCCGGCCGTTTCCGAACACCGGACGGTTGACCAATATACTCCCAGTTCGAATCCGAAGCCTTTTGTCGCCAGTCCTTGCATTTTGAACAAATATATTTCCTTCCGACGATCCCACTACAACCTTGCCCCGGTAAACGGCGGGTTGCTGGACCACCGATGAACCCACGTCCAGCTTCCAGATCCGCCGTCCCGATTCTGCATCTATCGCGTAGACGTTACCGTCTTGGGCAGCAGCGTAAACGATACCGTGATCGACCACCGCCGATCCTACGAGCGGACTATCGGAATCGAATTCCCATTTTATAGATCCTGAATCCAGATCCAATGCCAAGAGACGTTTGTCTTGAAGCGGCAGATACAGGCTGTCGCCAGCCACCGCCGGGGTGCCGTGGACAGGCCCGGTGGTTACCGTCTCCCAAAGTGTTTTGCCATCTTTTTCATCGATAGCCGTGACCTTGAAATCGCCCCCGATGTAGACAACACCGTCCACAATGGCGGGAGACGATCGAGTTGCCACACCCAGGTCATAAAACCGAAGAAGCGTGCCATTGAGAACTGGGAAGGATCCGGAGATGTAACTTGACCCATCTGGGTTGGCGCCATTCATGGTCCAGTTTTCGGGCGATGATACCGATGTGAGATTGGAGGATGGGGCTTTAAACAGCCAAATCATGGGATTAGGCACGTACGGGTAGTTGAACCAGATCAGGATCGCCAAGGCAACGCAGGCGGCGAGTCTGAGTGCCCAGTTCTTTTTGCTAACAGAACCTGTAAAATCAGAGGACTGAGCCCATCCTGGACGCGTTATTATTCGGCGCTGGCAGTTTCGGCACGCGTAATCCTCGGGTTCGTTGTCCGCTCCGCAAAATGAACATATGATTGCGCTGCGCATAGGTGGCTCAGTCAAACATTCTGGATGGCATTGGCTTCTAGATATTAACTCAAATCTCCTATGCCGGTCACTACTACTAAATCTCTCGCCGATGCCCGCAATCATCTTCACTGACCCATCGGAGAGGGTGGGATCTCGAGGGTCCACTTTGACGATCAGCGTCGCAGGCGGATATGAGTTCGGGGCGATTGAGACCGAAGCCGTCGTGTGGGTAACAGCGGGGCGACGCGAGACATCGTGCCGATAGTCGTTACATTGAGGCCGGGTTCTTAGAGCCAAGGGGTCCCGGCGGCGAGTTCCGCAAAGCCTTAGGTAGGTCGAAGGGCCAGCAATTCGCTCATCAGTGGAAATCCGCTCTAATCCATTCAGCTAGAAGGTTATGGTGACCGCGACGTCCTTGTTGACTGTAGACGAGCAAACAAAGGGTCCGAAAATCGCGAGGCTAAAAACCCCCAGGAAATGATCACAAAAAAAGGTCCCTTTTTTTGACGCCCGCGGAGTTTCCCTCAAACCTGGTTCTGCCCGCCAACCCTTGATGACCAAAACCAAGTCTTTTTGGAGGACCGATATTTGCATTCTACTCTGATATCGAGTTCGGGACTCCCATTTCGGAGCGGCAATATCTGGTGCCGATCGCTCCCGAATCATTTGCGCATTCGATCTACGGCACCAATTGAAGCGTGGCCGGTCGACAACATCTCCTCCCGAAGCCGCCTGGGTACAGCGGTGGTCTTGCTGGCCGTTTAAAAGTTACTTCAAAACGCAAAATGGATAGGCTGCTCCTGGCAGAATTGAGAGCGGACTCTTGGTGCAGAAGTATACAGAGTCCGCACGGAATTCCGACGGCCCACGAGCGGAAAAACCCGAAAATTCCGCGGATAGTCCGTATGTACTGTCCATGTGGACGAGTCCACGTGGAATGAGAGCGGAATTGGCCCATTTCGGAAGGTTGGACTGTGGACAAGGCAAACGCTGGCTGGAACCAATAGCCAAGGCTCTTATTGGTCCCAACCGGAAACGCTGGCCCGCTCGTCTTTTTCCTAAATCGCAATTCGGCTAGCCAACTCCATGCCGATCTTCTTGCTCAACTTCCTGGCCTCGACGATCGCGCCTTTGCCAAGGGCTAATTCAAACTTTTTCCGGAGGCTCAGGGCTACGTCCAGGTCACAAAAAGGGGGATCTATTTTCAGCCGGGACTTGAAACTGGCAGCGGTACTAGCAGTGGACGCCTGCTAGCAAGATCGGAAAAGTGTCACCCAATCGAAAGCTCCTTCAGCCTGGTAGTCCCTGATCTTTCTGGCCAGCCCCTTGCTGGCACGAATTGGTCCTTACCGGTCGGTGATCGCCCACAGGGAAGCTCCAGGCGTTCCCAAGTATCTGGTTAACGCCTTGATTCTCTCCGGTGAATAGGAAAGCCGTTAATCAGCGCAAGCCGTTGGGTTCGTTGTCGAATCTGGGGCTTCCGCGGCAGACAAGCTGGGCCACCGTCTCTTCGCCCTTCACCGCCTCCAAGGCCACTTTGGCCTTGAACGATGGGCTATGCTTCCTCCGTTCTTTCGACATGTCCCACTCCTCCCTCACAGCAATCCTTCCCTGGAAAGACGGCTATTTTAGGAGCAGAACTCTCACCAACCATGAGAACCAGGATGCTTGCCGAGACTCAAGGCAATCACGGGGCCATCGATGGTTGTTTATTTCATTGATAGCAATCTGGTCTACCAGATTTGGTCCGATATTCTCACTCGATTCTCGTGCTCCGACGAAGACCTCAGTCTTCCAGACCGATTCAGACCCCGCCTTCGCAATCTCTCCAGCTACGGGTTGATGTCGAGAATGGATTCTCCAATAAACGGTCCGTGTAAACATCTCTGGCGACCCTCGGTCGCATCAATCTGTTCCGAAGTGACCCGTGATTCTTGGCGTTCTGAATTCTGGAAGTAGGCCCTAACGATCGGTGTCTCCCGGTTACGATTGGCCTTCATCTAGCTAATTGGCACAATTCGTCACGCATATGTCATGATGACGATTGTAAGGTTTTGGTTCCTGGAGAGCGGCGATTCTTGGTCGTAGGAGAATAATGACATGAATGAACTGCGACTGATCGCGGTGTTGCGATTATCTAGCAAGGCTCAAACCCAAGGGCACGGTAGGGAACGACAAGAAGAAGATGAAATAAGGGCGTACGTTGACGAATTAGGAGCTTCCCTAGTCGATACTTGGTTTGTAGCCGAGCGCGCCACAGTATTCGAACGGCCCCAATTTGAGGCGCTGCTAATAAAGGGCATCTCCCTACGCCGGCAAGGTGTTATCGACGGGCTAATATTGGGGTCGGTTGATCGATTGTCTCGCGACCCATTTGACGGTGGTGCGGTATGCCGAGATGCACTAAAGGCCGGTCTCAGATTATTTTTTGCCGAAGACCGCTTAGATGCATTTCGCGAAGAAAATCAGGCAAATATCATTGGTCTTTTGGTAGCTTCGAGAAAATACGCCCAGAGGCTAAAGGCACAAACTATGCCAGCTCGAAGGGCAAGGGCTGCGCGCGGGAAAATACCTAACGGTCAGGTTCGATGGCCGTTCGATTATGACTCTTCTCGAGGTACAGCCTCACCAAATCCGGAACGAGCCCGATGGGTGAGAAGTTGGTATGTACAGCTGCGAAATGGAGGATCATTTGGGTCCATCAAAAAAATGATGGAACAGGCTGGAATACCCGCTCCGAAAGGGGGTAAGATTTGGAGCCGCTCAACCATCTCGCGCATTCTAGCTGACCCGGCAATAAAGGGGGAGTTCTATCACGGCTTCGAGAAAATGGAGCCGCGGGATTATTGGGAGCCATCACAGCGGGTCCGGTCGGAGCCGGAATTGATATATTCCGACCAAGCAAATGCTATATTAAATTTCGAAGAGTGGGAATATATCCAGACGATTCTGGGAAGAAATAAGCAACACTCACGCCGAAATACCAAATATGACTATTCACCATTACATGGGCTCGTTAAATGCCAATGTGGGCGCAAGATGGGGGCATACACTCATCGAAAAAGCAGCATCGGTTATTTTCGCTGTGGTGTTTGCCGCAACGGCGATGTCAACACGTCGAAACTCTGGGAATCGGTTCGCGAATGGTTGCTAACTTGCGTCCAGTCTTCAAATGCATTCGCTGATTTGGTCGTGAACGGGATAGAAACGCCCGAGACGATTGACCAAGTCAAAAAACAGGTTGACGCTGATTTAGCAGAGATAAAGGACATCGACGAATCAATCACAAGAGCAATAAGAATGGGCGCTCGCCTTAGCCGTTACGAGGACCGTGTCGACGGCATTATTCAGGAATTGGAAACGCGGCAGACCCAGGTCAAAGAAGATCTCGCAAGGAGACAGACTTTTCTCGATGCCCTCGTGGAGAAAGAGGCAAGTATCAGCATGTTAGTATCTTCGGTTGACAAGTTCCGAAAACAGTTACCCGATGTCACTGATTCCGAGTGGCGGCAGCTATTGCTTGATCTTGGTTTGACCGCAGAGATAAAACCGAACGGTAGAGCAGACGTTAGAGTAAGCCTAAGATTCTCAGGAGTCATCAAACGAAAGATTGCGCAGCCGTTACCACAAACTGGACAAATCCTTGGAGGGTTTCTGTCCCTTCGTTCTTGAAGGAAGGGCAGCCGGACAGACCGAGATTTGGCAGCCGATGGCGCGGACAGCATCGACCCAAATGCCAACTAAACCAGATCCGCTTTGGATCGGCCATGTTCTGGCCAGACGATAACAATGCATTTTCTTCAAGCAACTCAGGCACGAAGCACAGCGCTCAAGACCAGAATATCTTCTAATACAACGTCTTTTTCTGGCATATAAAATCGTTCAGGATGGCCTAGTTATCAAGTTCACGGCGAGTCTGCCGACGGTACCCTAACGTATGAACGGACTTGTATGCAAAGCATGCTTACTAATCGCTAGCCGTTAGCCAGTCCCTGCAAATGGCGGGCGAACTCGAAGCGGTTCTCGAGAAGGCTGATGTCCATGGCGAAGGACGCAGGGCCC
>Ga0208879_1004185_pt1 | contig 11361 bp, 7 predicted proteins | sample Knorr_S15_td_Bot_FD_185605 | JGI IMG/M metagenome (GOLD analysis project Ga0208879, IMG submission 185605) | Marine microbial communities from Southern Atlantic Ocean transect - Knorr_S15_td_Bottom_ad_5009_LV_A (SPAdes) (version 2) | ecosystem: Environmental > Aquatic > Marine > Oceanic | place...
AAGCCTGCTGACCCAGACCATCCCTATCTCAAAAAGAAACAGATAAAACCTGTAAAAGGTCTAAAACAAGACCCAACTACGGGAGACCTCATAGTTCCTATTTATTGCAAAAATGGGAATATCATTAGCCGCCAAACTATTAACAAAGAAGGAGATAAGTATTTCCTGAAAGATGGACAAACTAAAGGAGGATATTTTGATTTTGGAGAAACAACAGAGAATATTGTAATTTGCGAAGGTTTTGCCACTGGAGCAAGTATTTTTGAAGCCACAGGTTACAGAGTCCGATGTGCATTCAACTGTGGAAACCTCAAAGATGTAGCCATAATCACAAGAGATAAATATCCGAATTCAAGGATCATCATAGCAGCAGATGACGACCACAAGACCGAAGGCAATCCAGGGCGAACTAAAGCATTAGAAGCAGCCCAATTAATAAGTTCCTCAGTTATGTTTCCTGACTTCGGAGAGGCCCCGCCAGAGAAAGCAACAGACTATAATGACCTCCGTTTGCTAAAAGGTTTGAAGGCTGTCAGGAAGTGTTTTGAAGAAAATCTGAAACCTTTAAATATAAATGAAAAATGTACCGAACCTGACGCAAAACAGAAAAACTTAATTAATAAGTCAGGTTTACGAATTGTTAAAGCATCTGATGTAATTATTAGACCTGTCAAATGGCTTTGGCCAGGTGTGCTGGCAATGGGAAAGTTGGTCATTATTGCTGGATATCCTGGGCTTGGAAAGTCACAGGTATGCTTATATATTGCTGCTATTGTTTCTAAAGGAGGGGAATGGCCTGTTTCAGAAGAAACCTGTGAAAAGGGCAGTGTTTTGATTCTAAGTGCAGAGGATGGGACTGAAGATACAATTGTAGCTAGACTTAAAGCAGTTAGTGCAGACCTTGAACATATCCAAATTGTAAAAGCGGCAATTGGGAAGGATAAAGACAGAGTTTTTGATTTAACAAAGGATGTTGGGAGATTGCGAATCGCTGCAAAACTTCTTGAAAATGTACGTTTGATAATTGTTGATCCAATCAGTGCATATATGGGGAGTATCGACTCGCACCGTAACGCAGAGGTGCGGACAGCTCTAATACCAGTAATAGAATTTGCTGAAGAAATTGGAGCCTGTCTGTTATGTGTCACTCATTTAAATAAAACAGGGCAGGGTAATGCTTTAAGTCGGGTAATAGGTAGTATTGCTTTCACAGCTGCAGCACGTGCTTCTTTTGTGGTTATCCGAGATAACAATGATACTGATCGTCGTTTAATGCTTACTTTGAAAAATAACCTAGCAAAAGATACTCACGGTTTTGCTTACAAGGTCGGTGAAAAAAAATGGTCTGACATTACCGCTTCGCACATAACATGGGAAAAAGAATATATTGATTTGGTTGCTGATGAAGTGTTTTCTTCTGAAGGACAAAGAGAAGACAACAAAGGAATGGCAGAAGAATTTTTACTTCAAGAATTGGCAGATGGTTCGGAAGTTCTCTGCAATACGTTGTACAAAAAAGCCAAAGCTATGGATATAAATTCCAAAGTTCTTTGGAATGCGAAAAATAAAATAGGAGCTAAGATTAATAAAACAGGATTTAAAGGAGGATGGGCATGGTATTTACCAAATGTGTCCAAACCTGAAGATTCCCAACATTCCAAGATTCCTGAAGATTCCCAAATAATTAATAGGAATCTTGTGGAATCTTCGATAAAAAAAGAATCTTCGCAAACATCATTTACAGAGATAATTTAATGCATAATACCTTGAAAATGTCAGCTTTTGAAATGCTCAACAAGTTGTCAGAAATAAATATTCTAGTTTTTCGTAATGGTGATGATCTTAAAATCGAATCTAAATCTCCATTATCAAATGAGAACAGAAATTTAATCAGACAGAACAAACCATCATTGCTTAATTACTTACAGTGGAATGATTCAACAATTAGAACACAAACACATTATTTAGGTATGCAACCTTCACCTTGTACCAAACCGCATAGACTTAAACTATTCTGGTCAATACTCGGAGAATGTATTGAAGAGAGAAAGGAGTTTCATTTTCGATGCGATAATGTAGAGGAGGCCGATGAATTAAAAAAGTTAACTTATTCCATGGTGTTTCAGATCAATGACATATGGGAAGTTTACCTTGATGATCTGGTTGTGAAAGCGAAGCCACCGAGGAGTAATGCTGTACCGAACACCCATTGAATATATAGCTTCCAGAAATTTATTCCTCTTCACAACCTTCCAAAACCTAAAACCACATCTCTTGTGAATAAATCCAACTAATTCTTCACAGTCAGAACCCTCCAAGAACAATTTCCACATTCTGTATCCTAAAATAATTTTGTAAATAAGGAACATTTATGTTATTTTAGCCCTTCAATTGAAGAAATCGAGCATTTTTTCCTAAACTTTCCAAACCAGAGGATTTGAATGAAAAATTTGATAATTGTAATCAGCATTTTGTTAACTGTTTTATTGTTAGGATGCACAGAGAAGGGAGTTTATGTTGGGGATTTAAAAGATGGGAAACCGCAAAAATCAGGAAGATTTTACGAAGACCAGCCAGATGTAACTGATGACCATCAAATTCATTTTAATTATGTAATAGCAAAAGGTGCTGAAGATAGAGAATGGGATATCAATGGCAAAATGGAAAAAATTATTTATGAAATGAATAAGGTAATGTTAAAAGCAACTGCCAGCAATAATGAAGGTGATGGTATAGCTAGAAAATATAAGTTCGATTACAGAGAAGATGGAAAGCTAGATATAACTTTTGTGAAACTTGATAAAACATTCAAGCAGCTAGACGTTGAAACCAATTCTGAAGCCAATAATTATATTTCTCCTTTCTTATATTTTAAAAAAGGAATGAAAAATAAGAAAAAAACTTATTTCAACTTTGTAGACATAGATGCACCTGATGGCGGAAGTGCGAGTGTAGGTTTTGCATCATTATTTTTAAGAAATAAATCAGTTCCCAGTGATTATAGAAAAAAAATAATTGGTCTTCATGAATTACTACATACCCAGGGGATGGGCTATAACTGTATGCCATGGATTCGATCATATGAAGAAGGTAATCACAGTAATCATTTGAAAGACTATGATCAGCGAACAATGTTAAATGCAGGAGAAAAACTAGGAAAAATTTATGCTCATAACATTGATAATTGCCCTCAATTAATGGACTCAGTTTATTTATCACCAACATCAAATGACCCATACGACCCCTATCAAATTAATTGTTTATTCAAGTTAGGGAAGTATGACCATCCAAACTTTTTGAGAGTTTTAGATAGATTGAAAAAAGATGGTAGATACAACTGGAAAATAAGATTTGGACCTAGTTGTGGATTCAGAGATCAAAATAGAGGGGGCTCAGGATATTTTTTATTTGAATCCAATACTAATATTTTAGAAACGTATTGATAATTAATATTGATTTATGGGGTAATGATGGAAGTTATTTAAACCGTTCCGGAGAAATACTGGGTGCACTGTTAAATTTACACTGTATAAAAATGAATAAGTCAGGTGAGCCAGCACATCCACTATATCTAAAAGCTGACTTAAAGCCTGTACCTATGGGAACCTGACATTGTGTGGAACAGGAATGAACTATCATCCCCTGTGAGTAACCCCCACTAATTCTTCACAGTCAGACACCCTCCAAGTAAAATCCCCATTCTTGTAAATTACCCCCTCTAAATCATAAAAAATGACTTGTAAAATATTAATATAGTCTTAAACTACTCAGTTGGTCTACAATCTTGTGCTGATCCAGTAACTCTGGATTCTCTAAATAAGAGTCTCTGATTCCAAACATCTGAAGATATAAATTTTTACACTTATTTCTTCTCATTACTGGTGAATAAAAAAAGATGAACAAGATTTTACAAATAATTCTCATATCCCTTTTTAGTCTTACCGTCATCTCCTGTTCGGATAAAGATAATTCATCAAGTAGTTCAAGTTCTATAGACAATTACGATACTTCATGTCCGCAAACTAATTACATTTCCAAGGTCAGCCATTTAACTTCAGATACTGGAAGTCGAAGCTCGAATCTTATGGACAAAGTCTTATATGTCGATCGTAAGGCGTTGTCGAATTACTCGGCTGACCCCTACCTCTCCCTTGATATTTTCCAGGGCTTCCAGCCTGATGGAGTTAAAGAAAGTTTTTCGAAACACGAAAAAAATGAGTTTGATAGAATCGACCTGAGTGAAAGTGCGCCGAGCTTATCCGGAACATTCACCCAGGAAGCCTGGATTTACACTGACTTCACCAAAGACGGGACGCAGAGTATTTTTGGTCCTTCACCCTATCTTCAGTTACATAGAGATCCAGATCAGTCTGAATATGAAATCAGATTAGGCTTCAACTACTCTGAAACTGAAGCCACTATAAGCTTTGCTGTACCAAATATTATCAAGAATATCGACTGGTATCACTTGGCAGTGACTTTGGATTCCGAAGGGAACTACACGCTCTTGGTCAATGGTGAAGAAATCTTTCGTCAAACACTTCCTGAAGTTCAAGTTCCCCTTGCAATACCAACCAGATTCATTGGGGAGAATTTCCATGGAAAAATCGACGATGTAAGGTTCTGGGATTTATCCAGAAGTGCGGAACAGATCAAAGAAAACATGAACAAAACATTGGAGGGAAATGAGATCGGGTTGGTTGCCTACTATCCAATGGATGTCAATAAGGCTTATTCAATGATCTTGGACAAGAGCACAAAAGCAAATCATGCAAAAATTGTTGATACTCAGATTTTTTCAAAATATTTTTCCAGTGAATGTTCCAGTGGCCCTGATGGTAGTTCGAAATGTCCCTATCCAACCATCTTGAGTGCACTTGAAGCAGTCCGTGGAAAGATCCATCAAGGGGATTACGGACACCGTATTGTCATCAAGGAAGGCCGCTATCCGGAAGTAATATTATTGAATGGACTCAATAAGAATGGACAGCAAGTTGTCATTGTCGAAGGAGAAACCGGGAAAGGGGTTATTCTCGACGGCACGATCGAGTTGAAGGCAGATTGGAATGACGATAATGGGGATGGCATCTACGAAACCGTATTGGACATGGATGCCCTATCAACACAGGCGAAAACACAGATAGAAAAGATCTATGGAGTCTTTGTGGATAACAGATACATGATCCCTGCCCTGCCAATGAATATCAAAAACCCCACGGATCCGACAAAGGGCAATTATCACAATCCAGAACCCGGGACTGTCTGGTCCTGGCACAAGGAGATATTTCAGCTTATGGGACCTGACGATAATATGACTGAGGGTGTTGTCATTGGTCCGGATAACAGGGCAAACTGGATTGTTGCTGACCCAAGTAATCTGGATTCTCTGGAGGAATGGGCTTTCGATAACGAAAGCAAAAAACTTTATTTACATGCTAGCAAAAATTTTATTCCTTCTAAAACAAATGTTCGAGTACGTATCAGAGACCGTTTTGTCAGTATTAACGACTCAGACAAAATAACACTCAAAAACATTCATTTCTTTGCAGGATCACTAGAACTAATTGATTCCGATTATCTGACAATAGAGGATAGCAGGTTTTCCTTCAGTTCAGATATTGGTTTGAAGATCCGGAAAAACTATCATACCGGTCATTTTCACCGATTGACCAACAGTATTTTCGAGCATATCAACGGAGCAGGGCCATGGACCACCATCGGGCAAAATGCACGAATCGAAAATGTTCTATTCCAATACAACGACTGGTTCAATGATAGTGCTCTGTATGCCGTTGCCAAACCCATAGGAGGACTGGCATTGCCAGAAGCGGAATATGGAGTAGCCCCGTTTGGGGGGAGAAATCGTTCTCCAGATGGCTCCAGTCATCCGGGCATTGGGGATGAGTCCTGGTATTCCCCGGTATGGCGTTATATAACGATTAGGGATTCATGGACAGCCGGAATGTGGCCTGGTCGGGGCTCACTGGTAGAATATGCACGCTTTGAGAATCTCTACGACCATTGTGATTGTAGCGGGATACAAAGAAATGCTTATGCCACTGTCGGTTCAACAACCCGATATAGCTGGCTCATCAACCTGCCTGCACTGAATGCTATCCGTTTCGATAGCTACAAGGCAGGCACCTTTGGTGAAGTCCACCACCTTGTCTCAGTAGGTAATCGTCGAGGTATGCGACTGAAAGGTGACTATCACGAGGTCTATCAAGTAACTACCTATGACGAGAGTACAAAAGGGATATACAATTACACTGACAGATATTCCGGCTTTACAAACAGTGAGACCTTTTCTGAATTACTCAGCGTGCCTGGAAATGCCCATTCCCGATTGCTCAATACAATTGCACAGGAAGTGGCGTTTTCAAATTCGCCTGATTTCTGGCCGAACCTGAAATACATCGAGGGTCGGAGTGAGTATGACGAAAGCCTCTATGAGGCTGGTTATTTCATGGCCTTGGTTAATGCGGTTAAAAAATACCCTAATTTTCAAATCAAAAAATCGGGGATCTGGTACGGAAGGACTATGACCATGTCTAGCCGTCCAGATGACTCAACATATCAAGATTTCAAACGACCCTGGTCAGACCCGAGGATGGAATTAGAGAAACCATGGCAGAAGACACTCTCGCTCCCTGAAGAAGACCACATCGCAAGGTATGGCATGAACCCCTTTAAGGACGAGGGAGTCTACTCGGATGATGGTAATTTCTATGGAGTGCAGAGCTATGACTTCCGACCCAAGAAGGGTTCATCCCTGATCGACAGTGGTGTGATTGTCCCTGGCCTCAATGATGGAGGCAGATGCGCAGGGTACCTTCCCCATCCTGACTGGGGCAAGGAACAAGGCGGAAGGTTTTTCAACCACAAAGCGTCCTATCCCGGCCAGCATCGGAAATACATCGGTAAAGCACCAGATATTGGCGCCTATGAGTATGGGGATTCAGTCTACTGGATACCCGGATTCCGCTACTCGTATCCAAGTGTTCCGATTCCAAATGATAATGCCACCAAAGTTCCCCTGGAGTATGGATTGGCCTGGAATTATCCCTACAAGCAGGACTATTCAAGTACCAAGGCGGTTGTCACCATCAGTGGGCCGGGTGTGAACCATACGGAGACCTTCATCTATCCCAATAATGTCCTTTTTTCTTCTTTTAAACCCAACAGTACATACACATGGTCTGTGTCTGTTGATGGTGTCAGCGGGGGTGATTGGACTTTCACCACCAATGACCGGATCTACCCGCTGAATGACCGCTCCGTGGATGTTGTCAAACCGGTTGAAGTTTATCCAAGCCAAAAGCAGAATCTGGAGGTTTCCAAAACTAATGTTGCCTTTCTACGATTTGATCTGCCGGAAACCATTCCTGGGAGCTATCGGTTAAAGTTGAACCTGGTGCCTGAAACAGTCACGAACCAGAACAAAGGGATCGGCTTGTACAAATTTGCCAAATCCGACTGGAACGAAATTCACAACAAAAAAAATGCAGGAACATCTTTCGAGATCAATAGTAACAACAATATAGGAACTTTAAATCATGTACTTGGAGAACTGATCCATACCTTCCGAGACCTCAAGGCTGGTGTCCCCGTCATCCTTGACATCACCGATGCCATTGGAGGAAGCTCAGGAGATTTTTCTCTGGCCTTAGCCTCAATTGGTGACTCCGATGTGGTTAGCTTTTACAGCAAGGAAAAGTTTCTCCCGATTACAGGATGGTCGACTGAATACGCTGGATATATTAGGGGATATATTAAGCATCAAACTCCCGATTTCAAAGTCATGCCGAGCATCAGGTTTAATAATACAGTGTTGGAAAATGAGATCACTCCAAACGGTGAGGGGCATGCGTTGAAGGTCATGTTTGGCAGTGGAGATGGTTTTTATCATGCCGGTAAACAGGTCACCGTCAGGGCAATGGATCATGAAGGGATAGAATTTGTAAAATGGGAGGTCGGAGATTCTTTAGCGATATTGGATGAGAATTCGCCAACAACAACCGTGACCATTCCTGCACAGGATTCTGTAATCAGGGCCACTTTCAACTACTCAGAAGGTAATGTCTTTTGGACAGGCCTCGGAGGCGATGGAGACATTACCAATCCTGCCAATTGGTCAAACAAACTCAATCCTGATGTAAATGATGCATGGCAGGCAAGTGATCTAGGAGTGATCGTATTGGAGAATAATGGTGATGGCAGCCACGTGTTGACATGTACGAGATTCAGTTGGGAGGATGGAGATTTTATCCTGAAAGGGGATACTCAACTCAATACTTCATATCCAAGTTTCAGATCAGATGGTGTTCTCACTCTAGAAGATCGCTCCTTCCTCAATGTCACTTATGACTTTAAACTTGGCCCCGATCGCTCACCCTCCACTATGATCATCGATGACAACTCCAGAGTCGAAGTTGGAAGACATCTTGCCCTTAAAGGTGGATCAACGCTCTACCAAAGAGGCGGAAAGGTAATGCTGACTAATATTGACGCACGCAACATCGGCAGTTTAAAACTATACGACAACAGTGTTTATTCTCTCTCGGCTGGTAGGATCGATATCAAAGTTAAGCGAGATAATATCGTGATCAAGGATGCTTCCGATAGTACCCACGGCTACATCAATTTCACAGCAGATTCCAGGGGGGAAATATTTTTTGACAACCTCACTCAAGAAAATATCAAGGACTTCATTGGGACCGGGGGTATCAGGGTCGATAATGCGAGCGTTGAGCCAAACCTGGATTCCTACTTCCAGACGAAATTTAATTACAATTCTGCTGCGAAAGTGCTGAGACTAAGAAACCGTGTTTCACCATCAGTCACCGGCACCACCACTCAGGGAGAATTGCTCACTGCCGTTACCGACAATATTACTGATGCAATAGCTTCAGGTAACTTTTCCTACCAGTGGTTCCGTGGAGATTCTTTAATAGATAATGTCTCCACTGCCACTTATAGATTAAACCAGGCCGATGTTGGCTTGGCCATCAGCGTCACAGTCTCCTATTTAGATCAACAGGGTAAAGGACAATTCCTTACTTCTGACGCCAGTGTTGCTGTTGCCAGCATTAATGACAATCCCACCGGTAGCGTTGCCCTCAGTTCCTACTTTCCTCCTAAGGGACGGACCCTATCTGTCGATACCAGTACCATCAAAGATCCTGATGGTCTAGGGAGTTTTTCCTATCAATGGCTAAGTGATGGTACTTCTATTAACGGCGCCACTACCTCCACCTTTACTCTCACCCAGGACTATGTTGGCAAACGCATAAGTCTTAGTGTTTCTTGGTCAGATGGACAGGGTACAAATGAATCCCTTACTTCCCGGGCTACTTATCCCGTTCGCTAACGTGAAGAAAGTGATGAAGAAATTCCCTCTCGCACAATCAATCAATTGCAATCCCGCCTCATCAAAGAACCTTAGCAAAACAATGGATCATCTTGGGATAATGCGACTTCTGGAACAGGAAATAGACTCTGGAGAGTCACCTATGGAAACAGTACCTTTGTGGTGGTGGGTTGGAAAGGAACCATCTTCACCTCATCGGATGGAACCACATGGACTTCAAGGACTTCTGGAACAGCATACTATCTCAATGGAGTCGCCTACGGGAATGGTACCTTCGTGGTGATAGGTCATGCAACCATCCTTACCTCATCGGATGGATCCTCTTGGGAAAATAGGAATTTTGAATGGAACAAACCCCTTAGTAAACCATCTAACTATTTTAGTGGAGTGACCTACGGAAACAATACCTATGTGGCGGTGGGTTGGTCTGGAAGAATTCTGACCTCACCTGATGGCATCACATGGACTGAACAGATTTCTGGAACATCAAAAAATCTTGCTGAAGTTATCTATGAAAATGGTTCCTTCTTAGTGGTCGGTTATTCTGGAACCATCCTCACTTCTCCGGATGGAATCACGTGGACTGCAAGGAGTTCTGGTACATTAAAAAATCTCAATGGAGTGGCCTACGGAAACATCATCTATGTGGCGGTGGGTTATTCCGGAACCATCCTCACTTCTCCAGATGGTATAACATGGACAGAAAGGGATTCTGGTAAATCAAACTATCTGAGTGGAGTTACATTCTCCCGATAATAAGACCTCTCTCTTTGACAATTTTCTTTCAGTATCATTTCCAGTGAGCAACTCCCACTAATTCTTCACAGTCAGACACTCTCCAAGTAAAATCCCCACATTCTTGTAAAATCTACCAAATGATGGTATATGTTGGGTTATACTATACTTACCAATAGGAAACCTATGAAACATATACTAATCATCTTCATCTCCTTTTTTCTTTTTAGTCTCACTGTCTTCTCCTGCAGTGAAAAAGATGAATCAACTGATACAACTACAACCACTTCAAGTGGATTATATGTTGCGGTTAGTCTCACAGGAACCATCCTTACCTCAACAGATGCAACCACATGGACTTCAAGAACTTCTGGGGTATCAACCGATCTCAATGGAATCACCTACGGAAACAGCACATTCGTGTTGGTTGGTGAAACAGGAACTATCCTCACCTCTTCGGATGGAACCACATGGGCTTCTAGACATTCTATAACAACGAAAGATTTCAAAATGGTAAAAACCTGAGAGTGTAGGTACTCCATAGAACGTCCTTTCTGTTAACCTTTGCAAACAAACTTCAGTCTCAATCTATTTGATTTACGACTAATTCTATCTAAAATATCTTGTGGGAATTAACAGGTAAGTTCAGGTGGGGGATTATAATATTAATTTCTAGATCATTTGATATTTACTGGCATTGATGGAGGTTTGTATTTTATATGCTCGGGGTTATAAGTATTCATCCAGCCAACTCAGGGCCTGAAATGCTTCTCCTGCTTATAAAACCAATTTAGAAGATTCACCCAGAAAGAACAGGGCCTGAAATACTTTTCCTGCTTCTGAAAGCACTTATGAGCATCTCTGCCCCATTCTCTCCAACAAGACTCACAAGTTGAGCATTCAGTTCTTCCACAGATTTCTCTTTGACTATTTCATGTCGATCAACTGGCCTGAAGCCTGCTCTATCCAGAAGATCACGAGTAGCCCCTAAACGTACACTCTCACTCTCTGCATTTTCTGCAAGATCAGATAGTATATTCAATGCCCTAGGTGCTATTTCAGCAAAGTTACGGTGTAACTCATCTGTTATTTCATCTGCACACTCTCTGCGTAGCTTACACGCCTGATTTCGTAGTGTATGCGTGTCTTTGTACCCAGCCTTCTTTGCAGCCTCCAAGTGATCTCCAGAGCGTACGTACTCTTCAACGAAAACTTGTCTTTGATTAGTTAAGTTGGCCATTAACATGTCTCAAATG
>Ga0208879_1004188_pt1 | contig 11355 bp, 7 predicted proteins | sample Knorr_S15_td_Bot_FD_185605 | JGI IMG/M metagenome (GOLD analysis project Ga0208879, IMG submission 185605) | Marine microbial communities from Southern Atlantic Ocean transect - Knorr_S15_td_Bottom_ad_5009_LV_A (SPAdes) (version 2) | ecosystem: Environmental > Aquatic > Marine > Oceanic | place...
CCCGCCTCGATCAACCTGATGATATCCTGCCTCGGGCCAACGATCGGCGGCGGCGGAGTTCCATCAGGACCTGTGGTTGAATCCATCCATCCGCTTCCGCCAGATGTCTGTTTGTGATGGTGGCGACCCCCTGGGTCTGGGTCTGCGAACCATCCTGTGTCATCGACGGGCTGCGAATCACGATAGAGGATGAGACGCGCCTGCGCTTGACCATCCTTTTCTTTGAGGCTCCAATCCGGTATTTCGAACGTGCCGTATCCCTCACCGGGAACAGCCCCCATCGAGGAGATGTCCTTGCATCCCCGAATCGTACCGACGATGCAGATGAAGTAGTCAGCATCGGCTCCGGGGTTGACGGGATTCCCAGCCACATTGGGATTGTACAGTTTCACCCAAGGCGTTGCGATGCCTGCGGGATTGAGTGCGGGATTGAGGTCGACGGCGTCGAGCATCAGGGGAGCATGACCTGAACCGATCTCGGTTCGGTAACGGATCTCGAAGCCGACCTCGAATCCGATCGTCAAGCCGGTCGGGCCGAGCGGAATGCTGCCCAGGATGGCATCGACGGGAGCAATGTCAGCGGTGCTGACGCGTGCGATTTCATAGTCGGTTTCAAAGGGTGCCTCCAGATGTAATCGCATCCCATCCTTGTTGCCCTTCGGATGCTTGACGTAATCGAGCACCAACCAATGATCTGAAGCGACTTTCAGTGGGTCCACGACGATGTTCAGACGAGAACCGACCCGAACCCGTTCGATCTGGGCCACTATCGTGTAGGAACCAGAAGCCTCAGTGACGCAATTGCTGGTTTGTGTGAACCGGCCACCCACATTCTTCCCGTCCACCACTGTTCCGGGCTTGTAACGACAGCGCTTGATGTTCTCATCCCATTCGAAATCACCAACAGAGCCCACGCCTGCCTCCTTCTGATAGGGAATGACATAGATTGAGAATCGAGTGAACTCGTCCCAACCATACACATCATCCTCGGGTTGGCTGTGGCTGACCTCCTTGGGGAACAGGCCGCGGCTCCAGGAGATCGATGCCATGGCCATCACCGGGTGCCCCATCCCCGGGTTTTCCCCGGTTCCGTCGGGCACCGTGGTCTTACACCAAGCCGCGTGTTGCACATCTCCCCCTTGGTTGAGTGGGAAGCAGATCTTGAACTCGAATCCCCAGAACCCAAATTCGATGTCCGTGTAATCTGCCCATAACTGCCACATGCTGTTGACCAGTTGAGAGAACTTTTCAGAGATGAAATCGATGAGAGCCTGTCTGAGGGCCATCAGCAGTTTCTTCAGGATCTTGGCGATGAGATCGGTGAGCGCCCCGAGTGGATCCTGCAGGAAATCAAGGATGTAATCGAGTGCGTCCTTGATCAACTTGTAGGCGTCCTTCACCTCATCCTTCAGTGAAGCCATACCAGCTTCAGGGTCGGTCTCGAACGGTTCATGACCTTCGAAATAATCGAATTCGCCGGCGGAGTCCTGCTGATACATGGGCCATCCGGTCTGGACGGCGATATTGACCTCCAGATCAATGTCGATCGAGAGTGTGCGCCGGAGCGGGTCGAGTGAACTCTCTGTCTCAAGGTAGCCGTTCACTGTCTTGATGAAGATGTCCTTGTGGCCGACCACCGCTACCGGGATGCTCGTCTCATATGTCTCTGTCACCTCATGTGTATTGAGATTGGCGAAGTGGGCACCTGAAGCCGCCCCGATGATGATGTGCAGCGACTCCCCACTGCCGTCGTAGTTGGCTCTCAGCCCAGCCCATTCTTCGCTTGTATGGACCTGTGCCGATGCCAGCCGAAGGTCGGTTCCTGCCTGCAACTTGAAAGACACCTCTCTCACGGTGCCGGCCGCAAGTGCCTCAGGATAATTACCGCGCCACAACTCGAATGGCACATCGTGCTTGATCGCCAGATCCTGGGGCAGGTTGGAGAATTCACTCGTCGCCCGCATCGCGGAAACCATGTTCTCCGCTGAATTCTCAATCAGCGAGATAAGATTCACCTCACCCTCTCCCATGCTACCCAAGATCAGTTCGTCGACCTGTGAGCCGACTGCGGTCTCGTGCTTTTCTTCACCCATATCGGGTACCCAGAGTCCCTCAACGTGCTCCAGACGGTCAAGGTCGTAAGTCCGGAGTGAATGATACTTCGTCTGAATCGAGCCATCCAACCATCCTGACCAATCGTGACCGCTGGATTCAAGATCCGAGCGCAGTTCACTGTCTGATGGGCTCTGCCTTCGAGAATTATCAGGTCCGTTACAATTCGAATCCACCTCGGAGTCAGTGAATGACGTGTTATCGATGATGTCGCTCCGGGCTTCCCCACGAATGCGCGCCAGTTGCGCTTCCCAGTCAGACAGTTGATCGTATGTGCTCTCGGAGAAGAAGGTGATGATGCGCTCGTAGATGGCCACCAAGTCATCATGAATCGGATGTACGAGATGCGCCCTGAGTGCTTCTATCTTATTCCGGAGGAAAGCAATCAACTCGGTGATCATCTCCTCCACGTGCTGCATCAACTGCAGTTCGGGATGAGCGGTTGAATCCCAGTCGACCAGATTTCTCCAACCGCCAGTGTTGGGAGCGAAATCCCCCGAACCTGAATTGATGTCCTGACTAACATCGCTCGCGAAACCTCTGAGGGTCGCGGCGATCTTCGCTTCAAGCCCATTCTCAGCATCGAGCGGCGGTAGCGGATGTACTGCTTGGACGAACTGAGTCGCCGAATCGGACCATAGTGAGTCCTTGGAGACAGCGAACGCATCCTGTGTCTCGAACTGGATATCGACAGCAGGATTGCTGAGACTGGCGATATTCCGATACTCGAACCACTTCGCTGGTGGGTTGACACCCCCTCCACACTCGCCGTGCACTTCCCACCAAGTCTCACCCACTCTGTAGCTTGACGGATAGTTGAATGAAATCGTCTTCCCGGTGGTATCCTCATCGGGCAGGCCTTCCGAGAGCAGAATCAGGCTCGCATCACCGACGAATGGCTGTCTGAGCAGTTCATTCCCATTCACCAGTTGCTCTTCATCCGCCCATTCCACAGTGGTCACAATGAAGTTCTGAAACGCCTCCACACCTTCCGCGCGGCCCTCCGAACCTGTCAGATAACTCCAGAAAGAGAACAACCAGTTCTCATCTCCATCTCCTTGCGCTATCTCGCTCAGGTCTCTGAAGATGATGTTGAATTCGGCGATAACCACCGCCACGTAGTAATCGATGACCGTCTCGATGATACGCTCCATTATGGCCCCCATCCCCACCTGTGCAGCAGATGCTGATTGACTGCCAGGGGCCGGCACGAGTCCTTCCCACACTGCCACGACCAAAGCCGGTTTCACGTGCCCTCCAGTCGCGTAATGAGAGACGAGTGAACTGATGCTGGTCGAGCCATGCGGGATGCTGCCGCCGAGATTCGCTTCCAAGTCCTCGATGGCTTCAATGTCGAGGATTCGCCATTCCTTCGCCACGAGCAGGATCAGACCGAGGTTGACCGCCAGTTCGATCTCTTCGGGTGAGAACAGGTTCTGGACATTATGATCATCGTTGATTCGGTCAGGGTCGCTGTTCCATGCACCCCAGCCGGTGAGGGCCCGGTGCTGTGCCACGGTGGTCAGGATGTCGCGCACGATGCGTGCCAGACCGTCCTCAGGATCGGTGAGCGAATTCACCAGCCGTCTGCTACGAGAATCCACCAGCAGGTTGGGGACCTCGACCTCTGAGCTGATCAAGATGGTGCGGATGTACTGGGTGCCAGTGTTCTTCGAGACGATCTTCAGGTCAACTGCGCCGTTAAGGCGATAGAATGCTGAGGTGTTGCTCTCTCTCCAGACAAGTCGCTCATCCGTGCTTCCTGAGGCCAGAATGTCCTGCAAGGTGTCGTCAGAAGCGGATGAGTAGTGGTCCTCGGAAGTGACCTTCTCAGACTCTATCTGGTCGCCGGAATATTCCCAAGTGCTCATCTGCGTGGCTGCAGGGTTGCTGACCAGGTCGATCAACAGTGAATCTGACAGCACGCTGATCTGATACCCGCTCAAGTCCATCGGGTCGTCTTCACCGTACTCCAGTGCGACCAGATTGGCAAAATCCTCGGCGAACTGTCTCGCCATCTCTGCATTGTCAGGTTCATTTTCTCCGTCATCGGCATCGACGATGGCGCGCATCGCCATTGCCCGCGCCTGCATCTCGAGAACTATCTGGGTCGACTCGGTGATCTCCTCAACAAATTCGATCTCCAGTTCGCCCTGCTGTATGGAGGCTGATTCCTTGGCCATCTCTCGATATGCGACTCCTGCGAACAGCGTGCCTATCAGCAGGAGCACGGCGATCAACGAGAACGGCACGCGCGCGTGCTCGTCGTCCTGCAACTCTGCTCGTCTCATTCCGAACCCCCAGGGGCGCTCGTGGGCAGCACAGAGGTCAGCAGAACCTGCACACTGTCCACGATCTCATAATCGTGCTTCACTTCGATGAACAACGGTTTGTCGGTGCTGAAGGTCCACGGAGCCGCCTCGTCGCACGCATCGATCTCATCGGATGTAAGGCCGGCAGAAGAATCTGAAGGGCATTCCGTCCACCCATGCACTTCTCCGGCGATGTACGCCATGGCGCGGAAATCACCGTTCGAGTCGTACACCTGGACGACGTCCGGAGAGATGCGGATCTCGTATGAGTCCCTGCCGATGAACTGCGGGAAGTGGATGCCTGGGTTCTGGCTCCAATCGTCCTTGAACACCAACGTGGCGGTCAACTCACCGGGCGCTGCCTCCACATCTGAGAGGATGTCGGCCAGATCCTCGGCGACTCGGGCGTACGCCTTCTTCTCACCCGCTTCCTGGATGGTGTTCACCAGTCCTGCGATCATTCCGAGCATCAACAGGCCGGCGAGCAGCAGACCGAGTTTGGAGGAGATGAAATCGATCATCACGGAACCTCCTGTATGCACACGAAGCGCGTGTCTGAACCCGCCGCTTTCGGGCAATCATCAAGTATGTTCCCCTGCTCATTTGTTGCCACCACGAGCACGAGTCGAAGTTTGTGCTTCCCGGGTGTGAGCAGCAATTCTCCGTCCTCACCTCCCGCATCATCGTCAGCCATCAATGGAATGCTCATCCTGCTGTTGAGCACGAAATGCTGTCCTCCATCGAGGACGTAATCGACGTGGTCCGCATCCGCGGCATTCGAACCTGACAGGTCTGCACCTATACGCACCCGTTCCAGGTCGACCATCGCTCGGCTGCTGAATTCAAGGGTGAGCGACATCTCTGCCGCAGGCGCGTTCTCCTCGCTGAGGTAGACCACCTCTGCCACCTGATAGAGGAGAGAAACCTGTCCCTCGACCTCCGCTTGGGCAGCGTTCACACCGTAAGTGTGCAAGCCACCGTACGCCAAGGGAATCGAGAACAGCAGGATGAGCATGGCAATCGAGATGTTCAACGGCATTCCCAGCACGGCCTGCTCATCTGCGGATAACGAGGCGCGTTGCTGGGAACTGTCAAACTGCATCAATCAACCTCCGATCATCGATTGGGCGAACCACGCGGTGAGCGAGAACACCGTCACGGCCATCACCAAGGAGACCCCGAGCGCATGACGCCGTTCCAGCCAGTCCTCTCCCGACTTGATCCCCGCCGTGAAGTACGAGGTGATCCCGACGAGCGCACACAGGTAGATGCCGAGCACGAGGATGAACTGCCACGCTTCGAATGCCAACTCAGTTCCAGAATCAGCCCCTCGTTCAGTGGTCGTGGTTGAGAACGAGACATCGCCGGCGATGCCCGCGACGAGGAAGAATATCGCCCCGGTCACCCCTAGCACCAACGGCGCGAAGATGCGACCGGTCACCTCCATCATGCCCATCGTGTCTCCGAGTTTGATGCGCACGTCCTTCTCCACCGAGCGCAGTTCGCGCAGGTAGTTCGATACCCCCATGATCGTGCGACCGGCGGTCAAGGAATCCTTACCCGACACCTCGATCACCGTACGCATGGTGGCGCGCACTGTCCGCGAGGGATGGTCCTTCAACACGCCATCGGCTCCGAACAGCGCATCCTTCAGCGAAGCGCTGGTGATGAGCAGGACATAACCCAGTTGCTTGAACAGGCGGCCAGTGGGTGACTCGTTCCCGAATGAATCGCCAACATCCCTGATGGCCCTCTCCACCGGCCTTCCTTCAGCGATGCGGCTGCCGAGTTGGAACAGGGCATCCGGAAATTCAGTCTCGATGGCCAGCACCTCCTCCCTGCGCCCCATCCTAGGTATCGAGCCTGAGAGCAGCAGTATGGAAGCGGGTACGGTCGGCACGAACAGCAACGACAGAGCGAACAGGTAGCGCCACGCAGCTTGCTCTTCATCCGCCACGCCTCCACCGTGAACCCAGATCATCAATGTCAGGCCGAACAGGACGACACCGAGCACGAACGCCATCACCAGGGCGGTCATGCGTGACCTTCTGGAACGCTCGTCGGGGATGTCAGGGGGAGGGGTCGTCCCGGGGCGGTTCCCAAGCACATTCCAAGAATAGATGAGCGTGACGACTGGAAAGACGAAATCGAAAAGGATGATCATCTCGAACAAGCCGACCCCACCGCCGCCGGACATCATCGACGAGAGCGGAAGCATCGCTCCAAGGATCAAGGGGAGCATGACCCCCACGCCGAAGATCACCATCGAAGGCCCTGAGAGCGTATTCGCATACTCCTCGATGCGCTGCCGGGTTCCGAGCGTGATGGTCTCCGACGCCTTGTCCAGTGCTCGCTCCCGACCTTCATCGGTGCTCTCCAACTGTGAGGCTCGAACTCCATACAGAGCCCGCTTGAACTCTTCGAAATCCTCCTCGCTGCCCCATTCCTCGGCGAACGCCATGAACGCCTGCTCGACGGTGTCGTGCTCGCGCATGTACACATCCCATAGCACCTTGCGCAGACTCGAGCCGAGCGGCTCCCCTACATTCTCAGACGCGAATTCGATGGCTCGGTCGAGTGCCGGATTGAGGCGCATCGACATCGCCATGTAGTTGATCACCTCGGGCAATCGACCCAGTGTGGCTGTGCGTTGGCGCTTCGCCAGCACCTTCGGGTAGTTCACCATCCATCCCATGAGGATCAACGGCAGCAGGATTGCCGGGATGATGCCGTAGAAGATGACCGAGGACATCGTGAAGCCTAACATTCCACGCGACTCCATCAGCAGCAGAGTTGTGGTCCATACCAGTCCCGCTCCGAGCGAGATGAACACCGAAGCCCACCCACCCATGGAAACCTGATGGGGTTGCAATCCCAGACCGGTGAAGCGCAGAGCGTCCTTCAGTTCATCAGAGGCCTTCTCTTCGTCCTGCTGCTTGCGCCATTCAACTGGAAATATCACCGAAAGCCGCCTGCTCGCTCCATCACAGAAGCGGGCGTATGGGTGGTCACTCGCCGCCATCCGCTCATTCCACCTCAGTCGTCCGGCAATCCTTGCAAGCCGACACCCGCGTAGGTGGTGTCGATGGTTGAGAGATCGACCTCGGGCACCTCGCTGGAGAACCATGAGAGCCACTGCTCGAGCAACTTGCTGTGACTCAGTCCTCCTTCACTCGCCACGATGGCGGAGCCAAGGCCCCAGAACTTGTTGTTCGACGCCACCAACCACTCTGGCGAGGTGAGATCCTTCTCAGTCATGTCATCTCCTTCAACCAGCAGCTTGCGAATTATCGCCCGCACCCCGATGTTGCGCACCGCCTCAGCGTAATCCACGTTCTGTGCAGCCGCGATCTTGGCGATCTTCTGGCTTGAGCCAGACTTGCTCTGCGCATCCCACAGCACGGGGGTGGCAACGAGCTGGTCGATTCTTGGATCGTAGGTCAACAGGTCCTGGAATCCTATCTGCAGGTCCTCATCCCTGTCGCCAGCATTCACTTTGTAGGTCTCAGCGACCTGGGTGGTGCGCCGCAACTGCTTCTGCTGACCGAGCGGTTTGGACAAGCCGGCGATCACGACCACGTCAGTCGCTTGGAACGACACAGGCGAGATGCCGAGATCGTTGACCACCCGCTCCATCACCGATTGTGCTGAATCAGCATGGAAGGTCCCGAGCACAGATGAGCCCGCGGTCCCTGTCCGCATCGCCTCATACAGCGTGCGCGCTTCCTGTCCGCGCACCTCACCGAGCACGATCACCGATTCACCCAAGCGGAGCGACACTCGCAGCGCATCGTCTGCGTCCATCTGGGAGCCAGTCTCTCCGAACGAGGCGGCGACGAACATCGGCTGCACCTTGTATCCCAGTCGCTGCATCTCGGGAACCGGCAACTCAAGCGTGTCCTCGATGGTGAGGATGCGCTGGGACTGCGGGAACTCGAGCAGGATCGCAGAGAGCATCGATGACTTCCCGGCGCCGCGGCTGCCAGCGACGAGCATCGTCGCCCTGCCATCGAGCAGGAACGAGATCAATCCCGCCGCCAGCGGGTTCATGGAACTCTTGTTGATCAGCCGGGGTAACGTCCAGGTTTCCGCCCCGTGGCGACGCAGCGCCATGGCCACGCCCCCCGGGGAGAGCGGATAGCCGATCACGGTGACACGGGTGCGGAACTCCTCCAGATCCGTCTCGAGCACCGGTTGTGCTTCCGAGAACGGGCGACCTGATTCGTAGCGGAAGCGGGCGAGCAGTGAATCTGCATCACCCTCGCCGAGGATGATGTTGGTGACGCACTTGTCGTGAACCCGCGCGGCCACTTCCTTTGGTAGATGTCGGGTGGAGAAGGTCAGGTGAACTGGGTTTTTAGAAGCGGGCGCATCGATATAGATGTCCTCTATGTTATCGTCCATCAGCAGATATTCGATAAGGCCGAGGCCGGTTGTGTAACGAGCCAGCACCTTCGCGAGCAACCGTATGCGTTCACGCCTCATCTCTCGCGGGAAGTTGGCACGCACCTGGAGGAACTTCTTGCTCTCAGCCAATTGGTCGATGATATCGAATGCCTGCTCCTGCACGTAGTGTCTGGTCTGGTCCATCCGTGACAGGGAGAGACGCTCTGGATGACTCTTGATGAGTTGCGAGCGCGCATCCTCGATGAGTTCGGTCTCCTGCACGGACAGCCGATACGCGTCGGGAGTGATGCGGTAGAATGTGGCGGTGGCGTTGGGCAACTCGACCAGTTCGATGGTGCAACCGTCACGGGGTGCGGGACCGCTGTCCTCGACCCGGTAACTGTGAATGAGCGCTCGTTTGAACTCCGCCTCGGTGAAGATGCCACCGGGATATGACATGTCGACCCACGAGGTGGCGAATCCCGGGCGCAGGCGGTGATTGCGATGGAAGAGCATCTGCAAAGAGCGACGAGTCGCATCCCACGGCTGCGAGAAGCGGGCGAGCGCATCTCGCAGTTGCACAGGGTGGTAGGTGCGCACCTCCCCTTCAGGCTCCGCGCCCACTATCTGTGGGGCCGCAGGGGCACCGGTCTGGCTGACGATGCGAATGCCCGGAGTTCCTTGCTCGTCAGACATCATTGCTCACCTCCCTGAATGATCTTCGGGGTGTTTGACACGATGTGATACGCCTGCCGGCGGGCGAACACCTCGGTGTCCACCATCGTGTTGTAGAGGTGGCTGAACTCGCCTGTGGTGCGCTTGCGGCAGCGGTCGCAGTACGGACTCGGGTCCTGATGGTGCGATATCTCGTTGAGTCTGGCGATCATCTGTTCCGGAAAGCCATGCTCCACTGAACTGTCCGATGTGAACTGCGGAATCAGGGAAGCGGACAACTGTCCGAACAGCGCGCTCGGTTGGATTGGACAACGGGCGCACTTCATCTTCGGCTTCTGCGCTCCCTCGATCTCCTCGGCGAGAGGATTCCACTCCGACAGACGGATCAGCTGGCGGCGCATCTCGACCATCTCCCTGAGCATGCGCATCATGTGGCCTACCAGATGCACTACGCGCACATCGCGCACGACCACGCTCTCTACCGTGGGCTGCTGCTCGATCGCGCCGAGCAATCCGGAGAGCGCTTCGGGGTCGGTGATGCTGAACGGCCGACCGGCCATTCCCGGTGCGGTGTCCCGCCAATGGATGTTCATCACCAATGATGCACCGTCCGAATCGAGGGTGAAATCGAATGCGTCGTCAGCCATCATCCACCACCCTAGCCCGAGTTGCAACCATTGATGTCCTTGAACTCTGAGATGTCAACAGGAGTGAAGGAATCTGTTTCTTGCAGCAGCACCAACATCATTCCCCCTTTGCACTCCACAGAGACCATGTGGATGAGTTCTTCCCCGTTCGACCGAATAGCCGGGAACCCCTCCCCCTCTCTGTTGGATGCCTTGATCAGGACACTTCCACTGGAGAGTGTCCGCGGTGTTTCTTCGCCGTCGGATAGTCGGTACCGGTAGCGGCTGGCGTCGATTCCCTCGGGGTCATCGACATCCCCCCCGATGATCAGTGATTCCACCGAGACGCTGCCCCCAGTTGCAAGGTCGAGCGTGTAGCCTACCCTCGTTCCCTCACCGCTCGCCATCACCGCGATTCCGACCCGCACGAATTCGTCCATCTCCGATTCTAGACCGACCACCGCCCTGCTCTCAGCAAGGCGAGCCAGCCCCGAGGAGGCGGCGTACACGGACAGCGATATCATCAGCATGATGAGCAGCAGCCGGAATGGAATCTCCTCGACCATGGCGGAGTCGTCCTCGATGTGGCCGCGCACGCATGAACACCTACAGCGGGGTAGTGGACGACATCCACATAATGCTGTTGAATGGGTCGTCACCGGATGGCTCGACAGGATTATCTAATCCGTGGACACACCACTGTCCGAGGGAGTAGATGAATAGAACGACATATCGAAGGGCACGTCTGGTTGATGATGAGAACGCGGACATTCTCGGCATGCCGCTGCAACTGGCGATCTTGGTCTTGGTGGCTGGCTTGGCCTTGGCGGCCATCATGGCTTGGTTCACAATATTCTCCGAACCATATGTTGACAAGATTGAGGTAAAAGATTTAGCCAACAACAAAGTTTTGAGTATTGAAGAAGGTACTGTCGATTTGACAATTACAGTCTTTGACGATGATCAAGATTACTTAGATGGTGTGCGTCTAAAACTATCTCAGTGTAATGCAGTGTTTTCAAATGGCGAAGTTAACATTGATTTGACGGGGGAAATCAATAAGTCGCCAATAACTATCACAACAGATTTCCCAGGCAGTCAATGTGAAGTCAAAATAACAGCAACGAATCCCGAATATGATGGAGCAGCCACATTCAATCTAATAGTAAATGGCGACTGAACCGACTCACGACTGCTCCGGTGATAGCCAATGGGTCTTCTGAAGAAGATTCTATTTGGTTTGG
>Ga0208879_1004190_pt1 | contig 11352 bp, 9 predicted proteins | sample Knorr_S15_td_Bot_FD_185605 | JGI IMG/M metagenome (GOLD analysis project Ga0208879, IMG submission 185605) | Marine microbial communities from Southern Atlantic Ocean transect - Knorr_S15_td_Bottom_ad_5009_LV_A (SPAdes) (version 2) | ecosystem: Environmental > Aquatic > Marine > Oceanic | place...
ATACGTATAGTATTCTTATTTTTTATAATTTTGAAATTTTTAGAAAAAAAAGAAAAAAATAATGGACAAACAATGTTATTTTTAGCAAAAGATGTTGATGAAATATTTTATGATAATAATGTAAACAACCAAATGCAAAGATAATATTCTAAAATTTTTTGGATAATAAATGAAATTATTATATATGGTTATCAAACTCACTTAGAGAATGAGTTCTATTACACAAAAAACATAATTCCATAATTGGTTTTTTATTAATAACTTTTACATTTTTTAAAAAATTTGTATAATTAATTAATATAACTGATTGCTCATCTGTAATATAATCAAGTTTCATAACATCATTAATTTCATTTAAAATTTTTAACAATAACATAGGCTGATTATATAATAATTGTTTCAATAATACTAATACTTCTAATTGCATAATACGTATTTTAATAGATACTTCGATATTAAATTTTTTTTCTAAAATTTCTTCTAAATTATGATATATAAAAAATATTTCTCGAAATTTTGATTTATAATCATTATCATAATTAGTATTATTATCTATGAATTTAGCAAAAAACTTAATATTTTGATGTATATTTAGAAATTCATCATTAATAGTTGAAATAGATTTTGCATTATTTAATAAATTATTGAAATATTTATTAATACCAATTTTAATTAGATTTTTTTCATTTTGAATAAAATTAATTCGTAAATCAATATTTTTACACAATATTGGCATTATCATTTTGTCATTTAAAGTTAAAAATTCAGAAATTATTTTATTAAATAAATCATTTGGTATTGATAATAATTTTTCTTTTTCTCTGATTTTTAACAATTCAATCAATTGTTTTTTATCATATTTCATATATTTAACAATATACTCTTGTTGAGCTATAATTCTCAATTCTTCTAATCCTAGAAATTCCATTATATATATTTATTGTGGCATATCCTTTTTTGTTTTATAAGTAAAAACTGGTTGTAAAATCGCTATTACTTTAATCAAATTTTGCTCTACTAAATCACTTATAATATTTTTAATATTTTTATACGTTTTTGGCGCTTCTTCATATAATAAATCTGAATTATCACACACAATGATAGAATTAAATTTATTATTTATAAATTGTTTATCTTTATTTTTTTTAGCAATTAAAGCAGAACTTCTTGAAATTTTTCTTCCAGCTCCATGAGGCAGTGTTTGACCAAAATTTTTTGTATTCGGGCATGGTTTTACTAAATAACTAAAATCTCCTCTTGAACCAGGAATAATTACGATTTCATTATCAGCAGAAGTTGCACCTTTTCTATGAATCCAAATATTTTTATTGTCAATATTTTTAAATTCAATAAAATTATGAAATATATCAGTAATTTTATGATAAGAACAATTTCTTTTTAATTCATTAATTAATCTTTCAGCAATTAATTCTCTATTAAATGTTGCCCATTTTAAAGCATCATTATGTTTTTCCATATATTTAGTTATATCATTTCCTTTCAAGATTTTATTATTTTTATATGTATTCAAGATAGAATATCCATAATCTCTTGAACCACTATGAACTAACATATAATAACATCTATCATCTAAATGTAATTCTTTAAAAAGATTAATATCAACAATTTCTGTAACAATCTGTATTTCAGCAAAATGATTTCCTTTACCAATAGTTCCCAATTGATTTTTAAAATCGTGATCACTATTAATATTGTAACATCCATCAATTGATTTAATATTTTTTCCCAATTTTTTGAAATTAATTGAATTAATTTTTGTTTCTAATTGAAAAAAAGCCATTCCACATCCAATATCTGAACCTATCATATGAGGATGAACTACATCTTCTATATAATATACAGCTCCAACAGGACAACCATTTCCCGCATGTAAATCTGGCATACCATATACTTCTTTAACACCTTCTAATCTATTAGCACTATTTTCTAATTGTTTAACAGCATCACTTGAAACATATGATGAAGAAACAATTAATTTAATCGGAATATCTTTATCAATATCAATATCATTACCTATAAATACATTATCATTAAGAGTAAAAACAATATTAAAACCATTTTTAATTTTACAAATATTATTATCAAATATTTCTTCACCAGATTCAAAATAAATTTTTTGTGGTTTTTTTTTAAATTTATTTTTTATTTTTTTTTTCAATATATCTAAATTTATTTTAGATAATATTATTGGTATTCCATTACCAGTTAAAGTGTTTTGAAATATATTTATCCGAATCATTTATACATAATATATAATTGTTTAATATTTTTATATTATAATACAAGCCAGTCCATAAAATAATACTTAACTTATAATTATAACTAACGAATACAAACAGTCAAAGGGTAATTTGGTTTACATTCTTTACCAAAAAATAATCCTTTTTCCTTTTTATACTTTTTAATATATTCTTTCATTGTAATTTTAAAATCACGAGCATGTTCTTCACCAAATAAAATCATAATATCAGTTTCTGGGCGTAAAAGTATATCACGAATCATTAAATAATCAGATACTTCACAAAATACACTTTGTAATATTAAAATATAATTATTTTTATTATAGAAATTATTATCAAATTCAAAAAATTCTTTAACTTTTTGAATATCGTTTTCATAATACATTTTTAAATTATGAATTAAATTTTTAGGCATATCTTCTGGTATTGAACAATGTTTCAAAACTTCATATATCAATTGTTGAATTCTTTCACATAATTTTAGAAAAAAGTGGTTATTTGCTTTGTTAACATCTTTTCCATATAAAATATTTTGCCAATTTGGATATCCATTAACTTCCAAATTTCTTCGCTTATCTCCTCCAAATATTCTTGGAGCATAATAAGGATTCACATTTGCAATAAACTCTCTCATATTTTTACTTTCTAAATTAAAAGTGTTTTTTAATTTAGAAAATGCATTCTGTTTTTCGAGAGCAGACTTGAATGATATTTCTCCCATTTCTAAATATAAAGATTTGTCTGTATCATATTTCTTTTGAATAAAATTCAAAAGAAAATGCGGAACTAACCATGTATTTTCTTTCTTAACTTTATAGGAAAAATCATTTTCTAAATGTACTTCTCCAATAATTGTTATTGTTTTATTTGCTAATTCAAATACAGTATAACTTTTTGCTGGATATAAAAAAGCCATTAGTAATTTTTGCTTTTCTTTATTGAGAAGTTTAATTTACATTAATATATTAATCGTCAATTTTAATAAGATTCAATATTAAATGAGTGGTGTTCTGTTACCATCTAACCAATTATCTATCCAACTTTTAAATGTCCTTTCAGCTGATATAGTTATTTGAATAGTTAAAGTGTCAAGGATATCTTGCATAGAATTATCAGTATTGACATATAACATTTTATTTAATTCATCCGGTCTTAATGCATAATAATCTAAAAATTTTTCTTGTTCTTGCCATAATAATGGAATAAAATCTTCCCAATTCATGTAATTTTCTATTCTATCTTCGTAATGGTCACGAATATAATTACTAATATAACTTTCAATCATTACTTCAAAATGACAAAATTTAAAAGTATCAATAATAGTAAGATTAGAGATAAATTCTTGAAAAGAATATCCTACAATAATTTCAGCAATTTCATCTGGAAAAATTTTTCGCAAAATTTTATATTTTTTAAAATTTTTGTTATATGTTTCATATCCAAACATAAATTTTAACTATTATTATTTTAATTTCATTTATGTTTATATATGTTTTCTAAATAATTTCAATCAATCAATCAATGAATTTTGTACACTAATATAATTATTCAAACTATCAACATTTATTTTTAATGTATTTATCAAATTTTTTTGAATTTGAATAATTTTATCACGTTGTGATAGAGAATTTATATACATTCGTCTATCAACTGAATAAGAATTAACTACACTGTGAGCAAGTTCTAAATGCATATCTTGAAATATATTTTGTACTGATGATATATTTATATTCATAATTAAATTATTTTCTAATAATAATAAATCATTTTCATAATTACGAATAGAATTACTTATAATCATATTTTGTCTTCGCAGTTCATCTAAATGTAATGTACGAATTCTACGTAAATTATTTCCAGTTCCAGTTTCAGTTTCAGTTTCAGTTTCAGTTTCATTTTCATTTCCAGTTTCATTTTCATTTCCAGTTTCAGTTTCATTTTCATTAGATTGAAAATTAGAATAATTATTACTTCGTATTCTTCTTCTAATAAAACGTTGTATAAAAGTAATACTTTCTTCATCATATTCATTCGAAACGGCTTGTTTTTTATTGTCTAATATATTATAATTATTTGTATCATTATAATGTATTAAAATGATATCATTTTCTTGTAAAATTCTACGACATTTTGGGCATCTTTTATCTATAAATCTACAAGATTTAAGACAATTATAACAATATAAATGGCCACATTTAGTCAAACTAATTGAATTTTTATTAATATTATCTAAACAAACAAGACATCTTATTAATTCATTATTACTCAATAAAGTAATTCTATCTTCAATATAATTTTGAATTCTTTCAATTTTTAATTTATGTTTTTCAACTTCTTTTTTAATTTTAGAAATGCACTTAAGTTTTTGATCAATATTTTTTGTAATTGATAATATTTTTTCCTTTGATTGATTTTTTATAAAATCAATACCTATTTTTTTATTTTGAACTTTTTTCCAATTTAAATTTTTTAATTCTCTTAATATATTTATTTTTTTTTGTTTGATTTCATTATCTGTAATCATCATTAAAATAAATATTAATATATTAGTATATATAAAGATATTAATAATTATATATATACATATGTATAATAATTCAGATTCAGATAAAATTATTGATAATTTTAATCCTGGTCCAGCAAAATTACCACAAGTTGTTTTAAAAAAAATTCAAAAAGATTTATTAAATTATGATAATACTGGAATTAGTATTTTAGAAACAAGTCATCGTTCTCAAGAATTTAATAAAATTATAACTAATGCTAAAAAAAATATACAATATTTACTAAAAATGCCATCAAATTATGAAATATTATTTATGCAAGGAGGATCATCAAGTCAATTTTCCACAATCCCATTAAATTTATGTAATAATTTTGAAAAAAATACTTGTGATATATTAATAACCGGATGTTGGTCTGAAAAAGCACATGAAGAATTATCTAAATATATTAATGTTAATATTGTATGGTCCGGTAAAGATACAAATTATACAACAATTGGCGATAAAAAAGATTGGAAATTAAATGAAAAAGCAAGTTTTTTATACTATTGTGCAAATGAAACAGTGCATGGTGTTGAATTTCAAGATATTCCAGAAGGATATGAAAATATTCCATTAGTTGGAGATTTTTCATCCTGTTTTTTATCAGAAGCAATTGATGTGAGTAAATTTGGAATAATATTTGCAGGAGCTCAAAAAAATGTTGGTTCAGCAGGTATAACAATTGTTATTGTAAGAAAAGACTTATTAAATAATTTTAATAAATTATGTCCAGCAATGTTAAATTATACAATAATGGCTGAAAAAAATTCAATGTATAATACACCTCCTTGTTTTAGTATATATGTTTCAAATTTAGTTATTGAATGGATACGATATGAAGGTGGATTAACAGAAATGTTAAAAAGAAAAAAGAAACGTTCTAATATATTTTATGATTTAATTAAAAATAGCAATTCTTCATATCATTGTCCTGTAGATATTAGATATCGTTCTAAAATGAATGTCCGTTTACTAATTAGTGAATCTGGTAATAAACAATTAGAAAAGAAATTTATAGAAGATTCATTAAAAGAAAATTTTATAGGATTAAATGGACATAGAAATTTAGGTGGATTAAGAATATCTTTGTATAATTCTCAACCGATTGAATCTTGTAATAGATTATGTAATTTTATGAAAAAATTTGTTTTAGACACTATTGAAACTTCGAAATGAATATTAGAAACATTGCTGAATCTAAAAATAATTATAATCAAATTAAAATTGATTCTTACGATATTTATTCAATATTATAAGAATTAAAATATGGATTTTTCAAATGACTCTCGTGAAGATTTAGAATCAATGGCAACAGAATTATATGAAAAGTATGATGAAATTGATTCTCTTAACAAAAAAGTTGCAGAATTAGAAAAAAATGTTGTAAATAAAGATCTTAGATGGGGATTAATCGGCACTAAAATTAATTATTCTTGGTTATGGACTAGTATGACAGAAAGATATGATGAAGATAATGATTATGATTTTGAACAAGATTTAAGAAAATCTGATTCAATTCAATCAGATTCAATTCAATCTATTAGTTTGAAAGAATATGGAATTTGTACAAAATTAGGAAATCAAATTGAAAAGCACATTAACTGTGGGAAATGTGACGAAATTGAAAACGATATTAATGACGCTATAAGTGAATTGGCAGAATTGTATATTAAAAAAGAATAAAATATACAATAATCCAGTCCTATATTTAACTATTTGAATATAAAATTTTACATGAATAAGTAATATACTACATATTACAAAATTTTAATATAAAAATATCATTTTATAAGTAAATATAAATCATTTATAAAATGGGAAATTTATTTTCAAGACGACCTCAACAATATCACAAAATGGAAGAAAGTATTATAGAATTAGATACAATTTTACATGCTTATGATAATCGTTTAACTGTATGTGAAAGAGAATCGATAAAAGATAAAAAAAATATATATGAATTAGAAAAACAAGTAAAAATTTTAACAAATACTATAAAAAATTATGATAATAAAATATTAGAATCAACAAATAATATGGAAACTCAAATTAATGGAACATCTTATAATGTTAAGAAATTAGAACAGGCATTTAATATCGAAATGATTGAAAAAAATATTATTGGTATTTTAAATAAAAAATTTGATGAAAAAGAAAAATGGCAATTTGAATTAATGAATAAATATATTGAAATAACATATGATTTTGATAAATTTAAAGAAGAATTTGAAAAAGAATCACAAATATTAGCAAAAGATGGAAAAATCGTTGATAATGATATCACTAGTCATTATACAGCATTGTGTTATATATGTTATAAAATTAATAGTAATATTTTAGAAAATTATTTCAAATAAGTAATAACTATTATATTATAATTATAATATAAAATTTCAATGAATGATTACGAAAAGTTTAATGACGACATCAATTCGGGTAAATATTTAGGAACTTATGGTGGAGCTTATTCTCTATATCGTTGTTTAGCTGAGGTACGAAAAAATAAGGATATTTTAAAATATAATGTATTAAAAGAAACGGAATATTTGAATGAAAATATTTTAAATCATTTAAATAATGAAAAAACACGTAAAAGATGGAATGATATATCATCAATTAATCCATTAGGTTTAACATCAAATATTCCAACAATGGCTTGTACAACAGCAACTTTAAATTTCCCAGAATTGAAGAATAAATTATTTAATGATGGTGTTATTGTGGATTCTGATGGTGGAATAAATGTAACAAAAATAGCCGTTCAATATACATGGAATATTAGAAAATTGTCAAAAAAATTAGATATGAGTGAGGATGGTTTACGAAAAGCTATTTATAAATCTACAAATAATGAAAAAATTTTTGATAAAGATTATAACATATTTTTACCTAATATTGGTGGGTTAACAGTATATATTTTAGGTGATATTAAAAAAGTTTCTGATCCAATGGCTGAAGTTTCTGTAAGAGTTCACGACGAATGTAATGGTTCTGATGTTTTTGGAACAGATATTTGTACTTGTAGATCATATCTAACATATGCGATGAAATGTGCGACAGAGTGTGCTCAGCGAAATGGAGTAGGAATTATTGTTTATTTCCGCAAAGAAGGACGAGCTTTAGATGAAGTTGTAAAATACAGAGTTTACAATGCTCGTAAATGTCAAGACGGAGGCGACTGTTCAGAAAAATATTTTGAACATACAGAAAATATTGCAGGTGAAAGAGATGTTCGAATTCAGGAATTAATGCCGGAAGTTTTATTATGGTTAGGAATCGAAAGTATAGACTGGTTGTTATCGATGAGTAGCGAAAAGTATGATGCATTAATTAATAGTGGTATTAAAATAATGCAACGCATTCCATTACCAGATAAATACATTCCAAAAAATGCAGAAGTTGAGATAAATGCTAAAATTTTGGACGGTTATCACAGTGTGCAATGGGATAACAAAGAATTAATTAAAACTTTAAAAAAAATAGAAACAACACGAGAAAGAGCTAATGCTATATATGAAATGGGATTAAAAAATGAATTACATCATTTTCAAATAAATTTAGATAAATTGCCATATACGGTTAAATATGTTATTAATACTATTGAAAAAAATTATCCTGATTTAAAAATCCCACAACATTCTAGAATACGTCATTTTGAAAAATTTGATCCAAATTTTATTGATAATTTTAATAATTCCTTTAAATGTTCCGCAAGAGAAAAAATCAAAAAATTGATTGATTTAACTGTTATTTCCGTTTTGACGGACGCTGGTGCTGGTGCTTCTTGGAAATATATTAAGGATAATAAGGTTTATACTCGTAGCGAAGGTCTCGCATTCGCATCATTTGATATGTTTATGAGTGGCATATTTTCATCTGATGAAGCTTGTCCTCATCGAATAAATAGCAAAGGAATTCAAAAAATGACTTTAGAAGATTTTAAAAAAGGATTTCAAATCTCTGAAGATAATCAACTATTTGGTATAGAAAATAGATATAAAAGTATTCAAAGATTGGGTGGATGTTTGAACGATTTTCCGGAATATTTTGGTTATGAAATTCGACGTGCCGGAAATTTATTAGATTACATTGAAGAAAATTTTCAAAACGAAATTTCAATAGACCAATTTTGGGAAATTTTATGCAACACTTTTGGAATGATATGGTCGACAAACCAGAAAACGATTGGTTGTCGTGGCGATGTATTTGTTTATTCGCCATTAAAAAAAGAACAACAAGTAGGAAGTGATCTTATTCCGTTCCATAAATTGCTTCATTGGTTAATGTACTCACTTATCGAACCTCTTGAAACGCATGGAATAAAATTTACGAACAAGGAAATTATGATAGCTTTAGCCGAATATCGAAATTGCGGCTTACTGGTTGATAGTGGATTAATTACTTTAAAAGACCCTACTTATTACGAAAAAGTTCATAATGTCGGTTCACAACTCGTAGTCGAATTGAGATGTCTTACTTTAATTTTTATTGATAAAATTAAAGATGAAATTAATAAATATTATGAAAATGATGGAATTAAATTAACGATGTCTCAAGTTTTGCAAGGTGGTACTTGGGCATCTGGTCGTTTGATTGCGACAGAGAAACGGAATACAAGTGAGCCACCGATTAAAATTAGGTCCGATGGTACTATATTTTAAAATTTTTATACATTTTTTATATCTTCATAAATTTCAAATTAAAAATGATTTATAATTTGAAATTTATAAAATGAATCTTGATGTAAAATATAGAACTTGTTTTCAAGATGGATGTAAAATAGGACCTTGTTTCAATAAAGAAGGAGAAAAGAAAGGTTTATATTGTAGTAAACATAAAAAACCAGGAATGATTGATATAAAACATAAAATTTGTTCTCACGATGGATGTAATATACGACCAAATTTCAATTACAAAGGAGAAAAGAAAGGTTTATATTGTAGTGAACATAAATTACTTGGAATGGTTGATGTAAAACATAAAACTTGTTCTCACAATGGATGTAATATACAACCAAGTTTCAATTACAAAGGAGAAAAGAAATCTTTATATTGTAATAAACATAAATTACTTGGAATGATTGATGTAAAACATAAAGCTTGTTCTCACGTTGGATGTAAAATATTACCTTCTTTTAATAAAGAAGGGGAAAAGATAGGTTTATATTGTAATGAACATAAATTACCTGGGATGATTGACGTAAAAAATAAAACTTGTTCTCATGATGGATGTAATACACGACCATCTTACAATAAAGAAGGAGAAAAGAAAGGTTTATATTGTAATGAACATAAATTACCAGGAATGATTTGTGTAACAATTAAAACTTGTTCTCACGATGGATGTAATACACGACCAACTTACAATAAAGAAGGAGAAAATAAAGGTTTATATTGTAATAAACATAAATTACCAGGAATGATTTGTGTAACAATTAAAACTTGTTTTCAAGATGGATGTAATAAACATCCTACTTTCAATAAAGAAGGAGAAAAGAGAGGTTTATATTGTAATAAACATAAATTACCTGGGATGATTTGCGTAACAATTAAATCTTGTTTTCAAGATGGATGTAAAACAATACCAAATTTCAATAACAAAGGAGAAAAGAAAGGTTTATATTGTAGTAAACATAAATTACCTGGGATGATTAATGTAAAAACTAAAACTTGTTTTCAAGATGGATGTAATACACGATCAACTTACAATAAAGAAGGAGAAAAGAAAGGTTTATATTGTAATAAACATAAAAAACCCGGAATGATTAATGTAATATATAATAAAACTTGTTTTCAAGATAGTTGTAAAATATTACCTAATTTCAATAAAGAAGGAGAAAAGAGAGGTTTATATTGTAAAAAACATAAATTACCTGGAATGATTGATGTACGCCATAATTTTTGTTTTCAAGATGGATGTAAAACAAGAGTGTATTATGGAATACCCGGTCATCAAGCAACAAGTTGTGCTAAACATAGATTAAAAGGAATGATTAGAAAACCAAAGAGTAAATGTCAACATCTCAAATGTAAGGAAATTGCAATATATGGTAATAATAGCCCTGAACATTGCAAAGAACATAAACATGATAATGAATTAAATTTAATTGAAAAAAGATGTAAAAGCTGTGGATTATTAGAAATATTAGATGAAGATATGAAATGTGGTAATTGTAATCCTGAATTATTCAAAAGAGTAAGATTAGCAAAACAACGAGAAATTCATTCATTCTTAATTGCTAATGAAGAATATTTAGGTAAAAAATATGATACATACGATGAAACAATTAATAATAGAGAATGTGGTTTAGAAAGACCTGATTGGACATATGATTGTGGAACACATATAGTAGTTCTTGAATGTGATGAAAATCAACATAGTGGTCGTCCTTGTTTATGTGAACAAACAAGAATGATTAATATAACCCAATCATTTGGATTACCAGTAATCTTTTTAAGATATAATCCAGATAGATTTAAAAATAAGAATAATAAAAAATCAAAAATACTTAAATCAACAAGACATAAATTATTATTAGAATGGTT
>Ga0208879_1004193_pt1 | contig 11345 bp, 11 predicted proteins | sample Knorr_S15_td_Bot_FD_185605 | JGI IMG/M metagenome (GOLD analysis project Ga0208879, IMG submission 185605) | Marine microbial communities from Southern Atlantic Ocean transect - Knorr_S15_td_Bottom_ad_5009_LV_A (SPAdes) (version 2) | ecosystem: Environmental > Aquatic > Marine > Oceanic | place...
TTATATAATGAATATAAAATTGGACAAAGCAACTATTACAAGAAAGTTTATTGTGGAATAAAAGTTAATTCTTTTCTAAATAAAAAAGCCTTCCAGAAATGGAGGGCTTTTTTTGTAGCGTGAGGCAGATTTGAACTGCCGACCTCAGGGTTATGAATCCTGCGCTCTAACCACCTGAGCTACCACGCCAAAATAGTCGGCAAATATAGCATATAAACACCTTTGCTAAAATTTTTCATTAATAATTTAATCCCTGTCTTTCTCATGAAGAATTTGTGTATTTCTCTTTAATGTTCTAAAAAAAGTAAACATACTGCTAAAGTTGCTATTAAAACACAAATTAAGTTATTAGAAATTAACTCCTCTCCTATTACATAATTTCGCAAAACTTCAACAAAACAGAACCCAATAACAGTGGCTAATACACCCGAATACTCCCTCCTTAAAACAGTTTTAATGGAAAAAGGGATGGAGGATGTTTTATAGTTAGAAAAATTAGGAATAAAAGCGGGAATTTTATTGGACCAATCCAGGTATTCATCTCCAAATTTCTTTTCCAAAAATCGCTCTTCTGCAAACATTATTCTCTCATAATAAAGCCAAAAAATAAGGGAAATAATCAGAATAAATAAAGGGTTAAAAACATAAGTTGCAATTCCAATCCAAATCAGGTAATTACCCAAATACAAAGGATGTCTTAGTGTTGCGTAAATACCTGTTGAGTTTAATACTTCTGCAACTTGTTGTTTGGTATTTCTACCTGATGTTCCGTGTGGAGTAGTTCCTATTGTGTAAAAGCGAATAAGAAACCCTACAAAAGACAAAAACACTGAAATAATAGTATAATATCTTTCGTTAACTTCTGAAATAGAAGCATAGTCGGTAATACCAATAAATGGGATAGTTAATAGAAATAAAATAACTGGGAATTGCCCTCTGTATTTGAATAAGAAATTTCCTTGTTTTTCAAATGTTTGCACTAAGGCCATATTTTAGTTGATTTATTTATATATTGCCAAAAAAAATTAAGACGCAAAATTAACAAAAACAAAAAAACAAAGACGAATGTCTGAATTAATAAAATATCAATTAGAATATCCTATCCACTCCTCTATCAATATTCTTTACAAAAGGTTAAGTAACCCTAGTGGGCTTTCAGAATGGTTTGCAGATGATGTGCATATTAGGCATGATATTTATACTTTTTTTTGGGACGGAAGTGAGCAAACAGCAAAATTATTAAAGAAAAAAGAAAATCAATTTGTTCGTTTTCATTGGCTGGACAATGAAGAGGATGAAAGTTATTTTGAATTTACCATTCAAGTAGATGATTTAACAAATGATGTCTCCCTAATTGTTACCGATTTTGCTGAAGATGAAAAAGAACAAGAGGAAAATACATTGCTGTGGGATACGCAGGTAGAGAGTTTGAAGCACGCCTTAGGTTCTTAAGATTATTTTCAAAATCTTCTGAATGAAAAAAATACATCTTTTCATAATTAGATCGTTTATAGGTCCTTTTGTGGCCACTTTCTTCATTACTATTTTCCTGCTGTTAATGCAATTTTTGTGGAAGTGGATTGATGATTTGGTCGGAAAAGGGTTGGAAATAAGTGAAATTAGTGAGCTTTTATTTTTTGCGTCTGTACGCTTTGTTCCTCTTGCCTTACCCATATCAATGCTGTTGGCATCAGTAATGACCTTTGGTGCATTAGGTGAAAAATCAGAATTAGTAGCCATGAAATCGGCAGGGATGTCACTAAGAAGAATAATGAATCCCTTAATCGTTTTTGTGTTTTTTGTTAGTATTGGTTCTTTTATGTTCTCCAATTATGTAATGCCAATTGCCAATTTAAAAAGTGGCAGTTTACTGTATTCCATACAAAAACAAAAACCGGCACTGAACATAAAAGCAGGTGTTTTTTACAATGGTATTGAAGGATATAGCATTAAGGTGGAAGAAAAAAGTGATGATGGACAAACGCTCAAAAATATCATTATTTACAATCATACAAACAGAAATGGAAATGATAATATAATCATTGCAAAATCAGGTAGTATGAAGCTTAGCAAAGATGAAAGATTTTTGGAATTTAAACTATTGGATGGCTATAGTTATCTGCAAGAAAAAGAGAAAAGAGGAAAGCGCAAAAACCCACACCGAACCACCAAATTTAAAGAAGATATTATCCTTTTTGATCTTTCTGCATTTGATTTTAAGCGCACAAGTGCTGAACTTTACAAAGGGCATTATGCCATGTTAAACAATCAGCAACTCAGTAATGCAATCGATTCTTTGAATAGTAAACTAAGCCAAAGAACAGAGTTGATAAATAAAAATGTTTTAGAAAAATATAATTTTGCTGGTTTTAATCAAACTAATACTGAATTTACTGCAACAAAATCTACTTCTAAAAATCTTCAAAATGCGAGAATATACGATTACACTCTTAATAAACTAAGAACCCTAAAATCAATTGCAAGTTCCAATAAAAATGACCTAGAATATAGGAATTATATAATAAGAAAACACAAAATTGAATGGCATAGAAAAATAGCATTGGCCATTGCTTGTATTATTTTATTTTTGATTGGCGCACCTCTTGGAACCATTATTCGAAAAGGAGGATTTGGCATGCCAGTAATGGTTTCGGTTTTCTTTTTTGTCTTTTATCATGTTATAAATATTATTGGGGAGAAAGCTGCCAAAGATGCAACACTTACACCATCAGAAGGAATGTGGCTCGCAAATCTTGTTTTTCTACCAATAGCAATATTTCTTATTTATAAAACAAGTAGAAATATAACACTGTTTAATATTGGCAGATATACTAATCCGATAAGCAAACTGTTTATTAAGCAATGAATATTTTACAAATATGTAGCAAACCGCCCTTTCCTAAAAAAGACGGCTATGCTTTGGCTGTAAATCATATTTCAGATGCATTAATAAACAAAGGCCATAAGTTAAAGGTAATGGCAATTAGCACGCCAAAACATGATGCCAAGGATATTCCTTCTCAATACTTAAGCAATACTGATTTTGAGCATATTTTTATTGATACTAATGTGAAAATACTTCCTGCTTTCCAAAGTTTATTTTCTAAAAGTTCCTACAATACCAATCGTTTTTACTCCAATCGTTTTGCTAAAAGATTAAAAGAACTCATAAAAGAAAATAGTTTTGATATTGTCCTTTTAGAAGGGTTATATGTATGTCCCTATTTTGAAATGATTTCAAAGAATTCAAATGCAAAAATTGTGCTAAGAGCACATAATATAGAATCTGATATATGGAAAGGATTGGCAAAACAAACAAATAATTTCCTAAAGAAATGCTATCTGAATTTGTTACAAAAAAAACTATCTAATTACGAAAAAGCCATAGTCTTAAAAATGGATGGGATAATTTGCATTAGCGAAAAGGATGCGAATTGGATGAAAAAACAAAGCGCAAAGGACATTAGCACTATACCATTTGCCATTGATGCAGAAAGTGAAACAAATTCTCCTGCAGAAAAAAATACTTTATTTCATATTGGTTCCATGGATTGGATGTCGAATTTGAATGGTATAAAGTGGTTCTTAGATAAAGTATTTCCTCTTATTAATCAACAAAAAAAAGAAGTTATTTTGCACTTGGCGGGAAGAAGTATGCCTAATTATTTCAATAATTTTTCTAATGAAAATATAGTGATAGATGGAGAAGTGGAAAATGCAAAATCATTTATGAAAAAGTATAATTTGATGATTGTACCGCTTTGGAGCGGGAGTGGAATAAGAATTAAAATTTTAGAAGCAATGGCGCTAGGAAAAACCATCATTAGCACATCTATTGGCGCATCTGGAATTCATTATGCTGATAATATAAATATTTTAATTGCTGATACTACTGAGGAGTTTTTTAATCAGATAATTTGGTGTTTTGATAATCCATTGAAAAGTCAAAATATTGGTGAAAATGCTAAGGATAATATCTTGGAAAATTATAATACTAAAAAGATAGCGGAGAACTTATCCTTTTTCTTAAATAAAATTCAGACTCTATGATATATCTATTTTGGATTTGTTTTTTTCTAATAATTTATAGCTATTTTATTTTTCCTATGACTGTTATTTTGTTTGGGAAAAACAAAGAACTAAACTCAAATACCTATAATAAAATTGATGAAATGCCATCTGTATCTATTTTAATTGCCGCTTATAACGAGCAATCGACAATTAAAGAAAAAGTGATGAGTATCATAAATAGTAATTTCCCAACGGATAAAATTGAAATTATTATTGGTTCGGATTCTTCTACTGATAATACCAATGAAATTATCAAAAAATTAGAAGAAGAATATCCATTTATTATAGCAATAAACTTTGAAAAAAGAACAGGAAAATCTGGAGTAGTCAACAGATTGGTAAAAAGAGCAAAAAACGATATTCTTATAATTACGGATGCCAATATTATTTTTTCTAAAAAGACTATTAGCTTTCTTGTACAGCACTTTAAAAATCCTGATATTGGACTTGTCGATACCAACATGGTAAATATAGGCATAAAGAAAAGTGGTATTTCATTCCAAGAAAAGACCTATATCAGCTGGGAAGTAAAATTTAAACATGGGGAAAGTAAATTATGGGGCATGCTAATGGGACCTTTTGGAGGTTGTTTTGCAATACGAAAGACTCTTTTCTCCCCTATTCCTGAAAACTTTTTAGTTGACGACTTTTATGTTTGTATGAATATTTTACAAAACGGATACAAAACAATAAATGATTTGGAAGCTATTGTTTATGAAGATGTCTCTAATCAACTTTCAGAAGAGTTCAGAAGAAAAAGGAGAATTTCTATGGGGAATTTTATCAACCTTTTTCATTTTAAAAAATTACTATTAAAACCTTTCAGTAAATTAGGATTTGTTTTTATCTCTCATAAGGTTTTTAGATGGTTTGGTCCCGTCTTGTTGCTCCTTATTTTTGTGGCAAATTATTTCTTAATTTTGGATAGTATTTTTTATAAAACCACTTTCTTTGCACAGATTATATTATTTATTTTTCCGTTTATTGACCTCTTATTACGAAAAATCGGAATACATATTATAATTTTGCGTTTTATTACACATTTTTACAGTATGAATTTGGCGCTACTGATTGGAATGATTGATTATCTGACCTCTAACAAAAAAGGAGTTTGGGAACCAACAAAAAGAAAACAAGATGAAATTTAATAGTATAAAGCAGGCAATTGAGGAGATAAAGCATGGTAAAATCATTATTGTAGTAGATGATGAAACCCGGGAGAATGAGGGGGACTTTGTAGCTGCTGCCGAAATGGTAACTCCCGAAATGATTAACTTTATGGCTACCCATGGAAAAGGGCTCATTTGTGTACCTTTAGTGGAAGATAGATGTGAGAAATTGGGGCTCGATTTAATGATTGGAAAAAATACTGATGCCTACGAAACACCTTTTACTATATCTGTTGATTTAATTGGTCATGGTTGTACAACAGGAATATCAGCATCTGACAGAGCAAAAACCATAAAGGCATTGGTGAACTCAAAAACCAAACCGGAGGACTTAGGAAGACCAGGGCATATCTTTCCATTAAAAGCCAGAAAAGGAGGCGTGCTTAGAAGAGCAGGACATACAGAAGCTGCTATCGATTTGGCTCGGCTTGCCGGATTACAGGCTGCTGGTGTAATTGTGGAAATTTTAAATGAAGATGGTTCAGTGGCTCGAACAAAGCAGCTTCATAAAATTGCAGAAAAATTTAATCTGAAGTTTATTACTATTAAAGATTTAATTGAATACCGAATACAAAACGAAACCTTAATTATTGAAGAAGCATCCGTGCATTTGCCAACTAATTATGGTGATTTTAATATGAAGGCATTCAAACAACTCACCAATGGGCAACTACACCTTGTACTTATAAAAGGGAAGTGGAAAAAAGATGAACCCATTTTAGTCAGGGTACACTCCTCCTGCATGACAGGTGATATTTTTTCTTCTTGCAGATGTGATTGTGGAGCTCAGTTACAAGCTTCTCTTTCTAAATTAAAAGAGGAAGGAAAAGGGGTTTTGGTTTATATGAATCAAGAAGGAAGAGGAATTGGGTTGTTAAATAAGCTAAAAGCGTACGAATTGCAAGAAAAAGGAAAAGACACAGTGGATGCAAACCTTGCACTTGGTTTTAAAGCGGATGATCGCGATTATGGTGTTGGTGCACAAATTTTAAGATATATTGGCGTTTCAAAAATAAGATTACTTTCCAATAATCCTAAAAAAAGGGTTGGACTTATGGGTTATGGCATTGAAATTGTAGAAAATATCCCATTGGAAATTGAGTCGAATGAGCATAATGAATTTTATCTGAAAACCAAAAGAGATAAAATGGGACATTCCTTCAAAAAATTAGATGAGTAAAAAAGTACTTATTCTAGCAATAGAATCCTCTTGTGATGATACTTCTGCTGCCATTTTAGAAGATAAAAAAATCTTATCGAATGTGGTAGCTAATCAAGAAATACATCAGCTATATGGCGGGGTTGTTCCAGAGCTTGCTTCTCGAGCTCATCAGCAAAATATTATTCCAGTAGTGGATGCCGCCATAAAAAAAGCCAAAATCAGCAAAAAAGATATTGATGCCATCTCTTTTACAAAAGGTCCAGGGCTTTTAGGCTCACTTTTGGTAGGAAGCTCTTTTGCAAAATCCTTTGCAATGGGGATGGATATTCCCCTTATTTCTATCAATCACATGCAAGCGCATATTTTAGCTCATTTTATTGATGAAGGGAAAGAGGTGCCAAGCTTTCCTTTTTTGTGCTTAACAGTATCTGGTGGACATACACAAATAGTAAAGATTGATAGTCCATCAAAGATGCAGGTAATTGGCACCACATTAGATGATGCTGCAGGTGAGGCGTTCGATAAGTCTGCAAAAATATTAGGACTACCCTACCCTGGTGGTCCGCTAATTGATAAGTATGCAAAGGGTGGTAATATTCATGCTTTTACTTTTGGAAAACCAAAAATAAAAGACTTGGATTTTAGTTTTAGTGGTCTGAAAACATCCATACTTTATACCATACAAGCAGGAATAAAGGAAAATCTAAACTTTATAGTAGAAAATAAAAATGATTTATGCGCTTGCATTCAGCATTCAATAGTTACAATTCTAATTGACAAATTAACAAAAGCCATAAAGCAAACAGGGATTACACAAATTGCAATTGCAGGTGGTGTATCGGCTAACTCTTATTTACGATCTCAGTTAAAAGTATTATCAGATAATGAAAATTACAAACTCTACATTCCAAAATTTGAATATTGCACAGATAATGCTGCCATGATAGCAATTGCCGGTCACTTTAAATATTTAGATAAGGATTTTGCAAATCAAGCTGTAACTCCTTCTGCTCGTTTACTTTTTTAAAAAGTCAATAGTAACATCAATTGCCTCTTGCAGAGGGGTGGGATATTTCTCTAAATCATAAGGATGGAAAGCTCCTAAAACATGGTCAGCTCCTTTAATAATGTGCAATTGAGAATCAGGATTCCATTTTTGTAGATTTTTTGCTTCTTCCAATTTTACTGTTGGATCCTCACTTCCATGAATAATAAGCTGTGGGATTTTTATACTTTCTACTGCTTTTTTAATATCAATTCGGTCTTTATTTGCAATGCAGTTTTCATAAAATTGAAAGTACATTGGCATGTTCTGTTTAGTACGTCCATTGTATACAAAAGCCACCCCTTTTTCTTTCCAAAGAGCTATTCTTTCCTTTGGTATTTTATTTGTAAAATCGGATGGAGAAGCCCAGCTAACTACTTTACTAATTCTATTTTCCTCTGCTGTTTTTAGCATGGAAATCCCTCCTCCCCTGCTATGGCCGAAAAGATAAATTTCAGCATTAATAAAATTCTCCTCTACCCAATCCAGAACAAAGCCCAAATCATCTAATTCCTTGCAGAAATTGTTATTTCCAAATGCCTTCAAATCTACAAAATCAATAGGGTCAGAACTAGTTGTTCCGTTATGCGAAAAATTAAATTTTACAAATACAAAATTGTTTTCAGCAAATGTTTCTGCAATTTGGTTAAATGCCCCCCAATCTTTAAAGCCCTTAAAACCATGCGAGAATACAACCACCCTTTTTCCCTTCTTATTTTCTTTGTAAGTTACATCAATAAGTATGGGACGGTTACCTGTTCCAATTATTATGAAAATTTGTTGATTTGTCATTTGTTAATGCTAATATTTGTTGTTAGCAACTCTAGTTTTTATTTTAAAAAAGTAAAACTAATAAGGTTATTACCTATTATTAGAATAAAAAAAGATTAAGTAAACTAAAAAAATATTTTTAATCCACTTTTAAACACTTACTCCAACAAGCTCCGCTATTTTAGCGCCAATCTGAGCTGGAGATTCTACTACATGCACACCACACTGGCTTAAGATTCTCATTTTAGCTTCTGCTGTATCGTCTTTTCCGCCAACAATTGCACCTGCATGCCCCATGGTTCTCCCTTTTGGGGCGGTTTGCCCTGCAATGAAACCAACAACTGGTTTTGTTCCATTTGCTTGTATCCATTTTGCAGCATCAGCTTCTAATTGTCCGCCAATTTCTCCAATCATCACAATACCATCTGTTTCATCATCATTCATAAATAGCTTAACAGCATCTAATATGGTTGTGCCAATTATAGGATCGCCTCCTATTCCAATTGCAGTTGAAATTCCTAATCCTGCCTTTACCACTTGATCGGCTGCCTCATAAGTTAAAGTCCCTGATTTGGAAACCACTCCTATTCTTCCTTTTTTGAAAACAAATCCTGGCATAATGCCACATTTTGCTTCCTCTGGAGTAATTACTCCTGGGCAATTTGGACCAACCAAAATACTCTCCTTATCCGATAAATATTCTTTCACCATTATCATGTCTTTTGTTGGAATACCTTCTGTGATACAAATAATGACTGCTATTGCTGCCTGTGCTGCTTCCATTATTGCATCAGCTGCAAATGCTGGTGGCACAAAAATAAGAGTGGTATTGGCACCAACTTCTTTTACTGCATCTTCTACAGTATTAAAAACGGGCTTTCCTAAATGGGTTTGTCCTCCTTTGCCGGGAGTTACTCCACCTACTATATTAGTTCCATAGTCAATCATTTGCTCAGCATGGAAAGTTCCCTCACCTCCTGTAAATCCTTGAATGATAACTTTTGAATCTTTATTTACTAATACACTCATTGTTTATTTTATTTGGTGTGCAAAATTAGAACATTAAAGCACTTTACAAAGGATTTTAAATACTTTTGCAGAATGAAAAAAATGTTAAAAAAAATACTTTTAATTATATTAATTATAATTGGATTAATTGCTCTTGGAATTCTGGATATTGTCGGAATTTTACAAAAAGGCATGGGGTTTTTCTTTTGTTAACACCTATATATTAAATGAAAAATTACAATAGAAAAGATACGATTTGTGCATTAGCTACAGGAAGTGGATTGGGAGCGATTGCTATCATTCGTGTTTCTGGAAGTGAGACAATTAATATTTGTAAAAAAGTATTTTCAAAAAATATAGCAGATGTGAAATCACACACAATTCATTTTGGTACTATAAACAATAAGGTAGGTGTTATTGATGAGGTTTTACTTAGTATTTTTCGAAATCCACATTCTTTTACTGGGGAAGATGTTATTGAGATTTCTTGCCATGGATCAGTTTTTATACAACAACAAATTTTACAATTACTAACAGAAAATGGAGCACGAATGGCAAATCCGGGAGAGTTTACTTTAAGAGCTTTCATAAATGGCAAGATGGACCTTTCTCAAGCAGAAGCAGTAGCAGATTTAATTGCATCAGAAAACAGAAAAGCACACCAAATTGCAATAAACCAAATGCGTGGAGGATTCTCAGATGATTTAAAAAAATTGAGAGAACAACTCATCAATTTCGCCTCTTTAATTGAATTGGAATTAGATTTTTCAGAAGAAGATGTAGAATTTGCGAATCGTGAGCAGTTTAACGAATTGCTTTTATTGATAAAGGAAAAATTAACAAAACTAATTGATTCATTTCAACTTGGAAATGTAATAAAAAACGGAATTCCTGTTGCCATTTTAGGTGCGCCAAATGTGGGGAAATCCACACTGCTTAATGCTTTGGTGAATGAAGATAGAGCCATTGTTTCGGAAATTGCAGGTACAACCAGAGATACCATTGAAGATGTGATAAATATTGAAGGCATGCAGTTTCGATTTATCGATACGGCAGGTCTTAGAGATACAAAAGACACAATCGAGAAAATGGGAATCCAAAAAGCACTTGAAAAAGCAAAAAAAGCAAAAGTTATAATTTTTTTGTTAGATGCTACAGCTGATTTTAAAGCCCAAGAAAAAGAGATTATAAAAATTAAAAAGCTACAAAACAAAATGATTATTGTAGTTAATAAAACGGATTTGAATCCAAATATCTGTGAAACTCTGAAAAAGAAAAATTATCTTTTTATTTCTGCCAAAAATAAAGATGGAATTCAGGATTTAACAAATACACTTATAAGTATTATTGACCCCAATTTATCCTCAGATGAAACGATAATTAGCAATAGTCGCCATCAAGAAGAATTGAGTAAAACACTAGTAGAAATCATTGCAGTAATTCAAGGGTTAAACAATGATATTAGTGGGGATTTGTTGGCTATAAATATTCGACAAGCCCTTTATCATTTAGGTTTAATAACTGGGGAAGTCACCACTGATGATTTGCTCGGGAATATATTTAGTAAATTTTGTATCGGGAAATAAAGAAGTGCATATGAATTCATCCATTGTACTTTATGATGCACACTGCAATTTTTGCAGTACCATAGTTCGTTATTTTAAAAAGAAGGATAAAAAAAATGTTATCCTTTGGATTGAAAATGATAATAAAAAAGCAGTAGAAATTATTTCAAAATTGAAATTAGAAAAACACATTGATTTCATCATTTAGACAGATGAAAAGAACTACCTCATAAAATCAGCAGCCCTTATTAAAATATTTGAAATCCTAAATTGGGAAATAAGACACTTTTAAAATTTATTCCCTACAAAATTGAGTGATTTTATTTATGACTTTATTGCAAAGAATAGGTATCTGATAGGTAGTTGTAGTAATGGAGAAAATTAGAAAAAAAATAAAGTTTCTAAAGAAAAAATGAGGGATGAGAGGACGACAATTTACTAGAAATAACACCTCTAATTGTAAACCGTATTGTAAACTTTAGATTTCAAAGAATTAATGTTCAAATATATACAATTTATTTATAGGGATGAGAGGATTACCCTCTACCCTCTTT
>Ga0208879_1004197_pt1 | contig 11338 bp, 7 predicted proteins | sample Knorr_S15_td_Bot_FD_185605 | JGI IMG/M metagenome (GOLD analysis project Ga0208879, IMG submission 185605) | Marine microbial communities from Southern Atlantic Ocean transect - Knorr_S15_td_Bottom_ad_5009_LV_A (SPAdes) (version 2) | ecosystem: Environmental > Aquatic > Marine > Oceanic | place...
GTGATGCACTTGGTTCTCAATATGATGGTAAACATGTTGGAAGCTTTGGCGATATAGGAACTTTAAGTTTTTACCCAGCGCATCATATTACGATGGGTGAAGGAGGAGCTGTATTTACCAACAGGAAATTGTTAAACAAAGCAATTCGATCAATTAGGGACTGGGGAAGAGATTGTTGGTGTGAAACTGGATGCGATAATACTTGTGGAGTCAGATTCAATTGGAAAGCAGGAGATTTACCGCATGGATACGATCACAAATACATTTATTCACATTTAGGATATAATCTGAAAATAACAGATATGCAGGCCTCCGTTGGTCTAGCACAAATTAACCATCTAAATAAATTTGTAAAAAGTAGAAAGGCAAATTTCTCAAAGATTTACAATAATCTCAAAGATCTGGAAGAATTCATCATTCTTCCACAGGCTACGGATAAATCTGATCCTTCTTGGTTTGGCTTTCCAATCTCTTTGAGAAAGAACAAGCGTTTCACAAGAAAAGATCTTTTGGCATTTTTGACCAAATCAAAAATCGACACCAGGCTTTTGTTTGCTGGCAACATAACAAAGCAACCGTATATGAAAAATAGAAAATTTAGAGTCCCTTTCAAATTGCCTAACACAGACTTTGTTATGAATAACACTTTTTGGCTTGGTACTTTCCCAGGTATAAACGATTCCATGATAGATTATATGTCAGAACACATAAACCAATTTTTTAAGAAAAATTTATAAGACTGCATATTCCTTTACAACTAATCCAATTCATACTTGCCTTTGTAATCTTTTTTAAGCTCCGGTCTTTGATTAGTCTTAGAAAGGAAATAGTTCCCGATTACCAATATATCAATATTTGTTCCCATGAAACAATTAAAAGCATCCTCTGGGGTGCATACTATTGGCTCACCTCTAACATTAAAAGACGTATTAATAACAACTGGGCAATCATTTACGTCTTTGAGCTTTCGTATCAAATCATAAAATATCGAATTGGTTTCTTTGGTTACCGTTTGTATTCTTGCTGAATAATCCACATGGGTTACAGCTGGAATTGTCGATCTTGGGACATTTAATCTCTCAATTCCAAAAAGAGAATCCTTTTTGTCATCAATATTAATAATTCTATTTTTGTTAACATTAGAAACGAAGAGCATATATGGGCTTTCATAATTCATTTCAAACCATTCGTTCGAATCTTCTTTCAACACAGAGGGGGCAAAAGGTCGAAAACTTTCTCGAAACTTAACTTTTAAATTTAAAACTTTTTGCATTTTGTCAGATTTGGGGTTTCCAAGTATGGATCTATTGCCCAAAGCTCTTGGTCCAAACTCCATTCTTCCTTGAAACCACCCAACGGCCAAGTTCTTCAGTATGGAATCTGCGGTTTTGCTTACCAAGTTATCGTTAGTTAAAAATTCATAATCAGCACCAACTCTATCAAAAAATTCTTTTATTTCTTCGTTAGAGAATTTTGGTCCCAGGTAACTCCCTTGCATTGAATCTTTCCTATCAGGAACTCTTTCTTTCTCGAATTCCATATGCCATAAGGCAAGAGCGCAGCCGAGAGCACCTCCGGCATCTCCTGATGCAGGTTGAATCCAAATATTTTTAAATTTACTTTGCTCTTTTATTTTTCCATTAACAACACAGTTCAATGCAACTCCGCCGGCCATGCACAGATTGTTAATTTTGAACTCGTCATGCAAATTATTGGTAATAGTAAGAACCACTTTCTCTAGAACGGACTGAATTGAAGCAGCGATATCCATATGAAATTGAGTTAATTCGTCCTCGGGATCTCTTGTATCGTTCTTGAATAGCTGTATGAATTTTTTATTTATCATTGACAGACCAGTCGAATAGTCAAAATAATTCTGATTTATCAAAAAAGAGCCATCTTTATTTAAGTCGATAAGATTATCAAAAATCAACTTTTCATATATAGGCTGTCCATATGGCGCTAAACCCATAACTTTATGTTCACCGCTGTTAACCTTAAAACCTAAATATTGAGTAAAGGAAGAATAAAAAAGTCCTAATGAATTGGGAAAGTCAATTTCTTTAATTATATTTAACTTATTACCTTTGCCCGTTGCTACTGATAATGTTGTCCACTCACCTACACCATCCAATGTTAATATTACGCTTTCTTGAAATGGTGACGGAAAAAAGGCACTCGCAGCATGGCTAACATGGTGCTCAGAAAAAAATATATCATTTTTTAATTTACAACCCGGATCAATTTTCTTTAGTTCTTTGACTAAAAGATTTTTGAGAAATAGCTTTTCCTTGATCCATATAGCAATAGAATGCTTAAAAGACGAAAAGCCTCTAGGCCAATTTTCAATACACGTCTCCAATATTCTCTCAAACTTCAAAAAAGGTTTATCGTAAAAAGCTATATAATCTATATCACTCAAACTTAATTTGTATTCTTTCAATATATAAGTTATTGATTTTGCTGGGAAACTAGCATCATGCTTTATTCTAGAGAATCTTTCTTCTTGAACAGCTGAGATTATTTCTCCATCACGCAACAAAGCAGCAGCGCTATCATGGTAATAAGAGGAAACTCCTAAGACATATGACATTTCTAAAATAGAGTATATATGAAGGGGGCCACAGCGGAACCTTGTGAAAAAATTATGAGTCCACCTATTAAAAAAATAATGATTGTCATAGGAATAAGCCAATACTTCTTCCTATTGAATATAAATTGTCCGAACTCCTTTATGAAATTAATCATACTTTCCCCTAGAACTGATTTTTCATGGGTCCAACGTCCTTATCTCTACTTACCCATGTAGAATTCTCAGAACATCTTGTTTTGTTCTTCTTAGATAAATAATATAAAAGTTTTATTGGAGCAAAAAATATAAAATAAACAATAAACATTATGATGGGATTTGTTATTTTCGACAATCTGACTCCAAACTCGTACCATAGTAAATTCAACCGATTAAGAAGATTGGGTCTTAATAATGCAAATGCCAGGAAAGTGATTCCAACAACAAAAAAGCACAAAACATACGATTGATTCTTGCCCTCAATCCACAACCATAGCGATATTAATAAAAAAATAATCGAGAAAGTTAATCCAAATTTCTTATTTGAAGGGATATTCATATTATCCAAATTGGCTCGCATCTCCATTTAAAAAAGTACTTTAACATATTCAAATAATTAATAACAATCAACGCAATGTAGTAAAAAACCTGGACTACTTATTGATAAAAATTTCTTGGTTTAGGCAATTATATATCTTCTTATATCCATCTTCGTTTGGATGACCATCAATTAACATATAGTCAGACAATGTAAGTTCGCAGAAATTGTAATTGATATTTTCTTTATCCATAAAATTAATTACATTTCTAGTATCGTGATTAATTTTGCCTAGCATTCCTACTTCATCGCGCTGAGGAATGAAGATTATTTTCATATTTGGATATTTCTCATGCAATTTTAACAAAGCAGTAGAGTTACCCTTGAAGTGATCAACCCCTCCTTCTCTGCCGGGATTATAATGATGTTCAATTATATTCTTATAGTAAAAATACAACCTATAAGTCGTAGAAAAAAAATGTAAAGCCGGATTGTAGCCTAAATTTTCAATAAGGTACTGTCTTTTTTTAAATTTTTTTTTAGATAATGCTAACAATTCCTCTTCGCTCTTAAAGTCTTCAATTGGTTCCCAATCATTAATAGTATTGCAAAAACCATTTTCGATGCATTCCTCGACCGGAAGAAAGTTTAAGTCGACAAATCTCTTAAAATCATTACCAATCAAGACTAATACTACATTGTTTATTTTTATTGTTTCGGAAATATAAGATTCCAGTATATGCATTGACGCCATAGACGCTCCTTGTAGTCCTGCGTTTATGATTTTTGGATAATCCTTAGAAATACTTTTCTTTGACAGCCAGGGCCCTCCTCCCTGCCCCTCCAAAAAAGAGTCGCCTAAAATTAGATAATCAACTTCAGAATCATCTTTGTTGAAATTAGTTTCAATTAATCCAAGATGATTTGTTTTGAATGATGTCCAATATTCCACCCATGAAATATTTTTGTGTAAAACGTATGCTACTGAAGTCTCAATTTCTCTATTTGGCACATAAGTCCAAAATTTCGTAGGGGGATCTGTATTGAGCAAAGTAATTCTGAAAGAATTATTCGAAATAAATTGAAATCTATTTTCCCAGTAATAACTATTGTTCTTAAGAAAGAAGAAGCCAAAAACTTCTATGAGAAAAAATGCGATAAGAAGAATTTTTATAGTCAGAATTATTTTTTTAGTTAGATATTTACCAAAATCAATAACTGGTTTTATTCTTATATTTTTTGTTCTGCTTAAAATCTTTTTGAACATACAAGCAAGTAATTGTATCACTTTTTATGCATGTAGACAGCGGTGATTTTAGATTATATATTAAAGCTATGAGTTTGATTTCAGTCGTAATACCTTGTTATAACGAAGAAGATAATGTGGTAAACATTGCAGATAAAACCAGAGAAATATTTAAGTCCGAACTTCCAAATGATGATTATGAAATTATTTTTATAGACAATGGATCGTCAGACAAGACAATAGAGAGAATCAAAACTATGTGTTCCGCCGATAAAAAAATAAAACTTATCGCTAATGTAAAGAATTATGGTCAATTGATTTCTCCTTACTATGGCATGTTGCAGGCAAATGGAGATGCCGTAATACCCATGGTTTGTGACTTCCAAGATCCTCCGGAAAATATCCCATCTCTAGTTGAAAAATGGAAAAAAGGAAAAAAAATCGTACTAGCAATTCCTAAAAAAACAAAAGAGGGCTATACTTTATTTAAGAAAATTTACTACAAATTAATAAATTTTTTTGCACGAGAAGAACAAATACCAAATTTTCATTCTTATGGAATTTACGATAGGGAAGTACAGGAAGCCTTAGCTAGACTAAATGATAAAAGTCCTTATTTCAGAGGACAAATACTTGAGCTAAATTTTGAAAAAGAATTAGTTTACTATACTCCTAATAAAAGGGAGTCAGGCAAATCAACAAATAATTTCTTTTCACTTTATACCGTCGCGATTGAAGGGCTTGTTTCAACTTCCATAATCCCATTGCGTCTTGCCTCACTAATTGGTTTATTGTCTTCACTGATTACCATACTAGTAGGAGTTTCTTATTTTCTTTACAAAATACTACACTGGGATACTTTCGAAATGGGAATGGCCCCTTGGGTAATCGCCCTGTTTCTATTCGCCTCTGTGCAACTTTTTTTTCTTGGTCTTATTGGTGAATACTTATTAATTAATCAATTCAAAAACCAGGCTAGTCCTTTTGTCGTCGAGAAAGAACGAATTAATTTCGGCTAAAAACTAAATGATTTTTAACCATAGCAACTTCAGCATAATCAACGAAAACTCGCTCGTTTCAAATATCACGTCATTACTTGGGTCTACGGATAGATTAAATTTTATGGATTTTGGTTGCGGGATTGCTTCATTGTACGAAAAAATCCCTAATAAAAATTTTATATTATTTGATAAAAACAAAGACGTACTGAGATTGCACGACAAAAAGAAAGAGCATAATATTTGTACAATACATTCATTAGATGAGTTGCTGCTCAATGAAATAAAACCAGATATCGTTTTATTAAATAGCGTTATTCAATATATAAAAAAAGAAAATCTATTGGAAATAATTAATTTCTTTATCTCAAACTTTCCCCATATAAAATTAATCATATCAGATATACCGGTGCACAATAGGTTCGTTGAATTCTTGCTTCTTTTTGTAACAAATACGAAAGATATTTTTACCATATACAGTGATATATTCACAAATATATCAAATAAGGATTATAAAGATTTGGATTTTATAACATACGACAAGGAATTTTTTCAATCTATAGAGGGAACAAATATAGAAATAAAGAAAAATTTTTATTTATTTAAAACCAGATATTCAATTTTAATTACCAAAGACTAAGTAATAATTAGGATCAGATTTTTATTGGTTTCACAATCATGTTCTCCAAAAATTCTTTTTCATCCAAGAACGGGTACATATCTTCTAGAGGTGTAGAGACCATGCTTCCATCATCTAAAGTTTTTGTAGCAGCTGTGGGTATTATTTCCTGTTCAGTTTGGCATATAACTTCAAGAATTGCAGGGCCTTTGAAGCTTTTTAACCACTCAAGACAAGTCCCTAGCATCTTTGCTTTTGATACTTTTTTGAATGGTAACCCATATGCCTTTGCAATCTTAGATGTATTAGGGAAAGTTAATCCGCTCTCAGGTCCAGCACCAATTTTTCTACCTTCAAAGAATCTGTTCTGGGTAGATTTGATAGATAAATAGCCATTATTATTCCATATTATCAATTTAATATTGGGTTTAAAATTAGCTAATGTTTGGAGTTCTTGAATATTAAGTTGGAACGACCCATCACCTGTAATACCAAATACCATTTTATCTTTTGCCGCATATGCAACACCAATAGTACAAGGTAGAGTGAAACCCATTTCCATTTGACCACCAGACATAAGAAATCTTTGGCCTTTTTTTACCAATACAGATTGAGCCGAAGCATAGCCAGACGATCCTGCATCAGCCACGATTATTGAATTTTTCGTAGTATGTTTATTAAAAATTTCGTAAAAATGATACAAATTGATTCCTTCTTTATCATCTCTTTGATATTCATCGCAAACTGGCCATTTTTTTCTCCAATACATACATTTATTTAACCAATCCTTCCAATTTGATTTTAATTGTGGAAGTTTTGGTATTAACAAAGAAAGATCTTGATGTATGAATTTATCGATTTTAATTGTTCCTTTGCGGTGTTCTTCTTTGTTTATATCTACCACACAAACTTTTGCTTCTCTCGCAAAAGTTTGGTATTCAAAACCAGTCAAAGGGACACTCATTCTACAACCTAAAGCAATTACTAAATCTGAATTTTGAACTGCAAAATTTGCTGCTCTGTTACCTTTTGTTCCCAATGTACCAATATGATATTTATGTGAATTTGGAAATATATCTATTCCTAAATAAGAAGAAGTAACAGGAATTTTCCAGTTCTTAATCAATGCCTCGAATTCTTTTTCTACTTTAGCTAATCTAATTCCATTACCAATAATAATCACTGGTCGTTTAGAGTTTTTCAGAAGAGTAACAATGGTTTTAATATTAGAATCTAATGTATTTAGGAATTTTTTTTCTTTATTATTTTTTTTGAAATTCCATCTCTGTTTTGGTACGAGAGCTCTTTGTACATCTAGGGGTATATCTAACCAAATAGGTCCAGGGCAGCCTGAAATTGCGATTTTGTAAGCTTTCCTTAGTTCATCATATATACTTTCGGGATCATTAATCATTTTTGCATATTTCGTTATGCTCTCGACGACTGAAACAATATCAGCTTCTTGCACTCCAAAGTTTCTAAGTTGTATAGGTTTTATATTTCTCGAAGTCTCTTTTCTTTTCACTTGACCAGAGATATAAATACAGGGCAAATTGTCTTGCCAAGCGTCCAAGAGCCCAGTAATAGTATTTGTTGCTCCACATCCTGTAGTAACCATTGCCGCTCCAAGATCATTTTTCATTTTAGAATAACCTACAGCAGCCATGGCACTTGCTTGCTCATGATGATTGAAAACAGTAGTAATTTCTTTTGATCTTAGTGCGAGAGCATCATTTAAGAACATTGCTCCTCCACCCATAAGACCAAAGACGGTATCCACCCCTCTGTCAATCAAGAAGTCAACTATTACATCGGCTACACGTAATTTCTTCATATTATTTAAAAAGTATCTTAAGTCTACTTAGTGCTTCTTTTATATTTTTCTGCGATGTAGAATAACACATTCTTATATATCCTTCCCCATTTGCACCGAAATTATTACCAGGTAGGACTCCAATGCCAATTTTTCCTAATACATATTCAGAGAATTCATCGCTCGTCATACCAGTTTCTTTTATATTTGGAAAAACGTACATTGCTCCGCCTGGGTCAACACAACTAATTCCATTAATATCATTAAGACCTTCTACGAGTATATTCTTTCTATCAAAATATTCTTTTTTCATTTTTACTAATCCAGACTGATCACCATTGATTGCTTCTAATCCTGCTATTTGGCAGAAAGGAGGTGTGCAGGACGATAGAGTTTCAACAACTAGACCCATTTTAGTAATTACTTCAGATGGGCCAATAGCAATACCTATTCTCCATCCAGTCATAGAAAAAGCCTTACTTAGTCCGTTAATTATAATGGTTCGTTCTTTGCATTCATCTAACGTAGAGGGGCTAAAAAAACTTTTTTCTGAATCGAATATAAGTCGCGAATATACTTCGTCAGTTAGTAGGTACAAATTCTTCCTATCAGCAATTTTTGCAACCTCAAGCAATTCTTCCTTTGTCATAACAGAGCCCGTTGGATTTGCAGGAGAATTGATTATTAACAATCTGGTTTTATTTGTAATCTTTGATTCCAAATCATCAGGAGAGAGTCTAAAATTATTTTTTTCATATACAGGGACAAATACAGTTTCAGCTCCGACAAAATTTGCAGCTGATGTGTAAGTCGGAAAACCTGGATCTGGAATAATAACTTCTTCTCCAGGATTAACCAATGTAGATATAGCAAGAAAGATAATATAATTTGCTCCAGGAGTCACAAGAACTTGATCAATGCTTGGCTCAAAGCCTCTAGATAATTTAGTTGTAAGCTGTGCCGCTTCTCTTAGTTCCCTAATTCCCATCGAGTTAACATAGTGGGTATTACCTTCTCGTATACTTTTTATTGCGGCTTCGCTTATGTTGGTAGGAGTAGGAAAATCAGGATCTCCTAATTCAAAATGCAAAATTTGTTTACCTTGTTTTTCTAAATCTTCAATTTTGGACAGCATGCGGAACATCGGTTGCCCTATTAGGTTTTGAGCCGCTGTGGAAAAACGTTTCGACATCTAAATATTACTATAATGGACCATGAGTAAATATGCTATATTGATAGGTGAAAAATGCTTAGGCGTTGATAAGGAAGGCAAATAACAATAAATGAACAATCTTATTAAGAAATATGGTTCAGTTTCATCTCTTTTGTTGGCTCCTCTAATAGCCTTTTTACTTATCAAGTATATAGCTGGAGATCACTTCTTAGAATACTCCTTATCGGGTGATGCGGCTCACGAGCTTTCATATCTAAAGCTATATTATCAAAATATCTTTAATCACATTTACAAAGATCCTCTTATGGGCGCACCGTTGATTATTGACAATCACTACTGGCCTTGGAGACAGCTAGTATTAGGCTCTTATTATTTCATAATAGGATTGTTCGAGAAGGATATTATTCAAATTTATGACATATTCTATCGTTCTCTTTTTCCAATTTGCGCTTTGACAATGTTCCTATCATTGAGATATTTGGTAAAACTTCCGAACGTAATCTCGCTTGGAATCAGTCTTCTCTATGCGTTTATACCATACATGTTCGGCGATAAAGTCATTCAACAAGGAACAGTACTAATCAATAGTGTATTTATACCCTTGCTTTTAGGAATTATCTTCTATTTAAATTTTAAAAGCTATAAAAGTTACCCCTTTACACGACATCTTAAATCAAAATCAACCATCCTTATAAGCCTAATAATATTAATTGGTGCATCTTCAGGTTTTTACAATTGTTTTTACTTTTTCCTTCTCCTGTTCTTCTTGTTAGGGAAAGAGCTCATATCCCAGGATGGGGATAAAAGAAAAATCCAAATCATACTGTTTTTTCTTCTAATAAATTTTTTGGTTGGCTTGTTTAATGTTTATCCACATCTTGCTTTTAAAGCAGATTCGCATTTTACATTTCATCACATAGAAAGAAATTTTGTCCATACCACGTTTTATGGTCTCACAATTGTTGAATTCTTTATACCAATAAAAAATCATATTTTTGAGACGTTTCAATTTTTTAATGATTTATATAGACAAAATACTCTAATAAAGAGTGATTTCGATCATTCTTACCTAGGCATACTTGGAATCGTCTCGTTTTGCACATCGCTAATGTATGCATTCAAAAAACACAAGCCAGAAGATGATTTTTCAAAGAAATTGGGATTTTTAGGGATTACATTAATCTTTCTTTTACTTCTTTGTTCACGCGGTGGTCTTATAACTGTCTTCTATCTTTACACAGATTTTTTAGTCTTAGGATCACAGCACAGAGTTACTCCTTGGATAACCTGCATATCTTTAATAGGTGCGGGGATAATTTTGAATAGAATTTATAAAAAAATTATCCTTGAAAAGAATCTCATAAATAATTCCAAGAATACGATTTCCAATATTTATCTAAAAGGAGTATTAACATTTTTCTTTTTTGTAATAATTGCCTTTTCGCTTTTAGACTTTAGAGGAAATCAACCTCGTTTTACAAAAGAAGGGATATCAGCAACTAATGAATATAAAACAGAGAAAGCTTTCTATAGTCAGTTAACAAAAGAGATAGACGATAAGGATATGATCCTTCAAATACCTTATGTTTGTTGGATTGAGACAAAGGATATACTTGGAACAAGTTATATGAATACTTGGTCCTATGTATTGATTGAAAAAGAGACAAGATTTTCTTGGATGGCCTTCAAAGAAGGGACAGCATGCAACATTAATAGTCAGATTAGTTCTATGTCAAACAAAGTGGAAGAGATGCTGAAGTACGCATTTTATTATGGATATACTGGAATAATATTGGACACGAAAGGTTATAAAGACAAAGGGGCGGATATAGTTAATCAGATGAAAGACAAGTTTGGTCTGACACCAAAAATCAACACAGAATACATTTATTACGATATTGACGTAAAGGAATTGCGCGAGGAAATCAATCCAGGAGATATTCACATTCTACCAGAGGAAGGTGATTCTTTAGATCGTATTAGTTGGACGTTTTCTTATCCCCACATCAATACTGAATTAGAAAGACTAGAATATCTCTTCCCTAGTCCTTGCAGGATAGAACAAAAGAAGGGAAGGCATTTGGATATTATTTCGAGACCAAGGCCCCCCGCTCCTTCTTGGTATACGTTTGGGGGATATCCGGGGCGCTGGGAAATCAAAAATCAGGATCGCGAAGGCAATGTTCTTTGTAGAGGAAAATTGCTACAGAATAAAGATTTCTTCTATTTTGCGGATGATAAAATTAATCTGAATTCAAATCTAGATTTTGAGAATCGACAAATTAGTGTAGAAAAAAACTATATAGGTAATATTTTGAGCGTGAGTATAACAACAACGCTCGATGAAGGTATCTATAAGATCATCCTGAACAATAATGATA
>Ga0208879_1004199_pt1 | contig 11337 bp, 6 predicted proteins | sample Knorr_S15_td_Bot_FD_185605 | JGI IMG/M metagenome (GOLD analysis project Ga0208879, IMG submission 185605) | Marine microbial communities from Southern Atlantic Ocean transect - Knorr_S15_td_Bottom_ad_5009_LV_A (SPAdes) (version 2) | ecosystem: Environmental > Aquatic > Marine > Oceanic | place...
TAATTACATGAATCCATTGGGAGTATTTGGAGCCAGTGTAGCCGATGACGATGAGTCCAAAGTACAGCGCGACTTTGGGGCTGTACGCCGCGAAGTAAACAAAAGTGTTCGAGTTTTCGGTAATGGTATCGGCGTACCTCAAGCATCCATGGCCATGGACAGTGCCAGTGCCGAGGGAGCATCAATGCCCGGAGGTTTAGGAGGTGCGATGTTTAGAAAGAACGTGGCCGGTGACGGACAACCGGCAGATTATGGTGTTGCCGGATCTGGTAATGCGCCTAAACTCGAGCCCAATGTACGGTCCAATTTTGCCGACACCGCTTTGTGGGTCGGGACTTTGAATACGGATCAAGAGGGGTTTGCCGAAGTCAAGGTAAGCATGCCCGAAAGTTTGACGACTTGGAAAGTTAACGTCTGGGCGATGGGTCACGGCACGAACGTCGGCTCAGGGCATACCGAAGTGATCACTCGAAAAAATGTGATCGTCCGCATGCAAGCACCTCGCTTCTTTGTAGAAAAAGACGAGATCGTGCTATCTGCCAACGTCCACAACTATCTTGAAACCGCTAAGGAGGTTGAAGTCAAATTGACCTTGGATAACAAATACCTGGTTAATCTCGGGGAAGCCACCCAAGTTATCACTGTCGATGCCCACGGAGAAGCACGCGTTGATTGGCGAGTGAAAGTTTCCGGCGAAGGCGAGACCACGATTACAATGGCGGCCCTAACAGACGAAGAATCAGATGCGATGGAAATGAAGTTCCCCGTCCACGTACACGGCATTTTAAAGACAGAAGCTTGGGCCGGTACGATCCGACCCGAGGACAACCAAGCGCAAGTCACGATTACTGTGCCTAGCGAACGCCGCCAGGAACAATCCGTGTTAGAAATTCGTTATTCACCGACGCTCGCCGGTGCCATGGTCGACGCGTTGCCTTATATGCTCGATTATCCATATGGCTGTACCGAGCAAACGCTGAATCGGTTCCTGCCGGCAGCAATTACGCAAAAGACACTCATCAGCATGCAGCTCGATCTAGATCAAATTCGCGAAAAACGTACCAATCTCAACGCACAAGAAATTGGTGATGACAAAGAGCGAGCTAAACAGTGGAAACGCTACAACTCCAATCCTGTGTTTAGCCAGGCGGAAGTCAACAAAATTGTATCCGCCGGTGTCACTCGTTTGACTAACATGCAAAACCCTGATGGTGGCTGGGGCTGGTTCTCCGGCGGCAAAGGGTACAGCTATCCGCATACCACCGCGGTCGTCGTGCATGGACTGCAAGTGGCTGTCGCTAATGATGTAAAGGTCGATCCGAATGTCATTAAACGCGGCGTGCAATGGCTACAACGCCACGAATCCGCTGAAGTTGACAAAATCAAACGACACGGCACAGGTAAAACTCCTTCAAAGGCATACGCTGACAACCGTGACGCATTGATCTACATGATCTTGGCTGAAGCCGGCGCGGAGAACGTCGAGATGCAACAGTTCTTGTATCGCGATCGTTCACACCTCAGTGTTTACGGCATGGTTGTTTATGCACTTGGCTTAGAAACTCGTAAGCACCAAGAAAAGCTAACAATGCTTGTTCGCAATATCGAACAGTACTTGGAGCAAGACGAAGAGAATGAAACCGCTTACCTAGAATTGCCCGCAGGTGGATATTGGTGGTATTGGTACGGTGATGAAATTGAAACCAACGCGTATTACTTGAAGCTGCTCGCGCGGGTTAAACCCAACAGCACTCAAGCATCTCGACTTGTGAAATACTTGTTAAACAACCGCAAACATGCCACCTACTGGAAATCGACTCGCGACACTTCATTGTGTGTCGAGGCATTTGCTGAATATATCAAAGCGACTGGTGAAGCCAAACCAAATATGGATGTTGAAATTTGGGTGGACGGTGAAAAGCGCAAAGAAGTTCATATTGATGCAAATAACCTGTTCTCCTTCGACAATAAGTTCATGCTTACCGGTGATGAAGTACTCGATGGAACCCATAAAATTGAAGTTCGCCGAAAAGGTGTGGGACCAGTTTACTTCAACGTTTACCTGACTAACTTCACGCTCGAAGATTTCATCACGAAAGCGGGATTAGAAATCAAAGTGGAACGTCGTTTCTACAAATTGGTACCCGACAACCGCACCACAGATGTGGCAGGATCACGAGGACAGGTTGTGCAGCAAAAAGAAGAACGCTTCAAACGCATCCCGCTGGCCTCCGGCGATGATGTCCTCAGCGGTGACTTAATCGAAATCGAATTACTGATCGACAGTAAAAATGATTACGAGTATTTGATGTTTAAAGACCACAAAGCAGCTGGATTTGAAGCGGTCGATCTGCGTAGTGGGTACATCTACACAGGACTGGCAGCCTATCGTGAAATGAGAGACGCCAGTGTCAACTATTTCATTCGCCGCATTTCACGTGGCAAACACAGCTTTACCTACCGCGTGCGAGCGGAGATCCCGGGTAAATTCTCCGCCTTGCCGACCATCGGCTACGCGATGTATGCACCGGAACTCAAAGCAAACTCCGACGAACACAAAATCGAAATCATTGATGTCCCCATTGGTAAGTAAGGCTCGCCGACGCTGCGTTTTCACATAACCAGATCGTTGACTTACATCGTAATCCGCATTTCGGTGGCTGCTCGAATGATACCTACCACCTCGTCGATGTGCTCTTTCGTCGGACTACCCCAGCCTTCGCGGTATCCAAATATGTCGGCAACACTATGTGAGGCATAGTTGTCGTCGACGATTGAGAATTGTTTCGGGGTGATCTGCGCTGGATGCTCGTAACCGCAGGCGTGGGTCAATTGAATGATTTCTTTCCGCAACGCGATGAGGTAATTTGCGAGTCGGTTGGACTTCAGCGTAGGATCCAGTCCCCACATGAGCCGTTTGTTTTGCGTTGCGATCCCCGTGGGACAATGACCGGAATGGCAACGTTGGGCCTGAACACAACCAATCGCCAACATCGGCTCTCTGGCTATACTGATCATGTCACACCCTAATGCCAGCGCGAGGAGGGATGTTTCTGGAAATCCAAGTTTTCCAGATCCAACAAAAACAATGTTGTGGGCAATACCGGCAAGTTCAAATTTTTTGAATACCGAGGCAAAGGCCTGTTTAAACGGCAGTGCAACGTGGTCTGAGAATGCAAGTGGTGCGGCGCCTGTTCCGCCTTCTGAACCATCAATGGTAATAAAATCGACGCAACGATCTGTGTTTTGTACTTGATTTATTAGGTCGTCCCAGAATTCAGTCTCCCCAACAGCACTCTTAATGCCAATCGGAAGCCCTGAAATGTCCGCAAGTTGTTCTACAAAATCTAGCATCTCATCCACGTTTGAAAATGCTGAGTGACTTGCCGGACTGACGCAATCCTTGCCAACGGGAATGTCTCGGATCTTGGCGATCTCTGGGGACACCTTGGCTGCTGGTAACATGCCTCCTAATCCAGGCTTTGCTCCTTGGCTCAGCTTGATTTCAATGGCCTTTACTTTGCCTTTAGCATGTTCGATCGCGTCCAGAAATTTTTGTTGCGAAAATGTTCCATCCGCATTCCTCGCTCCGAAATAACCGGTTCCTAGTTGCCAAATTAGATTCCCGCCGTTTAAGTGATACGGACTGATTCCTCCTTCGCCGGTGTTTTGTAAGCAACCAGTCGCTTGGCAACCGCGGTTGAGTGATTCGACGGCCGTCGCACTTAGCGAACCAAAACTCATCGCTGAAACACTAATGATTGATTTCGGCCTAAATTGATGCTTGCGGTCGCGGTACCCGCCAAGGATTTTAGCAACGTCGATCATGTGCAGCGGGTCGTAGTCAGGGTCTTCAGGACTGGGGGATGAAATAGGAAAGGCGGCGTGTTTGATCACCAAGTGATTCGGGGATAGCTCTAGGTCTTTGTCCGTTCCAAAGCCAAAATAATTGTTTTCTTGTTTGGCGGACGCATAGACCCAGCGGCGTTGATCACGAGAAAACGGTCGTTCCTCGTTGTTGTTGGTCACAATGTATTGTCGTAGTTCCGGTCCAAAACGTTCAAGCCAATATCGAAAATGACCAACGACAGGGTAGTTCCGCAAAATAGTATGTTTACGCTGACACAAATCGTAAATTGCCGTAAGCGCAAGTAATACACCTATTACGATCAGAATCCACATCCACCAAGAGATATTCATCTTAGAAAACAGCCCCTTAAATATGTTTGATTAAGATGCAGAGACTTTAACATTGTCACTATCAGTTGGCAACGGAATAACACCATAAACTTGGCGACGACACAGGTCAAAACGGTCTAGCCAAATCTACCAGACGGCGACACAATAGATAGTTTGAGATTCAACTAACAGCCACAGGGATGACATGACTAAGCAATCGATCACACAAATAGATGTCGCCGGAAAACGAGTGTTACTGCGAGTTGATTTCAACGTGCCATTAACCGCCGCAGGTGAAATTACCGATGACCGTCGGATTGAAATGGCGTTACCTTCAATTCATTCGGTGCTGCAACGTGGTGGTAGCCTCGTGTTGATGAGTCATCTCGGTCGACCACAGGGTAATGACGATGACACTCGGTTCAGTTTAACTCCGGTTGCGAAGCGATTAGGAGAACTTCTCGCTCAGGATGTTGCCATGGCCAGCGACACAGTTGGCGACGATGCACACGCAAAAGTGTCACAACTTGCTGATGGCGGAGTTGTGGTCCTGGAAAATTTACGCTTTGATCCCGCGGAAAAAGCGGGCGATACGGAGTTTGCTGCAAAACTAGCTAGTTTCGGCGACATTTACTGCAATGATGCTTTTGGTACGTGTCATCGTGAACACGCTTCCATGGTCGCCGTGCCTCAAGCGATGGCGGATAAGCCTCGAGTTGTCGGGTTACTTGTCGAAAAAGAAATCAAATATTTATCCGCAGCGATTGAGTCGCCCAAACGACCGTTTATCGCAATATTGGGCGGCGCTAAAGTCTCCGATAAGATCATGGTGATTAATAAGTTGCTAGATGTTTGTGACCACATTTTGATTGGCGGTGCCATGGCATATACGTTTGCGTTAGCGCGCGGCGGAAAAGTTGGTAAGAGTTTAGTTGAACCGGACAAAGTCGATTTAGCAGCAGATCTTTTGGAACGTGGCGGAGACGTGCTGGTATTGCCAGTAGATACGCATTGCGGAGACGACTTTTCAGCGGATTGCAATAAAGAAGTTGTACCGTTTGGTGCGATTTCCGACGAATTTGAAGGATTGGATATCGGTCCTGAAACTGCCGATAAATATGCGGAATTGTTAGCCGACGCCGGTACGGTTGTTTGGAACGGTCCGATGGGCGTGTGTGAAATGCCGCCCTTTGACGCGGGGACTCGTCGAGTCGCTGCAGCGATTGCGGCCAGTAATGCCATCAGTATTATCGGTGGTGGTGACAGTGCCGCGGCCATCGAACAACTTGGGTTCGCCGACCAAGTATCTCATGTAAGCACCGGAGGCGGCGCGAGTCTCGCCATGCTAGCGGGCAAGACGTTTGCCGCCGTGGAACTACTTGACGATGCGTAAGCGTCAAATGGTGGGACGGACCTCGACCTAAGTCCAGCGTCAGCAACTAAGTCGTTATTAGATGCCCGCCGCATCCGCAGCTTCAGCGTCGACTTTCCGTAGTTGCTCGCGAGCAAGTTGCCTCACTCCGTAATACACATCTTCAGCACTGGCTTCGACCAGCGTCTTGACAACCTCATCATGCGTTTCCGGAAGCGTCACAACAAGCGTCTTGATCGCCCAGTTTCGCGTCGCCTCAGGTTCAGTGGTGTTAAGGACAATCGCGCTCAACACGGGCACGGCGAGCTTCGCCTTTGGACCGAGTTCATGCAAAGCTCTCACTGCGTGGTATCGCACGTCTCGATCCTCATCACCCAGTAGGGCAATCAGATCAGTAACGGCGCCACTTGCGGCAATACCAATGTGGCCCAGCGCATCGGCTGCAGACGCGCGCACATCCAACTGCTGGTGTTTCAGGACTTTCACCAGCGAGGGTACGGCTGTCGAGTCGGCATTGGCAAAAGCTTCCGTCGCGGTACGGGCAATTTCCTGCACTTCAAATGCCTGGATCAACACCGCAAAGCCTTCATCACCTAAGGTTATTAGAGACGCTGCCGCCGCAGTTCGATCTTCCGCTGGCCGGTTCGCGTCGTAAAGCACCTTACGCAAACTCGGCAAATCCGCAACCGTCGGCTGCGCTAGTCCTTTTTGTTTCGTGTTGACTGCGTCGATCAATCGCAGTACGACCAACACGTCGAATCGAATGTTATCGTCGTCCAGCGATTCGCCCAGCGGATCGACGGCGTCTGGACCCATCTGCATCAGCGCGTCACGCGCGATCGTTCGCACCGTCTGATCGGACAATGCGACGATAAGCTTTTTCGTCGCTATACTAGCCGCTGGACCGATTTGTCCCAGTGCTACCACCGCATTCTGGCGAACCTGGTCGTTCTCATCATCCAGAGCCTTGATAAGACAGTCGACAGCAGTTGCCGCAGCAATTTTCCCGAGCGCTTGCGCCGCGGCTGCCCGCAGCGCAGGATCGGTATCGGCAAGGGACACGTTCAACGCCTCCACCGCCGCTTCGGCCACCGGACCGATCTGGCCGAGCGTATATGCGGACCAAAGTCGTCGATCCTTCCTTGCGGACGCCAGAGAGGTGCGCAAAGCCGGCACTGCAGGTTGGCCCAGATTGGCCAACGCGATCGAAGCTCCTTGGCGAATGTTGGCATCGTCAAGGCCCATGATCAACCGCTGGATTTCCTTCCCAGTGGGTTCCGCTGCCAATACAAACATCGGCATGAAGATCAATATACTCACTGGAATCAAACGAGCCATGAATCGCTCCTGTCTATTATATTGGTTCAACTCCAAAGTTCCTTAATTGGGGATCCCTTGCCGACGAGCATGACGGGGCGACCATCCGGAGTGTAGTATTCCTTTTGGTGGTCGATACCAAGGGCGCGGTAAAAGCTGGCTGCAGCATCGTCCGGCGAGTAGACATTGCCGACGGGTTCAGAGCCTGTCTTGTCGGTGCTACCGATGACCTGCCCAAGGCGAATCCCGCCGCCCGCAAATAGCATGCTCATGGCGCGCGCCCAATGATCGCGACCCGCTCCTTTGTCGTTAATCTTCGGTGTACGACCAAATTCACCGGTACACCAAACTACCGTATTCTCCAACAATCCACGGTCATGCAGGTCGGCAATCAAGGCAGCCAATCCCTGATCCCATGGCGGGAGCAGTTTGTTTTTCAAATCGCGAAAATTATTTTCGTGGGTATCCCAACCGCCGTTATAAATCGAAACGCAGCGAGTTCCCGCTTCGATCAACCGCCGCGCCAACAAGCATGACTGACCGAACGTATGCCTTCCATACAGGTCGCGAATTTCCGGCTTCTCACTTTCCATGTCGAATGCTTTGCGCACCGCCTTGGATTGCAGAATGTCGAATGCCTTTTCGTACGACTTGTCCATGCCGTCAACGTTTTGGTTGGCGATATCGATACTTCGGAACCGAATGTCAACCTGCTGGAGCAGCCGACGACGTGATTCCATTTGTGCAATAGTCAATCCTTCGGGGGTGGCTAATGCTCTGACACTATAGTCTTTTGCGTTAGGATCTCCCAGGGCGGTGAATGGGCCCTGCGAAACGCCCAGGTATCCAGAGGAATAGCTCGCCGAGTTGCTGCCGCCGGCGGGACAAAGCACGTATTGGGGCAATCCCCGTGGCGCAGCGTGTTCTTTCGAGATGACCGCTCCGTAATCCGGATATTCCAACGACGGGATCTTACGGTTGCCGGTCTGCAGATACCGCTGCCCAGGACTGTGAGCTCCCTGAGTATGAGAGACGTTCCGCACAATGCTGTACTTATCCGCTTGCTTGGCGAGATACGGCATGTGCTCACACACTCGTAGTCCGGGCTGATTAGTGGCGACCGAATCGAACTCTCCCTTCATCTCCCCAGCGTCTGGTTTAGGATCCCAGGACTCCATATGTGATTGGCCACCGGTAAGGAAGATAAAAATCGCGTTTTTGCCGCTCGTGGAAGCTGTTTCTTCGGCGTCCAGTCGCAGCATCGAAGCAAGATTCAACCCGAATGCGCCAGCCACACCGGTTGCCAATACATCGCGTCGCGAGACGCCATCACAGTATTTTTGCAAAATTAATTCCTTCCACAATTATCCAACCCTTTGGTGTCTGACTCACCGAGTCGTCAAACCCCAATGAGTCTTTTCGTTTTCAATTATTCCCATCAGTGAATGAACACGAATTCGCGTACGTTGAGCAAACTCCATAATACATCTTTCATTCCTTCGGCCCGTGAGGGAGCCGCGGTGACATGTTGCCGATGGGCGTCTTGTTCTGCTTCCGTCGGAAAGCGGGCCAATGTTGTAAGGTATAACTGCGTTATCAATTCACCATCGTCTGCAATCGACTTCAAAAGCTTTGGTAAAGTGCCCGTGGGATCGTTAATTTTCCCTAACACTTCTACATCGTTAATCAGATAGAGTGCCTGCGCCACCGACGGTTCATTAGACCTCTCACAATCGCACGTTTTTTCGCGATCCGGTCGTCCGAAAATCTTCATCGCATAACCGCCGCGCGTGGATCCGTATCGCAGCGGTGGCATCGCTTGCCCGACCGCGCGTTGAGGCTGATCTTTGGGCAACCGTCCGAAATCGTTGGCTACGCCCGTCGCGTCCGCGATCGCATCGATCAACACCTCCGCCGGCATACGACGCAATTGGGCGTGCGAAAAGTTTTTCTTGTCGAGCCGATTCGAAGCGTTCGGCTCCCACGACATCTGATATGTGCGGCTATTCAGAATCAAACGATGAATGTATCGAATGTCGAACTTGTGCTCGATGAATTCGTCCGCTAGCCAATTCAATAATTGCGGATTCGATGGCGGATTACCCTGATTAAAATCGTCCGGCGGATCGACAATTCCAATTCCAAAATAATGGTCCCACAGGCGGTTCACAAACGAAGGCGCAAAATAGGGATTTTCCGGCGCCCGCATCCACTTCCACAACTCGACGCGCACATCGGGGCCATTTTCAATGTACGGCACTTCCGGGCCGCCGAGCAACTTGGGGGGAGTTTTACGAACGATATCCTCGTACCGTGAGGAGACGCCACTCTCGACCGATTCGATTCCAAAGCCGCGACCGCCCTCCGTCCTTTCTTCGCCCGTAGCGGAAACACAAAATCGTACCATCATGAAAACCGATTTGAACTGTTCAAAGTCTTTTTGGGTCCAACGATCGAAGGGATGATTATGGCACTGAGCACATTCCAGCCGAAGTCCCAAAAAAGCATTCGCGGTTTGCAACAACATAGTCTCCGGGTTCCGCCGCTCAACGTTACTCCAGTACAATTCGTTCGTTCTGCGACTCGCGTAAAGGCGATCGTCATCGAAGTTATATCGTCCAGCGGACTGGTGAAGAATCGCCTCGGTCTCGGCCAAGAATTCCTCGCGAGACCTGCCTTCCAAACTGGTTGCACAAACGTGACCGTACACGATTTCGTCATACGCAACGTTGCGCGATAGTTTATCCTCGATCCACTGTTGCCACATCCAGTTCGACAGCATGGCGTTGCGGTTGATGTATTTGCTGTTACCGGTCCAATCAGAGAATTTCATTCCCCAGTACCTCGCGTAAGCGGGATGGACTAGTAGATCATCAACTAACTTCGCCCGCTTGCCTGGTGAGCGGTCAGCCAGGAACTTGCGAGTTTCGTCGGCGGTGGGCATCGTGCCGATAACATCGAGATAAACGCGGCGGATGAAATCACCGTCGCTGCATACAGCCGATGGACGAATTCTCAACTTGTGAAGTTTGGCACCAACGAATTCGTCGATCTTATTGTGCGGGAAGGCGATGGCATACGGCTGGCCGTCGCTTGCCGCCGGAACTAAAACCTGAGTGCTTGCGACTGCACCGGAGTACTGTGCGATGATCGCTGTATCTCCGGTTCGTAACGCCTTCACTCGCCCGTCCTGTGAGAGGTCCGCGATGCTTTTGTCATTGCTGGTAAACAGGGTTAAACCGGTCACGTCTTCTGCGGTTCCGTCTGAAAAATTCGCGGTTGCACGCAACGTCACTTCTTCACCCGAACGATTGAGGATGATCTCTGATGGAGTGATCTTCAAGCGAGTGACTCGCACGTCACTCTGGGAGTCATGCTTTGCTCCTTTCGCTATCCATTCCCGCAACATGCGGTACTGCCAGCTACCCACCTTCATCCGCTCTCCACCCTCATGTTCATCTTCATGGGTCGGTTTAAACAGAATCAAACTGGCTTCCGGATCCTTGACATCGACACGTAGTTCAGCGCCATCGATTTCAAGAAGTTCGCGATGGTCTTCTAGCGGTTCGAAACCAAACAGGCTCAGCCGGAATCCGTTCTGTCCTTGAAACGAACCGTGACATGCCCGATTGTTACAACCTAACTTGGAAAACAGCGGGACGACATGCCGGACAAAGTCGGGCGTGCCCCCTGAACCGCCTGCAGACCAGCGCTGCGGAGCACTTTCGACATGTTGGTTTTCCTCGACTTCTAGCGTGGCGACCAAACCAGAAAAACAACAAAACAGAATCGTGATCAGCGCTCGCATTTATAGCCCTCGCCAGTAAACGTATGAAACACTATATAGAATTGTAACAACGGAGATCGCTCACGTCCAACCGATTGAATCACTTCCCTCGTCATCGTATTATCTGGTCGCTGGAACACCACTTGACCGGCACCACTGGTGTGAGGGCTTTTTCTTTTGCCCCGATCTAAGCCCCTTTTTTAGACGCCGTGAGTCTTCCGGTGGTTCCGAGGAATCTCGTCTCAAACCATGATTTCTAAAATCGTTCCGCTGCTGTCAGAGAATTGCATGGCCAGTCACGCGCAAGGTAAGTTGATCTAGCCGAACATCTCCCTTGTGCTTATCTGCGCAGTGACATTTCACACAATAAGTCTTCAGAAAAACAGCTCTATTTTTATCAGCCGAGACTGCTGCGTCGAATGAAGAAGCAAAGTAGGCTACGAGGAGCAATGTGAAATAGATACCAAGGAAACGGTTCATAATGCGTTAGTCTTGAAATGAGAAGCTCTGGGTTTACCATCGACATTATACCATTCTTGATGAAATCACACAGTTGCTTTTTGACACGAACATCTCTCAAACGATGAGCATGTCGATCAGAGAACTAGGGCTGGAAAGACTCGGCGAAATCCGAGTACATTTCGGCGGTGAAAGCGTGATAGCAGGCGAGCAGGGAGAGAGC
>Ga0208879_1004201_pt1 | contig 11334 bp, 8 predicted proteins | sample Knorr_S15_td_Bot_FD_185605 | JGI IMG/M metagenome (GOLD analysis project Ga0208879, IMG submission 185605) | Marine microbial communities from Southern Atlantic Ocean transect - Knorr_S15_td_Bottom_ad_5009_LV_A (SPAdes) (version 2) | ecosystem: Environmental > Aquatic > Marine > Oceanic | place...
GACGACCCTGATGACGGGATTCACATGCGTTCTTCCGATAATTTGGAGAACGCGCCGGATCATGTGGAGGGGGCGAGAAGGGCGGATCTTATCGTGATCGCCACCGTGGAAGAGCCCGGGGACCCGTTCTGGACGACGGTCTCCGGAGAGCGCCCTGGCGTGACTGTGGAAGGGAGAATGCCACAGGTTCCACTGGATCAACTGAGATGGGGATCTTCGCCCCAGATTTTTACGCCCTGGACTATGTCGGTAGGTCAGTCCCTCAAAGGTGAGATACCGGAAAGTGAATCGATCCTGGTGAACTGGTGGGGAGGCGACTTACCTCCCGACATGTTCGAGCTAGATGGTGAGATGACATTTATATCCGGCGAGCAAATAGTCCTGTATCTGAAGGATTGTGGCACCGATCACCTCGAGAAGTACGGATCTCCTTACCGGTTCATCAAGCGGCTTGTTTTGACGCCCCAAGGGTTTGTCTATCTCGTGTTCGAGGGGGAAGAGACCCCGTTAAGCGATATACGTATCGTCATAGACAAAGAGAACGACCCGCCGGTTACTGAGACCTTTTGTGGATGATTGCCCGTGAGGCGCGTGAGCGTATTGTCTACGCCCCCACACACGGCGGTGCTACCCGCCGACTGCGCTTGCCACCATGTCGCCAAACTGGACGGTGCCGATGCACTTGTCGCCCTCGCTCGCGATGTCTCGCGTTCGGAAGCCTTCTGACATAACTGCGCCCACGCCCTTTTCGATGGCGTCAGCTTCCTCATAGAGGCCGAAGGACCAACGCAGCATGATTGCGCTGCTCAGCAACGAGGCCACCGGGTTAGCGACGCCATGTCCGGAGATGTCCGGGGCGCTGCCGTGGATGGGTTCGTAGAGGGCCGGCTTTCCACCGCGTCGTCGTCGTGCACCCTTTTTCGGGGGCGGGCTGGTCAGGCTGGCTGACGGCAGCATGCCTATAGAGCCGGAAAGTACAGACGCTTCATCAGACAGGATGTCGCCGAAGGTGTTCTCAGTGACGATCACGTCAAATTTAGCGGGGTTTGTGATCAGCTGCATGGCGGCGTTGTCCACCAACACATGGTTCAGCTCCACGTCACGATACTCGTGGTGGAGTTCGATCGTGATCTCGCGCCAGAGCCGGCCGGTCTCAAGAACGTTCGCTTTGTCCACAGACGTGAGCTTACCGCGACGGTTGCGGGCCATCTCGAAACCGACACGCACGACTCGTTCGATCTCCTTCTCGGTGTAAGAGAGAGTATCGACTGCTCTTCGTCCGCGGGCGTTCTCCCAGCGCTTCTTCGGCCGTCCAAAATACAGGCCCCCGGTCAGCTCCCGGAGGATGACCATGTCCACGCCTTCAAGCTGCTCTGGGCGGAGTGGAGAGGAATGTACAAGTTCTGGATAGACCTTGATCGGCCGTACGTTTGCGAACAGTCCGAGTTCCTTGCGGATGCGCAGAATGCCGTCTTCGGGCCGGGTCTTCGCTCGCGGATCGTCCCACTTCGGACCTCCGACGGCGCCGAATAAGATCGCATCGCAACCCAGGATGGTGTCCATCGTCTCGTCAGGTAGGGGCGTGCCGTACTTGTCTATCGCGCAGCCTCCCATTTGACCCGTCCGCCAGGTGAAATCGTGACCGAAGCGTCGCCCGACAGCGTCGAGTACTTTTACGGATTCGGCCGTGACTTCCGGGCCGATTCCGTCACCACCGATGACAGCGATCTTAAGTTCCAATATTCTTTTCTCCGTACAGGGCTAACAACCGCACCGCTACCAGCGTGCAGGGTGTGCCTCTTCAAATTCGGTAATTGCGTCGTTGTTCTGTAGTGAGCGCTCTATCTCATCGAGCCCTTCCATCAGCGATTCTTGCCGGAAGGGCTCCATCTCGAACGATTCCGAGAAACCTTCCTCGTCATACACCCGCTGCTCCACGATATCCACCGTCAGACTGTAGCCGGGATTTCGGAGGGCGCGGGCCATGATGGTGTCCACGCCGGCCTGTGAAAGGATGACTGGCGCCATGCCGTTCTGGAAGCAGTTATTGCGGAAGATGTCGCCAAAACTGGGGGCGATCACCGCCATGAAGCCGTACTCCTTCAATGCCCACGGCGCATGTTCACGCGATGAGCCTGAACCGAAGTTCGGGCCGGCGACGAGGATGGGAGCGTTCTGGTACTCCGCCCTGTTCAGGATGAAATCCGGGTTGGGGACGCCATCCTCTAGGTATCGCCAGTTGAAGAAAGCGAACTCACCGAAGCCGGTCCGTTCTATTCGCTTCAAGAACTGTTTTGGGATCACCTGGTCTGTGTCCACGTTCGCTCGGTCGAGCGGAGCGACGATCCCCGTTACTTTCTTCAAAGGGTCCAATGTTCTGTCCTGTTGATGAGTTGGCTTTGTTCTAGCGGGATCACGCCAACGGCGTTAATTCTCTCCGCCTGGTTGAGGTGTTACGAATTTCCTGCCACCCGGGATCGCCGGGCAAGCATTATTTGATGTCGAATTTCCTGTGCACGCTGAAGTCGGAATATAACAATAACGGTCAATACCAGCGGTAGCACCTGAAAAAGGTCTGACAACACCAGCAACCGTCCCGCCGCCGCCCAGTCCTCGATGTCCCCACGGCCGACGAAAAGGGAGATCCCTCTCGGGCCGAACAGAACCGCCATAATGACGAGCGTCCACCATGAACTGATGAACTTCCCGTCTTGCGAGTTAGCATTCTGCCACGCTCTGGGATTTTTGGTATCGGTCGACTTGGATGCTTTCGCCAGTTCACCCACGATGCGGGTGGGTTTGTAAATATTCATGAACGGTATGAAGAACCACCCGACGGCCCACCCCGGAGTGAATTTCTGGCCTGCGATACGTAAGTGCCGCAGGTTGGAACTTGCCTGGTGGATGAACATGGTGAATGTCACGACTAAAGCGATTCCGAATATGGACACGGACGCCCATATCACGGAGTGGTCTGATTTGTAGTCGTTGACCGTCCGTGCGACATCCAGCACATCACCACACGCGCCGGTGCCGGAGAACAGATCCTCGATAGAAACACACTCGATCCCAACTTTGTCGGCGAACTCCAGTAACTCCTCCGGATTTGCGTTGTTTGACGGGAGATCGGTAAGGCCGGCTGATTTATAGTCGTTGATCTCGTTCAGCATCTTGCTATCAACCCACGCCAGGACGAGCGCCAACACCACCATCACGGAGACGATCCCCGTGATTACGATGAACATCGTCCGACCTGAGTTGTAGCCGGGTTGGTCGAGACTGGTAGACATGTGTTGGCCTGAAGAACGCCCGTCCCAAAGTCGAAATCGGGGCGGGAACTGAGACGGTTAAGCCCCTAGGCTTCTTGCCTCTCCCAGTCACGTACGTCTACGAAGTGTCCCTCGATTGCCGCCGCCGCCGCCATCGCCGGGCTGACGAGGTGCGTGCGTCCGCCCCGCCCCTGCCGCCCCTCGAAGTTCCGGTTGGAGGTGGATGCGCAGCGCTCCCCGGGCGAGAGTATGTCCGGGTTCATGCCCAGGCACATGGAGCACCCTGCGGTGCGCCACTCGAACCCGGCTTCTATGAATATCTGGTCCAGCCCCTCTTCCTCCGCCTGCTTCTTCATGGGCGTGGATCCGGGCACGATCATTGCGCGTACGCCCGGCGCGACCTTGTGCCCCTTTGCGATCTCGGCTGCGGCGCGCATGTCTTCAATTCGCCCGTTCGTGCAGGAGCCGATGAAGACACGGTCAACTTTTAAATCAGTGATTCGCTGGCCTGCTGTGAGGCCCATGTAATCGAGTGCCCGGGCTGCGTTCTCCCGCTCATCGGCGGACTCGAAATCTTCAGGATTCGGCACGTTGCCAGTGATCTCCGCTACCTGCCCCGGGTTCGTGCCCCAGGTCACGCGGGGCTCGATCGCCTCAGCATCGATCTCGACAAGTGCGTCGAACTCGGCGTCCTCGTCCGTAACGAAGTGCTTCCAGCCTTCCACCGCTTCATCAAAGGCGTCTCCCCGAGGAACCTTCTTGCGGCCCCTGAGGTACTCAAACGTCTTCTCGTCCGGGGCGATCATCCCGGCACGAGCTCCGCCCTCGATCGTCATGTTGCAGACCGTCATCCGCCCTTCCATGCTGAGATCGCTGATGGCCTGGCCCGTAAATTCGATGACATGGCCCACGCCGCCGGCGACGCCGATCTGGCCGATGATGGACAGGATCAGGTCCTTCGCGGTGACGCCCGGTTGAAGGTCGCCGTTCACGCGGATCTCCATCGTCTTCGGTCGTGCCTGCATCAGGCACTGGGTTGCCAGGACGTGCTCGACTTCCGACGTGCCGATGCCAAACGCAAGCGCGCCAAACGCGCCGTGGGTGGCGGTGTGGCTGTCGCCGCATACGATCGTCATGCCGGGCTGCGTGACTCCCATCTCCGGGCCGATCACGTGGACGATGCCCTGGTCCGGGGAGTACATGTCGAACAGTTCGATACCGAAGTCGCGAGTGTTCTTGTCCAGCGTTTCGAGCTGCTGCTTTGCGATCGGGTCTTCGATGACGACCTCGGTATCGCGTGGCGTGGTCGGAACGTCGTGGTCGGCGACCGCGACCACAAGGTCAGGGCGTCGGACTTTGCGATTGGAAAGCCGGAGACCCTCAAACGCCTGTGGCGATGTCACCTCATGTACGAGGTGGAGGTCGATGTAGAGGAGCGATGGCTTGCCCTCTTCTTCCTGGACCACGTGTTTCTCCCAGATCTTCTCAAACATCGTTTTTGGCATCGTCTTGGGCATAGCTGGAATCAGTTTCTCCGTCCATTAATTCGGTCTCGGTTCGAGGGAACTACCCGATGTCTTGGGCTGCCTCGATAATTTCCAAATATTGTTTCGGCCCGTCGGACCCGGGCAGAACCGCGCCCCAGTTCCCTCGACTAGAGGAACCGGCCGGGGCGCAATTCTATAGGGCATTCCGTGTTCTGGCGTTAACTGGTCGTTTACCCGGTGCGCCTACTCAGTAAAAGTGATGTTGGTCTGGTCGGGACCGAGAACACCCATCCGGTTAATTGCGTTGATGTAGGCCTTCGCCGAGGCGACGATGATGTCGGTGTCCCCGCCACGGCCTGCGTAGATGTGTCCCTCGGCGTCCTCGACACGGATCGTCACCTCGCCGATGGCGTCGATGCCGTCCGTTACCGAAGCGACCGCGAACTCTGTCAGGTTGCATTTCGGTTCGACGATCTGATCGACCGCCTTGCAGACTGCGTCCACGGGCCCGGTGCCCTGCGCGGTGACGGTCTTCGACTCGCCGTTGGGGAGCCCCACCGTCACCGTCGCTGACGGCGTAACCATGTCTCCGGCCTCTACCTTTACACCCTCAAACCGATACTGCTGGTCCGTCTCAGAGAAGCGGTGCTGCTCTGACATGAGCGCCTGCAGATCGAAATCCGTGACCTCGCGTTTCTGGTCGGCGAGACCCTTGTACTTCGGGAACAGGTCGGCCAGCTCTTCATCGCTGAGTTCGTAGCCCAGATCGCCGAGTCGTGATCGTAGACCCGCACGTCCGGACAACTTCCCCATTACGATCGCTTCGCCGCGCCAGCCGACGGATTCCGGCTCCATGATCTCGAAGGTCGTTCGCTCTTTCAGGTAGGCGTCCTGGTGGATACCGGACCCGTGCCTGAAGGCATTCTGTCCGACGATGGCCTTGTTTGGCTGGATTGCGAACCCGAACAGGTCTGCAACCAGACGGCTTGATGGGCCGATTTCTTCCGTGTTGATGCTGCTCTTCGTCCCGTAGTGATCTTCACGCGTTTCCAGCGCCATGATCACTTCTTCAAGCGAGGCGTTCCCGGCGCGTTCGCCGAGTCCGTTTATGCAGCCCTCAACCTGGCGTGCGCCGTTCTCAACGGCGGCGAGGCTGTTTGCTGCGGCTAGCCCGAGGTCATTGTGGCAATGGACGCTGACGGTCGCTTTATGGATGTTTGGGACCCTCTCGAATACGCTTTTGATAAGCGCACCGAACTCCACCGGGTTTGAGTAGCCGACCGTGTCCGGGATGTTGACCGTGGTGGCGCCGGCATCGATGACAGCTTCGAGGACCCGGTACAAGTACTCGGGATCGGTCCGCGTGGCGTCCATCGGCGAGAATTCGACGTCCTTGCAGTGGGAAGCCGCCCGCGTTACGGCGTCGACCGCCATGCCAAGGATGTCCTCGGCTCCCTTGCGCATCTGGTGCGCCATGTGGATCTCGGAACTGGAGAGGAAGACGTGGATACGCGGCCGTTTCGCGTCCTTGATCGCGTCCCACGCGGCATCGATATCGCCCGGCACCGCACGTGCGAGCGAGCATATGACTGGGCCGTCTATTTCACGTGCGATCCGTTGCACGGCCTCAAAATCTCCGGGGGAGCTTGCGGCAAACCCGGCCTCGATCACATCGACGCCAAGTTTCTGGAGTTGCCGTGCTATCCGGAACTTTTCGTCCGGCGTCAGTCCCGCGCCTGCGGACTGCTCACCATCCCTGAGGGTGGTGTCAAAGATGATGACTTTGTCAGTTTTTGCTACGTCGGTCTCTGCCATATTTAAACTCCCGCCCAGGTTCTGATCGCTGCCACCTCTGTGAACGCCCTTCGAGAACCTCAGGGTGCTTTCTTCTGCCTCAGAGTGTTGCCTTTAACGCTCCAGGGTGTGGCGATCCTTCCGGGGTTAGGTTGTCGACTCCAGCCAGGGCATCATGCTGCGCAACTCACGGCCGATCTCTTCAACCGGGTGAGCCTTGTCCGCTTCCTGCAACGCCTTGTAGCGGTGCAGGCCTTCGTCGTTCTCGGCAATCCATTCCCGGGCGAACTCGCCGGACTGGATCTGCCTGAGAACCTCTTGCATGTTTTTCTTGACCTCTGGGCCGATGATTACCGGTCCTCGTGTGTAGTCGCCGTACTCCGCGGTCGTGCTGATGGAGTCGCGCATTCCTTCGAGGCCGCCGGTGTAGATGAGGTCCACGATCAACTTCAGTTCGTGGAGAACTTCAAAGTAGGCCGACTCCGGTTGGTAACCCGCTTCCGTGAGCACCTCAAAGCCGGCCTTGATAAGGGATGTGACTCCACCGCATAGAACGGCCTGCTCACCGAAGAGGTCTGTCTCTGTCTCCTCTTTGAAGGTCGTCTCAAGGATTCCCGCCCGGCCGCTGCCGATTCCGGCGCCGTACGCCAGCGCACGGGCGTGTGCGTTACCGGTCGCGTCCTGGTGGACGGCGATGAGAGACGGAACTCCGAGACCCTGCTCATACACCGCTCGTACGCGGTGGCCGGGGGCCTTTGGGGCGATCATCGTGACGTCCACGCCCTCGGGCGGCTTGACCTGTTCGTAGTGGATGACGAAGCCGTGGGCGAACATCAGCATGTTGCCCTCTTCCAGGTTGTCTACGACCTCGTTCTTGTACACCTCGGCCACGGTGGTGTCCGGCAGGCAGAACATCACCACGTCCGCCGCCTTCACAGCGTCCGCAACGTTCATGACTTCCAGCCCGTCTTCCTCGGCCTTAGCCTTGGATTTTGAGCCTTCGTACAACCCGACCACCACGTCAAAACCGCTGTCTTTGAGATTTTGCGCGTGCGCGTGCCCCTGGCTTCCGTAGCCGAGGATTGCGATCTTCGACTCCTTTAGAGGGGCCGTGTCGATGTCCTTGTCGTAGTAGAGAGTCGCCATCCAGATTCCTTTTGGCGTTGCTACGCCGCTGTGTTTATTTGCGTGATGTTCGGTTATTTTCCGGCTGCGCTAAACGCTGCCGGAATCAAGGCCCGATCTGGGGATGATGTTGCTCGATATCTGATCGCCAAACTCGCCGTCTTCGCCGCCCAGTGAAAGCGCGGACCGCAGCATCGCGACCCGGCCTGTGCGCATGACCTGCTCAACGCCGAACTCTTCCATGAGAGTGATCATGGAGTCGATCTTTTCCGTGTCTCCGGTGATCTCCATCGTCACGGCTTCTGCGCCCACGTCGACGATGCTCACGCGAAAGATGTTTGCAAGCTGGATCACCCGGGGACGGCTATCTGGCGTCGCGTGAACGCGCACCATCGCCATCTCCCGCCATACAACGTTGTTGTCGGTTATGTCTGAGACCTCCACAACCTCGATCAATTTGTCCAGATGCTTTGCGATATGCCCCACGGTGGACGGATCACCCTCCGCGACGAAGGTCATCCGGGACAGGTCACTGTGCTCGGATGCGCCGACCGCCAGACTGGCGATGTTTATCCCGCGTCGGCGGAACAGGCTCGCGATGCGCGCCAGAACGCCGGGCTTGTTTTCGACCAGCGCCACCAACGTGCGGCGCGCCAGTCCGTTTGCCATGATTTCCGCCATCAGAGGCTCTCCTCTATCAGCTGTTCCACGGACTGGCCGGACGGGATCATCGGGAAAACGTTCTCTTCCGCCCGTATCACGAAGTCGAGCACGACCGGTCCCGGGTGATCACGTGCTTCCTGAATGGCTCCCTCAAGCTTGTCCTCGCTGGTCACGCGGATCCCCTTTATGCCGTACGCCTCTGCCAGCTTCACGAAGTCCGGGTTTCCGGTGTAACTGTTTGCGTAGAAGTTCTTGTTGAACACCATGTCTTGCCACTGGGTGATCATCCCGAGCATGTTGTTGTTCAGGATGGCGATTTTCACCGGCAGCTTATTTTCAGCGATGGTCGCGAACTCGGACAGCGTCATCTGGATGCCGCCGTCGCCGGCAAACGTCCACACCTCTTTATCCGGGTGCGCGAACTGAGCGCCCATGGCTGCCGGAATTTCGTAACCCATCGTGCCGAGACCACCGGAGGTAAACCAGGAGTTGGCGTTCTTGAACTGGTAGTGCTGTGCCGCCCACATCTGATGCTGACCAACACCGGTGACCACGAGGGCATCGCCATTCGTAGCGTCCGAGATCGCCTTAACGACCTGTTGGCCGAGCAGGTCATCGGATTCGCGAATTCTGAGGGATGGGTGTTCCGCTTTCAGGTGCTCGATGTGCTGGACCCACTCTGTGTGTGTCGTCTTGTTGACCATCGGGTTCAACTGGTTGAGAACGTGTCGAACGTCGCCCAGCACCGGCGCTTCTACCTTGATGTTCTTGCCGAGCTCCGCCGGGTCGATGTCGATATGGATCTTTTTCGAGTTGACGGCAAACCGCTTGGTGTCCCCGGTGATCCGGTCATCGAAGCGCGCTCCGATGTTGATCAACAGGTCCGCCTGGTCCAGCGCGAGGCTTGAGTAAGCCATGCCGTGCATGCCCGGGAAGCCAGTGCTAAGCACGTGGTCCTCCGGGAACGAGCTGATCCCCAGCAGGGTCGTGATGACCGGAATCTGGGCGTTCTCCGCCAGCTCACGGAGTTCGTTAAATGCGCGCGAGATGATGACGCCGTGTCCGGCCAGGATCACGGGCCGTTCCGCTTCATTGATCAGTTTTGCGGCGGCGGCTACTTCGGCTTCGTCCGCAGTGGTCGGCGGGTTGTAGCCGCGCAGTGAGACCGGCTTGTCGTACTCCGCCTCGTCGAACTCGATCTCCTCGGCCTGGACGTCCCGTGGGATGTCGATCAAGACCGGGCCCGGACGGCCGGTTCGTGCGATGTGGAAGGCTTCCTTGATGGTCGCCGCCAGGTCGTGCGTGTCCATCACGAGGTAGTTGTGCTTGGTGACCGGGAGGGTGGCGCCGGTGATGTCGGTCTCCTGGAAGGCGTCACTGCCGATGGAGGCGCGCCCGACCTGACCGGTAATGGCCACGACTGCGACGGAGTCCATCATCGACGTGGCCAGCCCCGTGATGAGGTTGGTCGCGCCGGGACCGGAAGTCGCCATGCAGACGCCAACCTTGCCGGAGGCGCGTGCGTAACCGTCGGCAGCCAGACTGGCGCCTTCTTCGTGGCGTACAAGTACGTGGCGCAGCTCCGGATAACTTCCGAGCGTTGAATAGAGCGGCAAAATCGCTCCGCCCGGAAGCCCGAATATCACGTCAACGCCCTCGCGAACGAGAGCCTCGCAGACTATCTGGCCACCTGTCTTTTTCATCACTACCTGTCTTCCGAGCCTTCCGGACCCGGTCTTATGCCTTCCCTTAATTTCCTGTCCATTGGGGACAGGACTCGGGTGAGGGAGAAGTTCCCAACCCAGACTCAATATGTGTCCGGACTCCCATGACGGGAGACGGTTGTGGCAGGCGAATCATTCATGCAGTTCCATATTCAGAAACACGCACAAAAAAAGCCCCGCCCCTCAAAGGACGAGACTTACTCCCGCGGTACCACCTTTGTTGCCTCGTCGGTATGAACACCAACCGAGACCACTCAATGCCGGTAACGGAGGCATCCGTCTAACCCTGGGTACCCCGTTCTAAACGGAGCGATTCAGGTCAGAGGCTCGGGGGCGAGTTCCCAATAGTCGGGCGCCGGTTCACACAACCACCGGCTCAGCCCGCTTGATCGGTACTACTCCCCGTCAAAGCGTGTAGCCGCTAATTGTATCGGCACGCCATAAGAGCCGTCAACGAAACTGGCAATCCGGTAGTGGTTCAGTTTGATTTCGTGGAGCACTTTGGTACTGTACGGCTTCCGATAGTCACCAATCCGCGGGAAAGTAAACATGCCACATCTTTTCGTCCGTCACACAGTGGAAAATTTCGACGTGTGGAAACCGACTTTCGACGCTGACGAAACGCACCGTAGCTCTCACGGAATCTCCGTATTGGAGTGCACCGGGGTGTTGATAACACCAACGAATTAACGGTGGTACTTGAAGTGGAGAGCGTCTCAAGGGCGCAGGAATATCTCCAGTCCCCCGAACTGAGAGAGGGAATGGAGCAGGCGGGCGTCCAGGGGATGCCTGAAATGTGGTTCACGGACTAATCAAGCGGTCCGGCGATCTCTAGCGGAGTCCAAATACGGTCAGCAACACGCGCTGCCATCACCGGTGTACGCTCGTCCAGCGACTTATACGGTCGTATCCGCCAGTACGACGGGAGCCTCTTTGAGCGCCGCAACCGATATCCGAAATTTCTCCTGGGACGATTTTGACGCCGTATTCGCCACGCGGGCGGCGGTGACCGGCATTTCCGATGCGGACGCCGATGAAAAGCGTTCGCATTTCCGGGCGCGTCTTGAGCTCCCCGGGGCTGATCCGCTCGATAACGTGTTCATCGCCGAGCAGTCGGGCGAGTTTATTGGCGGCGCCATCGCTGCGGTAGAGCCGGCAATCGACCGTGCCGTTGGCGAGTTCGGCGTGATCGAAAGCGCCCGCGGTCAGGGGATCGGCAGGCTGCTGCTGGCCCGGCTGGAGCGCCGTGCGCGCGAGGCCGGAGTAGCGGTC
>Ga0208879_1004203_pt1 | contig 11332 bp, 7 predicted proteins | sample Knorr_S15_td_Bot_FD_185605 | JGI IMG/M metagenome (GOLD analysis project Ga0208879, IMG submission 185605) | Marine microbial communities from Southern Atlantic Ocean transect - Knorr_S15_td_Bottom_ad_5009_LV_A (SPAdes) (version 2) | ecosystem: Environmental > Aquatic > Marine > Oceanic | place...
CGATTGTAACCTCATCTCCCATCCGATAGCGTTCTCCACTCTGTTTACCGGTGAGACTGAAGTCCTGCTCATTAAAATAAAAGTTATCCGATTTCAGTGAATCAGCATCCACAAAACCTTCTACAATAGTGTCTTTTAACTCCACGAATAATCCTCTACCAATGACTCCTGATATAATTCCTTCAAACGATTCCCCAATCCTCTCTGCAAGCCAACGTATCTGTTTTAATCGTATATAATCACGTTCAGCTTTTTGGGCTATTATTTCTGATTCTGTATTCGATTTTGCCAATCGATTCAGTGACTTCTTTTTCTGGATTTGTTGAGATCCACTTTGACTGCCGAGGTATTGTTTGATTAATCTGTGAACCACAAGGTCAGGATAGCGCCTTATAGGGGAGGTAAAATGAGTATAGTGCTCGAACGCCAGTCCATAATGACCTCTATTATCTGTGCTGTATATCGCCTTAGTCATGGTCCGCAATGCGATATTTTCAATGAGTGCTCGATAAGGTGAATCTTCTACCATACTCAAGATTTTACGAAATTCACTTGAGGATAACGATTTCAGATGCGATTTGATGAGATTTAGCCGTCTGAGCAAGTCTACAAAACGCTCCATATCCTCTTGTTTAGGCTTATCGTGAATTCTGTATATAAACGGTCTGTTTTGGGAACCGTCAAATGGTACATTCTCAGCTATTACACGATTGGCAAGTAGCATAAACTCCTCTACTAATCTGTGACTCTCCAACCTTTCGCTATGCCTAATCTCGTGAGGGATTCCTCCATCACGGAAAAAGAAAATTGGTTCAGGTATGTCAAAGTCAATACTGCCTGCTTCCTGTCGAAGGCTATGGAGACACTTTGCAACCTTCCGCATGGCTAAAAGAGTTTTCACGTAAGGTGACTTCTCTTTTCCATCCACAATCGCCTGTACGTCACGATATGTAAAACGCTTTTTGTTTTTGATAACCGATGAATGGAATTTCCAGTCCAGAACCTTACAGTTTTTATCGAGAGTTATGATTAGAGAACTGGCTAAGCGATCTCTATCCGGAAGAAGAGAGCAGACCCCTGATGATAAATTCTGCGGTAGCATGTGTACAACTCCCTCGGCGAAATAGACGGATGTTCCGCGATAACGTGCTTCTTGATCAAGAGCTGAGCCGGACTTTACAAAATAGCTCACATCAGCAATATGGATTCCCACTGTAGTCGTTCCATCCTTATTTTCTTTCAGCGAGATGGCATCGTCAAAATCTTTAGCTTCTTTTGGATCAATCGTAAAACAGTCTAAATCTCGAAGGTCTTTCCTATTTTTGATTTCAGCGACAATATCTTGTTCTGTAAATTTTTCAGCTTCACTTTGGACGTCTTTAGGAAAAGTTGGATCCAGATCGAAAGCGCTACAGACAATTTTCATATCATCATTAGGATTCCGAGTTGAGCCGATTATTTTTTCCAGCACTACATGAATAGCACCGCGACCTCTTCCCCAGTCACGAACCTTCGTAATAATGGCGTCACCCTCATGAAGTTTTTTAACTCCATCCCCTACAATCCTGATACCTCGAAGAGGAGTTACTGGTTCGATCGCTAAGTGAGCCTCTTTTCTGTGGTAATAGACCGTGCCAACGAAGCGGTCGGTACCGCGCTTTAAGATTCTGGCAATCTTTCCTCTTGGACCGCGAGAATAATCTGAAGGAAGAATAGTTACTTCCACCATATCTCCATTAACGGCACCACCCAAATCACGCATGTTGATAAAAACGTCATCACCATCTTCGACTAAAAGAAAACCGAAACCACGCTGTGTCAGTTCAACTGTTCCTCTGAGTTTGGTCAATCCTCCGCTCCAGCAATATCCCTTTTTCTTAACGCTGACTATCTTCCCTTCCTGAACAAGATTTCGAAGAGCTCTTCTGAATTCAGCCTGACTCTTTTTACCAATGTTCAGATGGTGTTGTACTTCTGATTTTTGGTAGTACGAATGGGGATGTTTTCTGAAATATCTTAGTATTTTTTCTTGCATTAGAATCTGTTAATTATCCTTATATGTATTTTGCCTTCTTTGGGTTTGTTATCTTTTCCGATTGCGTAATCCAGCTGTAAAACTCCCATGGGAGTTTTTTGCTTTAGTCCCAGACCAACAGAGGCGGGAGTTCGCTTTTGCTCATCATAACTACCATCAATGAAGGTATAAAAACTGTTTTCACTACTAACTCTGTATCTTATTTCTAATTGACTTATTATCACCCAATCAGCTACAAATTCCTCTTCTCTATAACCTCTCAAAGATGCCGCTCCTCCGTATCGCAGCTTTTTGCTCAATGGAACGGTTCCCGAGGCGAGTCCAAAATAACCACCATCTACCGCCAACGAAAGAGTTAACCTGTCCGAAACCGGCATTAATATCTTACTTTCACCTTTCAGATCAAATGAGATGGTCTCTGTGGAACCGTCAGGAACAAAATCTCCCAGTCCGATTCGGAATTTCAACCACATTCCTCTCGTTGGATTTGATCGAGAATCTCGTCTGTCCCATTCATTTTGTACAGTCAAAGACCGGCTGGAATGACCAATAAGTCCGAGACTATCACCATCGTTAGTTAAGGTGACAGTTTCCTCGCTTCCCCCGAAAGACCATTTGCCGAACTTCGAGCGCGGGACAGCTACCGCCACTTCTCTCTCTCGATGGACGTAGAGTCCATCCTGCAAAATTTGTGTAAAACTAAAATAACCTCCCACACTAAATCTCCAGAGGAAAGGATCTTCGTAGCTGAGAAATATTCTTTGCGACTGTTCGTCTTTGCGATTCCACCACAATCTGCTAATGGATGCGGAACCAAAAGGATTTTCCAGCCCAATCTGTATGTCTCCTGTCATCCTATTTTTCCCGTCTGTTGACGGTTGTAATCCTGCAGCGGCGACAATTGAGTGAGAGAAATCCGTTTTCACGGGAACAACAGCGGACAGTCGATTCTCCGATGATCTAGCGTAGAAAGGTTGACCGGTTTTGTCCATGAACGAATAGCTAGTAACAGTTTTTTGCAATGCAATAAGCAAATTTTTGTCTGCTTTTCGCCCAATCTGACTTTTTACCATCTGAGATATGGTATGACTACTCAGTTCTTCTGCCCCTTCAAGCACGATACTATCTATGCCAAGAGGTTCACCTGTGATTAAACTCCATCGACTTAACAGATGATCTCCATTTCGCTCCAAACCATTTAGTCGAAGCTGACTGTTCCATTCGCCTTCATCCGCCAGAGATTGCTTCACACTATCTAGCGAAGTAGTGAGATGCTTTAATGAGATGATAGGAATTATACTTTCCGTCTCTTGCGCCGAAGAGAGTACCAAAATCGCTAGAAATGCCGTAGTCTTAAAGCGCAGCACGTATTTCTCCGGTTATGATCAGAATGCCGTCGTGTAGGGGATCGAGTATATAACTCAAGTGAGCATTGGCAGTAATGTTTTCGCCGAGAACGAGAAATCCCGTAAGATTAGCGAGGAATGACGAACCGATCTGTCTCCCTTCAGCAGCTTCAGGTGGAAGCAGAGAAATGAGTACATCTTTGCTGTTTACATTCACATAATTGAGTGACGCTTCGAGTCGCCCATCTTTTTTTGTGAACAGTTGGCTGTGGAGTTTCAAACCTGTTGATGTAACAGCAAAAGTTTCGTAGAAGTTCTCTCCGTTATCCTGACCGTATTCAGCCATCAATCCAAACTCCATTCGCTTAGACGATTGCCAGCTTATGCCTGAGCTTAAAATCCACCCATAGAGTGAGCGAGCTCTGCTCTGAATGGACGATTCAACTTGGTGGTCGTAGAGATTTACTTCTCCCGAAAAGAGTACTTTCCTACTCATTGGCTCCTCAGCATTCAAAGAGAACGTTTTTTCTTGAGTATGAAGATCGCCCTGAAAACTGTCTGAAGTAAAATCGATTCGATTCTTGGTTGAGAAGCGAACCTTTCTTCTCGTACCTCTTGGGGCATATGTCAACTCATTCCTGAAGCTAAGGCGAGATTTTTTAATGGTTGTATCACTCAATTGGGGAAAGAAAACTGTGCCGGACGAAATATGACTTCCATTCAGATCTGTCTGTGCAAAAGACTTCAAAGTGAAATTGCGTAATAGGCGACTGTCGAGCCTGCGGAAATCGAAGACCAGTCGAAATCCTGACGTCAAGCGTGCAGTGGGTGTTCTATTTCCGGAAGGGATGTGGTACAAGATGTAATCTCCGTTAGGATCGGGGAAATACTGATCGTAATCACTGTCGTAGCGATAACTTCCTAAACCGACACCGATTGAGTCGTACACTGCAATTTTCTCTTCATAAAGCGACTGCTCCAGCTTGCCGTCAAAATTTGCACTGATAAAACTCCGTGGTCGGCGGTAGCTGAACGACCCTTTCACGAGTCCGTAGGAAATGTCGTTAGATTCGGCTGAGAACGTCTTCAACTTCTGCCGGAGAGAAAATTGCACTCTGTATCCGCTCCGCCACCTTCCGGAAATGTCCAGCTCACCCAGTTGACTCTGGCTTACTTCCTCCCAAGCTCCCAGCGAATCCGTCTCATCAGCCTGCTCATAATCGAATCTCTGAGTTAACCCAACCGATCCCTTGAACGAAGAACCTTCAAAGAGGATGCCCACCATTTGCTCGTCAAACTTGAAATCTGCTGTCCGTTCCTCTTGTAGCATTTGAAATTTGGGATGGATTTTTCCTGGGAGGAGTTTTGCTTCCAAACTATTCCTCATCCAGCCGGAATCGGATGAATCTATCTTGCTGAGAGTTGTGGGAATCAGCAGCAGTTCGCCAGCGCCGCCAACATCTCGGATGGCGGTAGTTACTGAGGCTTCCAGAAGAGGTATCCACTTTGAGTTGTGAATAATTCCACCCTCCCATCTGGAAGCGGACTGATAACTGTCTCTGTAGCTGCCGAAACCAAACGATGTCTGCAAAATTTCGCCGAGAGAGTAAAGAATGCCGATTTCGGAAACACTCTCGCCACTGACTCCATATTCAGATACTAAATTCCACTCACGACTAAACTCAACTCTCCTGTCCCGCTGGAAAGTCGAAAATCGACTGTCAGTTTTTCTATGATTCAAACTGATATCCACTGCACCTAAATCTGATGGCAGTTGACCCGAGTGACTAAAGTGAACAAGTCCGGCTGCTCCGAAGTTGTCATTATCGTCAATTGCGGAGAGTGAATTCTGATCACGCTGAGAACCACTCAATTCGAATCTGAAATTCGTTAATTCACCTAATTTAAACTGTCCACTCACATCGAGAACCTGGTGAGACTCAGGCGCTTGAATCGTCCGCCACGGAACGAAAAGATCATTGTGAGCATCACGATCATCTACAGCTAGCCATTCGAAATAGATAATCCCGTCATCCGTGATTTGGCGGCTGTATTCACCTTCAGTGCCAACATTATAGAAGGAAACGGATAAGTATGTCTCCTCTTCTGTTTTTTCATCATCAGGGACGTATACAAATGTTCCATCGAGATTGGCACGATAATTTCCACTGCTGTCAACTTCAACTGTATTAATGAGGATATCTTCGTCACCTGACTGTTCCATCAGCTCAAATTCATCGTCACTAACGGAAAATAGCAGATCGGACCGACTGTTATCATTTTCCCTCAACCAGCTGATGGTAAAGTGTGATTTTTCATTCTCAGAATTATATTCTCCCGTGGCGGCCGCGATGTTCCGCGGATAGACCAAATCAGAGTATTCATATTCCACGTGGATGCGTTTGTTAGAATCGATGACATTCTTAGTTGTAAATGTGATTTCACCGACGGAATAATCAATGGTATAATCAAAATTCTCACCTCGCGTCAACTTCTTACCATCAATCCAGACATTTTCCGATCCTGCCATTACGATAATATTACGGCTTCCCGTCTCGGAATAAAGGCGATAGGGTCCTTGATTCTGATCCTCTCCCGAAATATCCAATGTAGCGAATTTCCCTTTTGTGGATCCGAGTGTGATTTCACTTTTTACGGCTCCTTTTTCGGCATTCAGAGTCATACCTTCCAGGCGACGTTTCACCGAAATGAATCGCCCACCGGAGAGGTTTAGATCAATATCTCCTGCTATTATTTTAGCAGATGGGTGTTTTACTTCAAGATATACTTCATCTATCTCATCTAATGCCTGTGTATTGCCTTCCGGTTGAATTGGAGAATTCTGATCTGTCAGCGAACCAATTACGGTTATGTTCTCTGCCACCTGTCCCTGAAGCATTAACCGAAGTCCTCCTGTCATTGAAACACCACTGATAGGTGACATAGTGACTCCTCGGAAAATCGAGCCGTTTGTAACCAACGGATAGTCTTCTGTCAAAGGTTCAGATGGAGGCAAAGAACGTGGAATCTCCTTACTCTCAAGAATCGTCTCCAATAGAGGTAAATCTGCGACAGGAGGTTCTGTGACTGTCGGAAAATGTGAAGTGAGAAATTCATATTTGATGATGGCAACAAATGGCTCTCTGACTGAGTCGTTTAGCACAAGTTTCCCCATTAATGAATTTAAAAAGTAATCCTCCTTAGAAATCGTACCGCTCAAGTCAGTGATTGTGTTTTCAACTACCATCTCATGCGAGAGATTAATCACGGAATCTTTCAAAGAGACGGCGATTGTGTCGGTCGCCCATTCAGTTTGAATGTCTTGAGACGACAGAAGTGTCATGGCAACTGAGAATATTAGCGAAAGTTTATTCATGAATTATCAAACGACAGGAAATGATCGATCCATTTGCGGCGAAGATTTCATCATCAACGATGGTAAAATCAGTAATGGGAGCGATCTGGGTCATTTTATCTTGAACAGATAGAACGTAAGAAAATGCACGTGAACCTGACGAGAGGTAAAAGAGCTTTCCATTTGAGTTGATGACCAACCAGCCGCTACGCCACGATTCCACCCCTACGATCTCTTCATCAGGTAGCGGTGCTGTCAGAAGAATGGATCCCGCGCGAGATAAAATAGTCATCTGTTTATTCCCTCTATCGAGAACTGCGATCTCACTCCGGCTATTCACAGCGATGTCAACGATTTCTCCGAATCTCTCCTCTCCATACGACCTTCCACCGAATCGTGAGATAAATCGGCTGTCAGAGCTCAACTGATACAGTTCCCACTGCTCGGCAGCTGAGATAATGATTTCTCCCAGTCGATTAATTGCTATTCGAGAAGGTAGTTCTACTCGGGTAGGTTGCATCTCCGATAAATCAACATCAGATATGAAATTAAGCTTTCCATCGAAACGGAGTACCCTGTCTGTCGCCTGATCGCAGAGGAAAATGTCCTGACCGAATGAAACAGCAATATCTGTGGGATATGAGAACCGCTCCGCTTCTACTCCCCATCCGCCGGTTAAGCGCAACATACCCTCCGATGATAGTGTGGCAACTGTGAACGATTCCATATCAAGTACGATTAAATCGCCGAAAGTATTGGCAGCGACATGTGACGGATGAATCTCAGCATTTTGCAGAATCTCCTGTTGATTCCAGTTTTTCCACTCAGTTCGGGATATTGCCAGCTGCTCGGACTGACCGGCGAGACTAACCGATAGTCCGGCAATAAAAATCGAGACTATGACAGTTTTGTTAGGGAGACGATTCAAGGGATGCCTTCTCGCCTGAAGCTTGTCTCAGCCTCACGATCATAATCGTGCCAAGAAGGATCATAAGAATAGAGATAATCTGAGCACCACTCAGACTGAAGAAATAGTGTGTATTCGTACGGATGAATTCGATAGAGAATCTTTCTAATCCAGCCAGAATTAAGTAGAGACTGAATAATGAGCCTGTGGGTTTCAATTTCCCTCTTAATTTCCATAAAATGGCAAAGATACCGAATCCGAGGAGAGTTTCGTAAATCTGCGTAGGATGGACAGGAACAGTCGTGGGTGGAGTTCCGATGGGGAATGTCATTGCCCAAGGAACGTCTGTAGAAACTCCGTAATCGTCCCCTACGAGCAGACAGCCGATCCTCCCAATGGCGTATCCCAGAATGATAAGCGGTGCCACCATATCGGCAAACTCCAGCCATTTAAAGCCCCGGCGTATAATCAAAATGTATCCCGCAGCGACACCACCCATGAGCCCGCCTAGAAAAACGAGACCGGCTCCACTGAAAATCATACCAATGGGATCCTCGAGGAAGCGTGAGAAATTTTCGATAATATAGTAAACTCTGGAGCCTACAATCCCGCCGATAGCTGCCCACATGACCACATCTCCTGCCAGACGGGTACGCTCTTCTTTTTCCATACCACGTTCTTTGAGCAGATATTTGAGAAGGAAGTAGTCTGTGAGAAACGCCACTACCAGCATAACACCGTAGGAATGAATTGGCAAAGGACCAATTTTAAAAAGAACGGGGATCACGACAGATTAGATCCGCAGTAACTGCAGAATTTGCTCCTTCCGGAATTTGGAGTTTTACATGTTGAGCAAAGACGCTTGTTCTGTGTGGCATAAACAACACCCACAATTAAGGCTACCGTAGAGAGGATTAATAATGGCTGCCACGTAGGCATTGTATGTTTGAATGACTCATCACGTCGATTCAAAACAGTCTTAGGAGAAGTTCCTTCTCCTGAAGAGGGAGAAGATACTGCAGGCATCATATCTTGCAGCACTTCGACTGAAAGTTGTTTTAAGGGATTTTGATAATTGAACGCGATCAGCTTCTGTTCGCCTGCAGCCAGTCCTTCCACGAGAATTGTGTGATTCGTAAAACCGTGTGAGGGGTCTCCCGTTTTCTGTGCAGTGGAGTCGTCTATCCGGAAATTCTTTGCCTGCAGCGGTTCCTGCACCTGAATATGAAAATGCTCCAGCGGTTGATTCAACTCAATCAGATACTCAATATTTCGTTCTACAGGATCAGTGAACGGATCGTAGTAGAAGCCGGTGCGGAGAATTTTGCTCCCTTTCGGAATATCTATAACCGCCCATTTTCCGTCCGCTCTATCTACAACAGCCACTTCGAAAGAAATTTCCTCATCACCCTCCGCGAAAGTTGCGCCAACTGTTCCGGCTTCATCGGGGATACGGAATTCCAGAGTTATGGGTAGAGCCTCCTGACGGAATGTTCCGTCCATCAAGATGAGAACGCCGGGATGATCATACTCTGGCCGTATAGCAATATCAAGTCTCTCGAAAGGTGACTTTTGAGCCGCTATAATTGAGGCCAAAAGGACTATCAGCGTTATTGTAATGATTTTCTTCATCTATCGACGGCGGAGTTTAGACAGCTGAGTATGGATTATCAACAGAAAAGGTAGCGATAAGTTCCAGTGTGAATTGTATAAGAAGAGTGTGGCAATTCATTACTATTAAAAGTATCTCCTCCTGAAGTAGAGGGCTACATTCACCAGACTAATCAAAACCGGTACTTCTACAAGAGGTCCAATGACAGCGGCGAAGGCCATACCGGAATTAATGCCGAACACTGAGATAGCCACAGCTATGGCCAGTTCGAAATTGTTGCTCGCTGCCGTAAAGGACAGGGAAGTCGTCTTGGGATAGTCCGCACCAACTTTTCTCCCGAGATAGAAAGAGATGAGAAACATGGTCACGAAATAGATGACGAGCGGAACAGCAATCCTGAGTACATCAAGAGGAATCTGTACAATGAGGTTTCCCTTGAGAGAAAACATGACGACAATGGTAAACAGAAGCGCCGCCGGCGTTATGGGACTGATCTTTGGCAAGAATTTTCTTGTATACCACATCTCTCCTTTTTTCTTAATTAATGCATAACGAGTCATCATACCTGAGAAGAATGGAATTCCGAGATAAATCATGACAGTGACGGCAATCTCTTTCATGGTGATATCCACTGCGAATGATTTTAATCCAAGCCACTCGGGTAAGACTGTCAGAAAGAGGAAAGCATAAACTGAGAAAAAGAGAATCTGAAAAATAGAGTTTAACGCGACCAAACCAGCAGCATATTCCGAATCACCCTCTGCTAGCTTATTCCATACAATCACCATGGCAATGCATCTTGCCAGGCCGATGAGTATCAATCCTGCCATGTATTCCGGATGGTTCGGCAGAAAGGTAATGGCCAGAATAAACATGAGAATAGGTCCGATAATCCAATTCTGAATAAGTGACAGCGAAATAACTTTCACATTTCTGAAAACATCGCCCATCTCCTCATATCTAACTTTCGCCAGGGGAGGATACATCATTAGGATGAGTCCTATGGCAATAGGGATATTTGTGGTTCCAGAACTCATCTTACCCCAGAAATCAGCAATACCTGGAAAGAAGTAACCTCCGAATACACCAACAAACATGGCGAAGAAAATCCATAGGGTTAAGTATCTGTCGAAGAAAGAAAGTTTCTTTACTGTTTTTGTCACTGTATCTCTTATCCCTTTGAGTTAAAAAGCTTAGTAAAACTACGCCGTGGTAATAATGGAAACTACAATGAAGTCGTAAGACATGTGAGCCAGTGCCGTAATCCCGAAGCCGCGAAAGACATAAACAGTACCGAGGAAAAGTCCGGCTAGAGTTCGTAAAAGAAATGTCCGGAGAATGAAGATTTCTCCAAAATCTCCAATGTAGTGGAAGGAAGAAAAAAGAAATGCTGAGATGATTACAGCAGTGAATGTACACCACCGCCGCTCCCACTTTAGAATAGCTCCTATGACAGCTATCAACAAGAATATAGCAACAACACGGAAAAGAAACTCCTCGTACAATCCTGCACCCACTGCCAGTGTTATCTGTTGGATGAGTGATCTTCCAGAAGGAAAAGAGAGGAGTGTGGGCGTCAGTTTCATGAATGCGTAGAGTAGTCCGCCCCAAAGAAGTCCTTCAGTGAACATCTGCATGAGATACGAACCACGAACAGCGGTCATCTGACGGCGGTTTTTCTGCAGGAGAAAGCTTACTACAAAACCGACTATAAAGACAATGTTCAAGGCGTGGATTCCAAAATCTCCAAAAATGGCGAAAAACTGCCTGAGGAGGACATCCGCACCGTTGCGTATGTGGAAAAGCTGATCTTCGTTGAGAGTGAGCGTCGCTATCTCGTATAAGGCAAAAAACGGCAGAGTAAAAACAAAACTATAGAACGGTGATTGGGAAAGCTGCCAGTAGGAAGTTGATCGAATTGCTGGACGATAACTTTCTTTTTGATCCTCTTTCACTTCTTCTTTTCGTCGAGTTGAAAGAAAGCGAGGAACGCTTCCTGCGGAACTTCAACCCGGCCGATCTGCTTCATCCGCCTCTTCCCCGCCTTCTGCTTTTCCCACAGCTTCCGCTTCCTTGT
>Ga0208879_1004207_pt1 | contig 11329 bp, 13 predicted proteins | sample Knorr_S15_td_Bot_FD_185605 | JGI IMG/M metagenome (GOLD analysis project Ga0208879, IMG submission 185605) | Marine microbial communities from Southern Atlantic Ocean transect - Knorr_S15_td_Bottom_ad_5009_LV_A (SPAdes) (version 2) | ecosystem: Environmental > Aquatic > Marine > Oceanic | place...
CCTTACCATCCGTATACCCGTTTGCTGATCAGTTCTGTTCCGGAACTGCGGGTGGGTTGGTTGGAAGAAGCCATGCGGACTCAAGAAGCCCAAGCGGGTATTGACCGGTTGGTGACGTTGACAGAGATAGGATGCCCGTTTTTTGATCGCTGTCCGCTGGCGATAAAGGACACCTGTGATCAGGAAGCCCCCCCGATTCGTGACCTGGGCCAAGGCCATCTCATCAGTTGCCATCGGCCGGAATCCGAATTCCCCCACTGATAAGCTATGATCAAACTTGATTCGGTCCCATTCCCTGGGGCTGAATCGAGCTGTTTATTGTCCTATTTGGGTTGCCGCCAAAGCGCTGCAGGACACACGGGAGTTCTTTCATCGCAACACGAGTGGGAATGGATAACGAGCATTCGGTCGCCGCGGCCTGGGTAATCGTATGACGAAATCAGTACTACCCGTTGGGTCGAGTGTCTTACAACGTCTGAATCGCACACTGTGTCCACAGGGCCATGTATTTCGTGGTTGGTGGGTGGTGGGTTCTGGCGGCCTGGCAAATTTCTTTGGTGCGATCCTGTTTATGCAGGCGTTTGGCGCTTATGTTTTGTTGATCGAGGACGAATTTGGCTGGAGCAAGGCGGCTCTCGCGGGTGCATTTGCGCTGGCGCGGCTAGAAAGCGGGCTACTGGGACCGCTCCAGGGTTGGATGATCGATCGGTTTGGGCCGCGCGTCATTATGCGCTGTGGCCTCGTCATCTTTGGTTTGGGCATGATCGCGTTGAGCCAGATTGCCTCGATCTGGGATTTCTACATCGTTGTTTTTGCTATCGCGCTCGGCAGCAGTCTTGGTGGGTTCTTGTCGGTGACGGTTGCTTTAGTTAATTGGTTTAACCGTCACCGCGCAAAGGCACTGGCACTTGCCCAACTGGGCTTTTCTCTTGGCGGGGTACTGGTCCCAATCACCATCTTCGCAATGGAAACCTTTGGCTGGCGCGCGACCGCGATCGCCTCTGGAATCATCATTTTGTTGGTGACATGGCCGGTCACCCAGGTGATGCACCATCGACCCGAGGAATTGGGCGAGACGCGTGATGGACTGCCGGACGTCGAGTTTCGAACTCGAAGTGATGCTGAGGCCAAAGTATCGCATCCCATCGATCGCAGTTGGGAGTTCACGGCGCGCGAAGCACTGCGAACAAGCAGTTTCTGGTGGATTTCCCTTGGGCATGCGACCTCGCTCCTGGTTGTCGGTGCAGTCATGGTCCATTTAGTGCTTCATGTACATGACAGTCTGGGTTATTCCTTGGGTACTGCAGGGCTGATTGTTGCGCTGGTCACTTTTATGCAGATTATTGGCCAGGTTGGTATCACAATCGTTGGAGACCGAGTCAACAAACAGGTCACTGTCGTGATTTGCATGGGAGTGCATGCGGCTGGTTTATTGTTGCTGGCCTATGCCGAGAACATGGCGATGGTCATTGGCTTTGCCGTACTTCACGGCATTGCTTGGGGTGTTCGCGCTCCGCTGATGCAGGCACTTCGGGCAGACTATTTCGGTACGGCCAGTTTTGGAACTATTATGGGCTGGTCATCGCTAGTCGTAATGGTGGGTATGTCCATCGGCCCGATCTTCGCCGGCTGGATGGCCGATCATACTGGCAGTTACACCGCTGGTTTCGCTGTGCTGTCGGTTGCTGCGTTGTTTGGTTCGGTATTTTTTGTTCTCGCAAAAAAACCCATGTTACCTGAGCGAGGGACTGCTCCTAATAAAAAGGCGTAGTATCGAATTCAAATGAGTAAGGTCTCAGTGATCATTCCAACCTATAACCGCGGGGAAGTGGTGCTGCGCGCATTACGTTCGGTGTTCGCACAAGACCATGCAGTTGATCAAGTCATCGTCGTTGATGACGGCTCTACCGATGACACTATCGAGCGAGTCGAACGTAATTTCCCTGGAGTCGAACTGATCGTACAGACTAACCATGGGGTCAGCCATGCCCGTAATCGCGGCATAGAGCGAGCCCGCAACGAGTGGTTAGCTTTCCTTGATTCTGATGACGAATGGTTGCCGGGAAAGATCACTGCACAATTAGCAGCGATTATGTCCGACGGGATATCGCGTGTCTGTCACAGCGATGAAATTTGGGTCCGTAATGGCCGACGGGTTAATCCAATGAATAAGCATCGCAAGTACGGTGGAGACATTTTTTTGCACTGCCTGCCGCGCTGTGTGATGTCACCGTCGTCCGTTGTGTTGCACCGATCGGTGGTCGAAGAACTGGGGGGATTTGATGAGACGCTGCCGGTGTGTGAGGATTATGATTTGTGGTTACGGATCGCATCCCAAACAACAGTGCTTTATGTTCCAGAGAAGCTTCTGATCAAATACGGTGGGCACGAAGACCAATTGTCTCGCTCATCTTGGGGCATGGATCGTTACCGTATTCAGGCCCTTGAAAAACTGCTCTTATCGGAAGTTTTATCGGAAACGCAGTCCCACAAGGCCATCGCAGAGATGTTGCGCAAGATTGAAATCTATGTCGCCGGTGCTGGTCGACGACATCGATGGCAAGAGGTGCAGCGTTATACCCAGAAACGGGCCCATTACGAGAGCAGTGTCGCTGTGTCTTCGGGCCTTGAACAGCCCAGTGAGGCGCCGGAGTCGCGATCATGTTTCTGGTAGTGGCACTGCAGGCTGAAGCCCAGCCGTTAATCACACATTTTGGTCTCAGATGCGAGGCTCCAATGGGTATGTTTCGCATCTATCGAAGCGAATCCATGGCCCTTGTCATCTCTGGAGTCGGGAAATCATTATCAGCCGCGGCAACCGGTTACCTTTGTGGATCCAGTGATGGGTGGCGGAACGCACCATGGATTAATGTCGGTGTTGCCGGTCACCGGAATGTTGACGTCGGTGAGTTAATTGTAGCTAACAAGATTGTCGATCAATCCACGGCCCACAGTTGGTATCCACCACAGCTTGTTTCGAATGTAGTTAATTCGACATTGATTACAGTCGATGAGCCGGAAGAAACCTATCCAGAAAGAGCGGCCTATGACATGGAAGCGGCGGGATTCTTCCCCGCAGCCACTCGATGCAGCAGTGGAGAACTGGTCCAGAGTATTAAAGTTATCTCCGACAATCCACACCAGTCGATCGCGTCGTTGAGTGCTCGATCTATAGAACAATTAATAACAAAGAACGTGAGTAAAATAGAACAGTTCATCAATCGCCTGAGCGAACTCTCCACTGAGATCAAAGTGTTGCCACACCATGGGAGCCTTCCTGAGTCATGGGCGAACCGCTGGTCCTTTAGCGTCACGCAGGGCCATCGTTTGCGCCGATTGCTACAGCGCTGGGGGGCATTAATTGGCGATGCCGAAACCCTTGATTCTGCCTTGGGTGCTTGCAAAGATGGCGCCGCGGTATTGACGGCGCTTGAAGAGCGGTTGAATGCTGAAAAACCCACCTACGGTCGATCTTCGCTGGTCGGGCCTCGCGTAAGTCCTATGCCGAAAGTGCATTCGCAATGATCGACACGCTTTACATCGAACAGGCGATTGCAACGCACCCTCGAGTGCGCAAGATCGGTTCGCGATTTCCGAATGCCAATCAAGTTATGTGTGAACGATATGGCGCAGTGTTCAATCGAAAGAGTCAGAATTTCCGGCTACAGAAAAAAAATCCTTCGCTGATTCTTGCCCACAAATTTGACAATCATGTTTTGACGACGCCGGAGGGTTATGGAATAGGAGGAAGAAACAACTATTACTTCTCTCACATGCTCAACTGTATTTATGATTGCCGTTACTGCTTTTTGCAGGGCATGTATCGTTCTGCGCATTACGTGCTGTTTGTTAACTATGATGATTTTTTTAGCGCGATGGATGCAAAATTGGTGGCCCACGATGGCGAGGATGTCTGGTTTTTTTCTGGTTATGATTGTGACAGTTTGGCGCTTGACCCTCTGACTGGCTTCGCAGAGCACCTGCTGTCGTATCTTGAGACGAGACCGCATGCAATGGTTGAGTTGCGCACTAAGAGCACACAGATTCGGGCACTGCTTGGACAAGCGCCGTTGTCCAATGTAATCGTTGCCTTCAGCCTTACACCCGAACCCGCTGCTGTCGCGCTTGAGCATAAGACGCCTAGTGTGGCCAAACGAATCAACGCGATGACACAGTTAGCCCAAAACGGCTGGCGTCTGGGATTGCGTTTTGATCCATTGCTCGACGACGTTCGTTTTGAAGACCACTACCAAGCATTATTTCGAGACATCTTTGATCGAATCGATCCTGCCTGTATTCACTCGATCACCATCGGGCCTTTTAGAATGCCAGCTCCCTTCTTTAGCAATGTTGTCCGCCTTTATCCTGATGAGCCTTTGCTCGCTGGTTCGTTCGCGCACCGTGAGGGCTTGATCACTTATCCCCAGGAGCGAGAGGCCGCCATGTTGGCATTCTGCCTTGATGCGCTCCGGGCCCATGTGTCAGGCGACAAGATTTTTAGCTGTGCTGTTGATAGCCGGGAAACAGTGCGCGCTGATACCGAATCGACAAACTCTGGCTTGCTTGCCAGTGCGCATTGATGAGTGCGAAAAAAAAAATGCTTCTGACCGGTGCCGGCGGCGGTATTGGACGCAGTATCGCTACCTTATTGCTATCAAGTGATTGGCGAATAGTCGGCTTGGGCCGCGATCCAGTCCGGTCCGAATTTAGCCAGAAGGAATTCATTCAGGCGACGATTGATCTGTCTGACCTTGCGCATTTGCCTGAACAATTGCGATTGGTAGCGAGTGAACACGGGGACATCGACAGCGTTGTCTGTGCCGCGGGGGTTGGTCGGTTTGGCTCGTTGGAAGAATTCTCTTACGAACAAATTCGTGAGTTAATCGACATCAATTTAACCAGTCAGCTCTATGTGGTGAGAGCATTTCTACCGCTGCTCAAGCGCCGTGGCAGGGGAGATGTGGTCTTGATCGGTTCAGAGGCCGCGTTAGCGGGAGGTGCGCGGGGCGCTGTATATAGTGCGACCAAATTTGCCTTGCGGGGATTTTGTCAATCGTTGCGGCAGGAATCTGCCGCTGCCGGTATTCGAGTAACCCTCATTAATCCGGGTATGGTGCGCACTGGTTTTTTTGACCAACTTGATTTTGAACCAGGCGAAGACCCAACTCATGCCATTGTCCCCGAAGATATTGCAGTCGCTGTGAAGATGGTGCTCAGTGCACGACCGGAAACAGTGTTTGACGAGATTAATCTCTCGCCATTGAAAAAAGTGGTAAGGCGAAAACACAGGGCGCCCCTGCCCTGACAGCGGTGTTCGCTTGATGGTGACTTGTTCTTGGATTACTCAGTGCCTTTGCGTGGTTCTCTGATCAAGCTGAGACAAAGGCCAAGAGCAGTCAGTGCCATTACTGCAATAACAAGGCACATGGGTCGTGCGGAACCGTCATGAAGCAGGCCCACCGCAGTACCGACCAGTGCCCCGATCAGCATCTGGATAAACCCAAAGGTTGCTGCAGCCGTCCCGGCGATATCTGAAAACGGCTGTAATGTGCAGCTGATCGCATTGGCGCCGATGATACCGATGCTGCCGACAACAAAAAAAAGCGGCACGACAACGTGCCACAGTTGACCCGGTACTGAGGCAGACCACAGCAGAACGATTGCTGCCAGGGCCATGATACACACGCCAATCCGTAGCATGAGAAGTGGTCCGGCATGGAGCACAACGCGGCTGTTGATGAAAGCTGCAATCATGATGCCAACAATGTTGGTACTGAAGAAATAGCCGTAATGCTCAGCGGGTATTGCGTAAATTTCGATAAAAACAAAGGGTGAGCCGGCGAGGTACGCAAAAAACGCACCGAAGGCGAATGCCCCGGTCAGGATACAGCCCAGGCTGTATCGGTTGCCGAGTACGCGCGCGTACCCGCCAAGTAATGTAGTCAGATGGGTCGTGGTTCGCTTTTGTGGTGGCAGTGACTCATCTACTTTGAAAAAAGTGAGAGCGATGCAAGTGACACCCAATAAGGCGAGAACGACAAAGATGCTTTGCCAGTGAAATCGGGTGAGTAGCTGGCCGCCAATGATCGGAGCCAAAAGCGGAGTGACTAGCATGGCCAGGTTAATCAGAGATTGTGCGCTGGCAGCCTGATTACCACGATAAAGATCACGCACGATGGCCCGGGCGACGACGCCCCCCACGCCGGCGCCCAGCGCTTGGAGCACGCGTAATCCGATCAGCTGGGGGATTGATTCGGCCATGGCGCAGGCCAGACTGGCAAGAACAAACAGTAGCAGGCCGCCCAGAAGGACTGTTCGCCGCCCAATCGCATCTGACAAAGGGCCATAGACCAACTGACTGAAGGCCATGCCGAGGAAAAATGCGCTAAGCGTGAACTGCGCGCCGCCAACGGGGCCTGGTAGCTCTTCAGCTAAGGAAGGCAGCGCGGGAAGATACATGTCGATTGACGCCGCCCCTAAAGCAGACAGCGCGCCCAGCGTAAGGATCAGCGTGCGCCGGTCAGATGGGACCGGTTGCATCGTCAAGCTTTGCTCGCCTCTGCAATTAACCAGCGCCGAAAAGCAGCGACCGGGGGTTCTTCGAGGCGGTCACGGCGTGTCAGGGCGTAATACCCGAATTGTCCTGGATAGGGTTGGGAAAATGGTTGAACTAATCGGCCGTTGGCGAGTTCATCCTCAACCACCAACGTTGGCATTAATGCCACGCCCTGTCCTGCAAGTACGGCCTGCATGGTGAAGTTCGGTGAGGTGAAATGAGGGCCGCGGTGCGGATTGATCTGCGTGATTCCGTTGGCTAGCAGCCATTCCTTCCAGGTTGGCCAGTCAGGATCCTCTGATGGGGAATCGAAGTGAATGAGGGTGTGTCGAATGAGTTGGCCGGTCGATTTCAGCGGAGGATCGCTTTGCAGCAGAGCGGGGCTGCAGACAGGAATGACCTGTTGAGCCAGCAAGTGATCGACTTGAAGCCCTGGATAGTTACCTTGGCCAAACCGTATGGCCACTTCCACAGCCTCTCTAGCGGGGTCGACCGCTTCCAACGACGGGTCGATGCGGACTTGTATGCCAGGGTGATCGTTCCTGAAATCAACGATGCGTGGAATTAGCCATTTGGCCCCGAACGCAGGTGGCGCGCTGATCGTGAGGCTTTCCCAGTCAGCCTGAGACTGAACTCGATCAACGGCAGCGCTCAGGTTGGCAAAGCCCCGCCGAATACCAGGTAACAGAGCCTGACCGGCCTCGGTTAATTGCAGTGACCGGTTCAGGCGGTGAAACAGTTTCACACCCAGTGCCTCCTCCAGTGATTTGATCTGGTGAGAAATGGCGGCGGGCGTTACATGCAGTTCGCTGGCCGCTTTAGAGAAGTTGAGGGCTCGTCCTGCAACCTCAAAAGCCCGCAGCGCATTCAGTGGTGGCATGCGTAATGGAGTCATAGATTAGAAATTATAAACTGAAATCAAAAAAATATCGTTTGATATAAAAAAAATAATCAATATATTACATCAACTTACATAAACAACCTTTGAAATTATAGTAGAGGAAAACTAATATGACATCTCAGCCACCGCTATTTCCCCATCTGGTCGCCGCTAAGTGGATGCACGACGTGCCGACGCCTGTGTCGGTCGTTGCGCGTGATTTGCCCCACCTTAGGCCGGTAACCATCGATCCGACAGACTATGAGCATTACCTCGCTCGCGGTCGGAAAATGCGTGCGCAGGCCGCCGGTCGGTTAGCCCGTGCCTTGTCGACGATGCTAGGTCAAGCGCTCGATGCACTTAGGGCATCGATTTCACGCATTTTGCAACGCGCACACACGCGTCGCCAACGACAGAAAACAGCCACAGCGCTTTCGCATTTATCACCACACATACTCAGAGACATCGGTCTCGTCCCTGCGGACGTTTCCCTGCTCACACATGGCCGAGTCACCGTGTCTGAATTGGCGCAAGTTCGCCATACCGGCTGGGCGCATTAAATCGCCTCTCGTGGCGCGTGTGTCGGGCTATGTCAGTACAGTTTTTATTGCAGCGAGGGGGATCGATAACTGCAATGCTTTATGAACTAGCGCAGGGGTTGTCTGGAATCCCCCCCGCGGTGGTCCGCAGGGGGAACCCATAGCGAGTCGTGAGGAGGAACACAACTCGCACTACAGAATCGGTGCACACAACACCTGAGACGCATCGGTTGAGTGCTAGGCCTGATTTAAGGCGGGCGCAATGTTAGTCGATGTTGCGACTGGCGGGTTGTCAGAATCCGTGATTAAATATTTGCTAAGCGAAATGATCAGGGCTTCGAGAGTTTAAAGTGGCCGGATAAGTGTCGTGGAGTGCCGCGGCGATCCGTTCGTTCTGAATTTCGGTTGTACCATCAACAAAATGTGTGATCTTCGCGCAAGCCAGGTGACGCCCCAGCGGAATATCATCGCGTAAGCCATTAGCCCCCATTGTCTGAATGCAGTCGGCCAGTCGGGTAACGGCTATTCGGGTTGCAAATTTTTTCGCGTGGGCAGCCGCGAGAACAGCGTCTTTTCCCGCCTCGATCGCGACTGTCGCGCGCTCGGTCAGTGCTCGTGCGGCCTCGTAATCAGTTGCAACATCGGCCAGCAACCAGTTGAGACCCTGTCGGCTACTTAGTAGTTGGCCGAATGTTCGGCGTTGTGAGCCGTACTCGAGAGCCAATTCCAGACCGGTGTAGAGCATCCCGCAACACATGGCAGCCACGTAGGTGCGGGCCCCGTTGATGCTATTTAAGGCAGATTTGAAGGCTGAATCGGGAGGGTAGAGCAGATCGCTGTCGTCAACGTGATAGTCATGAAGACCAAAGCCTGACACACCCATCGCGTGACCTCCAAGCAATGAATAGGCCGAATGACGATCGAAACCGCGGCGCCTGGCATCGACGATGAAGCAACCGATCCCCCTCGCACCTGAGTTCGGCTCGGTTTGAGCGTAAACAAGAAACAAATCGGCAACCGTTGCATTGGTAATCCATGCTTTTCCTCCATTGAGGAGCCAGCCATCGTCTACTCGTTGTGCTGACGTAGCAATGGCAGAGAGATCACTTCCCGCGCCGGCTTCAGTGAGGGCTGTTGCCCAATACGTTCGCCAGTAAGCAGTTCTGGTAAATATTTCTCGGCCTGTGTGCTTGAGCCATGGCGGGCAATTTTGGCCGCAACGTTGTGTGTATTGACGAGACTGAAAGCGAATGCCATGCAGGTACGGGACAGTTCTTCAACCAGGCGCAGTTTTGCTCGATAACCCAGGTCTAGGCCGCCGTGAGCCACAGGTACTTCAATTCCAGTGAACCCGTGTCCAGCGGCAAGTCGCAGGACTTCCAACGGCACTTGTCGGTCGTTTTCCCACTGCGCTGCCCGTTCATTCCCTAGGTGATGTCGCCGGAAACTTCTTGCCGCATCAATCAGGGAGTCGGCATTCGGATATCGTGTTGTTGATCGAGGCATCACGTGTGGAAACATAGGGTGCAAACCCAACGGCTCGTTGGATTCGAAGCCCGCATAATGTCGTGCCTGAGAGGTACAGCCTTCGCGGCTTGCTCAGTTGGTTATCTGGTTACGCGGCACGTAACGTCCTGACTCCAGGCTAATGAATAACTCGCTGACTTGTGGATGATTGACCGCACCACCGTCCTCGTCATCAAGTAAATTCTGTTCAGAAACGTAGGCGATATAGCTGGTCTGGTCGTTTTCCGCGAGCAGATGATAGAACGGCTGGTCTTTGGTTGGACGCGCATCCTCGGGAATCGATGTCCACCATTCATCGGTGTTGGAAAAAGTCGGGTCGACGTCAAAGATGATTCCACGGAATGGATAAAGGCGGTGGCGAACGATGGCACCGATTGGGAACTTGGCTACTCGTATTGTCATCGCACTGTCCATGTCGATTGAGGATTTAAGTCAGCGCAAGACTAACACATTGCTTCCGTTGGTCGATCGCGAAACTAGCCGCTAATCGGGGATCAGGCACACTATACTTAGGCTTTTAACCAACTCGGATAACAGGTGATTACTCATCACGACTACACTGCCGACCTGGCGCCAGGTCCCACCGTTGAGTCGACTGACCCGCGTGTGATGAGTTATGTCGAAGATGCAGTAGCAGGTATCGAGCAGGACACCAAACGGGCGGTTGCTGTCTACTACGCGATTAGAGACGGTATTCTTTATGATCCTTATTCTGCCGATATCTCGGTGGCGGGGCTGAAGGCGACCACGGTTCTCAAAGAAAGGCGTGGTTGGTGTGTTTCCAAAGCAATTCTTCTTGCAGCGTGTTGCAGGGCGCTTGGTATTCCAGCACGCCTGGGTTATGCCGATGTGCTCAATCACCTTTCTACCGAAAAGATGCGCCAGCGCATGAAGACGAATGTCTTCTACTGGCATGGTTATACCGCCTTATATCTTGATGAGCGATGGGTAAAGGCGACGCCGGCGTTCAATATCGAATTGTGTGAGAAATTCGGTCTCAAGCCATTAGAGTTCAACGGGCGGGATGATTCGATCTATCATGCGTTCGACCAGGCTGGGAATCGACACATGGAGTATCTCCATGACCGTGGCCAGTTTCTTGAGCCTCCGATCGAAGCAATGCGCCGCACGTTTGATGAATACTATCCCGGCTGGCCCGACACAAGTGATGCCACGGAAGTGGATTTCGATGGTGAAGTCGCTGACGAGACGGCAACCAGGTGAGCGGGCGCAGTACTCAATTAATGCGGCCCAGGAAATAGTGTGACTGCGTAATGGTGCAGACCTCCTAGCGAAAATCGAAACCGAGGTTTTTCAGTTCCTCACGCAACTGATCACGCAATTGCGGCACGAATTTCTGGTCCATGTCGTGGCTCCACGAGTCGTCGGTCGTGGATTTCCCTATCCCCCGATAGTGTTGTGCCAGCTGGGTGTCATATGACTCCACTGAGTGCTCGATTGGGTCGCCATTCAATGTGATTCCATATCGTTCCCCGTGCACCATCGTGTTGAATGCCATACGCGGTTTTTGTGGGGGGCTTTCTGAGAGCCAGCCGAGGCACATGCCGTAGACACAGTAGACTCGGTGGGGTAGGCCAAGAATACGAGCCGTTTCAAGCGCATTGTTGCGGACAGCACCGATCATTACGCCGCGCAGGCCAGTCGATTCGGCCGCAAGATAAGCGGACATTCCAACCAGCGCCGCATCTAGGCTCGATACCAGGCGACGGTTTGACGTTGTTGTTGGAGCCAGACATGGCGGACAACACGTTGTTTAGAACCGGCTACGCGACGGATGAGGTGACGGCGACGATCGCAGCGCTGAAA
>Ga0208879_1004212_pt1 | contig 11319 bp, 6 predicted proteins | sample Knorr_S15_td_Bot_FD_185605 | JGI IMG/M metagenome (GOLD analysis project Ga0208879, IMG submission 185605) | Marine microbial communities from Southern Atlantic Ocean transect - Knorr_S15_td_Bottom_ad_5009_LV_A (SPAdes) (version 2) | ecosystem: Environmental > Aquatic > Marine > Oceanic | place...
TCACCATCATGGTCATACCTATAACGATAAGCATAAACTGGCCGACGCTTTCCTGCATTAATCCTGCCGTCAAAGCGCCGCCTACGACCAAAAGTCCAAATTCACCGGCTTGTGAAAGTAATATTGCTGTCTCCGCAGAAACACTTGTGGTCTGCTTCCATAATTTACACAAGGCAAAAACGATACAGGCTTTGATGGACATAAGGCCCAAAACAGACGCAAAAAGCCAGAAAGGTTTCTCGGCAATAAACTGCAAATTAATGCTCATGCCAAAAGATAAGAAGAAGATACCCAGCAACATGCTTTTGAAGGGCACCACTAAAGATGAGATTTCATGGCGATATTCGGTATCGGCCAGTAAAAGCCCCGCTATAAAAGCGCCCAAGCCCATGGACAGGCCCGCATAAGATGCAATAGAAGCACTTACCACTATTGTAAGAAGGCTGATTGCCATGAAAACTTCTGCGCCGCCATGTTTGTTTGTAAATACGAATAAAGGTCTTAGTATAATTTTTCCGATGACATAGATTGCAACGACTGTAACCACCATTTTTAAAACGGATAAGAAAATATAGGTGGAAATATCTCCTTCTATTGTCGTGCTTAAGATTGTCAAAAGAAGCAGGATCGGTATAACGGCCAAATCCTGCAAGAGAAGAATGCTGAAGCTCGAGCGCCCAACGTCAGAACCAAATAATTTCTGTTGATGCAACCACTGTGTCACTATCGCAGTTGAGGATAACGCAAGCCCCAGCCCTAACAAGAGAGCCACTTGGCCCGCATTTCCCCATAGAAAAGCAATACCGCCGATAACAATTGCCGTAATAATAACTTGCAACCCACCAAGGCCAAAGACCATCCCTCGCATTTGCCAAAGCCTTCGCGGCGATATTTCCAACCCGATAACAAAAAGCAGTAAAACTATACCCAGCTCGGCCAGAATTTTCACATTTTCTGTATTATCCAGGCTTAAAATATTCAATGCAGGAAAACTTCCTGTCAGTGACCCGACGGCGTACGGACCAAGCGCTATGCCTGCCAGAAGATAACCAAGTGAGACTGGTATTTTAAAGAAGCGCAGAACCGGAATGACAAGCGCGGATAATGCCAGGTAAAACCCAGCATCCCAAAACACCCCTGTCAAAACCGTTTCTTTCATGAAAGTGACGTTACAGCAATTTTAAAAGATTGGCTATAACTCCGGCGTCCCATCTCATGAATTTTTATAAGAATTTGCCCAAAAGTGCTTAGTCTGTTTTCCGCGAGAGAAGCTTTTGCGTCATTCTGTTCATATCGTCAAAAACCACAAGTAACACAGGAAGGAAGAAAATCAGGAATGAGCTTGCGAAAATGAGTCCAAAAGCAAGAGACACAGCCATAGGAATTATAAACTGCGCTTGTAGACTTGTTTCCAGCAATATCGGTAAAAGCCCCAGACTTGTGGTCAGTGTCGTAAGTAGGATAGGTCGGAACCTTCGTTGCAATGATTGCAAGGCTGCGTCATATACGGTTATATCCGGATTTTCTTTTTGGAGGCCGTTGTAATAATCAACCAGAACGACAGAGTCGTTAATCACAACCCCTGTCAGTGCAACCATACCGAAAAGCGAGATGAAAGAAAGATTGAATCCCATCAAGGCATGGCCGTAAATTGCGCCCGCAATACCCAGAGGCACAATCAGCATAATAATGAAAGGTTTTGCATAGCTACGCAGCTGCGACGTAAGCATTACAAAGATAGCCAGGAGCGCAATCAGCATATTTTTTCCAAGTGTTGCAAGGTCGTTGCGCTGGTCTTCATTTTGACCGCCCAACTGGAGACTTAGACCGGGATAGCGCTCCTGAAGCTTTGCATATTGGTTCTGCATAATTTGTGTAATGGCTTCGTCCGCAGTAATGACCGTATTATCTGTATCAGCCGTGACAGATACGACCTGACGTCCGTCTACACGTTTTATAATCGATGCGTTATAAGCCTCCTTAATATCAGTCATGACATTAATCGGGGCTTGCTCACCGTTAGGTAATGTCAGGCGGAATTCTTCAATTGCAGATAGTGAGCGCCGATCTGATTCAGGGTAGCGCACAACAATTTCCACTTCACTCGTACCACGCTGGACCCTGTCAACGACACGACCGCGTAAGGAGTCGCGGAGTTGTCGCCCAACGTCGAAAGGGGTCAGCCCCGCGGCAAGTCCCGCTGATGTAAGCTCAAAAATAAACTCTTTTTTACCTGGCTCCAGGCTGTCGGTAACTTCTGAAAGTCCTGACATTTCAGACATTGACTGCTTTAATTCCTCTGAAGCCTTGTCGAGAATATCACCGTCGCGGTGGGATAACTCTATAGTGATATCGGCACCCGCATTAATCAACGAACTTTCAAAAGCAATTTTTTTGGCTTGCGGAATTTCACCAAGCTCGGCACGCCATTGCCTTGCTATTTCCTTTGAGGTTAAGCTGCGCTGGGCGGAGGGTACGAGCTCTATTTGAACTTGGGACAGGTTGCTGGAAAAGCTGCTGCGCTGGGCATCAGCGGGGCCGCCACGATTTGCCCCTTGTAATCCTGTGGAAACAGCAATGCTTTCATAGATATCGCCATCGCTATGACCTGACCAGCTTTCCTTATTCAGTTTTGTAAATGTATCGACAATTTGTTGTGTGTAATTGTCGGTGATTTCGAAAGGTGTACCTTCCGGCATTTCAAGATTGACCGTAATTTCATCACTTTCGATTTGAGGGAAAAATACAAACTTCATATTGCCTGACATCATCCAGTAAAAAGCGATGAAGCATACAAATCCGACCAGAAACAGAAATATGTAACGCCCGGCAATACAAATGCGCGCCACCGGCAGCACCATTTTTTCGATGAAGCGTTCCAAATTCCTGTCTACGATTTCCCTTATTTTGTGGAGATACCCTCTACTCCACCGCTTGGGACTGGATAAATGCGCCGGAAGAATGAAAAACGCCTCAAACAGGGAAACAAGAAGCACGCTGATAACGATTAAAGGTATCGGCCTTAGAATTTGCCCCAGCGTTCCCGTACTAAAAATCAAAGGAGCAAAGGCTGCGACTGTTGTGAGTACACCTATTGTTACGGGAGCTTGTATACCCTTAACGCCGACTAGAGCAGGATTTGCGGGTCTGTCCTTGCGGTCCTGCTCTGTGAAAATACTTTCTCCGGTGACAATCGCATCATCAACGACGATACCAAGGACAACGATCAGGGCAAACAAGGATATCATATTAATGCTGACACCCATCAGAGATGCAAAAAATAGACCGCCCAGAAAGGAAATAGGAATGGCAAAGGCCACCCAAAACGCCAGTTTTAAATCCAGAAATAATAACAGCGCGATAAATACAAGGGCAAAACCCATGATGGCATTACGCAGCAACAGATTTATTCTGTCGACAAGGACATCTGTCTGGTTTTTCCAGACAGCCAGATTTATATTATCCGGTAATTCAATTCCCTCGACATAACGGGTGATTTCCTTTTCCATGTCGATAGTGTCTTGTGAAGAGCTTCTGGTGATATCCAGAAATATAGCGGGTTTTCCATTATATGTATTGCTGAGGTCAACATCTTCAAAGCCGTCATCAATACTTGCAATATCCCCTAGGCGGAGCAAGCTGCCATCCGGATTACTTCGTATGACGATGTCGCGGAAATTGCTGCCGTAATAACGTCGTTCCTGAACACGTACAAGAAAGTCACCGGATTCTGTCTGCAGCGTGCCGGCCGGCAGATCTATGCTATATTGACCGATAATGTCGGCAATTTGTCCGAGATTGAGATTATACTGACGAAGCATGGTTTCAGAAATCTCTATACTGACTTCCCGGTCACGTGTTCCTGCCAATTCCACCAGAGACACCTTTGGCAAGCCTATAAGCTGGTCTTCAATCGTTTCTGCCCATTCCCTTAAGGACACCCGTTCAGCATCTCCATAAACAACCAGCGTCAGGACAGCACTTCGTGGCTTAACACGTACAATATTTACCTGCTCAGCGTTTTCAGGAGGAAAATCCTGAAGGGAATCAATTTCTGTTTCCACATCATTCAGGACTTCCTCACCGTTCACAAAGTCCTCAATTTCGATGGTTATAATACCAATGCCTTCCTGTGCATTGGATTCAACGCGCTTCACACCCTGAACCCCGATGACCGCTTCTTCAACGCGCCTTGTAATGCCGCTTTCCACATCACCGGGAGTCGCACCCGGATATGGAACAGTTACTGTGATGATTTTGGGGTCGATCGTCGGAAAAGTCTCTCGCACCATTTGCGTCAGGCTTGCAAGCCCCGCAATCAGGAAAAAGAGCATCAAAATATTGGCAGCTGCATGATTTCCGTGAAACCATGCCACAAGGCCGCTATTTCGTTTATTATCCGAAGCGGCTTTTTCATCGTCAATTATTTTGTCCTGTTTATCGGACATAGATGCATATGCCTTTTTCGTTACTGACCAGTTTCGTTACTGTCTTTGTTATCTGTTGCGCGCGTGGGCTCGGGTTTTATTAAGCGTTGTTCATCCGGCGCTCCGATTTCACCCTCATTGATTTCGCTTTCGGTATCGCTTTCGGTTTCATCAATTTCAACAACGTCATTTTCGGATTCTTCAACCCTGCGGATTTTCATACCCTCTCCGCCGCCTTTGAGAAGTCCATCCACGAGAGTTACTTTCTCACCAGAGCCAATCGCAAGCGTATAATCATCACCAATTGAAAGAATTTGGGGACTGTATGACTCAAGCGTGTTGTCTTCCTTTACGATCCAGACAGTCTGCGCACCTTGCATCACACTGTTTGGCAGCTCCCACAAATTGTCTATTTCACGCCCCGTTAATTCAACCTCGGCAAAGACATTGGGCAGAATTTTATCCCAGTTCTGTCCGGTCGGGGCGATTATAATATCCACAAAACGCGTATTTTCATTTAACTGCCCGCCAATGCGTTCTATTTCACCCAGAAGCGTAATGCTTTCTCCACGATAAACGGTGGTAATCGTGGCGCGGGCTTCACCCTCATCAAGATATTGGAGTAAGCGATCTTCCAATGGAACACGTATCTGGATTGCATCTTTTGAATACAGCAAACCATAGCTTTGCCCGGCCTGCACGTATTGCCCAACATCTATATCCGTTTCAATAACACGACCTGCATAGGGCAGAGTATAAACTGTGCGTTCAAGACCGAGTTTTGCATCTTCAAGCTGGGCGCGCGCAGCCATAAGATTGGCTTTGGCCTGTTCAAGTTGCGGAGTACGAGCCACAAGTGAAGGAATGGGCTCGGACGGGTTTAAGCTTTCCCATTCTTCTCTAGATGCCTGAGCTTCTGCTTTTTCAAGGGCAAGTTGCGTCTGGGCGCGTTCGACCTCGGCACGGGCAATGTCGCGCTGATTTATATAGTCGTCCTGTTCGATCTTGAATAACTCAGTATCTGCCTCAAAAACGCCGCCATCATCAAAATTGGGGTGAACATTTATTATGCGCCCTGTGACCTGTGGGACAATGCGAATTTCGTTGTTCACCTCGGTTTCGCCTGTACGTTTAAAGCGTATTGCCTGTGTAGAAGGGACAACTTCAACTGTTCGCACCAGAATAGGCTGGGTTTTCGTTGATTGAGCGGCTTCTCGCTCACCCGTTCCTATTGTCTGTGATAAGATGAAGGCGACTATAAGAAAGCCCAGCACAAAAATTAGCTGTAAATTGGCTTTCCAATTTGTACGGCCATGATTATCAGCATTTTCTGTCGAACCGGAAGACGTAGTGTTATTGTCATTGTTTATGTCGTTCATAAAGTCTCCTGTGTATCCAGCCAGTCTCCGCCAAGCGCCAGCATTAAATTCAAACGTGCCTGCCATACTGATTGCTGTATTTGCAGAAGCTGTGTACGTGTTTGAAAAAGGCGTCTTTCTATTTCCAAAAGGTCTGTAAAAGGGACAAGACCACGGGTATACCGCCGATACGCAAGATCGTAAGCTGCCTGTGATTGTTCCAATGTACTATCTAAGCCGCTGAGCTGGTTTCTCAATTCATCTTCGCGCTTTAATGCGGTCTCAACATCACCAACGGCTTGCAATATCTGCTGTGCGTAGTTTGCTGCCAATTCCTTAGCCTCTGCTTCGCGAAGGCGCACGGCGGCCCGCAAGCGTCCCCCTTCAAAAAGTGGGGCTGTTAAATTGCCTATCAGGCTCCACGCAATTTGTTCGGGAGAAATGAGATTATTCAATTCGCTTGCCTGATATCCGTAATCACCTGAGAGGGAAAGATTGGGATACAGGTCAGCCATTGCAACCCCGATATTGGCTTGTGCCGCCTCGACACGATAGGCCGCACCGATGAGATCAGGGCGGCGGTCAAGCAGCGCAAGAGGCGGCGGGACAGTCAACCTGTCCGGTGGCGGCAAAAGCGGAAAATCTTCCAAGGCAAAATAGTCATTGGTTCCCGGCATTTCCCCAAGGAGAATATCAAGCGTATAAAGTGCCTCGGCATAATCGGCTTCTAAAGGGGGAAGCTGTGATTTTGCACTTTCAAGGTTTTCACGGGCAAGGCGCACTTCAAGTGCGCTGGCCTGTTCACTGCCGAGCTTATACCGTCTCTCAACTGACTCAAGTGTGCGTTCGCGGTTTTCGATTGTTTGCTCGGTTAACTCAATCTGTGCCAGCAGGGTGGCGAGTGTAACCCTCTGCCCGATAAGCTGAGTAATAAGATTTTGAACAAGAGCTTGCTTTTCGGCTTCGCTGGCCTGCAGACTTGCCTGTGCTGCTGTTATAGAGTTTCTGACGCGACCAAATAAATCGACCTGCCAGGACGCGGATAATCCCAGCTCATAATTGTTGCGATATATTGTGTCGGGTGAGCTGGTTGCAAACCCGGCTCCAGTTCCTGCACCACCCGGTGCTATTGCACCCCCTCCGACAAATCCTCCGGCACCGCTGGGGGTTGCAACGCGCGAGGCAGATGAATCCAGTGAAAGTGAGGGGTAGAGTGCGCCTCTGGCCTGTGAAATTTGTTCCTGCGCTTGCAGGGAGCGCGCAGCGGCAGCTTCTATTTCCAAATTCTGATCCAGCATTTTCTCAATCAGAGTGTTTAAAAGGGGATCTTCGTATCGAGTCCACCATTTCTTGTAAGTATATTCCTGAAGTTTGACCGCTTTCCCATCCGGCGCATTTTGAAATACTGCGGGAAAATTTAACCCAAAAAAGGGCACATCACCTTGCAGGCTGCACCCTGCGAGCAGCATGGAGAACACCATGGAAAGTGAGATTTTTTTGCAGGCGCATATCATAACTTACTTTAAGTAATCCATGGCTTAAAGAAAAGCAATCAATGCGTTTACGATTCCGTGACGGAAGATGGTGTTATCGTATTGAGCCTAAACAGCTTTGCCAGCAAGTAAATAAAGAATCCTGCAAGAATGCCTGGTGCAATCTCATACATATATTCGTTAAGACCTGCGAACCTCCAGAGTATGGTTGTGGCAAGACCACCTGTCATCATCAGGATGGCAACGCTTTCCCGTACTGGCTGGCGAAGCGCAAAGAGAATAAGTAGTGGGGCAAACGCACTTCCCAATGCGGACCAGGCAATAATAACAAGGCTAAAGACGCTTTCGCTGCCAAGCAACGCAATGGCAAGCGCAATGGCGGTAACAAGCAGTGTCGAGATCTTATTTGCCAGATATCCTGAGAAACGGCTGGGTAAAAGGTCTTGTGTGATGCTGGATGTACAGCTGAGAATCTGTGAATCAGCAGTTGAGGTTGTTGCCGCAAAAAGAGCCGCCAGTATCAAACCGACAAATATTTCAGGAAGAAGTTGTCCTGCGAGTGTTGGCAAGGCCAATTCCGCGTCAAATCCATTTGTATCAGGCAATAATAGACGTGCGGCAAGTGCAACGGCAATTGTCATCGCATAAAACAGAATATACCAGCCATAATAATATACACGTGCGCGGCGCATCTGGTCGGCATCATCCATCGCCATAAATCGTACCATGATATGCGGCTGGCCGATAACACCTACACCTGCGAAAAACCAGCCTGCTACAAATAAAAGAGGGCCGAGATAGGCGCCCCCGGGTTGGTCAGTCGGGAACAGGTTCATATAAATGTCAGACACATCGTAAAGCCCGCTACCAAATGCACTCAGCCCGCCGATTTCCATGACAGCGATAATAAGTAACAGCGCCATTGCAAAAATCATAACGAAAGACTGTGCCGCATCTGTCCAGATAGAGGCGCGAATGCCGCCGGCAAAACAATAGGTCAGAACAATAATTGCACCGATAATCGCGCCTATGGAATAGTCCCAATCAAATAGAACATGCAACGCTTTACTTCCGGCATTGAGCTGCGCGGCTGCGTATGTGCCGAGAAATGCCAGCGTGATTAATCCGCCAATAACGCGTACATATTTAAAATCTGTACCCTGCCACTGGGCAAGGGTCCCCGCAAAGCTGAAGGATTTGTTTTTCTCACTTTGTTGACGAAGCCTTTTATGAACAAAAAGAGATGTTAGAAAATCACCGGCAATCCAACCAATCCCCAACCATATGGAATGAAGCCCGAAAGCATAGGTAAAACCAATCTGCCCGACAAACATATAGCCACTGTTATTTGTGGCAATGGCTGAAAGTGCGGCAAGCCAGGGCTTTGTGTTTTGCCCGGCCAGCAAGTAGTCTTTACTGGTTTTTTTAGCGCTGAATATAGACAAGACGCCGATAGCTACGAAAACGAGGAGGAAGAAAATAAAACTGGTTAAAATCATTACTCTTTTAAATGGTTGATTAATTGACTGCTCGAACGGCCTTAACCTTCCTTATATGTACTCCTGCGTCAAGGGAAAACACGGATTTTATTTATTAAGTTATTGATTCTGGCTATTTTTGCTCTGCAAGTTCTGAGTAATCGACGAGAACGCCATAGTGCGGATCTTCTATAGTGTTGATCTCAACCATGTCTTTCGCATTATTGAGTAACAATGCGCAATCGCGGCTCAGGTGAACCAGATGAAGTGTTTTACCCGCTTCTTTATACTTGACGGCCAGAGCATCAATTGCTTCTAACGCCGAATGATCCCAGACACGCGCCCGGCTGAAATCTATAACAATGTCATCCTCGGTATCGTTTTTAGGGTCGATTTCATCGCGGAATTTTGAAATTGATCCGAAGAAAAGGGGGCCGTGCAATTTATAAACTTTATTGCCATCTTCTTTGTTGTGCCACACTGTCACCCAGACCTTATTGGCAGATTTCCAGGCATAGACAAGGGCAGATACGATTACGCCTACGAATACAGCCAGAGCCAGATCGTGGAAAATCGTAACAGTGGTCACAAGGAAAATAACAAATGCATCTTCCTTTGGAATTTTATGCATAATGCGTAATGATGCCCATGCAAAAGTCGATATTACGACCATCATCATCAGCCCTGTCAGGGCTGCCAGCGGGATCATCTCAATCCATGTCGAGGCAAACAGAATAAAACCAAGGAGCGCAACTGCTGCTGTAATACCTGAGAGGCGTCCACGTCCACCGGAGTTAATATTAATCATGGATTGTCCAATCATGGCACAGCCACCCATCGCTCCGAAAAGACCGCATGTCGTGTTGGCAAGCCCTTGCCCGACACATTCCTGAGATGTACGACCGCGCGTATCTGTCATTTCATCAATAAGTGTAAGGGTCAAAAGGCTTTCTATCAGACCGATTGCGGCTAAAGTGACAGAAACAGGAAGGATGATGTAAAGTGTCTCCCATGTCATTGGTACCATGGGAATATGGAATTCCGGCAGGCCCCCGGCAACGCTTGCGAGGTCACCCACCGTTTTCGTATCAAGGTCAAGCCCTATAACAAGAAAAGAAACGCCTAAAATTGAAACGAGTGATGAAGGGATTAACCGTCCAAGCTTTGGAACTTTCGGAAAGGCCCAAATGATAAGCATGGTAAGCAAAGTCAGACCCAGCATGAGGTTCATGTCATTGCCTGTCAGCCAGCCGCCATTAAATAACACATCAATAGCGCTGTGAGATCCTTCAGAGGTGTACGCCTCTTCAACACCTTCAACCGCAGGCGTTTTAAACTGACCAAGCTGTGCAAGGAAAATAACGATGGCCAAACCGTTTACAAAACCCAGCATCACCGGATAGGGGACAAGACGTATGAACTTCCCAAGTTGAAAAACACCGGCACCAATTTGTATCAGACCAGTCAGAAAAACGGCGGCAAATAAATATTCAGCACCATATACTGTAACAAGTCCGACCATCGCAACTGCCATAGCACCCGTTGCCCCCGAAATCATGCCGCTGCGCCCCCCTAAAATGGAGGTGATAAATCCAACAAAGAATGCGGCGTAAAGTCCCACAAGGGGATCAACTTTTGCAACAAAGGCAAAGGCGATAGCCTCTGGCACAAGGGCCAAAGCCACCGTCAAACCCGATAAAATATCGGCGCGCGGGTTATCGGTAAGGTGAAAGCGTCTGACAAGGCGGAGCATAACTCGGTCTCTTTTTTTAAAGGATTAAATTTTGATTTTGTAACTTAAGGATAAATACTAAGCATGGCCTATAGCACAGCACATACTCACAAACAAACCCTTTGTCGTGGGGGACAAAGGGTTTTCCTTGTATTATTTTAAACTATGCAGGGCAAGAATTCGTGAAAGCCGGCATGTTAATTCCTGCATTTTCTGCTGTTTCACACAAGACTGACTCCGAGTGCGTCGAAATTCTGCGACGCCCATCCCTACTTTCGACTGTATGTTCAGGCAGATTATAGACTGTAGATGACTGTCCAAATATAGGGAGTAAGGTTTGGGATTGTCTGCGGGCCGTGCCATCCTCACAAAAAGTATATAAGGAACCATTGCCAAGAATATTTTGTGAAACCGTCTGGCAATTATCTTTCCCGTTGAAGGTCATTTCTATCTGGTTTTCCCGGGATCAGAATGTTAAGTGCGGCCAGTGCGAAAACACCAAGGCCCAGTTGGGTCATGTCGTTCATGTCTTTTCTCTTTTCATTTTTTTTGAGATTGCTTTTAGGCATGTAGCGGCAAGAGCCATTTATAGCGCCGTTTCTTATGGCAAATAAATAACATAAGACTATGTAAAAAGTAAAGTTCTTTTTTTACCGCGTTTTTCTAGAAAATTAAGCAGGATGTTTTATTTAGAATCTAATATATAAATTTAGAGAGGTTTTGATGATGGGTAAAAAAGTTATAATCACTGGTGGCTCGGGGCTTTTTTGATGAGCTGGGCGGCTGCAAAGCTTGCCGAAGATATTTTAGGGGCTGTACGTTATCTGGCGG
>Ga0208879_1004213_pt1 | contig 11316 bp, 6 predicted proteins | sample Knorr_S15_td_Bot_FD_185605 | JGI IMG/M metagenome (GOLD analysis project Ga0208879, IMG submission 185605) | Marine microbial communities from Southern Atlantic Ocean transect - Knorr_S15_td_Bottom_ad_5009_LV_A (SPAdes) (version 2) | ecosystem: Environmental > Aquatic > Marine > Oceanic | place...
CTTCAGAGAACTCCGAGGCTGCACAGTCCAGTGCGATTCCAATCTGGTCGGTCGAATAGCCCGCCCCCTCAATGGCTCGGACCATGTAGGAAAGCCCGTGCCCGTTGGTTGGTAGATTGGGAGCGAAGCCACCCTCATCCCCAACCCCCCCGAGGAGCCCGTCCACCTTGAGCGCCCCTCTCAGAGCGTGGTAGCATTCCACACCTGCGCGCAGTGCGGTGGGAAAGTCATCGAAGCCGTGAGGAACAACCATGAACTCCTGGATGTCGACATTGCTGACCGCGTGAGAGCCTCCGTTGAGGATGTTCATCATCGGAACCGGCAGGGTTGCGGCGCGGCCACTTCCCGCCCCGCCGTCAGCCAAGTGCTTCCAGAGAGGAACTCCAGCCAAGTTGGCAGAGGCGCGCAGACTCGCCATGCTGGCACCGAGAATCGCATTGGCGCCGAACTCCGATTTGTTGGGAGTACCGTCGGCCTCAATCATCGCCGCATCGAGCGCACTCTGATCAGCCACGCTCATTCCAAGAAGCAGGTCACGAATGGGCCCGTTGACGTTGGCAAGCGCCTTGCTGACCCCTTTGCCGCCCCAGCGGCTCATTTCACCGTCACGCAGTTCCAACGCCTCGTGGGCGCCTGTCGACGCTCCACTGGGGACGATTGCCCTGCCAGCCATCCTTCCGTCAACATGACAATCTACTTCGACAGTCGGATTGCCTCGGCTGTCGATGACCGTTCGGCCGATGATATCTGAGATTGTGCCTGACATCATTATCGCCTTGAATAAGCGTCAAATGACCCGGGCTGTGAACATTCCCACTCAACCGTTCAGCCAACCGAGCCAGCGGGATACTTCTTGCTGGGCAGCGGGAATCTCATGTTCATGCTGACAACTGAGGAGATGGCAGAGTTCCTCCTCGCGCGGTGAAATCGAAAATAGTTCGACGGAAAAGAGAGCGTCTGCGGCCTCGCTGACCTTCAGTCGGTTGTCGTCCACAAAGCAGTGGACCATCCCTCTCGGGTAATGCTGAAGCCGCCCCTTCTTGGCGTCACAGACGACCACGCTCTCCTTCAGGAAGATGACGGCCGAACCGTTCTCCGGGTTGATGCTGTGCCCCTTGATGGAACACCCCTCGAGCATCGCCGCGACATCTACGTTGTACCACTGAAGGTGCTCCTTGCACTCCTTCTGGTTACTGACTGCGTCAAGGAATTCCTGCACCCTAAGTTGGCTCGACGCCGACTCTGTACCTGTGTGCATTGGGCTTCGGAGCCACGCAGCCCATTTGAACCCGGCGGGGGTTTTTTTTTGGTTATTCTAAGCAATATCCTGAACGCCTCTCGTGCGAGCGCGTGGGGAATCCAGCATTTTGTGTAGGGTTTCCTGTTTCCGGTAAGAAAGTGATGGAATCTTATTATTTGGGCACCGAATAAGAGCATTCATATACGATATCAGGAAGCGCTGCTTCATGACCGTCGACGCAACAGACCGCGCCCTACTGAACAAACTACGAGAAAATGCCCGCACATCCTATGTCGATCTGGCCAAGGATGTAGGAGTCTCCGAGCGAACCGTCCGCACCCGGATGCGTAAGTTGGAGGAAGAAACAATCCAGCGCTACACGGTCATCGAGCGCGGTGTCGGTCTATCCGCCCTTGTGCGCTGCAAACTCGGCCCTGGCACGGAGATTGGAACGCTAGCCGGAGAATTCACCACATGGGCCGGAGTTCTCACCTGCTACGAGGTTGGAGGCGGCTTGGACGCCGACCTGCTTCTCGTCGTATCGGTCGATGACACTCACACCCTGCGTGAACTGCTCGACAGAATCTGGTTAACCGCCCCCGACGGAGCCGTGGTCGAGACACACACCACATTGATCATCGAGCAATATTGATGTCCCACCGAAGGACCGGTGAAGCCATCAAGGGTTGGCTACCGGCCACCCTCATCGGAGTGGTCGGATGGCTCGTGAACTGATTCGTCTGGACGACATCCACAAGGCGTTCGGCGCGGTTGCCGTTCTCGACGGAATTGACCTCCGAATAGAAGATGGTGACAGGGTTGGGGTGGTCGGCTACAACGGCTCTGGAAAGACCACGCTGCTGAACATCATCTCGAAGCGCGACCAGGACATAGGGAAAATCACCTACGCACCTGCCCTACGCATCGCCTTCCTCACGCAGGTGCGTGACATAGAGGAGGATGCCACCCTACAGGAGGAACTCAACCGGCGAGGCCGTCAGTTTCTCGAAATCGAGGAGGAGATCACGGCCATCGAAGCGCAGATGGCTGAGCCCTCATTCTATGATGGAGAATGGCAGACTTCGATGGATCGATATCAGGAACTGCAGTCGGTGATGGCCCGCTCGGGCGGAGGCGATGCGGCGGGCCATGCGCAGGAGATTCTGAAAGCGTTGGAACTCGCCCACCACCCATTGGACATGCCCATCTCGAAACTCTCGGGGGGAGAGAGGGCGAAGGTGGCGTTGGCCCGACAACTGGTCGGACTGGGTGAGATTGACGTCTTCCTACTCGACGAGCCGACGAATCATCTCGACCTCCATACACTGGAGTGGTTAGAAAAATTCCTGCTCAGTTTTGAAGGCGCACTTCTGCTGGTGAGTCACGACCGCTACTTCCTCGACCGGGTCTGCAACAACATCCTCGAAATTCAGGATGGCTCAGTACGAGGTTACCCCGGAAACTACTCCGCTCACATCACTCAGAAGAAACTCTTTCTAAGGACCCTCGACGACCGAATCGAGAAGACTCAAAAGGAGATAAAACGGCTTACTGGAGCCATGCAGTCGATGAAGAGAGCGAACAAGTACGACAAGTCCATCTCTCAGAAACACTTCATGATAATGCGTTCCCAAAAAGAGTTGAAATGGCTAAGAACCATCAAGCCGAAGGAGCGAAAACCGCTCCGATTCGACCTCACCTCGACAGAGAAGAGCAGCCTCGAGGTCCTCGACCTGGTCGACACTGAACTCACCTTCCCGGGGTTGGGGAGGCCCATACTCTCGGGCGTGCGCGCCAGTGTTGGGAGAGGTCAGAAGATTGGGGTGGTCGGCCCGAACGGTGCTGGCAAGACCACCCTCTTGCGGTTGATTATGGGAGATCTTGAGGCTGACTCCGGGGAGGTTGACGTCCGCCCCGGCGTTCAGATCGGATACTTCCACCAAGACCACAGAACGCTCGACTTCTCGCTGACCCCAGAGCAACAGATCCAGAAACTCAAACCCAAGATGGATTACGGTGACCTGCGGGCGCTGTTGGGGCAGTTTCAGTTCACTCCGACGATGGTGAAGACCGAAATGGAGAAGTTGAGTGGTGGGGAGAGAGCTCGAGTGGCGATGCTCAAACTGCTTCTGGAGGAAAAGAACCTACTCCTCTTGGACGAGCCTACCAACCACCTCGACGCTGATGCTCGGGCGGCTGTTGAGGCTGCTCTGCAGTCGTATGATGGGGCACTGATGGCAGTCAGTCACGACCGTTGGTTCCTCGACCAGGTGTGCGACACGATTTGGGAGCTACCCGGGGATGGGACTCTGAAGGTCTGGCCGGGGAACTATTCCTACTATGTTCGCAACAAGCGGAAGTCAAACGCCTGACTGATGGGCTGCGCACCCGGTAGTGTGTGTGTCGGATAGCAGCACCCCATTCAGACCCCGAAAATAACCCTGTTTTTGAGGTGATTCAATTCCCTCAACCTGTGGGTAAAAGTGATTAGAACAGTGGTTCATCGAAAAGCGAAATTGATAGGCACAGTGTTCCTAACTCAAACAACGGTGCAGTGCTCTGCTCTGGTACTATTTCCCTAATATCAAGAGAAAGTTTTGGGGTCCGATGCAGACGAGGAGGTCGAATATCCCCCGTAGGTCGTTGTGGCACCCGGGATTAATTGTAAGAAGGCGAATCGAATAGGCCTCTTCTTTCTGGTATTGCCATGTCCTACTGGCTATACAATCACAGTATTTTAGTTCCTTGAGTTACTTCAAAAAACATAGGTAATTACCGGCATTAACAAGAACACCCATCCCATAGGGTGACTATGGGATTCTTTGCAACGATTAGACGCGGATGGAAAATGAGCAAGTTGAGTATGTCTGTAGTTAAGAAAGATCCAGAACTTATTGTGTACATGTTTATTTCCGGATTTTTGAGCCTATTAGCAATGATTGGGATGAGCATACCTCAATACCTTGAACAAGCATGGGCTATCGATTCTGAAGGACAGATGACACCTCTATACATGGGATTCGTTTTTTTAGGATATATGATGATCTCGATTGTTGTAATTTTTTGGAACAGTGCTATCGTTGCTAATTCACATATTAGACTTACAGGCGGAGACCCTAAATTCATGGATGGGGTATATGCGGCAATGAGCAAACTTCACATTATCATTCTCTGGGGGATAATAGCAGGAACTGTCGGACTGTTGCTGAAGATTTTAAACCAAGCAGCAAGGGGACAGAAAGGCGGGGCAGCAATCCTCGCAATGATTCTAACGGCAATCGGAGCAGCGATTTGGTGGATGATGACTTTCTTCATGATACCACACATGATTATTGAAGGCAAGGGCCTTGGTGACAGTCTGAAATCAAGTAAGAAAATGTTCTTCAAATCGTGGGGGGAAAATATCACCTCAGGTCTTGGAATTGGGCTAATCGGATTCTTCTTCATCGCTGTGATCGCAATAATCACATTTGGAATGGTGGTTGCATTAGGCCCACTATGGTACATCGGATTAGCAATAGGTGCACTTGGAATCGCCACAACCATCGTATGGATGAATGCCGCCGAACAAGTAGCAGTCACCGCACTTTATCTCTATTCCAAGAATGGTGTAATGCCGCAAATCTATCAGGACTTGGGAATGGACCAATTTCACATGGGTTCCAAAACCGCTTGAATAAATCAATGGTTTGAGGATTTCAGAAGCAATCATATTAATTGTCATTGCTTATGCACCTATTTGTCGCTGGAAACAATGTTTCAGATTCGGTAGGAACAGTGGTTCATTCGGAGTCCTGAAATAGGTAGGAACAGAGGGTACCCTCTGAGTCAAACCACATAAAACAGGGGGATTATCACCGTTCTGGGGGATTGAATTGTTTAAGAAGGGTGAAGCATTGGTGAAATCCAGAAGGGACACGCCCATCCCGATTATTGAAGTTTGAAAATACTGCCTAATGTTTGAGAAGTTTGAAAATACTAGATTATTATGTCAATTGAAGTAACACTATTCGGATCCGAGAAAAGGATTATTCCGCGTGGCATCAGTTTGCCTACGCTGCACCACATGTGCGCGATAAGAGCGAGAATGTGTTGGGGACTTTGGAACGAAGGATACCCAATCGCTAGAGTTGTTGACCACTTCCCATCTGATGAAGAATATACCATTGTCCTAGACCAAAGTTATCCTCATGTGCTAACTGTAAATAGCGATATTGCAAAGTTGGGAAATTTAGGTGCAGAGCTACCCAAACCAACTGAACTCGCAACATTCCTGATTGATTTATTGAGATTGGAAAATATCGGATTGTCTGGTCGCTTTGGAATTTCATTCTCGCCATTCGAGTTCAGTTTTGAACGAGAAAAATACACAGGCATCCGTTTTCTGCTGATTCCCGATTTGAGTGACATTCGAGATGATACAATCGAGGCGACCAATGTCTTGTCTATTGCAAAGATTGCAGCAAAGATTTGTCTGCCGAATCAAGCCAAATCATTCTCTGGGTGCAAATCAATTGAGGCCATTATATCTCGAATAGAAGACTTGACCTTTCGCAAAGACAATGAGGCACAAGGATCTGGAAAATTGATAATCAATCTTGATGAGAAACCGCATTCTATGTGGATCGAACATAATCGTGAGAGATTCCGAATTACAGCCAATCCCCATGGTTTCTGGATGCCATCAAAGAGGCCCGATCCCGAGGCACATGGTGTCGAAATCCCAATTCAAATTTCACCATATCCCGATGCGAATCTCGTGAATCCATGGATTGAAAGAGCGCTTTGTTGGCAAGAGGAGACAAAAATATGGAATGCTGGTGTGAATGATGAAATCATTCGTAATTTCATCGGCACCCTTGCAGCTGAATTTCGTCATGCTGAAAATTCCTGCTACAAATATGAATTAGAGACTCACGATATCAAGAAGAGAATTGCCACCATTAGAATCGAACGCCGTGATGGAAATGCCAATGCACATGATTTGTGGGAAGTAGCGGTGCGTAACAGAGAAATGGATGTTGCTCTGAATTCATCCGAACGCGTGTTTGATTGGAAAGATGGTGATATTTGGAAGTTGGAAAAAACTTACGATAATGATCCGTTCCTTCTAACGATTAAATCGTCACAGAAGAACGCTAAATTATCAGGTTCAGGATATCTGAAACTGGCGAGTGTGCCACAGAGAGCATTGATGATGAGGAAGGAGAAACTCATCAGGTCGGGCGTGCAAAAAGAATCGATACGAAACCTAGTCAGGTTCCAAGATAATTCAAGAAATGTGAATGAATGGAGATTGTCTCAAAAACGCAACATCATGGCTCTTCAGGGACCACCTGGGACTGGTAAAACATGGACTGCCTGTCAGATTGTCAGAGACATTCTCAAGGATAACCCCTGTGCTAGGATTTTGGTAAGTTCAAAAGAACATCTGGCTCTTGATCATCTATCGAATAGTATACGAGAAGTATTGGACGATTCTTTTGATGTCGTTCGAATTAATCATAGTGAATCTGATGTAGAACGCGACATCAACCCAGATGTTTTGCCCGAAGCCATCACCAAAAGAATCCTCAAGGAAATCTCTATTCCCAAGAAGGAGATGCGAGAAATAGGTAAATTGGCTACATGGGTTGAGGATTTGGCCATTCGAACAGCTTCTGTAGTTTGCACCACTACCTTGGACCGTACCATGGAGAATTTGCAACATTCAGGCGAGTCATTTGATTTCACCATCATAGAAGAGGCTGGGAAATCTTATCCTTCTGAGTTGATTGGCCCCGTGTCTATATCGATGAACACCCTGATAATTGGCGATCATCTTCAACTCCCCCCATTTGAATTGCGTGAAATACAGAAAGCGATTGGAGATTGCATTAATGATGGATTGAAAAATTGGGATGACAGAAAATTCAAAAATAGTATCGAACGTGAATTAGTACAGGTGTCAACACGATTTGCGAATCGAGAAAATTTCAATTCAAATGATATTTCTGACATTTCAGAACATGTGGAATGTTGGCTTCAGCCATTCCAACGCATTCACGACATGACCAATGGAGATGTCCTCACCAACCAATGGCGGATGTTCCAATCACTATCCGATTCGGTTGGTGAGATATTCTATGGAAAGCCATTCTCCATAAAGAAGGTAAACAGTGTTGAGGATGATCAACTACCAGGTATCTTTGGAGAACATGCTGAGAGACTTCTCATGGCGGATATTCCAAACGGTATAGAGAGCAATCGCTCCAAATCGTATTGCAACAAGGCAGAAGCCAAGTTTGCCGCCAAGCGTCTTGAGGAACTTCTCAACAAAGGGTGTGACGCCATCGCAATCACTCCATACAAGGGGCAAGTCGCAGAAATACGTGGCAATCTACCGAAGAAATATCAGGACAGAGTCAGAACAGTGGACGGCTTCCAAGGAAAGGAAGCTGATTTCATTCTCCTCAGTCTTGTACGCAGCAACAAGCGTACAGGATCATCTCGAAGGTGGGGTTTCTTCCGTGACCCTCGTCGAATCAATGTGGCTCTGTCTCGCGCCCGAGAGGGCCTTGTTGTGATTTCATCCATAGATCATATCGAGAATACCGATTGGGCGGAGAATGAGGGGCAACTATCGGAGTTCCTTGAATCAGTCCGTAACCAAGGAAAAATAATCTAAGGAGTGTGAAAAAATGAGTGAATCAAGTATTATTCTTGAGATACCAATAGAGATTCTACATACTGTCTTCAGAGTAGAGAAAGATGATCCTCTAAAACCATTCATGGATGTCATGAAATCAATCAAGAAGATTGAATCAACCTCGCAATCTGTACATCGATTGAATGCACTCTCCCGTTCGTCTTCATCAATCTCCAAGATTAGTGAATTCTCCACACTTGTGGTGAGGGATTTGTGGAAAGGAAAATACTGGACTATGGGGGTAAAAAAACTCAGTCTTGATGATGATATCACGGGCTCTATACATCAATTAGAGCCGATTCAAAGGTTAGATGTGAATAAATCGGAAGGTGAAGTGAAGGATTTGGCCGCACCGTTCTTAGGATGGTTAGCTGGCAAATCGAAAATTGATAGAAAAAAGATTCTGGGTCATGTGCGTCTTGAGAGTTTGAAATCAACAAGCGAGGTTATCTTCTTGAGAACAAAGATTTCTCAGAAAGAGGATCGAGTAGGGCTAAAATTTTGGGTGTATGAAGAAGGGCCTTTCAAGCAATTGATAGGCGATCATATCGATAAAGAACCGGGATTTGAAATGGATGAGCCTGAAGTGACAGAAGATGTACACGAATGGCCGTATTCTCCTGAAATTCAGGCACTACATGAATTCAAAAAGGCAGCATCAGAATTCGTGGATAATCCCGAAGTCGTTCAAGAGAAGACATTGGATATCCTTGATACAATCCTTGACCAGATAAAACAAGATGAGCGCCCACGTCTTGATTGGGTCAAACAGGTTGTTGGATTTCGCCAAGACATGTGGGATGCTGCACAAGAAGTCATTCGTTCTTCCAAGAAACAGGTATTCATTCTGACATCGTTCAGCAATCCACGGTTCTCAGATGATGTGGCCGAACTACTGGCAGAGGCTTCTGGAATACCGTTTGAACAACTTGAGAATCCATGTGACAAACCTTTCAACCCATTTGCCCCCCTTCCAAAAAAGGAACTCTTCAAGGCAGATATTCTCCTTTCATTTGGTGAGCCGGATCGTGGTCGATCGCCCGAAGATATCCAAAATACTGAGCAATACATCTCAACACTCGCCAAAGACAAGCGATTCGAACTAAAAGGTGGAATCTCTCTCAAGTCGAGTCATGCAAAAGTGGTCATTTCTGACACGGGAATGGCATTCATCTGCTCTTGTAATCTGTTCAGTGGATCATTGGAATCTGGAGTCCTCGAATCTGGTTTGTTGATCAAGGATATTCAATGCGCGAAATCAATACTTGAAGTCTCCAATGAAGAGGGGTGGGTACCAAACCAATTGGTAAAGGACATTGACAAAATGTATTCTGATCTTGGAAAAATCAAACAGCCCACCTTTGCTCTTCTGGACATTGTTGAAAAGCAAATTGCCGAGATAAAAAACGATATCAAGGAGGGTGAGGAATGGTATGCTTACACCAAATTGGAACGAATGTTGAGGGATATTTCTGAAAGACCAGCATGGTCTTTGATTCGTACTCTAGAACATCGGCCTTTCATGGCTGATTGTATAGAACGATTCGACAAGCGAATAGTGATGGCCAGTGATGGTTTGAGAAGCAACGGCTTGGATAAAGCAACAATCCGGAGAATCGGCCAACGTGCATCCAAATCTAAAGCATCAGTTCACATTTGGTGGGGCCGTCATGAACCTAATTCGAAGCCCTTCGATGAAGTAGATAAGAGGGGAAGGCAAGAAGCAAAAAAGCAACTCGCACAGTTAAGGAATTTTGGTGTAAAAGGAAAAAATGCAGGGAAAAAGGGGCGCATCCAACATATCCACGACAAAGGGTTTGGATTTATTCAAACTAAACCGATTAATGTATTCGTCGCCGATCCGTTGGTCGAAAAATATCAGCTTAAGCTAGGAGATGAAGTTGAATTCATAGAACAAATCAAGCCAGGCAAGAAAAATCCTAGTGTTGAGAAATTTACTAAGATTCGTGGAAAACCGACAGATTCGGGCAATCGTGTGTTTCCGCTTTTTCCTATCGAGTCAGATGAGCCTATGGAAACACATGCTAAGATGTTCATAGTCGATGATACCCGCTTGATGATTACTTCAGATAACACGCTATCCTTTGGAGATACAGAGTCTGAACGAGGAGATGCGGGAGAATTGGGGATAATGATTGATCACCCTAGATTAGCACTTCAAACAAGAGGAAGTATGGAATTATGGATTCCGACTGAAGCTAAAATCCCGGGTGATTTGACGCGCTGGTGGTCCCTTCTCGGTGAAGAGGTTTCTCTGCAAACGCACCACCCTAGTCAGCAAATGTCACTGATTGGTGCATTAGACTCGATGACTGAAAGAATCGAATCGAATGAGTACCTAAGGGTTGCATGGGAACAAGAAGTCGAAGAAAAATCAAATTGGGATGAACTTACAATCGTGAATAAATTGGCACTTGGTGGTAGGTTCGGAACATACTGTATTGCGAAGTCGAAGGAATCCAAGGGAATAAAATCCAAATTAAGAGAGGAGCAAGTCGAAAAATCGATCATATCCTTATGTCGGAAAAACGTGTGGGAAGATTCAAAGTAGAGAGCAACTAAGATTGAATGAGGGAATGACATGTCAAGAGGTTCAGGCAAAGGAGGGTCATCGCGTGGCAAAGGAAATTCGCGGAGACATTCAAGGACGTCTAAATCTCAAAAAGATCAACGGTCAAATAGCCTGAATCCCAATAACAGGGCCCACAACAAAAGTGGAAATGACAATCGCTCCAATCAGATGAACCCGAACAACCCTGCTCACGATTCTTCAAGACAATCATCCGGCAGTTCAGGACGATGGAGTCAGAGAATGGATGCGAAGGGTGCATCACGAATACAAGCTCACGCTGACAAAACTGGTACGAATCAAGATTTCAAGGCTAGAGCACAATCTGCAGCAGAAAAGAATGAAGATGAAAACAGTTGATGAAGCAGAGCAACCCTTTGCTTCTCAATCTCTGTACAATGGGTTCAGTGATTTATCAGATAGCGCAAACGGTATGCGCAGTGACTAGTCACTGTTCAGCCCTTCAGTGCAACGCCAACATACACTGTTTACCCATTGATCACAATGATTACGTAGTGGTTAACTAATCCAAATTTTGATAACCTTCAACAAACACCCCCAACTGTGAGAGAATGCCTAGCAAAAGTTTGCCTAGAGAACAGAACAAACGGCCAAGTGCTGAGGCTCTATGGGCGCATTTGGAAGAACACGACTTACTTGCTTTCAGATAATGACTCAGAGGGTGAGACATGAACCTACCTATTCTGTATTCCTTTAGGCGATGTCCATACGCCATGCGCGCTCGTATGTCCATAGTTCGATCTGGATTCCAAGTTGAGCACCGAGAGGTCATCTTGC
>Ga0208879_1004216_pt1 | contig 11308 bp, 7 predicted proteins | sample Knorr_S15_td_Bot_FD_185605 | JGI IMG/M metagenome (GOLD analysis project Ga0208879, IMG submission 185605) | Marine microbial communities from Southern Atlantic Ocean transect - Knorr_S15_td_Bottom_ad_5009_LV_A (SPAdes) (version 2) | ecosystem: Environmental > Aquatic > Marine > Oceanic | place...
TTATGATTCCCTGATCGGCAAACTCTTAGTGCACCAACCAACTCGTGAAGAAGCCATTGCTACAATGCTCCGCTGTTTGGATGAACTACAAGTCGGCGGTATCGCCACAACGGCTTCTTTCCATAAAAAAGTGTTGACGCACCCCGAATTTATTGCTGGCAATATCGACACCACTTTCGTCGAACGAACGCTGTTAGACTAAACGTTATTAACTGCACTTGTGGTTTACGGCAAAAAAACAGCGTGAGTCAAGCACGGATGCAATCTTTCGGTCTCGCTTACCTTTTTTATTAGAGATTTCTCCATGACTATTGATACTTTGTCCCGCCCCGAAAAAACAGCCAATCCCATAAAACGAGTTGCCATCCTATTCGCGGGCGGACCAGCACCTGCGGCCAACGCCGTTATTTCATCCGCTGCCGTTTCGTTCATTCGCAATGGCGCGGAAGTCATTGGCATCAAACACGGGTACTCCGCTTTGATGGAATATGACGGTGAAACGCCCTTGGTTGAAGGTCAAGATTACATTCTGCTCACGGAAGCGTCGCTCGACCAAACCCGAGCCAGACCGGGAATCATGATTGGTACCGCGCGTGCGAATCCCGGCAAATCAATTCAACAACCATCTGATTTTCAAGATGCCGACAAGACCGCAGCATTGCAGCGCACCTACAATGCCATGCGCAGCCTCGACGTCGATGCGTTCATTTCCATTGGCGGCGACGACACACTTAAGACCGCTAACAAATTTCAATTGTTCCAAAAACACCTTGGCGATGACCAGGTGACTATCCCTGTAGTCCACCTACCGAAAACTATCGACAATGACTACATGGGAATCGATTTTACCTTTGGCTTTTTCACCGCCGTTGATTTCTTGGCAACGGAAATACGCAACTTGAATTGCGATGCGGCGGCTGGTCGTGCATATTTTCTCTGTGAAGCAATGGGACGCAGTGCAGGGTGGCTCGCCTATGGAGCGGCTATGGCTGGCGAAGCAAGTTTGGTCATTAGTGTGGAAGATATTGTCGGCGTCTATGCGACCGAAGAAACAATCACGAACGAGGTCACGGGCGAATCCGAAACTCGCAAAATCATGGATATGCCAGCACTTGTCGGACGCATGGTACGGACAATGGTAGCCAGAGAAGAGCAGGGTAAGGAGTTCGGCGTTATCGTTGTAGCCGAAGGATTGGCTGAGTTCTTGCCGTACAGTTACCTTGCAGGAATACCGCGAGATGACCATGGCCACATTGCCATTTCAGAAGTCAGTCTGGCGAAAATTCTAACCCAATACCTGACTACAGCTTACACCGCAGCGACTGGCAAGCACCGCAAGATCAACGGCTTGCAATTAGGCTATGAGGCACGCTGCTCACAACCCGTAGCGTTTGACATTATGCTCGGTAGTCAATTAGGCGTAGGTGCATATCGAGCGCTCGCCGAACAACAACTTAACGGCGTCATGGTCAGCATCAGCGGCCAACTCGATTTAGAGTACGTACCCTTTGAGCAACTCGTGGACCCAGACACGTTAGTCACCGTCGTTCGCTACATCGAAACAACCAGTGATTTCCACAAACTAGCGAGATTCCTTGAACCTTATATCGATTGAAATCGCATGGCAACGTAAGAGGTTCGTTACAACGTACCTTTGGTGGAGGGAACAACGCCTTGCATCCGTGGGTCGGCTTCGATAGCCGCTCGAAATGCTCGAGCCGTGCCTTTAAAGATACCTTCACTGATATGATGGCTATTGCGACCATAATGCAAGTTGACATGAAAGTTGCAGAGGGCATTAGCAGCAAAGGCTTGCCAGAAATCTTCGACCAACTCGCTGTCAAACTCACCGATACGACTCGTTGGAAATTCGGCATTGAATACCATTGCATAACGACCGCTGAGGTCGATAGCAATAGATACCAGCGTTTCTTCCATCGGCAACGTATAGTGCCCGTAGCGACGAATCCCCGCTTTATCACCGAGGGCTTCTTTTACCGCTTGGCCTAAACAAATACCAATGTCTTCCACCGTGTGGTGTTGATCCACATGCAAGTCACCGTTGGCGCGAACTTTTAAATCCACCACGGCGTGCCGCGCAAACAAGTCGAGCATGTGATCTAGAAAGCCCACACCGGATTCGATATCCGAAGTGCCTGTGCCATCAAGATTAATTGACAATTGAATGTCTGTTTCTGCTGTTTTACGGTCGATCTCAGCTGTACGCGTCATCGTATTACCCTATCGTTTCTCTAAAAGACTGAGGCAGGCATCCATTTGCTCATCCGAGCCAACGCTGATTCTTAACCCATCCTGCCATTTGGGATACTTCATATATCGGACCAAAATGCCGTTGGCTTTGAGATACTCGTAAATCTGTTCTGCGGGTTGTTCCGGATGGGTACACCAGACAAAATTTGCGTGCGAGGGTATTACGTCATATCCCAATTGTGCCAATTGTTCCTGCAAACGGCTCCGCGTCACTCGAATCTTGGCAACATTCTCGGCTAGCCAAGTCGTATCACGTATCGCCGCAGTCGCCGCTGCTAATGACAACGAATCACAATTATAGGAATCCTTCACCTTAAGCAGCTGGGTAATTACTTGAGGCTGCGCGACGGCAAAACCAAAACGCAAACCAGCTAGGCCGTAAGACTTGCTAAGCGTACGAGTAACAATGATCTTTTCATTTTCTTGTACTAAATCAATGCAATTAAAGTCCGCAAAATCAGCGTATGCTTCGTCGACGATTAACGGGCAAGGTAGCGAGTCTGCTATTTCCAAAATTTCTTCGCGACTAACCACGGTTCCCGTCGGACTATTTGGATTGGGTAACATCACCAATCGCAATTGACCATCGCCAGTCCGAAATGCCGTCGGTAATGTCCAATCGTCGTTAAAGGCAACCTCCTCCGCCGTGGCACCTTGAATGGCCGCCAATGTGCGATACAGAGTATAGCTAGGGTAGGGAAGCCGAATGGTATTGCCCGCATCAACAAACGTACGTGTCAAAATTGTGAGGATATCATCGCTGCCATTGCCGCACAAAATCCAATCCGGATCAACGCCCAAAATTGGCGCAGCGATCAGGCGAAATCCCGTAGCGACTGGATCTGGATAACGAACGAGGTTCCTCACAGCCGTTTCGATGGCCGACACCACTGTCTCAGAAGCCGGGTATGGATTCTCATTCGTGTTGAGTTTGATCAACTTGCCTTGCTGCGGTTGTTCACCGGGGACATAGCCAGCAAGATCTCGAATTGTTTTTCTTACATTAGACATAGAAACACCGCTACTCAGACTCAACTCGGATATCGACACTGCGGCGATGGGCAGTTAAACCTTCTTTGTTCGCCATCGTCGCCACGTCACCAGCCACCGCCTGCATCGCCGACTGGCTATACTCAATCACGCTGCTACTTCGCAAAAAGTCATTTGAACACAACCCAGACGACCAGCGTGCCGTACCGGACGTCGGTAAAGTGTGCGAGGGACCCGCGACATAGTCTCCCAACGCGACCGGAGTATAATTACCCAAAAACGTCGCTCCGGCAGTTGTCAATTGTGCTTGCAATGCATACGGTTCTGCTATCGCGATGTGCAGATGCTCCGGCGCCAATTGGTTCGTGATTTCAACCGCTTCATCTGCATTGCGTACCAGAATCAAAGCGCCGAATTCTTCGAGGCTCTGTCGCGTAACATCATGTCGCTCGAGTGCTACGACTTGAACCTCAAGTTGTGCATATGTTTCATCCAATGTGCTTTCATCCCACGTCACCAAGATACTTGCACCGGGAGCGTGTTCCGCTTGAGCCAATAAATCGGCAGCTGTAAAATCTGACCGAGTGGTCGCATCGGCGATGACGACGACTTCGCTCGGACCCGCAATCGAGTCAATCGCCACTGTGCCGTACACTAGTTGCTTTGCCAACGCCACAAACATATTGCCGGGACCCACAATAATATCAACAGCGGGTACGTTTTCGAGTCCATAGGCCAACGCCGCCACTGCTTGAGCACCGCCCATGCGATAAACTTCAGTAATACCAATTGCGTGGCAGGTTGCTAACAGGTCTGGATTATTGGAGCCAAACTTAGTAGGCGGGGCCACAACAGCCAACTGTTTAACTCCGGCCGCCTGGGCAGGTACTGCCGTCATCAGTACAGTTGAAGGATAAGCAGCCGCTCCACCAGGCACACACAGTCCGGCGCGCCCGAGTGGTGTATACCGCTGACAAAGCGATACTCCGTTAGTAGTGGGTAGTGCTACATCCGAGTGTAAAATCGCTTGTTGAAATTCAAATATGTTATCACGAATTCTGCCAATGGTCGCAAGAAATTCAGGATCAGCAGCGGCATGAGCAGCGTGCAATTCAGCAGCACTAACTCGCAACGAATCCGCATCAAGTTCGACGTTGTCCAAGGACTTTGTGTAATTCAAAACAGCTGACAATCCATCATTGCGAACATCTGCACAAATGCGTTGTACAACTTGATGCGGTGTGAGCGGCTCTCCAAACACATCAATCGTCCGCTGTCGCCCTGCTGCGCTGACGACATCTCCGCCGGGGCTGAGCTTATCACGCAGTGCCGCCACGACAGTCGCAATGCTGTCTTTGCGCGTATTAAAACGTTGAATATTGAGGGAATCTGCCATGGTTTGCACGTTCACTAATGATTAAGAACAGGCGTGTTCAAGTCCTTATATTGTGAACGAGAGGTTGATTTTTGGTAACCCCTTGAATTTGCTCGCTTTCTCGGTTCGTATCGCACTCTTTTTTCCCCAATGATATTCCCACCAGCGCATCAGGACTTCATAATAGAAATAGATTCATCGACTACTTGACCTATCCATTCCCCAAATGTTCTCCCACCTCCTATGACCACTCCAATTGATTTACGCAGCGACACCGTTACTAAGCCGTCACAGCAAATGCGGGAAGCGATGGCTCAAGCGGATGTCGACGATGATGTCATCGATATCGACCCGACGGTGGCTCGCTTGCAAAAAAAAATCGCCGAACTTACCGGAAAAGAGGCCGCTCTATTTGTACCATCTGGAACAATGAGCAATCAAATCGGACTGCGTATTCATTGTCGCTCAGGCGATGAGTTTATTTGTGAATCACAATGTCACATCTATAGTTACGAGCAAGGTGCCTATGCCTCGCTAAGTGGTCTAGCCGTGCAATTATTACCCGGTGACGATGGTGTCCTCGACCCCGCACAGTTCATTGGCACAATTAAGGCTGATAACGAGCATTTCTGTCGCACCAAACTAGTCTGTCTAGAAAACACGCATAATCGCGGCGGCGGGCGTATTTTACCGTATGACGGAGTGGCTGAGATCTGTAACTGGGCCCACGACAACGGCTTGGCGACGCACCTCGACGGGGCTCGACTCTTCAATGCCGTGGCAGCCTCTGGAATACCAGCTGCACAGTGGGCACAACATTTTGACACCGTTTCCATCTGCTTTAGCAAAGGCTTGGGAGCACCGGTCGGTTCCGCTCTCTGTGGCACGACAGAAATGATTGCCTTTGCCCGCCGCCATCGTAAAATGTTTGGTGGTGGCATGCGACAAGCTGGCATCATCGCGGCGGGTGCTCTTTTTGCACTCGAGCACAATCTCGAACAACTCCAGACTGACAACCAAAACGCTCAACAACTAGCACAAACTATCCGTGAAACCGAAGGATTACAGCTTGCTGGAGATCGCGCCGATACCAATATTGTTATGTTTGATGTTTCGTCTCGCGTCGGCTCACCCTCGGCGCTCGTGGCGGAACTCGAATTACAAAACGTTCGATGTCTGGCGCTCGGACCAACTCGGGTCCGCATGGTCACGCACCTTGACGTTTCAAAACCACAAATAAACCAAGCCTGCGAGATATTGAACCAGCTAGTCACCAACGCTTTGACGAATGACCGTAAACTGACTGGCTCCGGCGCTCAATATTAGAATCTAGAAACCACCATGACCACACCCCACGAATTCTGGAAACTGCTACGAGAGAGCGAACTGGTGCCAAGTGAACAACTCACTGACTTGCACAACAAATATCAAGCAACCGCATCAGCAGAGTCCAACGACGCTGATGGAAATGTTGATCCAATTGCCAAGTGGTTGATCAAACAACAGGCGATTACTGTCTACCAAGCCCGCATTCTATTAAAGGGGCGCACAGGGCCATTTAAATTTGGTCACTATCAGGTTCAAGACCGAATACCAGCGGGGCCTCTCAAGGGTTGGTTTCAAGCTCGTCACCTAAAGACGGATCATCCAGTTATTCTTCATTTTTTGGCTGGAGACGAATGTCAACAACCCAGATTTTTCGGACCCATCACACAACGCGTGAAAGCATTTGCTGGGTTGCGCAATCCCCATATCTGGCGGATCTTCGACCTTGTGCACGAAAATTCGTATCGCTGCGTTGTACTGCAAGATGAAATAATTAGAACGCCCAAAATTCAATCGCTGACTCAACGCATGGACGCGATAGCGCGTTTGAACGAAGTCGACGCCTGCTCGATCGCTTGGCAGGTCGCACAAGCCCTTCAACAAATCCACAAACGAGACGTTGTATACGGACATCTTACACCGAATAGCATTTGGCTTGATGAAAACGACCAGGTAAAATTGCTCCCGTTTTTTGACCAGATTCACCGCCCACTCAATTTACCTGCGGATGAAGAGAACCAATCACTGGTTTTAGCTGCGGACTATATGGCTCCAGAACTACAGTTGCCCGATGCAAATCTAAATATTACGACGGATATTTATAGTCTCGGCGCCGTTCTGTATTTCATGCTAACCGGTATGCAGCCTTTTCCGGGCGGCAGCATCGCTGACAAGATGGCGTTGCACGCCAACGAACCAATTGCAAATTTGGTGGACTTCGGGGTTTCAGAACCGATCACACAACTCATCAACTACATGATGGCTAAGCAAACGGGCACGCGTTATCAATCGGCGGCGGAAGTTGCCGATAAACTTGCGACGGTTCTGCCCGCAGACATGCAATCGCCGTCGCAGCACTCTGAACTTTCGCAATCATCCCTAGAGTTTGAAGCAGCTATTACCGCAGAAAGTACCATCCTCGACGCGACGCCTTTACCCCCGCCAGTCAAACCACCAGCACCCGTCGTTGACGCAACGCCAACTCCGCAGATCCAAGTGACTTTGGGCAACACTAGCGACGAATCTGTAACGTCCGAGGCACGTGCAGTCACCGTATCGAGCAGCGATACTGCGGCTCCATCTTTCGATAGTGATAGCACCTCGATCGGTCCCCGCAGCACGACTGCCACCGCTCGCATGCGACGTCAATCTAAATCTCCGTGGATGAACCCCGTGCTGTGGATTGGATTAGCTGCTGGTCTGATAGGCATGGGGGCTCTGATCATTATTCTTGACAAACCGATAGAGCCCGTGACGACCACCGATAACAACCAACAAAAAACAACGTCGACCAATAATGGCGGCTCAACGGATGGAAACAACAACACAACTACCAACAATGGAAATGGAAACGGCGACACTGTACCAACTAAAACAGATGGATCGCAGTTCATTGCTGATGATGGCCGATCACTGTGGCAATCACCCACTTCCGGTGACGTAGTCAGCTTAGCGTGGTCACCTCCGGCCGGACAACTGTTCATTGCCATCCAAGTTGAAGAACTTCTAAAATCTCCCGTCGCTGACGACATCCTCAAATCGCTGGGACCGGCATTTCAAAAACATCTGTCCACTTGGGAGGCAACAACTGGGTTCAAACTACAGGACATTAAGCAGCTAGTTCTCTCCTGGCGAGACGAGGAAGGGGTTGCGTTCCCCACTGCCTCGATAGTCGTTCACCTGAAGGCCGAGGCAACAACACAACAGATTCTTGAAACATTGGGAAATCCGTCGGCAGAGGAAACTGAGTATGGAACATTGTACCAAGCTAGCACTGGGAGTTATCTTGTTCCTGAAAGCGGCGGATTATTTGTAATGGGAACAAAATCGGCCATGACCGACACCCTTGAACTCGAGGGTAACCCGCCGCTGATTCGCCGTACACTTACGCAACTCATCAAACAATCTGATCGCGAACGGCACCTCACAATACTGTTCGCTCCCAGCTTTCTCTCCACAACCTTGTTTCGTGATGGTCATGAATTCTATTTTGGCGAACCCAGTAAGATTCGTGGTCCGCTGCAGTGGTTGCTTGGTGATGAACTCGAAGCAGCCATGGTGAGCCTACATTTTGACTCCGTCCTCTATATCGAAGCCAGAATGACTGCCGGCTTGACGGTCGACAAACGCGAACTCGTAACTCAACTACACGAACGCATGGGCGAACTACATGACAAAGTTGAAGCACATATGGTCGCCCTCAACCCCTCACCCTATTGGCGCGCACTTGCATTTCGATTCCCGGCAATGGTCGCATTTTTACATGAGCAAACACGAATCCAAATTGAAGACAAAACCCCGGTACTTAATATTGCGCTACCCATCCAAGCTGCTTCAAATTTGATTATCGCTAGTGAACTGAGCCTGGCGTCAGAACCAGGTGCCGGAAGCGTAGCCGTAAACAATGAGCCGATGTTGCCCCAGACAATCGAGGAGGTGCTGCAATATCCCTTCAGTGTCGACATTCCACAACAAGACTTAAATCTTGCCATTGCCGATATCGCCAACGAAGTCAGAAGTTCCCTAACCGGACTGCCATTTAAATTTGAATTAACTATTGCCGGTAACGACCTGATGCAGGATGGCATTACCAGAAACCAAGCGATACGCGACTTTGCTATGAAAGACAAACCACTAGCAGAAGTCTTGACTGGCATCGTAATGAAAGCCAATCCGGACCCCACCGTGACATCACCCTCAATGCCTAACCAAAAACTGATTTGGCTCATCACAACCGACCCCAATGACCCCGGGAATAAAATAATCCTGATAACCACTCGCAAAGCTGCGGCAGCTAATAATTACACACTCCCCCCCATTTTTGTAGAATAACAACAAGCAATTCATGCGGACCCATTATACTCACTGCCCGGCGGTGATACCACAGGTGTGAACTATGCAACCCTTCCCGATACACTGCACGACGTGTCGCGCTCAACTCATCGTCAGCAAACCCGAACTGCTGGGGCAAATCCTTGCTTGCCCCAGTTGCAGTAGCATGGTGCAAATTCCAGACGTACCGCCAGGATTCCAAGACCCAGAGAACGCGAACGACACCGTCGATGATTTTGGCTACATGGCAGAGGACAACCCCAACGACGACATTCCCATTGCCGATTCTGGCAATAGCCTACTCGCTAGCGAACAATCAGGCTCGCCGGTCGTACAAGATCAACCCATCGTCGAATCAAGTGGCTCGCTAGTGGATGAATTTGATGAACAAACAGACTTGCTTCCGCTTGATTGGAACTCGGACGAGTCACCAGAAAAAAAACGGCAGCTTGTCGTTATCGGACTTTGCCTAAGCGGCCTAATCATTATCACCACAATTATTGGCTTTGTCGTTTTTGGTGGCAGTGAGGATGTGGATCAAATCGCACAACAATCTAACGTACCGACTCCAGATGCTGCTGAACAACCAGAACAAATTACAACTCCTCAATCAGAAGACACTGATTCGCAAGATGTGCCGGAGCAGCCGGAGCAGCCGGAGCAGCCGGAGTCCGCAGAACCAACTACCAGCGAAACAACGAATCCGGCTCCGCTGCCCGAGACGGAGCAACCCATTCCACAACCAGAAACTCCTTCCGCAGCGCCGCCAGGATTTGAAGCTACCGCAGAGACGACTACAGAGACTGGGGATTTAAACAACATCCTCTTAGATGTCGCGCCATTTTTGGGAAACAGTGCCAACCCCATCCTGACAAGTCCCGAACGACCGGCTATGCCTAGTCCCGTCAGTAATCCCCAAGCGGCAACCGAGGTTAACATTGAAGCCGGATTATCATTCACCGTACCGCAGTTAAGCATCAAGGAGGAATTGCCGCTGTTCCAGTTTTTCTATCTTGTAACGACTCTGGGAAACTTTCCCGTCACCGTCGATTTACAATCTCTGGAACTCTCCGGCACATCTCTATTCAGTCCCGTTTCGATTGCTGCGGAAAATCAGACTTTAGCGGAAATTCTAACCACAGTCTTAGATCCGTTGGGTCTGGCGATGGTCCAAAATGGTGGACATGTCATCATCCTACACCAACGACATATCAGTCCCGAGGTTCTGCGACGCAATATTCAATTGGAACGAATCGAAAAACTCGGCCTTACCACGGTTGAACTGTCCGATATCGTGAACCAGTCTCTTGGTGATCCACAAAAGCCAATCACATCAATAACTGCTGGGGATATCGCCAATGAGTCTGTCGGATTAACAATTCAAGGCGACCAACGTGTTCAGGATCGAGTCGAACGATTGCTGCAACGCATATTACAGTCTGAGAAACTACAAGCGATCGATGGTCTGGCAAACGAACTGGATGCTTGGCAACAATATCAACAAAATTCATCGTTGAACTTCCACCGAAAAACTCCACTGGTCCGCATTTTGGCATATCTTAACAGCGAAACCGGACTCCATTTTCAAGTGAATTGGGATCAATTGTGGAAAGTTGGCTGGACACCGACGAGTCAAGTCACACTCGTTACTGACAACGAAACGCTCCTCAGTGGCTTACAGCAACTACTTACCTCTAACGGCTTGTCGTTTATCGCTCGGGCTGACAATGTTCTTGAAATAACTTCAGCAAAACATGCACTCGAAACAAATTTGGTCAGTTTTTACGACCTCAGCAAAACCGACAAAACTCGTCGAGACGCATTACTCAAGACACTGCGCGACATGCAACAAACTCTCGACATTCGCATTATTGAACCAGGTCTTGGCACGAGTACGATCATCAGTGCACCAGCGCCGGTGCATCGCCAGATCGTGCAAATCATCACGCCCGCAAAATCTCCTAGTCCTAGCAAATAGGGTTGACAGTTTTTATCGCTTGTGTGCCTACCACGGCGTATGACATAATAGATTTATCTGCCGTACTCCACCCTCGCCACCTACCGTTTTTTTTCTACGAAAAAACACTCCATGAAAATCCGCTGTCCCAATTGCCAATGTCTCGCTGATACGGCGCATGACTCCGCGCTGGATAGCATTCATTGCAATCAGTGCGAGAGTATTTTTTCAATCTTCGACCAAGACAACCTAGAGACGCTAGAGCATCAAGGTCGCATGACCACTAAGATTGGTCATTTTGAATTGGTCGAACAACTCGGTTCAGGCGGATGCGGAAC
>Ga0208879_1004217_pt1 | contig 11304 bp, 10 predicted proteins | sample Knorr_S15_td_Bot_FD_185605 | JGI IMG/M metagenome (GOLD analysis project Ga0208879, IMG submission 185605) | Marine microbial communities from Southern Atlantic Ocean transect - Knorr_S15_td_Bottom_ad_5009_LV_A (SPAdes) (version 2) | ecosystem: Environmental > Aquatic > Marine > Oceanic | place...
GGGAATTGACTTGCACTGGGTCACTCCAGCTGGCACCGTTATTACTGGTGTATCGGTGATAAATATCATAATCAAAACCTGAACCAGACATGTTGCCACTATCACTCCACAACAGGTGAAGATTATCACCTTCCTTTACAAGATCATAATCGTATATGTAATTCCCTCCATTAGCACGGATAGACTTGAAACTAGACCATGATTCCCCACCATTTGTAGAGGTGAGCCAGGTCAGTTTGTTGGGATACACGTTGTTTAACCAGCTGAGATAGAGCGTACCATCATCCTCGAATATCCGGGGCATCAGATAGGCTGTAGTACGACTAATCAGCTTTGCATTATTCCAGCTTCCATCCGTATAGCTCCTGAAAATAATACTGTCGTACGATGTGCTCCGGGTTTCAAGATCCCCGTCATCAAGCCATACAACAAAGATGTCCCCGTCCGAGTTCCGTGCTACGGCCGGTGTCTGCGAGATGGAACCCCCATTAGTATCGGTCGAGGCGAGCCGGTAAGGGTAGAGTTCCCCGGTACCATAGGCGTAGCCCGTAATGTTCAGGCCAGCTTCACGTATAGTCGCGTTAGCGGGTATCAGTATCTCGGTATTGACCTCGTCAGCACTATGGAACACCGCCGCCTTGCCGGGGCCGCCACTGGCAAAGGTCTGCTGCATCCCGAGCGAGCCGTATCCCTGCCCGGAATAGCGCCACCGCTCATTACGGACCTGCACCTCGATGTCGGAGGGATACGCTCCGTCGAGCGCTTCGCCGGTCACCTGCAGCGAGGCAGAGGTGACGGTCGAGGCAGGGAACTCCAGCGTTACCGAGCCGTTGCGGTCCGCCTCATAGAAGTCGTATGCCACCGAGTCCAGCTTCTGGTCATACTGGGTGAACTCGCTGGTGGTTTCGGCTCCGGCCAGCAGCGCCAAATCTGCTCCTAACAGGCAGAGCACCACGAAGACAGGTAGTACGCGCATCGGCTGCCGAAAGTAGGCTGCTATAAATGTGTGCGGATTATGATTCCAGCTTCAGGTGGGTCTGGCAGCCTGGGCACGCCACAGTCAGCGGCCGGCGTGTGTCAGTAATCTTCAGCTGCGTCTGGCAACCCGGGCACTGGATGGTGACTGCGGCAGCCGCAGCTGGCGCTGCCGGAGCGGCTTCAGGCGCAGGCTGGGGAGCCGCCGGTGCGGCCGGAGGCGGTGGGGGCGCGGAGGCGACGGGCGGCGCTGCCGGGGCGGGCTCGCCGAGCGCATCTTCCTCATCAGTAGGCTGGTCGCCCTGCGTGCGCTGGAAGTAGAAGAAAATTCCGCCCAGCCCAACCAGGAGCACGGCGAAAACCAGCAGGAAAGGCGTCAGGTTGCCGAGGCCACCCCCACCTTCGCTGCCACCACCGGGCTGGGTCACCTGGCCCTTGATGTCGAGCGTGCTCGAAGCGCTGTTGTCCTCGGTGCTGGCACCCTCCATTTCGGCCGGCGTGATTGAGACCAGTTCAGCCTCGAACAGTGTTTCGCCGTCGATATTCGGGCCGACAATCCACTCAAACGTAACATCAGTATCGGCAAAGTCGCCCGCAACGCTGAACGGAGCGGACTCGATGACGGTGCCGGAGCGAACGAGGTGCACGACGCCGCTTGCAGGCGAACCTCCGCTATTGAGCACCGTGATGGTGAAGGTGACGGTATCGCCAAAGCTGGGTGCGGAAGGCGAAGCCGTAAAGGAATCAATTGAAAGGTCGGGCGGCTCCGCCACAACCACGGTGTGCGAGGTGTCGATGAAGTGCATTTCTTCCGGGTCCCAGAGCCCCCAATCCTCCTCGTGCGCAGCGCGCACCTCCTTGACATTCACCTCCAGCGTCCACTGGCCGGTGAAACCAGAATATTTCGAGGCGTCAAACTCAAAGAGCGGCAGGTTGCCATCCTGCGTCAGGAGCTGGCTCTGCCCTGCTGGGAAGAGCACGTTGGGGAAGTAATTGGGCGCGACATCATCCAGCCGGTTGTTGCCGCGCGTCAGCGAAATCTCGATATCGGCCCTGGCATCAAAAGAGCCGCTGTTCTGGATCATAATCAGCGCATACGCCTCCGTGCCGTCGGTGAAAATGGTGAGCAGATTCTCGTCAGCATCCTGCCATGTTACGGAAGTGACACTGAAATCTACCAGTGTCTGCACCGAGGGAATCATAAACACCCGCACATACACGGTGCCGTCGTCGTGGTCAACAACCAGCAACAGTAACTCCTCAACGTCCTTGTCAGCGACCCAGGCTGCACTGCGCTGCTTGGTCTCGCCCACATTAATCTGCACGCCCAGCTCGGAGAGGACGGCAGTGCCGTCCTCATCCTCCTCGTATACGTAGATGTCGACTGTCCCGTACCGGTCGCCATAATTGTAGAGCTCGACAAGTAGTTCGGTCTCCACGCCATCAATGGCAGTATCATCAAGGCGGAACGTTTCGACATCGAACGCCGGAGAAGTTGCCTGGAATTCGTAGTACTGCCGCCAGGTGTTACCGGCCGTGTCGCTGTCGTCTGGAACCGAATCGACAATGCTGACAATCAGCTCGTGGCTGCCGGCGGGCGGGTCCTGCCAGATGGCTGAGACCTGAACATTGCCGCCGGACGGCACGGTTACCGACTCGTTTCCGAGCTGATTAGACAGAGAAACCTCATCATACCAGAAAGCAATCTGGGCAGATACATCTCCATCCCCATCATTCGAAATAGTCGCGGTAATCGTCAAATCATGGCCTTGGCGCGGAGGCTCATCACTAAGTTGGACCGAATCAATTTCAAGTTCAGCAGTGGTCGTTCGGAGATTGAGCTCCTTCAGGACTACGCGCCCTTTCATGCCGGCTGTGACTGAAATCGAGGTTTCAACAGTTTCTTCATCCTCATCGGCATTGTTAACTAGTGAATTGAGCCTGCTGAGCAAAGTGTCGCTGCTGAACACAAAGTCGACATCGTATTCCACGGAAAGGGAGCTGAGGCGTACTACTCCTTCGCCATCGCTGTGCAACTGTAGCTCAAGCCGTGCCATTTCGACTCCGTACTGGTCCACTTCCGTCTCAGCTTCTGCCAAAGCGTCGTTAAGTGCGTCCACGAGCGATTTCTGGGCGCCAGGTGAACCACTGTCGCTCCATGTCACTGGCGAATTGTCATCATTTAGCTCACCACCCCATTGCCAGTCATTACTTCCGTCGCCATCCATATCGATTGAGGGGTTGTCGGGATACTCCTCACCCAGGGTTGTGCGCAGGAAAATGTCTGAATCATCGGCCCCGGCGCTCGCAATATTTCTTCCATCGGCCCACGCGAAATAGGCACGATTTCCTATCGCTGTGGCAGGCGCCATGTAGTTGTAGCTGGACTGGCTGCCACCATTGTATTCTGAAATGGAGAGTATATCTGACCAACTCTCTCCGTCATCTTGGGTAAAACGGAAAAAGTGCTGCCACTCGGTAGTACTGCCATCGGTCAGGTCCTGCCACGCGACATAAGTGATTCCGTTGCCTGTGACAAGGGCGGGAAAGGTGTAGTAGAAATAGGCGGTGGAATCATCACTGACAACAAATGCTTTGTCCCAGGTTACGCCACCATCCTTGGAATGCTTAACAATTACATCGTAATCAGCTATGGCATCACCATCGTAGTCACCATACTCGCGCCAAGCCACGAACAGACTGTCATCCTGGCCACTAACAGAAGGTGAAAGTGATGTGGTGGACGACTCCTCTGTGTCGATTGTCTGGGGCTCGCTCCAGGTCGCACCATTGTCGTCACTGTTACTGTAAAGAATAGTATACTGGTTACTGTTAGTCCAAACTAGCTGGATCTTCCCTCCAGCAAGCGCCATCCAAGGCTGGTCATCCCAATCCCCATTATCTGCTGGAACTACTATGTCATCCCAGTTCTGGCCGTAATCGGCAGAATGCCGGAAGGCGATATCATAATCGTTCCCACTGCTGTCAACATTCCCGTCTTCAACCCAGGCCACATAGACGTGCGTGCCTTCCGAAAGAACAAACGGAGCAAACGACCAGTCGTCAGAGCCATGATCGGATATGATGAATGGCGTACCCCAGTTTGATCCCCTGTCACTGGATACGGACATCAGGATGTCATAGTCAAAGAGGCCATCCTCGTCGTATAATCCATAATCTACCCAGGCGACATAGACATAGTCCCCACTAGCGGATATCGAAGGGCGATAATCTGTCTGCTCGACACTGTAACCGTTAGTATCTCCGTCTTCATCAAAGTTTGAGATGACGACGGGATCGCTCCAGCTTTCACCGTCATCACCAGAGTGGCGGAAGAAGATATCACCATCGTCGCCGTGCGCGTCGTTGCCGTTGCTATCGAATTGCTGATTAAGGTCACCTCCATCCCAGTATGCGAGGTACAACGAATCTCCTGAAGTAGCGAGCGCGGGCATCCACGAATCCGCTTCATAGTAATGTTCGGAAATCTGATTTGCGGCTGACCATGAACTGCCTCCATCGCCAGAAGTGGCATAGAGGATGTCCTGCTCACTCGAGGCTCCACCGCTGCTGTCGCGGTCCGACCAGACCACAGCAATGTCAGAGCCATCGGCAGTGACCCAAGGTGAGGCGCGGAAGTCGACCTCTACATCGTTATCAATTGTCTCGGGGTTGCTCCAGGTCGTGCCGCCATTGGAGGAGTCGCTGATAACAATCCGGTAGGGCTGGTCAGCATCCACCGTTGTACGACGCCATGTACTGTAGAACCCCCCGTCACCATCAGCCGCGATGGAGACGAACGCAACACTGTTGTCATCGGAGGTTGAGAGGGTACTCTCAGTACCGAAATTGGTTCCCCCGTTCGAGGAAGCTCTTGCCTTGACGGAAGGCTGGGCGCCAGTCTCGGCGTTGGAATCTATCCATATCACGACCACGCGATTTCCGTCATCGACATCGATGTTGCAATCATTGACGGTACGGTCGACCGAACTCAGCTGCTGTTGCGTGCCGAAGGTAGTACCGCGGTTACTGGATTGACGGTACTCGACCGTGTAGTATGCATTGTCACTGTCATATTCCATCCACGCCACGTGAACATTACTGCCGCTTACAGCCACTGCAGGGTAGAGGCTGCTCTGGTCGCTCGTCGAAGATACAAGGGTCGGTGTACTCCAGCTATCACCATCATCATTGGAGGAAACGAGATATATATCTGGATCTGAACCACTCGTGTTCTTGTCATCGGAATAGACCACGTAAACGTACCCGTCGGTAGCAGCCATAGCAAGACCGTAGAGGTACCCGTTCTCATCAATATCAACCTCCTTGGTGTCTGACCAACTATTACCACTATTGATGGATACACGCAAATGGATTCCATCGGTATTCAATAAGCCATAAGATTCCCAAGCCGCATAAAGGGTCGACCCATCGCGAGCAAGAGTCTGGTACTCCAGTAAGGGTAAGCTACTGGTGCCACTGCTGGCGAGCACGACGGCATCATTCCAATTACTGCTGGTGTAGCTACGGAAGAGGATGTTCTCGTAGTTCACATCGCTCAGGTCCCCAGAATCATGCCAGATTACGAATAGGTCATCGCCATTATTGACAACTTCCGGGGCATAACTGACAGAACCACCATTAGTATCGATTGAGGATAATCTGAAATCATCTAACTCACCCGAACCATAGGGCAATCCGCTAATGTCAACCGTGGCGTCCGTCACGGTTGCATTGGCCGGAATAAGCATCTCAATCGTATCATCACCGGCGGAGGGGAAGCTGGCGCTGGCACTGTTACCGCCGCTGACGAAGAGCTGCTGCCGTCCCAGTTCGCCATAGCCCTTGCCGCTGTACTTCCAGGTGCTGCTGCTCACCGTGACTTCGATGTCGCTGGCGTAATCGCCGTCGTCATCGGCGCCGCCACTGATGGTGATCGCCGCCTCGAGCACCTCCGCCCGCGTGAAGAGCAGGCTGGTCAGCGCATCCTCCTCGCCGCTGGCGAGGTCGAGGCTGACGCTGTCGGTGTACGCGTCATCGCGGTAATACTGCGTGACGGTATCGCCCATGGCTGGGATGTTCAGCACCAGCAGTGCGGCGAGCAGGAGTGAAAGCAGGCGTTGGGTGTACATGCGTGGCCTCGGCCCCTCCTGCTCCAATGCCATTTTAAACTTCACGCGCTGGCTCGACTGTGACTGAGCAACTGCACATGGCCTCCTTCGAGGGCACCTACACGCGCCAGTTCTCGGCGATGGTCGAGGCAGTCCACCCGGGAATCGTCGAGCTGGACCGCACGGCGTTCTACCCGTTCGGCGGCGGGCAGCCGGCCGATCAGGGCAAACTGCAATGGGAGGGCGGCACAGCCAGGGTCGAGGACGTGCGCAAGCGCAACCGCCTACGGCACATGGTCGCGGGCGACCTGCCCGAGGTCGGCGCGACGGTCGAAGGCAGCATTGACTGGGACCGGCGCTACGCGCACATGAAGATGCACACCTCGCAGCACCTCGTATCGGCGGTCGTCGACCAGCTCCACGGCGCGCGAACGGTCGGCAACCAGCTCTACGCCGACAAGGCACGCATCGATTTCCAGCCACTGCGGCTCTCCCCCGCGCAGCTCTCCGAGGTCGAGGCCGAAGCCAACCGCTACCTCGCCAAAGATTTGCCAATCACCATCACCGAGGCGGACCGTGCCGAGCTGGAGCAGGACCCGCTGGTGCGATCGAACCTCTCGCTGCTCCCGCCCTCAATCAGGCGGCTGCGCGTCATCTCCATCGGAAATCTCGATATCTGCCCCTGCGCCGGCACGCACGTTCGCTCCCTCGGGGAAATCGGCGAAATCGAGTTCATCAAGCGCGATAACAAGGGCAGCGGAAAACAGCGGCTGACGTATGCTCTGCGAGATCCGGGAAGCGAGTAGGCTCAGGGTTTTCTCGGGCGGCGCAGCGCCAGTCTCGATTCTAATCGATACCCTTCATCCGGTTACAGCGCTGGCAAAGCAGCTGCAGATTTTTCGGTCCGTTGCTGCTAATCATTTTGTCTGGAATTCTGTCATGTTCTTCTCCTGCCTCTTCGCCCCCAGCGAAGGGAAACCCGCATACTACCCGACCGGTAAAAGCCGACCGGATGTGCTTTCTGTTTCGTTCCCACATGCACTCATTTCCCTCCCCACCCCTTTTATGTATCCATCCCTCGCGCCGCAGCAACCATGGTCCTCGACAGCCTCGGCTCTGCGCTACGCGCTACACTGCGCAAGATAGCGGGTGCGAGCCACATCTCACCTGAGCTCATCAAGGAGCTGGTCCGCGACATCCAGCGGGCGCTGCTGCTGGCAGATGTCAACGTCAAGCTGGCGCTGGATCTGAGCAAGCGCATCGAGAGCCGCGCACTCGAGGAGAAGGCACCGGGCGGGATGACTGCACGCGAGCACGTCGTGCGCATCGTGCACAGTGAGATGGTCGGCGCGCTGGGAACACCGCGCGACCTGAAGCCAAGTGCGCAGAAAATCATGCTCGTGGGACTTTACGGGCAGGGCAAGACAACCACCGCCGGGAAACTGGCGAAATGGTTCCAACTCAAAGGGCTCTCGGTCGGGATGGCTGGCGTTGACGTCCACCGGCCTGCGGCGTTCGAGCAGCTTTCGCAGCTGGCGGCGCAGCTGAACGTCCCGGTGGCTGGCGGCGGCAGCGACGCGCTCGCTGCCGCCAAGGCCGGGCTGGCAGAGCTGGGAGAACTGGAAGTGCAGATTTTCGATACCGCCGGGCGGCACGCGCTCGACACCGACCTGATTGACGAAATGAAAGCGGTCGCCAAAATTATCCAGCCGGACGAAATCCTGCTGGTGCTCGACGCTACCGTCGGCCAGCAGGCGGGGCCGCAGGCGGCGGCGTTCCACGAGGCGGTCGGCGTGACGGGGGTTGTCCTGACCAAGCTGGACGGCTCTGCGAAGGGCGGCGGCGCGCTCTCGGCGGTGGCTGAGACGCAAGCGCCGGTGATGTTCGTCGGGACCGGCGAGATGCTCGATGCGCTCGAGCGGCTCGAGCCGGACCGCTTCATCTCGCGGCTGCTCGGGATGGGCGACCTGCAGTCGCTGCTCGAGCGCGCCGAAGAAGTCATGGATACCGACAAGGCGGAGGAGACTGCGAAGCGGCTACTCTCGGGCAAGTTCAGCCTAGTCGAGATGCGCGAGCAGATGGAAGCGCTGGCGCAGCTCTCGGGCAAGTTCAGCCTAGTCGAGATGCGCGAGCAGATGGAAGCGCTGGCGCAGATGGGGCCCTTGGGAAAAGTAATGGAGATGATTCCCGGCATGGCGGGGATGATGAAGGGCAACCAGGCCGACGTAACACAAAAAAAACTGGAGCGATTCAAGGTGCTGATGAACTCGATGACCCAGCAGGAAATGGAAAACCCGAAGCTCATCAAGCGCTCCCGGCTCCAGCGCATCGCCGCCGGTGCGGGCGCCGACGTGCAGGAAGTGCGCGAGCTGCTGGCGTATTACAACAAGAGCCGCAAGATGATGTCGTCGCTTGGCGGCAACCGTCGCATGCAAAAGCAGCTGATGCGCCAGATGGAGCGCGGCGAGCTGAAACTCTGAAGGCAAACACCCTTTTATCGCGGCGAGCGTCGCCCGCCGATGGCCTTTGACCTGCTGCACCTGGGCGAGCTGACCGAGCTGCTCGAGCGCATCAACGGGACGATGCGCTCACTCGATGGACGACTCGAGTCGTTTGACGCGACCGCAGGTAGCCTTGACGAGCACCTTGTCGGGCTTTCGACGTCAATGGAATCCATCGTCGGCTCGTTCGCTCGATGGACGACTCGAGTCGTTTGACGCGACCGCAGGTAGCCTTGACGAGCACCTTGTCGGGCTTTCGACGTCAATGGAATCCATCGTCGGCTCGTTCGAGTCGGTGGCGCGCTCGCTCGAGAAGCTGGCGACGACGCTCAGCTACCTCGACACCCCGCTGAAGCTGGTGACTACTCCGCTGCGACCGGTGCAGTCAGTGCTGGATGTCGTCGTCAACGAAGTCACCTTCGTCCGCGACCTCTACCAGCAGGTTGTCGAAGAGGCGCGCAAGACGCTGGCCAAGGATTAAAGCACAAATACCCCCTCCCGGTCGCGGGAAGATGCGTAACTACGAGGTGAAACGCGGGCACGGCAAGACGCTCGAAAAAGGCGGCCTGCGGAAGAGGCTGGCCGAGGTTTTCGACGGCGTCAGCGACAAGGGTGACTGGCATGTCGCCTCATACGGCGCGCTGCAGCAGGTGACGGTGAGGATGGTAAGCAAGACCGAGATTGAGCTGGATTCGCAGCTCGACACCACCGCCTCGCTCGAAGTGGCGACCGACACCCACAAGCGCTTCAACAAGTTCCTCGAGATTGTGACCGGATTCACCGCCAAACAGCGCAATACCCGCGCCAAGGCCAAAGCCAAGGCCGAGGCGAAGGCGGCGGCCGCGCAGGAAAACGGCGATTGAGCCCGCTGGCGCTCACAGGCACCCCCGGAACCGGTAAAACCACGCTGGCGCGACTGCTCGACCGCCCACGGCTGGAGCTCTCCGACTATTACAAAGCGTCCAGCGACGGCCGCGACGACGGTGGCGAATGGCTGGTTGACCTTGAGCAAATGGCGACCGCGGTCGCGCGCGACACCAGCCCGGAGGCGGTCATCGAGGGGCACCTGTCGCACCGACTGGGGCTGTGCGAGACTGTTGTCGTCCTGCGCTGCCACCCAGACGAGCTGCGCGAGCGGCTCGGCGCTCGCGGTTACGCGGAGGCAAAGCTGCGCGAGAACCTCGAGGCGGAGGCGCTGGGCATCATCACTGCCGAGGCGCTCGAGACCGGAACAAAAGTCCACGAACTGGACACCACCGGGCAGTTACCGGCCGCCAGCGTGGCGGCGCTGGCGACCATCCTGGCAGGTGCGAAAGATTATCAGCCGGGGCGAATTGACTTCAGCGAAGCCATACTGGGATGGTACTAATGGTCGCTGACAACTTCCGCGAAATCGGCACACGCCTGCTGACGCCACTGGCACGCAACTTCCCGCTCGACCCGATGGGCATCAGCCTGCTCTCGCTGGCGACTGCCATCGGAGCCGGCTACTGCTTCTCGCAGGCGGAGGCCGGTTCGGTCTGGCTACTGTTCGCAGCGGGGCTGGTGTTCCTACTGCTTCTCGCAGGCGGAGGCCGGTTCGGTCTGGCTACTGTTCGCAGCGGGGCTGGTGTTCCTCACCGCCCTTCTTGACGCGCTTGACGGCATCGTCGCCCGCATCCGTGACCTCGCCTCAAAGCGGGGCGACCTCGTCGACCACACGCTCGACCGTGTCGCCGACGTCATCATCCTCGGCGGCATCGCGCTGGGGCCGCTGGTCAATGAACGCGCCGGATTTGCAGCCCTCCTTGGCGTGCTGCTGCTCTCCTACATGGGGACGCAGGCGCAGGCCATGGGAGCCGGCCGCGTCTACAGCGGGCTGCTGGGGCGCGCCGACCGGCTGGTGCTGCTGATGGCGGTGCCAGTCATCCAGTTCTTTTTTGTCGCGCCGATTGAGGGTGAATACCTCATCACCTGGATGGCTTACACATTCGCTATCGTCTGCTCCGGGTCGGCGCTGCTACGCTTCTGGCTGGTCTGGAAGTTCCTGGAAAAATAGGAACTGTACGCAGACCCCACGGGACCTCCCCTGAATCCATCCAGTAGCCCCCCGGAACCTGCCCGACACCACCCTAATACCTACCCGGAACCTACCCAGAAGCTCAAAACATGGACCGACCAAGTGATTTGCTAGAATACGCACGCGAAAACGCGCCTTCTGGCGTGATTGAGCGTGAGCATCGGCGCAGTTGGAGTGTTTATGACCTGGAATTGGAGTCCTGGCCGTATATTTGCAAGGAGTGTGGTGATGTTTTCGAAAGTTCTGCAGAGTTCGGTGGTCACTGCGCGAAAGGACACCGGCGCAGCCGGCTGAGGTTCAAGGCCGAGTCAGCGCCGCAGCTCGCGAGTGCTAGGTGGGGCGGTCGGGAGGCTGCCGGGAGGTAATCGGGGGATGCAGCTCGCGTGTGCTCAGGTTGGCCGACCCTCGTAAACGAAGTGTTGAGGCAATCCGAACCCGGAGGCCTGCCGGTCCCTGATTTGGGACCTGAATATAAAACTTTTCGGACTGTTGCGTATGCTCTTAAACACGCATTCCTATGCGCATTTTATGGAGCATGGCGTGAGCCCCTGCTTCATCGCGGGCTTAATCATCATGGCGATAATATTCGCGTGGTTACTTCGACATCGCTACCGAGGACGCGGCGGCGACACCGACGGCAGCGACTCGGATTGACGCG